>WBZP01001256.1_pt1 | contig 32027 bp, 26 predicted proteins | sample 5204301 | NCBI WGS metagenome assembly WBZP01 (sample SAMN12412401, study PRJNA552823) | activated sludge metagenome | isolation source: activated sludge from nitrification reactor of wastewater treatment plant... | place: USA: Pennsylvania | collected 2017 | reverse complement strand
CGGTGGCCAGGTTCGCATCCTCACCGACAACGCCTTCAACAAGGCCCGCATCCAGGATATCGAAGCCACCGCCATGCGCGCCGATCTCGACGCCGGCCGGGTGGTGGTGGTGGCGGGATTCCAAGGAGTGGACGAGGACGGCAACATCACCACCCTGGGTCGAGGCGGCTCCGATACCACCGGCGTCGCGCTGGCCGCCGCGCTCGGAGCCGACGAGTGCCAGATCTACACCGATGTGGACGGGGTCTACACCACCGACCCGCGCGTGGTTCCCGAAGCTCGCCGGCTGGATCGCATCACCTTCGAGGAGATGTTGGAGATGGCCAGCCTCGGCTCCAAGGTTTTGCAAATCCGCTCGGTGGAATTCGCCGGCAAACACAATGTCCCATTACGTGTGCTCTCCACCTTTCAGGAAGGCCCGGGCACTCTGATCACTTTCGAGGAAGCGTTCGAGGCGGAAACCATGGAGAAAGAGTTGATTGCCGGCATCGCGTTCAACCGCGACGAGGCCAAGCTCACCGTGCTGGGCGTTCCCGACCGGCCCGGCGTTGCTTTCAGCATTCTGGGACCGGTGTCCGACGCCAACATCGAAGTAGACATGATCATCCAGAATATCGGTCGCGATGGCACTACTGATTTCACCTTCACGGTGCATCGCAACGACTACGAGCGCGTGCTGGAGATTCTGAAGCAACATGCCACCCAGCTCGGCGCCCGCGAGGTGTCTGGCGATACCAAGATCGCCAAGCTGTCCCTGGTCGGTATCGGTATGCGGTCCCACGCCGGGGTCGCCAGCAAGATGTTCCAGGCGCTGGCCAGGGAAGGAATCAATATCCGCATGATTTCGACCTCCGAGATCAAGATTTCGGTGGTGGTGGACGAGAAGTATCTGGAGCTGGGGGTTCGCGCCCTCCATGAGGCGTTCGAACTGGACAAGGCCGCCTGAATCCCTGACCGTACCCGGCGCGAGGCCGGTCGGGGCGGGATGAGCTTGAACACGCGAAAAAATCCGACGGCGGGAACGGACTGTTTACAGACGTGGACTGTCAAAAACCGCAAGATGGCCTGGTGCTGTTACATGGAAAACAAGGAGTAGCTTGATATGTTGATTCTGACGCGCAGAGTTGGAGAAACGCTGATGATCGGTGACGAAGTAACCGTGACCGTGCTCGGCGTGAAAGGTAATCAGGTCCGCATTGGCGTCAATGCGCCCAAGGACATTGCGGTGCATCGCGAGGAAATCTACGAACGGATCAAACGCGAGCAAGAGGGCACCGCTCACGGCGCGGCGCAGCCGCAAGCCGGTCACGACGGTTGAAGCGTGGAAGCTGGGGGCTTTACGCCGGTATTTTCAATACGGTATGCTTATCAATTCCTGATGCTCGCGTGGCGAGCATCATCCCGGAGAGATGGCCGAGCGGCTGAAGGCGCTCCCCTGCTAAGGGAGTATGGGGTCAAAAAGCTCCATCGAGGGTTCGAATCCCTCTCTCTCCGCCAGTTTTTCGCGAATCGTGTGGAAATTGACAACGTTTCACCTAGTCCGCATAATCCGCGTCCCCGCTTAATGCGCCCGTAGCTCAGTTGGATAGAGTACTTGGCTACGAACCAAGGGGTCGGGAGTTCGAATCTCTCCGGGCGCGCCAGTTAAAATTAAGGGCTTAGCGATAATTTGCTAGGCCCTTTTTCGTTCCGGGCCGGAATTTGGGCGCTGGCTCAGTTTGGTTATCTATTTAACTTACCCTGATTGAAACGATCTTCTCGGTTGAATGAATGAATAGACTTGTTCCGATTTAAGGCGATTTCCACTAACGACTCTGCTGGAGCACCTTTCCTGGGAGCGCCCCTCTGGGGGGCGCTCCAGGGGGCTTTGCGATGCTTATTTGGGCACATGTCTAATCAATGAATGATCTGCGAGGAGAACGAATATCACCATGCATGAGCGCAAACCCCGGATCGGCATCGCCCTCGGTAGCGGCTCGGCCCGCGGCTGGGCGCACATCGGCGTTCTGCGGGCACTGGAACAGGCCGGCATCGTCCCGGACATGGTGGCGGGAACCTCGATCGGCGCCCTGGTCGGCGCGGCCTACGCCAGCAACCGGCTGGACCGGCTGGAGGAATGGGTGGCGCAGATCGACTGGTGGGAAATCATCCGCTACATGGATGTGCGACTCGGCGGCGTGGAGGGTGAGCGACTGATGCGCGCCTTCCGCGAGCGGGTGGAGGACGCGCCCATTGAGACCCTGCCCAAGCCCTTCGGCGCGGTGGCGACCGATCTCCAGACCGGCCGCGAGGTGTGGTTTCAGGAGGGTTCTCTGCTGGAAGCGGTACGGGCGTCCATCGCCCTGCCGGGATTGTTCAGCCCGGTGCGGTATCGGGGCTGCTGGCTGGTGGACGGCGGATTGGTGGATCCGCTGCCGGTATCGTTGTGTCGAGCGCTGGGGGCGGACCAGGTGATCGCGGTCAACCTGAACGGTAACATCGTCGGCAAGCATTTTGGCGGACGGTCGCCGCGTCTGGCGGGGCCGAGTCCGCTGCTGGCGCGACTCAATGCCGGCTTGCAGGCAATGCTGGGCAACCACGGCGGCGCGGCGGATGAACCGAAAGTAGACGAACCGCCGGGGCTGTTCGATGTCATGGCCGGCTCGATCAATATCATGCAGGATCGCATCACCCGGGCGCGGATGGCGGGCGATCCGCCGGACGTGGTACTGGCGCCGCGGCTGGCGCATCTGGGACTGATGGATTTCGATCAGGCTGGCGAGGCCATGGCCGCTGGCCTGGAGTGCGTGCGGCTGCACCTGCCGCTGTTGCGGAACGTGCTGAATCTGCCGGAAGCCAAGGACTGAAATATCTGGAGCCTTGCGTCCCGCGCCACGGAATTTTTCACGCGATCCCCCCAAGAAACGTCATGCCCGCTCTTCGCTACATTCTGACCATCGCCTGCCCGGACCGGGTGGGCATTGTGGCCGCTGTATCCAACGCGCTGGCTGTCCATGCCGGCAACATCGTGGAATCCAACCAATTCAGCGACACTGAATCGGGCCGGTTTTTCATGCGGCTGGTGTTCGATCTGGACGAAGCGACCGCGCCGGCGTTGCTGGAGCATTTTTCCCCGTTGGCCCAGTGGTTCGAGATGGACTGGCGTCTGTACGATCCGCGCCAGCGGCCGCGGATCATGATCCTGGTCTCCAAGGCCGAACACTGCCTGAACGATCTGCTGTACCGGCATCGCACCGGAGCGCTGCCGATGGAGATCACCGCGATTGTGTCCAACCATCGCGAACTGGCGCACCTGGCGGAATGGCACGCCATTCCGTATCACCATCTGCCGGTGACTCCGGAAACCAAGCCGGAGCAAGAGCGGCAAATTCTGGAGCTGGCCGAGCGGACGCGCGCCGATCTGGTGGTGCTGGCCCGTTATATGCAAATCTTGTCGCCGGATCTGTGCCGGGCGCTGGCGGGGCGGGCGATCAATATCCACCATTCCTTTCTGCCCGGGTTCAAGGGCGCCCGGCCTTACCATCAGGCGTATGCGCGCGGGGTGAAGCTGATCGGCGCCACCGCGCATTTTGTGACCGCTAACCTGGACGAGGGACCGATCATTGAGCAGGAGGTGGAGCGGGTGGACCACGCCCACACGCCGGAACATCTGGCAGCGGTCGGCCGCGACATCGAGAACATCGTGCTGGCCCGGGCGATTCACTATCACCTGGAGCGGCGGGTGTTCCTGAACGGTGGCAAGACGGTCGTGCTGCGGTGAGCACGGGGACCGTCAGCACGCGCTCGACCATATCCTCCTTGCCGATCACCAGCGGTCCAAGGCGTTTTCAGTGCTTCTTCAATGATGTTTGCTATAAAATTCAATATCTCCCGCAAGGGATAAGGTACGGCCTAATATCCTGGATCGCTTATATGGCAGTACTACCCCTTCATCCCCCCCAGCATGATCCCGGCGATGTAGTACTTCTGTAGCGCTACGAACAGCAGCATCACCGGCAGCACGGTCAGCACCGAGCCGGCCATCATCAGTTCGGTATCCTGCACATGCTCGCCCAGCAGGTTGGCCAGCGCCACCGGCAGGGTGTACATCGAACTGTCGGTCAGCACGATCAACGGCCACATGAAATCGTTCCAGGCGCCGAGAAAGGTGAAAATCGCCAGCGTCACCAGAATGGGCCGGCATAGCGGCAGGATCAGCGACCAGTAAATGCGAAATTCGCCGGCGCCGTCCATTCGCGCGGCATCCAGCAGGCTGTCGGGAATCGCCAGCAGATATTGGCGGATCAGGAAGATGCCGAAGATGCTGGCCATGCCGGGGATGATCACGCCCCAGTAGGTGTTGATCAGCCCGAACTGCTTGAGCAGCAGGAACAGCGGCAGCATCGCCACCTGGGCGGGAATCACCATCGCCGCCAGCAGGCCCTGGAACAGCCGGTCGCGGTATCGGAAGCGGAATTTGGCGAAGGCGTAACCGGCCATGGAATTGATGAACAGGGCGATGACGGTCACCGCACTGGCCAGCAGGGCGCTGTTGAGCAGATAGCGGCCCAGATCGAGGCGGGTGAACAGTGCGGCGTAATGCTCGAACGTGACCGTACTCGGCCACAGGCGCGGCGGATAGTTGGTGGCCTCGCCCGCTGGCATCAGCGACGCCACCACCATCCACAGCAGCGGCGTCAGGCTCAGCGCCACGCCCACCGCCAGTGCACCGTACAGCAGCAGGGCGGGGAGGAACGAACGGGCGAGGCGGCTCATGGCGATGTTTCCACGGAAGTCACGGAAAGCACGGAAGGGACCGCTGGGAACGGGCAAGGCGGCTCATGGCGATTCTCCCCGCCGCAGCTTCAATTGCAGCACGGTCCCGGCCAAGATCAGCACGAATAACACGAAGGCCGCCGCCGAGGCATAGCCCATGTTCCACCAACGGAAGCCTTCCTCGTACATCAACAGCACCACGCTGAGGGTGCGGTTGGCCGGGCCGCCCTGGGTCATCACATACGGTTCGGCGAACACTTGGAAATGGCCGATCATGGTCATCAGCGCTACGAACAGGAAGGTCGGCCCCAGCAGCGGCAGCGTGATGTAGCGAAACTGCCGCCGAGCGCTGGCGCCATCGAGTTGCGCCGCCTCGTAGAGTTGGGTTGGGATGTTTTGCAGCCCGGCGATGAAGATAATCATGTTGAAGCCGAAATTCTTCCATACCGCCATGAGAATGATCGCTGGCATCGCCCAAGCTGGATCGCCCAACCAGTCGATCGGGTCGATCCCAAACAGGCTCAGACCGTAATTGAGCAGCCCGTAGCGCGGATGGTAGAGATAGCGCCACACCACCGCCATCGCCACCAGCGTCGTCACCACCGGCAGAAAGAAGGCAGTGCGGAACAGGCCGGGAAAGCGGGTCAGGCGGGCGTTCACCAGCAGCGCCGCGGCTAGCGAAACCGCCACCGACAGCGGCCCACCTACGATCATGAAATAACAGGTGTTGCCGAGCGCGGTCCAGAACAGCGGGCTTTGCAACAGTTGCAGATAATTGTTGAAACCGACGAAGCGCAACCGGTCCAGATCGCCCAGCGCGTAGATATCGAAATCGGTGAAGCTCAGCAACAGCGCCGCCAGCACCGGCAGGAAGAAAAACACCGCGATCAGCAGCAACGCCGGGGCGAGAAAAATCCCGGCGCTCAGTGCGGCATGACTTTCGGAACCCTTCATCGTTCGCTCCCCTCGCCCGCGGGCGGGAGAGGGGCCGGGGGTGAGGGCTGTACTCCCCGGCTCAGCAGCCAGCGCCGCTTTTCCAGAATCCGGTCCACATCCCGATCCAATGCTGCCAGCGCCTCATCCGGGCTGACCTGCCCTCGAATGGCCCGTTCGGCGTGATAGGCGAGCTTGTTGGCGATGCGCTCCCATTCGGGAATTCGCGGCGTGGCTTTGACATGCCGCAACTGTTGCTGAAACGCCTGGGCGTAATGGTTGCCGGCCAGCGCCGGATCGGTCCAGGCCGACCGCCGGGCGGGCAAATCGCCGGTCAGTTGATAGAACCGCGCCTGCTGTTCCGGTTCTGCCAGAAACTCCAGCAAGGCCCAGGCGGCATCTTGGCGCGGCGAAGTCCGGCTGAGCGCCAGGCTGGCGCCGCCGGCCAGCGATACGCCCACTTTACGACCATCTTGTTCCCCTGCTTGGCAAGGAGGGGTGGCGCGAAGCGCCGGGGTGGTTGAGTCTGGCAACGCCACGGTCATCCACTTTCCCTGCACCGCCGCCGGCAGCCGCCGCCCGAACTCGCCGATGTTCCACGGCCCGCTGACGTAGACGGCAAACACGCCGTTGGCGAATTCCTGATAAAGATTGGCCATCTGGGTATTGCCCACCGGCGCCGCCAGTCCCCGCTCGAACAGACTGAGATAAAAGGTGAAGGCTTCGCGGAAACGCGGATTCTGGAAATCGCCGTACTGGTCATGGTCGCGCAGCAGAGTCGCGCCGCGTTGCAGGGCAAAAATCACCGGTAGTTGCCATTCATTGATCGGCAATAGAATAGCGTGCCGCGTCAAACCGCCCGCCGCCTTGATCGCGGTCATCGCCCGCAGCCAGTCGTCCCAGGTGTCAGGCGGCTTGGCAAAGCCGGCTGTGGCCAGCAGATCGGTGCGATAGAACAACAACCGGGTATCCACGTACCAGGGCAGGGCGTAGGTTTGGCCGTCCAGCCGGTTGGTGGCGAGAATGCCGGGAAAGTAGTCATTCAGCGCCGCTTCCGGCCAGGTTTTCAACCGCTGGTCCAGCGGCTCAACGGCGCGCAGGGCGACGAATTCGGGAATCCAGGTATTGCCGAGCTGGAACAGGTCCGGCATGGCATCGCCCGCATAGGCGGTCAACAACTTCTCGTGCGCCGCGCTCCAGGGAATTTGCTGCACCCGCACCCGAAGGCCGGGGTGGCGGCGCTCAAACTCCGGCAACAACGCCTTGACCTGCTTGCCCTCCTGGCCCATCGCCCAAAACTCCACCACGACCGTCCGGTCGGCGGTGGAATCACAGCTGGACAGCCACAGGGCGAGCAGGATGGCGAACAGCAGGCGGATGGGTGGCGACATGCCAGCTAGTGTAGCCGCAATCACGGCGGTTCCGGGGGGAAGGTCTTGAAAACGCCCCCCATCATCCCCATACAATGCCGGCGAATTCCTCACCGCTCCATCCACTTGCAAGGTGCTCCATGCCGATTTACGAATACCGTTGTCAGTCCTGCGACCACGAATTGGAAGCGTTGCAGAAACTCAGCGATCCTGAACTGAGAGACTGCCCGAATTGCGGCAAGCCGGAACTGAAGAAGCTGATTTCGGCGGTCGGGTTCCGGCTCAAGGGCAGCGGCTGGTACGAAACCGACTTCAAGCGCGGCGACAAGAAAAATGTCGCCAAGGATGACAGCGCCCCAGCCAGCGACAGTAAACCCGCGGCTGCCTGCGACGGCGCTGGTGGTTGCGGAACCTGCGCCGCGCCAGCTGCGACAACTGGCTAAATCTGGCGGGGTTCGCATCCCCGCCATCAGTAGGGTATTGCTACCTAATTGGTCGAGAACCGTGATTTTTTTCCACTTTGGGTCAAGAATGTCCTTGACCCCTAAAATTTTGGTCTATACTCTCAAAAATGTAACAATTAAATGAGGTACTCTTAGCTTTTCCCACATTTCGCCCCAAGCCAGTTTTTGTGGGTTTATTGCGAATTAGCTTATTGGTGCTATAAATAAAAAATTCCACACCTGTGGAGGAACAAGATGAGCGATGGGAAGACCTTCGCGGTCGCCATGATTGGGATTCCCGAGAGTGAACGGAATGTTCTGAAGAATATCTTCAAGCTTTCCTTGTATCGCGCCTGTACCTATACGCTGGTTTTGGCTGGTGAGCCGAGTCAAATTCTGATTGTGGACGCGGATGATCCCAAGGCCTTGGCGGAATGGCGCGTCTTGCGCGGCGGCGCAAGACAATCCGCGTCGCCGGACGCCGCGCCCTCGCCGATTCCGGCTGTGATGGTCACCAAGGAAACGTCTTCGGTTGGCGCGGCTCGTTGCATTCGTCGGCCCTTTGTCGCCACCCGCGTATTCAACGTACTGGATCAGATTGCGGCCCAAGTGCCCAGCGTCGCCCCGGAACGAGTTATCAGTGAAGAACCAGCGCCCGTAACAGCCGCGGTCAAGGAACCCCCCGTGCTGACCGCTCTGGTGGTGGATGACAGCAGCACGATCAGAAAACAGCTCGAACTGGAGTTAAAGCTGCTTGGCATCCAAGTTGTTGCGGTCGAGTCTGGCGAACAGGCGTTTGAGTCTCTGGACCGAAACAGTTATGACCTGATTTTTCTGGATGTGGTGTTGCCAGGCATTGATGGTTATCAAATCTGTAAAACCATCAAGAAAGATAAAGTCAGGAAAAAAACGCCAGTCATTATGCTGACCAGCAAATCATCGCCCTTCGACCGGGTCAGGGGCGCATTGGCGGGATGCGATACGTATCTGACCAAACCAGTCAAGCAGTCCGCTTTCCAGAAGACTGTCAAGAAATATTTGAAACTTTCATAGCCCATCCTGGGTAGAATTTTAAATGCGTACACCAGATTTGAAGATAAATGGTGTGACTCGCTTAACTCCAAGAGGAGATGTCCATGCCCCTGCGAAAAGTACTCGTGGTTGATGATTCCCCTACCGATCTGGCGAACATCAAGAGCATTGTGACCGAGGCCGGCTGTGTCGTGGTCACCGCAACCGATGGCAAGGAAGCCGTCGAGAAAGCCAAGACCGAAAAACCTGATCTGATCTTCATGGATATCATCATGCCGGACATGGATGGTTACGCCGCGTGTCGGTTGCTGGGTAATGAAAGCGCCACCAAGGATATCCCGGTTGTATTCGTGACCAGCAAAAAGCAGAAGGCGGATCGGCTCTGGGCGCAGATGCAAGGCGGCAGGGCGTTCGTCACCAAGCCTTATACGGCCGATGCCATCATCGACCAATTGAAGGCGTTTTTGTAAAACCACCCATTGGTTTCCGATGGCCATGAACGACAAGACCGCGAAAGCTTCCCGGCGCTGGCTCAATCCCAGCGCGGCGCTCAACCGCTTCAAACCGCCGCGTGGCGTGGCGACCGGTATTGCTCGAGCCGAACGCCAGCGCGCGCGATACGGTTTTCGGGTCGGCGGTATCGGCTTGCTGGTTGGCCAGGATACGGTCAGCGAGGTGCTGGAACAAACGCCGGTTTATTCATTGCCCAATACACCGCCCTGGATGCTGGGGCTGGTCAATCTGCGGGGCAATCTGGCGCCCGTGTTCGATGTTAAGCTTTTGCTGGAACTGGAAGACGGCCCCGCTCAAGAGAAACGCCGGCTATTAATTTTGGATCAGGGCGACAAGGCGATAGGCATTCTCATCGACGGTCTCCCCCAGACGGCGCTCACCAGCCACGCCCTCTCCCGGTTACCGCCCTTGCCCACCGCACTGCGGACCCATGTCACCAAGGCGTATGCCCAGGATGGCGTCGTATGGTTGGAGTTCGACCACCAGGGTTTCTTTCGGGCGCTGGGCGGGCGGTTAGCTGGAGCGGATTGATCAGCACCGCGCTGGAGAGACGAATTTCGAAGTATTGCCCAATGATTCGAAATCAGACAATTAAAAAACACTACGCCGAATTTTGATTTGATTGGCGAGATAACCCCGAGGAGGCACCGCGCATGCGTACACATTATGATTCCAAGGACGGCGCCGGCACGACGGCGGGTTGGCGACGACTCAATGGCGGAATGGCGTTGGGGCTGCTGCTGGGGTTATGCGCGGCCGCTTCATGGAGTTGGGCCGATGAGGTCGGCATCACCGACAAAACCATCCGTATCGGGGCCACCATCCCCCTGGAAGGGGATTACAAGATTTACGGCTTGGCGATGAAACAGGGGATGGATGCGGCGCTGACCGGCCAAACGGTGCAGAAACGTCAAATCGAGTTCGTCGCGATCAACGATTTCTATGACCCAGTCAAGGCGGTTGAAGCCGCCAAGCAATTGATCGGTAAAGGTATTTTTGCAATGGTGAACAGCTTTGGCTCGCCGACCACCCGGGTGGTGTTGCCACTGCTGGCCGAGAACAAGGTGCCCGCGTTGGGGTTTTACACGGGCGCGGCCTTCACCGGGCCGGGCGAGGTGCTGAACTTCCGCGCCAGTTACGCCAAGGAGGTGGAGACCGTGGTCGACACGGCGCTGGCGGCGGGCGTGAAACCGACCGATGTGTGCGCTTACGCCCAGAACGACGCCTACGGAATGGGCGGCGTCAAGGGATTCCGCGCGGCCTTGGCCAAGCGCCCTGGCACCGAGCAGATCGTCGCCAAGGTGGACCAGATTCTGAACATGCCGGGAGACAACCCCGAGCGTAACGGTATCGGCCCGGTCGGCGTCTACCAGCGGGATACCGTGGCCGCGCGCGAGGGTTATCAGTCGCTGAAGAAGTGGGAAGCCGCCAGCGGCAATCGTTGCCGACTGGTGGCCACCACGGCGGTTTACGATCCGGCCGCCGCGTTCATGGGATACGCCCGCTACAAGGGCGAAACCTGGATTTTCAGCTCGCCCTCGCCGGCGGCGGGCATTCGCTTGGCGACCATGCTCAAGGAAAGCGGCATCAAGGATCAGGTGATCGCCACCCAGATCGTGCCATCGCCCGACTCGTCGCTGCCGGTGGTAGTGGAGGCGCGCAAGGCGCTGGGCAGTAACCTGGACTATGTGTCTCTCGAAAGCTACATCGTTGGCAAGCTGTTTGTGACGATCATGCAGGCCATCGACGGACCGCTGACCCGGGAAAATTTCCTCAAGGCCGCGCGCCGCCAGCCCTATGACATCGGTGGTGTCAAGGTGGATTTCACCACCGACAATCAGGGTTCCGATTTCGTGCTGGTCACCGTGCTGCGCGACAGCCAGTTCACCACCATCACGCCGCAGGAATTTACGGCGCTGTTCAAGTAGTAATCCTTGCCGCCCCGGACACGACAAGCGCTGGGAGATCATGCGGGCTGTGGCCTTGAACCCAAGGTACGCAAACGAATTGGATCAAGTTCGGCCCAGGTTTGATAATTGACTTGAGGTGAAAATGGTCATGGTCAGTCAAAAAATTAACTCTCGTCTTAAATTTGCGACAGTAATGCAGGTCTTGATCTTAATCGTGATCGGGTTTATCGCCTTTCTCGGGATGGATCTCGTTAGCGGAAGCGTGAGCCGACTCAATCAGAGTGTGGCTGAGCAAGCCAGTCTGAGCCGTCTGGGTGAAGCCGTGCGTACTGACCTGCTGACGACGGTGAATCGGATCGCTCGCGGCACCAGCACCTGGGAAGAGGCGCAATTGGCCTTGCCGTCCGCCAAGGCCAATTTCGAGAAGAATTGGGAGAACTACCTCAATTCCGTTAGTCCCGCTGAAAAAGAGCGCGTGCAGGCCGAATACAAGACCAGCCTGACCAGTCTCCGCGAGGCGTTCGCCGAACTGGAAAAACTGGTTGCCGCTCGTGATCGGTCCCGGTTGAGTCTGTTTGTCTCCAATGACCTGGACGATCTGACAAACCCATTCTTCAAGAACTTGCTGGCCAAGACGGACCAGAACAAGGAACTTTCAGCCAAAGATCTGACAATCGCTCAGCGCACCAGCACCGGTTTTACGGTGCTGATTGCGGTGATCGCCGTGTTGGCCACCTTGGCTGCATTCGGGGCAGGTGTTAGCACGTACCGGGCTATCGTAACCCCGATCAATCAGATCACGGAAACGGTGCATGAAATTGGTGCGGGCAACTATAGCGCTCGTACCGGGTTGACCGGCAGCGACGAATTGTCGGAACTGGGCCAGGCGTTCGACAAGATGCTGAGCGACCGGGTGGCCACCCTGGCGGAAGCCGAGCGTGAGAACGAACAGCTCAACGACTCCATCATCAATCTGCTGCAAGCGGTGTCCCAGCTCAGCCAAAGAGACCTGACCGTCAAGGTGCCGGTGACCGAGGACGTGACCGGCCCGGTGGCCGACGCGCTGAACCTGCTGACCGATGAAACCGCCAAGGTGCTGCAGGGCGTGACCAACATCTCCGAACAAGTGGCGACCGCCTCCGACAAGGTGAAATCGCAGTCCGACGCGGTGATCGCCGTGGCCGATTCTGAGCGCCGGGAGGTGGAGCAAACCGCCGCCGATCTGACTGCCGCCGCCGATACCATGCGGCAGATCGCCCAACTGGCGCAAACCTGCAATGCCACCGCCGAAACCGCCATCAAGACCACCCAAACGGCGCTGCAAACGGTGACCAGTACGGTCAATGGCATTAACAGCACCCGCGACACCATCCGCGAAACGGAAAAGCGCATCAAGCGGCTGGGCGAACGTTCCCAGGAAATCAGCGGCGTGGTGAACCTGATCAACACCATCGCCGAGCGCACCCACATCCTGGCGCTGAACGCCAGCATGCACGCGGCCTCGGCCGGCGAGGCGGGCCGCGGTTTCGCGGTGGTGGCCGACGAAGTGCAGCGCCTGGCGGAAAACGCCCGCGAGGCGACTTCACAAATCGCCACCCTGGTCAGCAACATCCAGATCGAAACGGCGGACACGGTGAACGCCATGAACGCTGCCATCAGCCAAGTCGTGGATGGCAGTCGGCTGGCGGAACAGGCCGGCGATCAGATGAAGCGGACCCAGGAAACCACCGCCGAATTGGGGGCTGCCGTGCAGCAGATTGCATCCCGCTCGCAGGAGCAGGCGCGCGTCAGCGGCGAGTTGCTGGACCGTGCCCACCAGATTCAGGAAAGCACCCGCCAGACCAGCCAACAATTACAGGAACAGACGGTCCAGACCACCAATCTGGTCGAGTACGCCAAAAACTTGTTGAACTCCGTGCGGGTGTTCCGGCTACCGGCGTAAGCGGGACGTGCCTGCCGCCATGGCCACCATCACAGGGTTATTGCCGCCTGCGAGAGGGGTTTAGCAGCTATGCTCGTATCGGAAGAACAGGTCGCGGCGTTGGAAGCGCAAGTCGCCGAGCTTCTCGGCATCCTGGAGTTGCTCGATGAAGATGGGGCCGCCGAAGGCGTCCGCCGCTACGCCGAGCAGGTAGGGTGCATCGGCTTGGCGGCCGGTAACGCGGGTTTCCTGGGATTGCGGGAGATCTGCCGGTTGTTCCACGAACATCTGGCGGATTTGGGTAACCGTGGCCGCGACCTGAGCGACGCCGAACGGGAGCGGTTGGAGGAGTGGCCGATTCTGGTCATCGGCTACCTCGGCGATCCGACCGATCCAGCGGCCAGCGAACCGTTGATCGACCACTTATCCAGCCCGGTTTGGAGTACGCCGGTAGCGGCGGAGCAAGCCGGAGCATTGTGCGCCTCACTGACTGGCGGGACGCTGGTGGCCGAACCGCAACCATCGCCGCCAGCGGAAACGGTAGCTGAGAAACAGGCCGACATTGCAATGGAAGCAATGGAAGCGTCGCCCATCCCAGCGGCGGCATCCGCCGAGCCGCCGGTACTGGCGTTTCAGCCGCCGGCGGCGGTCGAGGCGACGGAACCTTCACTGGCTGAACCGGTACGCACTGAACCATTTATCGTTGAGATTCCCGCTAGCGCTAGGACTTTCGAACATCTGACCGAAACCGTATCGGAAGCCGCGTCCGAAACTGAAGCCAAAGTGGTCGCTGGGACGGAACCCACCGTACTACCGGAATTGGCGGAACTCGTGGCGGCGACCGCGCCGGCGGCGATAGCGGACTTTGCCGCCAGGATCGTTGAAGAAGAATCGGTGGTTCTTACGGAAGCGGTTGCCGAGGAAGCGGAGGAGGTTGCCGAGGAAGCGGAAGCGGAAGCGGAGGAGGTTGCCGAGGAAGCGGAAGCGGAAGCGGAGGAGGTTGCCGAGGAAGCGGAGGAGGAAGCGGAGGAGGAAGCGGAGGAGGAAGCGGAGGAGGAAGCGGAGGAGGAAGCGGAGGAGGAAGCGGAGGAGGAAGCGGAGGAGGAAGCGGAAGCGGAAGCGGAAGCGGAAGCGGAAGCGGAAGCGGAGGAGGAAGCGGAAGCGGAAGCGGAGGAGGAAGCGGAGGAGGAAGCGGAGGAGGAAGCGGAGGAGGAAGCGGAAGAGCCGGAATCCGCCGATGAGGACGAGGATGAAGAATCCGCCGGGGCCATGGCCAGATCAAGCGATGCGCGACAGGAACTGCTGGATATTTTGTGCGCGGAAATCGCCCAAATTGCCGAAACCGCCGATGAGATTCTGGCTTTGGCCACAGCCGCCGATAGCGCGCCCGCCGCCCGGCATGAGGCTTTATCCAGTTATGCCGAACACCTGGAGCGCCTGGGGGATGCCTCGGCCTCCATTGGCTTGACCGGTTTGCAGCAGGTTTGCGCCGGCTTGCAGGCTAATTTGAGCCAACTGGCCGCCCAGGACAGCCCGCTCGACGCGGAACAGCGGCGGGTGGTGGAAACCTGGCCCGAGCTGGCGCTGCATTACCTGCAAGCGCTGGACGACCGCGCGGTCTGCGCGGCCCTAGTGCGCCATCTACAGGATAGCCACTGGCCGCAACCGTTGGCGACCGCGGACGCGGCTCCACTCATTGATCTTCTGGCGGCGCCGAAGCTGGTAACCGAGGATGCTGAAACAGAAGCTCGTCTGCGGCAAGCCCGGCCCGAGGACGTGTCGCTGGTGTTGCCAGCCGATGTCAATCAGGAATTGTTGGACGGCCTGCTCCAGGAACTGCCCCACCAGGCCGCCGAATTCTCCGCCGCGATCCAGCGCTTGGCCGCTGGCGACGGCCAGATCAAGGATGTGGACTCGGCGCGGCGCATCGCCCATACCCTGAAGGGCGCCGGCAATACCGTCGGGGTGCGCGGTATCGCCACGCTGACCCACCACATCGAAGACATTTTACAAGCGCTCTCCAAGAACGGCGCCCTGCCCAGCCGGCCGCTGGCCGAAACCCTGCTGAACGCGGCTGACTGTCTGGAAGCCATGAGCGAGGCGCTACTCGGCATGAGCGCTCCACCGTTGCAAGCGTTCGCTGTGTTGCAACAGGTGCTGGACTGGGCCAACCGTATCGACCGGGTGGGGATACCGACGGACGGCGAAGTTCCGCCGCCAGTGGCGACCCGACCGGAGCCCGCCGAGCCACCTCCCGAAACAGCGCCAACGGTGCCGCAGCCAGCCGCCTCGGCACCCGAGGTGACCCTGCGCGTTCCCGCTCATCTGGTCGACGATGTGTTGCGGCTGGTGGGCGAGAGCATCATCCTCACCGGTCAGGTCCAGGAGCGAATTCGCAAGACCACCGCGCAGACCCGTTTGGTGATGGGGCAGAACCGCTTGTTCCAGCAACTGACCGCTGAACTGGAGCAGTTGGTTGATATCCGCAATGTGTCGTCGCCGCTGTCCAGGTCGGTGCAGCGCGGCGATTTCGATCCGTTGGAATTGGAACAGTACAACGAACTCAACACCGTCACTCATCGTCTGGTGGAGGCGGCCGCCGACGCCCGCGAGCTGGGCCACGCCATCGAGGAGAACCTGGCGGCGCTGGACGCCCTGCTGGTGGATCAAGGCCGCCTGCACCGGGACAATCAGGAAGCGGTGCTGCGCACCCGCATGGTGCCGATTCAAACGGTGACGCCGCGCTTGCAGCGCAGTGTGCGGCAGACCTGCCGGCTGGTGGACAAGGAAGCGGATCTGGTGGTGCGCGGCGCCGGTACGTTGTTGGACAGCAACGTGTTGAACGACATGGTCGATCCGCTGATGCATATCTTGCGCAACGCCGTGGATCACGGCATCGAACTGCCGGCCCAGCGCCAGCGCCTGGGCAAGCCGCCGGTCGGGCGAATCGAACTCAGCTTCGGGCGCGAGGGCAACACCATCGCCGTGCGCTGCCAGGATGACGGCGCCGGGCTGGATCTGGCGGCGATTCGCCGAATAGCAACGGAACGTGGTCTGCTCGCCGCCGATCAGCCGCTGACGGACGATGATCTGGCTCGGTTGATCCTGTTGCCAGGCTTTTCCACCCGCGACGAAACCACCCAGACCTCGGGCCGCGGCATCGGCATGGATATGGTCTACAGCCGGCTGCTGGACATGAAAGGTTCGCTGCGCATCCAGACCCAGACCGGCAAGGGCTGCCTGATGGAGTTGCGGTTGCCGGTGACCTTGATCTCCACCCATGCCTTGCTGTTGCGCCTGCGCGATCAGATGGTGGCCCTCTCCGATCGCGGTATCGAGCAGATCCTGTATTCCAGTGTCGGTACGATCCAGAAACTGGGCAAACTCACCAACTATCAGGTGGGCGATGATGTCTACGAACTCACCTCCCTGGATACGCTACTCAACCTGCCGCCGGATCACCGCGCGCAGAGCCGCGTCGTCCCGTCGGTGTTGCTGGTGCGGGAGGAGACCGGCGCCATTCGCGCCGTGCTGGCGCATGAAATCGTGGACAGCCGCGATCTGGTGGTCAAAAGCATGGGTCAGTACATTCCCAAGCTCAATGGCATTGTGGGCGCCACCATCCTGGGCGATGGCAGCGTGGTACCGGTGCTGGATTTACCGGAACTCCTGCGCGCCCAAGATGCTGGCCATCCAGCGCTGGCCACCGTCCGCGCGGCGCCGCCGGCCACTCCCGCTCTCCACCACTCATTCATGTTGGCGGTGGACGATTCGTTAAGCGCCCGCCGCTCGCTGGCGCAGTTCGCCCAGGACGCCGGCTTCGAGGTGCGCACCGCGCGCGATGGCCTGGAAGCAATGGAGATCATCAACGCCAAGCGTCCGGATCTGGTGCTGGCCGATCTGGAGATGCCACGGATGAACGGTCTGGAATTGACCGCGCATCTGCGCGCCAACCAGGCCACCCGCGAACTGCCCGTCATCATGATCACCTCGCGCTCCACCGAGAAGCACCGGCGCGAAGCCGAAATGACTGGGGTCAATGCCTACCTGACTAAACCGTTCGCGGAAGATGATCTGCTGAAACAGATCCATAAGTTGTTGAAGCGATCATGAACGGGCGAACTCAACCGGTATTGACCGCTCTTCAGGCGATGACCCAGGCGTTTGCCGTGTTGACCTTGGACGGGTGTAAATGGCTCCTGCCGCAAGCGGAAATCCAGTCGCTGGAGTCGATCCTGGACATCGACCGCGAGGTGCGGATTCCGCACAGCGTCGGGGCCATGGCGTTCGCGGGTGAGTGGTGGCCGGCGTACTGTTTGTCCGGCGAATTACAGATTTTGCCGCAAATGCCCGACGGTCGCCGGGCTTGTATCTTGCTGGATAACGGCGTTGATCGTTTCGGTCTGGTCTGCGACCGGGTTGAAGCATTGGCGGGAGCCCCCCGCTTGCTGGCGCTGCCGGCCTGCATGGCGCTGCCGAATTCGCCGGTTCAGGCGCTGGTCCTGCTGAACGACGGGCTGGGTTGCGTGACCACCACCGAGCTTCTGGCGGCCTTGCTCGCCGCCGTCGTGGAGAATGTCGATGGCTGAAAGCGACGCTTGGGTGTTGGCCCTGGATCTTCAACTGCGCGCCGCCGTGGGCAAGCGCGAACTGGTGCATCTGATCGAGACGCCGATGCTATTCGAAGTCCCGCGCAGTCCATCCTACTGCCGGCAAGTGGTGGTCTGGAACGACACCGTGCTGCCGGCGATGGATTTGGCCGTCTGGCTGCGAGGGCAGTCGACGCAACGCCAACAGCCGTTGGCCGGGGTGTTCGCCTACCAGACGCGACCGGGAGCGGACCCCGAGTATGGTGCGTTGCTGCTCTCCGGTATCCCGACACGGACCCGTGTCGACGACGACCAGGTCTGCGCGCTGCCGAAGCAACCCGGCTCTTGGCAGACCCTGGCGATTTCCTGTTTCAAGCAGGGCAACAGTTCGATTCCCATTCTGGATCTGCCGCACATCTTCGGTAGCGGCCTGTTGTAATCCCCCTCGCAAGACGGAATCGCCCGCGCCGCCACGGTTGCGGCGCGTGGTTTGAGTCCGTAACATTCCCGCCCTTGAAATCGGCGTATCCCGACGCGCCGAGTCTCTCGCTTCCCTTGGAATTTTGCCCTGCAAGACGGAACCTAGACACCATGCGCAGCCACTATTGCGGCCAAGTCACCGAAACCCTGCTGGATCAGGATGTCACCCTCTGCGGTTGGGCGCACCGCCGCCGCGATCATGGCGGCGTCATTTTTATTGACTTGCGCGACCGCGAGGGTCTGGTGCAGGTGGTGATCGACCCCGATACCCCGGACGCCTTCGCCAACGCCGAGCGGGTCCGCAATGAGTATGTGCTGCGCGTGACCGGCCGGGTGCGCCACCGCCCGGAAGGCACCGAGAATCCCAATCTGGCCACCGGCGCGGTGGAGGTGCTGGCCCGCGAGGTGGAAATCCTCAACCGTTCCGAGCCGTTGCCGTTCCAACTGGACGACGACGACACCTCCGAGGAGGTGCGGCTGCGCTACCGCTATCTCGACCTGCGCCGGCCAGTGATGCAGGAGCGGCTGCGATTGCGCACCCGCGTCATCAGCGCGCTGCGCCAGTTCCTGGAGCAGCACGGCTTCATGGACATCGAAACCCCGATGCTGACCAAGGCCACCCCGGAAGGCGCCCGCGATTATCTGGTGCCCAGCCGCACCCATCCCGGCAGCTTCTTCGCCCTGCCACAGTCGCCGCAGTTGTTCAAGCAATTGCTGATGATGGCCGGCCTGGACCGTTACTATCAGGTGGTGCGCTGCTTCCGCGACGAGGATCTGCGCGCCGATCGCCAGCCGGAATTTACCCAGCTCGACATCGAAACCTCGTTCATGGGCGAGCAGGCCATCACCGACTTGATGGAAGCCATGATTCGCCAGATGTTCAAGGAAGTACTGGGCGTTGAGTTGCCGGACCCACTTCCCCGGATGCCCTATGAAACGGCGATGCAGCGTTACGGCTCCGACAAGCCGGATTTGCGCATCCCGCTGGAGCTGACCGAACTGTCGGATTTGATGGCGGAGGTGGAATTCAAGGTGTTTTCCGGGCCGGCCACCGATCCCAGCGGACGGGTGGCGGCCTTGCGGGCGCCGGGCGGCGGCAAACTGAGCCGGCGCGAGATCGATGGGTACACCGAGTTCGTCGGCCGTTACGGGGCCAAAGGACTGGCTTACATCAAGGTCAACGACATCGCCGCCGGGCGCGAGGGTTTACAGGCGCCGATCGTGAAATTCCTGCCCGACGAGGTGCTGGCCAAGATCCTGACTCGCACCGGGGCCGAGAACGGCGACCTGATCTTCTTTGGCGCGGACTCCGCCAAGGTGGTCAACGATGCCCTGGGCGCGTTGCGGATCAAGCTCGGCCACGATCTTGGTCTGGTGCATGGCGAGTGGGCGCCGCTGTGGGTGGTCAACTTCCCGATGTTCGAGTGGGACGCGCAGGGCCGGCGCTGGAACGCCCTGCATCATCCCTTCACCGCGCCGCGCACCGACGATCCCGCCGAGGTGCGCGCCAACCCGGAACGCTGCCTGTCGCGGGCCTACGACATGGTGCTGAACGGTACCGAGATCGGCGGCGGCTCGGTGCGTATCCACCATCCAGACATGCAGAATACCGTGTTCGAGTTGCTCGGCATCGGTCCCGAGGAGGCCCGCGCCAAGTTCGGCTTCCTGCTGGATGCGCTAAAATTCGGCTGCCCCCCGCACGGTGGCATCGCCTTCGGCCTGGACCGGCTGGTGATGCTGATGGCCGGCGCCAAATCCATCCGCGACGTGATGGCGTTCCCCAAAACCCAGACCGCCGCCTGCCTGCTGACTCAGGCGCCGGCCCCCGTCACCGAGGCGCAGTTGCGCGATCTCAATATCCGCCTGCGTCGCACCCCTTGAATACCCCACCCTCACCCCCGGCCCCTCTCCCGGCGGGAGAGGGGAGATTCAAGCGCCCGGAATCGGTGCTGGTGGTGGTTTACACGGCGGCGGATGAGGTGCTGGCGCTACTTCGGCGCCAGCCGTCCGATTTCTGGCAGTCGGTGACCGGCAGTCTGCGCTGGGACGAAACCGACCCGCTGGACGCGGCGCGGCGTGAACTTTACGAGGAAACCGGGCTGGGCGACGAGGTGACGGTGATCGCTTGCGGCGTGGTCAACCGCTTTCCGATCCTGCCGCCCTGGCGCCACCGCTACGCGCCGGACGCCACGGAGAACGTCGAGCATGTGTTCCGGGTTCTCTTGCCAGACCGTCAGCCTATCGTCATCCATCTCGCCGAACATGGCGAATACCAATGGTTACCCCGCGCGGCGGCGGCGGCCAAGGTCACGTCCCACACCAACCGGGACGCCATCCTGCAATTACCATGAGAGCGCTGTTTGCCCGCCTCGCGGGCCCGCTCGTCGGCCTGGCGCTGTTCATCGCCGCGCTGTGGGTGCTGCATCGGGCGTTGACCGAGTACCGCTACCAGGATGTAGTCACCTATCTGCGAGGGTTGCCGCCTTCGCAACTGACCACCGCACTGCTTGGCACCGTGCTGAGTTATCTGGTCACCACCGGCTACGACGGGCTGGCGCTGCGCTACATCCGCCGGCCGCTGCCCTGGCCCAAGATCGGTTTCGCCGCCCTGCTCAGCTACGCCTTCAGCAACTCGGTCGGGCTGTCGGTGCTGACGTCCAGTTCGGTGCGCTATCGACTGTATTCGAGCTGGGGCCTGACGGCGGTGGATATCGCCCGGATCGTCATGTTTACCACCCTGACCCTGTGGCTGGGCATTCTGACGGTCGGTGGCGCGGTGCTGGCGCTGGACCCGCTGGATTTGGGCAACATCCCCTACATCGCCATGGACAGCCGGCTGTTGGGACTGTTGATGCTGATCCCGCCAACGAGTTACCTGCTGCTGGGATGGTTGCGCCGCCAGCCGCTCCAGTTGGGGCCGTGGATGCTGCCGATGGTGCGGCCCCGGCTGGCCTTGGCGCAAATTGCGGTCGGCGCGCTGGATTGGGTGATGGCCAGCGTGGTGCTGTACGCGCTGCTGCCGGTGGCGTCCGACACGATCGGTTTCGGCCGCGTCCTCGGTGTGTTCCTGGTGGCGCAGATCGCCGGTTTGATCAGCCATGTGCCGGGCGGCCTGGGCGTGTTCGAGTCGCTGGTGCTGCTGATGCTGCAAAACTTTCTGCCGCCCACCGATATTCTCGGCGCGTTGCTGGCCTACCGGCTGATGTACTACCTGCTGCCGCTGGCGCTGGCGGTGATGGCGATGGGGCTGTACGAACTGCGGCACTACCGGGAACGGGTGCTGTGGCTACCGCGCGCGGTCGGTCCCTGGGTGCCGGTGTTGCTGCCGCAGGTGTTCGCGGTGCTGGCGCTGATCAGTGGCTCGGTGCTGCTGTTTTCGGCTGCGACCCCGGCAGTGGAGGAGCGGCTGGATTGGCTGCACGATCTGATTCCGTTGTCGGTGCTGGAGGCTTCCCATTTCGTCAGCAGCCTGATGGGCGTGGGCTTGCTGCTGCTGGCGCGCGGGTTGCAACGCCGGCTCGACGCCGCCTGGCTGCTGGCCGTGGCGTTCCTGGCCGCCGGTATCGCCGCCTCGCTGCTGAAGGGCGCCGATTACGAGGAAGCGATCCTTTTGAGCGTCCTGCTGGCCGGATTGTTACCCTGCCGGTCGCGGTTCTACCGCCGCGCCTCGCTATTCAGCGAAAGCTTTACCCCGGCCTGGGTCGCGACCATCATCGTGGTCCTCGCTTGCGCGGCCTGGCTGGGCTTCTTCTCCTACAAGCATGTCGAGTATTCGAACGACTTGTGGTGGGAGTTCAGCTTCGGCGGCGAGGGAGAAGCGCCGCGGTTTCTGCGGGCCATCGTGGGGGCGCTGGGCGTGGCGCTGTTCTTCGGCATCGCCAAATTGTTGCGGCCGGCGCCGTTTGAGCCGACCCTGCCCGGGGCGAGCGCACTCGAACAGGCCCGGACCGTCGCCGCCGCGTTCCCGCGCAGCTACGCCCATCTGGCCCTGCTCGGTGACAAGGCGCTGCTGTTCAATGAACAACACGATGCGTTCCTGATGTACGGCGTCGAGGGTCGCACCTGGGTAGCCATGGGCGACCCGGTCGCCGCCCGCGAGGAAGACCGCCGCGAACTGGCCTGGCAATTCCGCGAACTGTGCGAGCGCCACGACGGCTGGCCGGTGTTCTACCAGGTTCACCCGAGCCATCTGGGCCTGTATGTGGAACTGGGCCTGACTTTACTGAAATTCGGCGAGGAGGCGCGGGTGCGGTTGGTGGAATTCTCGCTGGACGGCAAGGCGCGCAAGACGATGCGCAACAACGTCAACCGGCTGGAGCGGGAAGGCTACCGGTTCGAAGTGGTGGACACCACCGCCGTACCCGAGTTATTAACCCGGCTGCGCGCGATTTCCGATGCCTGGTTGAGGGAGAAAAACGGCCGGGAGAAAGGTTTCTCGCTGGGATTCTTCAACGAAGGTTATCTGCGCACCGGACCGGTCGCGGTGGTGCAACGCGATCGGGTGATCGTAGCCTTCGCCAATCTCTGGCAAGGTGGTCGCGAGGAGTTGTCGGTGGATTTGATGCGCTATCCACCCGACAGCCCCAACGGACTCATGGATTACCTGTTCGTCCGAATCATGCTGTGGGGTCGCGATCAGGGCTACGAATGGTTCAATCTCGGCATGGCGCCGCTGGCCGGTTTACAGAACCGCAGTCTCTCCCCGCTGTGGAACCGATTCGGCGCGATGGTATTCGGCCGCGGCGAGGCACTTTACAATTTCCGGGGTTTGCGCCAGTACAAGGACAAGTTCGATCCCCAATGGGACGCCCGTTATCTGGCGGCGCCGGGCGGCATGATGGTGCTGCCGCGGGTGATAGCGGACCTGACCGCGCTGATTGCCCGTGGCTTCAAGGGCGTCATCGGGAAATAACCACAACGGGATGAAATCATGCGCACGCTATCGCGAGTGCTGTGCCTGACCGCCGCCCTGCTGGCGGTTGCCGCCGCGCGGGCGGAGATTGCCGGGGAAACGCTGGATGATCCCACTTTTGGCAAGCTGATTATCCAGCGCACCACCGATGAACCCAAGGGCGTGGTGTTGTTCGCCTCTGGCGCCGGCGGCTGGAACACCGGCCTGACGGCGGTGGCGCGGGCGGTCGCGGAGCTGGATTACGTGGTTGCGGGGATTGACCTGAACGACTATCTGGCCCGGCTCGATCGGTCGGACGCCGCTTGCGCCGACCCGTCGGCGGATTTGGAGCAACTGAACCGGTCGATGGAACAGCGCTATCCGCCAGCGACTCACTTGCCGCCGATCTTGCTGGGGCAGGGCGCCGGCGCGGCGCTGGGCTACGCGGCGCTGGCTCAGGCAGCGGCCGACCGTTTTCATGCCGGGGTCGCGGTGGATTTTTGCCCGGAACTGCCGCTGCGCAAACCGCTGTGCAAGGGGCCGGCGAATCTGGAAAGCACGGCGTTGCCGGACAACAAGGGCGTGCTATTGAAACCGATCGCGCGCATGCCGACCACCTGGTTCGTGTTTCAGAACCGGCCGGCCTGCGATGCCGGAGCCACCGCACAGTTGGTCAGGCAGGTGCAACTCGCCCGGCTGGCCGATGTGCCCGGCGCTGGCGAGGTCAAGACCTGGCTGCCGCAGGTGTCCGCCCTGTTGCAATGGTTGGACCCCAGCATCGTCAGGCAGGTGCAGCCCGACGCCAGCGTCAGCGGCGTGCCGCTCACCGAGGTGCCGGTCACCGGCGGTCCCGACCGGCCACAGTTCGCGGTGATGTTTTCCGGGGACGGCGGCTGGGCGCTGCTCGACCGTGCCGTCACGGCGGAACTGGCCAAGAACGGCCTGCCGACTATCGGCTGGGATTCGCTGAGTTACTTCTGGAAGGCCCGCCGGTCGGACGAAGCAGCCCTGGATCTGGAGCAGGTGCTGCGCCATTACCTGGACGCCTGGAAGAAGAGCCGGATCGTGTTGATCGGCTATTCGTTCGGCGCGGACGTGCTGCCGGCAGTCGCCAACCGTCTGCCCAAGGATCTGCGCGACCAACTCGATCTGATGGTGTTTCTGGGCCTGTCCGAGCGCGCTTCCTTCGAGTTCCGCCTGAGTCACTGGATCAGCGATGAACCGGATGAAGGCGATCAGCCGGTGCGGCCGGAAGTGGAGAAACTGAGCGGGCTCAAGCGGCTGTGCATTTACGGCGTGGAGGAGGAGGGCGCTCTCTGTCCGAAGCTGACCGATCTGGGCGTCATGGCCGAAAAGATGCCGGGCGACCATCATTTCGACGAGGATTATCAGGGCGTGGCTCAACGTATTCTCGACCAGTTGCCCCCGCCAATTCCGGCAAAACCTTAAAAGAGCCTGGACATGGCCATTTACGCCATCGGTGATATTCAGGGCTGCCACGACCCCCTGCTGCGACTGCTCGACCTGCTGAAGTTCGACCCGGCCGCCGATGCCTTGTGGCTGGTCGGCGATCTGGTCAATCGCGGACCGCATTCGGTGGATGTGCTGCGGCTGGTGCGCGGCCTGGGCGAACGGGCGGTGGCGGTGTTGGGCAATCACGATCTGACCCTGCTGGCGGTTGCCGCTGGCGAGGTCAAACCCAAGCGCAAGGACACCTTCCATTCGATTCTGGACGCGCCAGATCGGGACGAGTTGCTGGACTGGCTGCGTCGGTGCCCGCTGCTGCATCACGATCCAGCGCTTGGTTTCACCATGGTCCATGCCGGTCTGCCGCCGCAGTGGGATTTGGCGCTGGCGCAACGCTGCGCGGCCGAACTGGAAGCGACCCTGCGCGGGCCGAATGGCGGGAAACTCCTGGCGCGGATGTTTGGCGACGAGCCGCGGCGCTGGAAGAGCGATCTGGCCGGTTACGACCGGCTGCGCTTCACCGTCAATGCCCTGACCCGGATGCGGTTCTGCGCGGCGGACGGCGCCTTGTCCCTTTCCGAGAAAGGGTCGCCCGGCAGTCAGGGGAAGGGGTTGTTGCCATGGTTCGCCGTGCCTGGCCGGCGCAACGCCGATCTCAATCTGGTGTTCGGCCACTGGGCGGCGCTGGGCTACTACCGCGCACCGGGTATTTACGCGCTGGATAGCGGTTGCGTGTGGGGCAACCGGCTGACCGCCATTCGCCTGGACGAACCCGGCGTACCGGTCTGGAGCGTGCCGGCGATCAACCTGCCGCCGGCGCCGATATAGCGCTCCTATTTGATTTGTGGAATCGCCGCTTCGAACCACCCCGGCGCTACGCGCCACCCCTCCTTAGCCAAGGAGGGGAAATTCCACAACCTGTGCAGGAACGCTATATGAGGTCCCCACTCGCTCTCATCGCCGCGCTGGCGCGCAACCGGGTCATCGGCCGCGACAACCGCCTGCCTTGGCGGTTGCCGGCGGATTTGCGCTTTTTCAAACAGACGACGATGGGCAAGCCGTTGCTGATGGGTCGGCGCACTTGGGAATCCATTGGCCGCCCGTTGCCGGGCCGGCGGATGATTGTGCTGAGCCGCGATCCCGGTTATCACGCGCCCGGCTGCGTGGTGGCGCGATCACTGGATGAAGCCTTGGCGATGGCCGGCACGGTTCCAGAGATTATGGTGATCGGCGGGGCGCTGTTGTATCAGCAAACCTTGCCGCGGGCCGAGCGGTTGTATCTCACGCGGGTGGAGGCGGACGTACCCGGCGACGCCTGGTTTCCGGAGTGGAATGAACGGGAATGGCGGCCGGTCTGGGAAGAAACACACCCGGCTGATGCGGATCACGCCTGGCCTTATCGCTTCCAGCGACTGGAGCGGGTGCATGGTGGGTAATGGTGAAAATCTCATGTCTCATAATAATAATGATCAAACGATTGTTCGACCGTTCGTTATCATCCCGCCAATATACGATCCCTCGTCGGACCACTGGCGCCGCGACGCCAGAATCTCCGCCTGGTTGGCCTTGGCGATAGCGCTGATATTGCTGGTATTACCCCTCGCAACATACTGGAACACGACGTTCCATCACTTCGGCTTCCGCGACGATTACGCGAACCTTGGCGAAGCGCGCGAGCAACCGGGCAAGATCATCCAGTTCATCGCTTCGCATGGGCGACCGGTTTACGGGTTTCTGCTCGAAAATTCTTTTGGGTACATCGACTCGATTCGGGAACTCGAATCGCTGCGGTTTTTGGGCGCGATAGGGCTTGGACTGGTGGCGGCGCTGCTGTTTGGGTTGTTGCGGCGCCTGGGCTGGAGGATGGCCACCGCAACTTTCACGGCGGCCGCGGTGTCGCTGACCCCGGCGGCGCAAGTGATCGCCAGTTGGGCCACCGCCTGGCCCTACACGGTGGCGGCGCTCCTTTCACTCAGCGGGTTTGCGCTGGCGGATAGCGCCAGCGATCGCTGGACGGGATACCGTCGGGCGGGGGCCGTGCTGTTGATGGCGCTCGGCGCCTTGATCTACCAGCCTACCGGTTTGCTTTACCTCGTCGGCGTCGCGGCGGCGCTGCCCCGTCGGCGCGGGCGGCCGCTGGTGGATAACCTGCGCTGGGCGGGCGCGCACCTGTTCGTCGTGTTTGCGGGGCTTGCCGCCGCGTTCCTGACGGTGAAGGCGCTGTATCTGGCCAAGGTGTTCGAGGCGTCGGCGCGCATCACGTTCGAGCACGATGCCGTCGGCAAATTCTGGTGGTTTCTCGAAGGGCCGTTGCCCAATGCACTGAGTATTTTCGTGCTGAACGACGACGACGGATCGACGCGGATGGCTTACACGGCGAGCGTCTGGATCGCGGCGGCGTTGTTGGCGGTGGGTCTGGGCGTGGAATGGTGGCGGCGCGGCGGACGGGCGGGTGGTTTCTGGCTGATCCTGGTGGTGGTGCTGCCGCTGGCCGTGTATGGCGTCAACCTGGTGGCGGCTGATCGCTACGCTTCCTACCGCACGATCTTTGCCCTGACCGGCGTGCTGCTGGTTTTTCTCACGCTGTCGTGGGCAAATTTGTGTGATCTGGCCGGACGCAATGGGCGGCTCATCGAACTGTCCGGGTATGCTGTGGCGCTGGCGCTGACGGTCTACACGGCGCGTCTCCATGCTTTTTCTCTCATCGCCGTGCCACAGAGCGGCGAGTTGCAAATCATCCAGAGCACGGCCGAGCATGTAGTGTTGCGGGATCGGCCGGTCAAAATCTATTTCGTGCAACCCTCGCTCGACGATAGCCCGGCGGCGATTGCCTATCACGATGAATTTGGCTCGCTTTCGACCAACAACGACTGGCTGCCCAAAGAGATCTTCGACGAACTCATGCGCGAGCGTTTTCCCGCCATGCCTGATCGTGAGAAGCGCTACGAGATGCAGACGGGCCATGGGCCACCGCCGAAAGACAAGAAGTTCGATTTCGTCATCGACATGCGCAAGCTGAGGAAACTCGGTTCGCCCGATACGGGACAGTATTTGGGAAAAGTTCTGTAGCGAATGCGCGGTTCTTGAATCAGCAATTTTTCAACGTCACCCAGGAAAACGCCCATGAGCAAACCTGTCCTGACGGCTGTCCATGGTTCGATGGCTCAACTGACCCTGAACCGGCCGGAATCCTACAACGCCTTTATATTTATGGTTTTTTCTGCTATAATTTAAATGTAGTACTTAAAGCCAAACCTACCGCGAGGTAGGGGCAGAAAGTCGCGGGTCTTGAGCACAGACAGCCGGACTGCCGAGGGCGATCTTCGTGAAGATCGCGGGAGGTGGTGCGGCTTTTTTGTTGCAAGACTCGGCGGTATTCGTGGTCCGCGTATTCTTCGCATGGCCACGTCATGAAGGATTCATGAGCGATTCTGTCATTGATACAGGATGCACAGGAGGAGGGATTTTCCATGAGTACCAAAAGAATGTCGGCAGTCCTAACCGTACTGAGTTTATTCCTGTGCATGAGTCTGGCGGCCCCCGACGTTCAGGCCGCGACGTATAGTTTCACAACCTTCGATGTGCCGGGCGCCACCAGCACCCATCCCACCAGCATCAACGCAAGCGGACAGGTGACGGGTTTTTACTACGATAGCTTGGGTCAACATGGTTTCGTGTACAGTGGTGGCACGTTCACGACCTTTGATGTCCCGGGCGCTATTTCCACCCGTGCCGCCAGCATCAACGCGGGTGGACAGGTGACGGGTTATTACTTCGATAACTCGACTTCACATGGCTTCTTGTACAGCAACGGCACATTCATGATTCTCGATGTCCCGGGTACCGAGGGAAGTGGTGGTACCGAGCCCACCAGCATCAACGATAGCGGACAGGTGACGGGTAATTACCACGCTAACCTTAGTTTCGTGTACAGCGGTGGCACGTTCATGCCCTTAATTCCTCCGGGCGCCGTTTACACCAATGCCACCAGCATCAACGCAAGTGGACAGGTGACGGGTAATTACTGTGACGGAAGTTTGGGTGGGTGTCATGGTTTCGTGTACAGCGGCGGCACGTTCACGACCTTCGATGTCCCGGGTGCCGTGAGCATTTTGCCTGCCAGCATCAATGCGAGCGGACAGGTGACGGGTAATTACTGCAATGTCGCAGATAGGTGGGGATCGAATAGTGATTGTCATGGTTTCGTATACAGCGGTGGCATGTCCACGGACTTAACTGTCCCGGGTGCCTATGAAACCCGTGCCGGCAGCATCAACAATAACGGACAGGTGACGGGTTCTTACAGTGGATCGGGTGGGAGTCATGGTTTCGTGTACAGCGGCGGCACGTTCACGACCCTTGATGTCCCGGGTGCCACTGACACCTGGGCCACCAGCATCAACGCGAGCGGACAGATGGCGGGTGGTTCTCACTGGGCTGGAGTACATGGTTTTATTGCCACCCCGGTTTGTGTGACCCCGACGGTCACGACCCATACCCTCACGACGGCGCCCCACGGCGGGTTCAGGATCACGGGCTCGATCACCCTCGATAGCACGCCCTTATGCGCCCTAGTCCTAGCCAATGGCCAGTTCATGTTTACCTGTGGCGACCCCTTGCCCAAAGGGGATTTCGACCTGACCGTGCCACTGGATGACCAAGGGCAAATTACCTTGTTCGGGTTCTCCTCGGGCTTGTCGCCGTTTCAACAAACGCTAGGGGCAGGATATTGGCCTGCTTCTGCAACTGGTTGTGCTGCCCCTACGGTCACGCACACCCTCACGACGGCGCCCGACGGCGGGTTGAGGATCACGGGCTCGATCACCCTTGATGGCGCGCCCTTATGCGCCTTGGTCTTGGCCAATGGCCAGTTCATGTTTACCTGTGGGGATGCCTTGCCCCAAGGTGATTTTGACCTGACCGTGCCGCTCGATGACCAAGGGAAAATTACCTTGTTCGGGTTCTCCGCAGGCTTGTTGCCGTTCCAACAAACCTTCTCCCCGTCTGCTCCTACTCCTCCATAACCACTGGGGAACAGGGTCGATGAATGAGGGGTGTTTTAATAAACGTGTCGAATTTGACCGCAAGATTCGGATATTAGAGAGTCGGATGGCGGGATAGGATCAGCAGCGCAAATGAGCCATTGACAACGAGGTTCTTATGAAACGCGCAACTGATCCAGTGTTTGGGACGGACAACCAGCGCTGGGACGCTCTCGTCCAGCGTGACCGGCAGGCTGATGGTGCGTTTTTCTACGCCGTGAAAACCACGGGCATGTATTGCAGTCCGACCTGTTCCTCCCGGCTGCCGAACCGATACAACGCGAAGCCGCACAACGAGCCGAACAGGCGGAATCCTGATCGGGTAGCAAGTCCCCCATTTTTCAACGTCACCCAGGAAAACGCCCATGAGCAAACCTGTCCTGATGACGGTCATCGGTTCCATCGCCCAACTGACCCTGAACCGGCCGGAATCCTACAACGCCTTGAATATTGAGACCGCGCAGGCGCTGACCCGGGTATTGTTGGATTTGGGGGCCGACCCGGCGATTCACGGCATGATCATCACCGGTGGTGGCGCGGCTTTTTCCGCCGGCGGCGACATCAAATACGTTCTGGCCCATCCCCACGGGCCAGCGGCGGCTTTTCACGAACTGGCCACCCATGTTCATGTTTGCGTGACCGAAATCCGCCGCTTGCGCAAACCGGTGATCGCCGCCATCAACGGCGTGGCCGCCGGCGGCGGTTTTGCCCTGGCGCTGGCCTGCGATTTCCGGATCATGGCGGAATCGGCGCGGCTCAAGCAGGGCTTCACCAGCAACGCGCTGTGCATCGACGCTGGCGGTACCTTCACCCTGCCGAGACTGGTCGGGTTGGCCCGCGCCCTGGAAATCGCCGCCTTCGACGAACCGATTTCCGCCGAACAAGCCGTGGCCTGGGGTTTGGTGACGCGGGTGGTTCCGGACGCGCAACTGCTGGACGCCGCGCTGGCCATGGCCCGAACCCTCGCTCAAAAATCCCTGCACACCTTCGGCCACGTCAAGACTCTGCTGACCGACTCATTCGACACGTCGTGGGAGGCGCAACTGGAACGGGAACGACGCGGACTGGCCGCGTGCGCCGGTCACGCCGACGGTCTGGAAGGTCTGCACGCCTTCGTGGAAAAACGTCCGCCACGCTACAATCGCTGATCCCGCCTTCAACCCTCAACGCGGCGCTCCCGCAACATTCGCCTTGTGGCGAGGCACGCGCCGCTCCCGCAAGCTCTGTTTGGCTTTTTCCAACTGGGCCAGCAGTCCCGGCCCCCGGCTGAGCGCCACTCCCACCGCCAGCACGTCGATGATCGCCAGATGGGCGATCCGCGAGGTCATCGGCGAATAGACGTCCGGGTCTTCCTCGACATCGGCGCACAGTGCCACCGTACTCGACTTAGCGAGCGGCGAGCCGCTGGCCGTGATACCGATCACGTTCGCGCCCGCCTGGCGGGCGTATTCAACGCTGCGCAGCAGGTCGCGGGTGCGGCCGGTGTTGGAAATCGCCACCACCACATCGCCGGGCTGGAGCAGAGTGGCGGCCATGCCGTGAATGTGAGGGTCCGAGTAAGCCACCGTCGGCACGCCCAGGCGGAAAAACTTGTGCTGGGCGTCGGCGGCGACGATGCCGGAATTGCCCGCTCCATAAAACTCGATGGTCCGCGCGTTCGCCAGCAGATGAATGGCTTGGTCCAGCGCCACCGCATCCAGTTCGTTGCGCACTCGCATCAACGCCGCGATGGTGCGATCCAGCACCTTGGCAACCAGCGCGGAGGCGGGGTCGCCAACGCCGACATCGCGATGCACGAACGGCACGCCCCCGGCCAAACTTTGCACCAGGCGCAGCTTGAATTCCTTGAAACCGGTGAAGCCCAGCGCGAGGCAGAAACGCGCCACGGTCGGCTGGCTCACGCCGATGTGTCCCGCCAGCGCCGCGATGGATTGATTCATGATGTCATCCGGGTGGCCGAGCACGTAGTCGGCGACGCGCTGTTCGGCCTTGCTGAGCCGTTCCCGCGCGGCTTCGATCTGGGCCAGTAGAGGAGCGGCGGTTTCCCGTTCGCCACGGGCCGGCTCCTGCGGGCTGGCGGGAGCGCCGGAAGACATACTCTGAACGTCGTTGAAATCAGCCATGAAATCCCTCGATGAGCAGGTTCGGATTGCCACCTGATGTTGACGTAGTTTTTATACCATAAATAATGAATTTTGTCGGTAGCAATACTACCAATAATCGTGCCATCGCCGCGAAAAATAACTTTGTTTATTTGTTTTATATAGAAAAAATACTACTTGTTATTTTCTAGTAATTTTACTACATTTATTTCGTGACCATGGTCCGGTTGCTCGATCATCTTCATCGCATGGTCACGGTTTGGTTGCTCGATCACCTATTCCAACCCGCAAGTAACGGAGGAACGGTTCATGTTCGGTCTCAGTCACGAAACATTCTTATTATGGGACGCCCTGATCGCCATCATCGGGCTGATCCTGTTGATCACCAAATTCCGGGTTCATCCCTTCATCGCCCTCACCCTGGCCGCCGGCTTTCTCGGTCTGACTTCGGGGATGCCGGTGGACAAGGTGATGAAATCCTTCCAGGACGGTTTCGGCGGGGTGCTGGGGTTCGTCGGCATCGTGCTCGGGCTGGGCACCATGCTCGGCAAGCTGATGGCGGAATCCGGCGGCGCCGAC
>WBZP01001159.1_pt1 | contig 32040 bp, 24 predicted proteins | sample 5204301 | NCBI WGS metagenome assembly WBZP01 (sample SAMN12412401, study PRJNA552823) | activated sludge metagenome | isolation source: activated sludge from nitrification reactor of wastewater treatment plant... | place: USA: Pennsylvania | collected 2017 | reverse complement strand
GGCGTCCTCCCCCTCACCTCGGGGCGGGTGGACTTTCTGGGCGAACGCATCGATCTCCTGGAGGCCCGGGAGATCGCCGGGCGGGGCCTGAGCCGCACCTTCCAACATGCCCATCTGCTGCCGAGCATGAGCGTGCTGGAAAACGTCGCCATCGGCGCCCACTTGCGTGGTCGCAAAGGCGTCCTGGCGGCCAGCCTGCACCTGGAACGCCGGGAGGAGGGACAACTGCTGGGAGAGGCCAGGCGTCAGTTGGAGCGGGTGGGTTTGGGCGCCTTGGCTGATCTTGATGCGGGCAGCCTGGCCTTGGGCCAGCAACGCATCATGGAGATCGCCCGCTCCCTCTGTGCCGCGCCCTGTCTGCTGTTGTTGGACGAACCGGCGGCCGGGCTGCGCCACATGGAAAAACAGAGTCTGGCGGAACTGCTCAAGGGGCTGCGCACCGAGGGTCTGGGTATTCTCCTGGTGGAACATGACATGGACTTCGTCATGAACCTGGCGGATCGCATTCTGGTGATGGAGTTCGGCGAAAAGATTGCCGAAGGGCTCCCAGAGGTCATCCAAAACGATCCCCGAGTGCTAGAGGCCTATCTCGGAGGGGTGGAATGACGCCGCCGCTCATTCTCGAAGTCCGTCACCTCAGCGTGAGCTACGACAAGGTCGAGGCCGTGCACGGTGTCAATCTCCAGGTACGGGCCGGCGAGGCGGTGACCGTCATCGGCGCCAACGGCGCTGGCAAGACCACCCTGCTGGCGGCCATCATGGGTCTGCTTCCCGCCCAGGGCGAGGTGGTGTTTTACGGACGACCTCAACCTTACCGCACGGCGGAACGCATGGTGGAATTAGGCATGGGGCTGGTGCCCGAAAGCCGGGAACTCTTTGCCGATATGAGCGTGGAAGATAATCTGCTGCTCGGGGCCTTCGCCCGCTACCGCAACGGTGATCGGGATTACGCCACCACCATGCGGGAGGTGTTCACCATTTTCCCCCGGCTCGAAGAACGCCGTACCCAGCCCGCCGGCACCCTCTCTGGCGGCGAACGCCAGATGCTGGCCCTGGGGCGCGCCCTTATGGCCAAGCCGAAACTCCTGATGCTCGATGAACCCAGCCTCGGACTCGCTCCCCTGGTCGTGCGCGAGATCTTCCAGGTGATCACCAGACTCAAACAGACCGGTGTCTCCATGTTGCTGGTGGAACAGAACGCCCATGCCGCCCTGAAGGTGACCGACTACGGCTATGTGCTGGAGACCGGGGTCATCGTCTTGGATGGCCCGAGCGCCGATCTCGCCCGGGATGGCCGCGTTGTCGACAGCTATCTTGGGCTGGGCAAAAAGCATTAAGTCGAGACCCTGGGCACTCTGAGCAAACCTCCTCCATTCACCCCGGTAATAAAAAAACAGGCTCTTGGGGTACAAGAGCCTGTAACCGCTACAAGGGAGGAGTACAAATGATGACATCCACTCTCCTCTGCTTGGATGTCGCTATATAGAAAACCCGATTTCATCCCCCCCCAGCATTGAAATATCTCAATAGCTTACAGATAAAAAAATCCCGACCTGAGGGTCGGGATAACAGAGGTTTCCCCTATGATGGAGAGGGTGGTGAGCTGTAAGGATCGCAATACCCCACAACTCGCTTATATTTACGCAAAAAGCGCGCCAATGATATTTTGGGGTACGGCAGGCTTTTCTTCCGGCCCGATGCACCCCCGGCGTGCGTCTCCCGAGTTCTATCACCAACTCGCATCCAATTTTGTGCACGCTTTTCCGGTGAGTCTGGCCAGAAGTGATATCTTTAAGGCATTATTTTCGCGGCCACAGCAACAAGGGACGATTGAACCGATGAAGATCCAGCTTTTCTGCCTCGGAGCGATCTTTGTTATCGCTACCAGTTACGCCGACCCCAAGGTCTATCGCTTTGTCGATGATCAAGGGATGGTCGTTTACAGCGACCGGGCGCCGCAGAAGGTCCAGCAAGGGGCCCAGCAGGAGATCTCCCTACCCGCCGCTCCCACGGAGGCCGCCGTCAAGGCCGCTGAGGAACGGGAAAGCCGTCTCAAGGCCGAAGCGGAAAAAATGGCGAACGACCGCAAAGAGCGTGTCCGCGCGGCACAAGCCAAAACAAAAGAGGCCGAGAAAAAACCCGAGGGGAAAATCGTCGAGGGCAGCCCCGGCCAAGCACCGACCATCAACCCTCCGGTCAATACTTCCCCATAAGGCGCTTCCCGCCGGGCACTGGGCGGGATCTTGTTCACTCCAGAATCTGTGTGCCGGGGGCGATGGCTTTCGGGGCTGAAGAGGGTGGGATGGCGTGCTTGGAAGCCCTTCATATCTCTATAAAATAATTCGTTCTCATAGCATTTCGCCTTGGCTTCGGAGCTTCGGTCGGCGGTTGGGCAACACTGTTGTAGGCTGAGCGGCACCGCGCACTCAAGGGCGATCAGCATCGGGATGTCGGCTGACGCTTGTTGCTGCGTATAATCTCGGCCCTTGTTCCGATCCACCGAGCCCTTGTCCCATGCCTACCGAGCCAGCTTCCGATTTGTCCGCGTCTCTCCGCGCCCTTATGAACCGGCGCATCCTGATCCTGGACGGCGCCATGGGGACCATGATCCAGGGTTATCGTTTGAGCGAGGCCGATTACCGGGGCGAGCGTTTCCGCGACTGGCCCCAGGACCTTAAAGGCAACAACGACCTCCTGGTGCTGACTCAGCCCGAGGTCATCCGGGGCATCCACGAGGCCTATCTGGAGGCGGGGGCGGATATTCTGGAGACCAACAGCTTCAACGCCAACGCGGTCTCCATGGCGGATTATGGTATGGAGTCCCTGGTGTTTGAACTCAACCGGGCAGCCGCCGAGCTGGCACGGGACTGCGCCGATGGCTATAGCCGCAAGACGCCGGACAAGCCCAGGTTCGTCGCCGGGGTGTTGGGCCCCACCAATCGCACCGCCTCCATCTCCCCGGACGTCAAGGACCCGGCCTATCGCAACATCGACTTCGTCCGGTTGGTGGCAACTTATGCCGAGGCGGCCCGCGGGCTGATCGCCGGTGGAGTGCATACGCTCCTGATCGAGACCATCTTCGACACCCTGAACGCCAAGGCGGCGGTGTTTGCCTGCGGACAAGTGTTCGAGGAGGATGGAGTACACCTGCCGCTGATGATCTCGGGCACCATCACCGACCAATCGGGCCGCACCCTCACCGGGCAGACGGTGGAGGCCTTCTATACCAGTCTGTGCCATGCCCGGCCCCTCAGCTTCGGGCTCAACTGCGCCCTGGGGCCCTTCGAGTTACGTCAATACCTGGAGGAGTTGAGTCGGGTAAGCGAATTTGCCGTCTCCGCCCACCCCAACGCCGGGCTGCCCAACGATATGGGGGGCTATGATCTGACCCCGGAGGTGATGGCGGGGGAGATCGCCGAATGGGCCGAGGCCGGTTTTCTCAACATCGTCGGCGGTTGCTGCGGCACCACGCCGGTTCATATCCGGGCTATTGCCCAGGCGGTGGCGGACAAGGCACCCCGCAAGGCTCCGTTGGCGGATCATCGATTGCGGTTGTCGGGTTTGGAAGCTTTTGTCGCCTGAAAACCCAGTGCTTGTGAAGCAACAGGAATGGCTCCCGCACCAGCCGGGCGAGGGGAATTCGCCGTTCACTGAGGCGGTTTCTGTAGGAACGGCCCGGCCTCTGCCTCCAGTTTTTCTGGCGGTTGCCCCAGGATGGGCCGCGTATTCTCGTCCACGCCTCTGGCGCTGACCCTTCTTGCAGCACGAGCGGCGACAAGACGGCGCCTTCAGCCTGCATCACTCCCGGGCACGGGCTCTGTGGCCCGATTTTTTGTTCTCCAAAAGAGAACAATACATTCTATATTGAGCCATTGTTCTTCAAAACAGAACGGAAATAGCCATTTCCAGCCGATGCCCGGAACAACCCCGAGCATCAAGGCCGCTTCCTGATCGGTCTGTATTCCCAGCGGCGGATTTGGGGTCGGCGCCCGAGCTTGATCAGTGGCGCAGCTTGGGTTGCAAGAAACGCCACCTAAATACGAGGCTTCTACTTCCCCGATAATCGAGTTTTCAATTTCGATAAGCTGAAGCCACGTAGGATGATAGACAGGCATAGCATTCTAGAATTCACGAATCAAAAATGAGTACATCCAAAGGCAAGGTAGGCATTGCGTACCTTGACTTGCTGTAGGCGGGTGGCCTCCCGCCCAGGCCTCCATTGATCCCTTTCCGAGTGCCTGCCCGGGCGGCAAGAGCCCAAATGGCCCTACTTCCGGCCTCGCTTTTGGATGTAAAATTTCCATAAAAATCACCTCTGGATAGCCTGTGAAAATCGTCATCCTTGGTGCCGGCCAAGTCGGCAGTTCCGTTGCGGAAAACCTCGTCTCCGAAGCCAATGACATCACCGTGGTCGACACGGACATGGATCGCCTGGCGGCGTTGCAGGATCGCCTGGACCTGCGCACCGTGGTTGGTAATGCTTCCTCGCCCTCGGTGCTGCGCCAGGCGGGAGCGGAAGATGCCGAACTCCTGATCGCCGTCACCCAGAGCGACCAGACCAACCTCTGCGCCTGCCGTATCGCCGCCTCTCTGTTCAATGTGCCGACCCGCATCGCCAGACTGCGGGCACAGGATTACGCCGAATTTCCCCAGTTGCTCGACGAGAACAACTTCGCCGTCGACTTCAGTATCTGCCCGGAACAGATCGTCACCGATTACATCGCCAAGCTGATCGAATTCCCCGAGGCGCTGCAGGTGCTCGAATTCGCCGACGGCCTGGTGAGTCTGGTGGCGGTGCGCGCCTCCCAGGGCAGTCCCATGGTGGGCAAACCCCTGGGGGATCTACGCAAGCACCTGCCCAAGGTGGATGCGCGCATCGCCGCTATCTACCGCAAGGATCAGCCCATCATCCCCGAGGGCCGGACCTTCATTGAGACCGGCGACGAGGTGTTTTGCCTGGCGGCGACCGAGAACATCCGCACCGTCATGGCCGAGCTGCACGAGCGCGACAAGCCGGTCAAGCGCATCATGATCGCCGGTGGCGGGAATATCGGTTTTCGTCTCGCCATGGCCATCGAGACCAAATATCGCGTGAAGGTGATCGAATTCAACAAGCGTCGCGCCGAGTTTCTCGCCAGCCATCTACAGGAAGCCCTGGTGCTCCAAGGCGACGCCACGGATGAAGGTCTTCTGGAGCGCGAGAACATCGAGGACATGGATCTTTTTCTCGCCCTCACCAATGACGACGAGAACAACATCATGTCCTGTCTGCTGGCCAAGCGCATGGGCGCCCGCCATGTGCTGGCGCTGATCAACCGCCATGCCTACGCCGATCTGGTGCAGGCCGATCGCATCGACATCGCCATCTCACCGGCCCAGATCTCCATCGGCTCCTTGCTGGCCCATGTGCGACGGGGCGATGTCGCCGAGGTCCACAGCCTGCGCCGCGGCGCCGCCGAGGCTTTGGAACTGGTGGCCCACGGCGACCGCAAGACCTCCAAGGTAGTGGGCCGCCGCATCGACGAACTGGACCTGCCCCGGGGCGCTACTATCGGCGCCCTCCTCCGGCGCAAGATTCCCCTGCCACCCGGTGGGAACGGCTCGACTCCCCTCCAACGCGAGGATATCAAGGTGGTGGTGGCCCACCATGACACCATCATCGAACCCGAGGATCACGTCATCATCTTCGTGGTCAACAGAAAACTGGTGCCCAAGGTCGAACGCCTGTTCCAGGTCGGATTCGGCTTCTTTTAGCCTTTGATTCGGGGCACCCATGAATCGCCTCGCGCCAGTCCTGCATGTCTTTTCCCTCATCATGCTGCTGTTCAGCCTGACCATGCTCGTCCCCCTGGCACTCTCCTGGGGGCTGCGGGATGGAGCCGAAGAGGCTTATGACGAGGCCTTTTTGCTCGCCCTGGGGTCAGGGGCGCTGCTTTGGCTGCTTACCTTCAGGGTCAAACGCGAACTCCAGGCCTGGGACGGTTTTCTGCTGGTGGCCCTGGTGTGGTTGGTGTTGCCGGCCATGGGGGCGGTGCCCCTCTACGTCTTTCTCCCGCAGGTTTCATGGACCGACGCCTATTTCGAGGCCGTCTCGGGTCTGACCGCCACCGGCGCCACCGTCCTTTCCGGACTGGATACCCTACCGGCCTCCATCAACTTCTGGCGTCATCAGCTCCACTGGATGGGAGGCCTGGGGGTGATCGTGCTCGCCGTTGCCATCCTGCCCCTGTTGGGGATTGGCGGTCGGCAGTTGTTCAAGGCCGAGACCCCGGGGCCGATGAAGGATTCCAAGCTGACCCCCCGCATCGCCGAGACCGCTAAGGGGCTGTGGTTCGTCTATGTCTTCCTGACCCTGGCCTGCCTGCTGGCTTACCACTTCGCCGGCATGTCCTGGCTGGACGCCATCATGCATGCCTTCAGCACCCTGGCGCTGGGCGGCTTTTCCTCGGTGGACGCCAGCCTCGGCCATTTCGATTCCCTGGCCATCGAGTTGATCGCCATCTTTTTCGCCCTGCTGGCGGGCATGAATTTCGCCACCCATTTTCTTGCCTGGCGGCAGAAGAGCCTGCGCGCCTATCTGTTCGACGGAGAGCTGCCTTACTACCTGCTGGTGCTGGGGGCGAGCAGCCTGCTCATCGCCTGGTACATCTGGCTGAAGGGGGTCTATCCGGATTTCTTCGTGGCGTTACGCCACTCCGCTTTCCATACCGTCTCCGTCGCCACCTCGCTCGGCATGGTGACCGAAGATTATGCCCAGTGGCCTTATTTCGTCCCCTTCTGGATGCTGTTCCTGGGCAGCTTCGCCGTGTGTTCCGGCTCGACCGGCGGCGGCATCAAGATGATGCGGGCCATCATCCTCTACAAGCAGGTGTTCCGCGAGTTCGTGCGTTCCATCCATCCCAACGCGGTCTATCCGGTGAAATTGGGAAGGGAGACCCTGTCCACCCAGATCCTCTTCGCCGTGTTGGCCTTCGCCTTTCTCTATATGGTGAGCATCGTCAGTCTGACCCTGATCCTGAGCGCCACCGAACTCGACATCATTACCGCCTTCTCCGCCGTGGTCGCCTGTCTCAACAACACCGGACCCGGTCTGGGCGCGGTGGGACCGGCCTCCAATTTCGGTGTGCTCACCGATCTCCAGACCTGGTTTTGCAGCTTCACCATGCTGCTCGGCCGTCTGGAGATCTTCACCCTGCTGGTGGTAATGAACTTTACCTTCTGGAAAAACTGAATCAGGCACCCTCATGTATCGTTACGTCGCCGTTTTCCGCGCCATTGCCCTCATCCTGGCGATGTTCAGCGGCACCATGCTGGTGCCGGTGGCGTTTGCATTTTTTCTCGAGGATGGCGCCCAATCCGCCTTCGACGAGGCCTTTCTTATCACCCTGGCCGCCGCTGGCTTGTTCTGGCTGCTGGGGCGGGGTAAGGGAAGAGAGTTACAGATCAAGGACGGCTTTCTTTTGGTGGTGCTGGCCTGGACCGGGGTGCCGGCCTTCGCCGCCATCCCGCTGATGATCTTTTTCTGGCCCGACATGAGCTTTACCGATGCCTATTTCGAGACCGTCTCCGGCATGACCACCACCGGGGCGACCGTGATCAGCGGGCTCGATCAGCTCCCCTTTTCCATCAATCTCTGGCGCGGCGAGCTGGTCTGGCTCGGCGGCATGGGCTTGATCGTCTTGGCGGTGGCCATCCTGCCGCTGCTGGGCGTTGGCGGTCGGCAGATGTTCAAGGCCGAATCCCCCGGGCCGATGAAGGAATCCAAGCTGACCCCGCGCATGGCGGAGACGGCGAAAGGTCTGTGGTTGGTCTATGGCCTGATCAGTCTGGCCTGCTTTCTCTCTTGCTGGGCGGCCGGCATGAGCTGGCAGGACGCTCTCATCCACCTCGGTCCCATCATGGGCTTGGGCGGCTTTTCCAGCCATGATTCCAGCTTCGGCTACTTCGACTCGGTCCCCATTGAAGTAGCGACGACGATCTTTATGTATCTCGCCGGCATGAACTTCGCCACCCATTTTCTCGCCCTGCGCGGCAAGAGCTTCTCCCCCTACCGGGCGGACCCGGAAGCGGGCTGGTATCTCGGCGTGCTGATCACCAGCGTCCTCGTCATCGCCCTCTATATCTGGAACGCTGGCACCTACGACAACTTCTGGACCGCGTTGCGGTTCTCCAGCTTCAATGTGGTCTCCATCGCCACCACTACCGGCTTCGCCAGCACCGACTACGCGCTCTGGCCCATCTTCGCCCCGCTGTGGATGATCTTTCTCTCCAGCTTCGCCACCTGCGCCGGCTCCACCGGCGGCGGCATCAAGATGATCCGCGCCATCATCCTCTACAAGCAGACCTTCCGCGAGATCCTGCGCTCCATGCACCCCAACGTGGTGCGCCCGATCAAGGTCGGCGGCGAGGACGTGCCCAACAACATCGTCTTCGCCGTGCTGGCCTTCGGTTTCATGTACATGGCCATCATTGTCTCCCTGACCCTGGCGCTGGCTTTCAGCGGTCTCGACATCGTCACCGCCTTCTCCGCTATCGTCGCCACCCTGAACAACATGGGTCCCGGCCTCAACCTCGTAGGGCCGTCCACCACCTATGCCGTGCTCACCGATTTCCAGACCTGGGTTTGCACCATCGCCATGCTGCTCGGGCGTTTGGAGATCTTCACCCTGCTGGTGGTGCTGAGCCCGGCCTTCTGGCGGAAGTAGGGGCGCGGACCCATCGCCGGTTTGGGTTGGAGAGGCTCGGCGGGCTGAATCGCCCCTCGCACCGCTTGGTGTGAGCGCAACCCCGAGGATTCGCTCATCGCCAGCGAACCGGGCCTCGGCTGAAAATGACCATTTTTCGTTCTTCTAAAGAGAACAATGGTCTTATTGAAGCAGTATTGTTCTCCTTTAGAGAACAATACTCGACCGGACGGCGGTCGAGATATCGGGGATCAGGTGACTCGTGCCGGGCCAGGGTCAGGCCGGTGCGATCCCCCTGAGCTTGTCTCCGCCTCAGACCTTATGGCTCGCCCACAAGGCCACGCCCAGACAGAGCAGGCCGGGAAAGGTCGAGGCGAACAGGGGGTCGAGATTGAAGACGATCGCCAGATCGGCAAAGGCGCGGTTGAGCAGCAGAAAGCTGGTTCCCAGGAGAGCGCCCGCCAGCATCCGCGGGCCCACGCCGGCGACCCGCAGGTTGCCCATGACGAAGGGCACGGAGAGAAAGAGCATGACAAAGATGATCATCGGGGTGAAGACCCGGTTCCAGAACGCCACCTCGTAGTGGGCGGCCTGTTGTCCGTTATCGCGCAGAAACAGGATGTACCTGTAGAGCCCCCAGGACGGCAGGGCCATGGGATCGATAACGAGAAACTTCACCAGCACCGGGTCGAAGAAAGAGGTCCAGACGGCCTTGTCCAGATGACGGCTGCGCACCTCCGTCGGCGTGAATTCGCTTTGGGAGACATCCTCGATCAGCCATTTGTCGTCCTCCAGCCGGGCGCTGCCGGCATGGGTCACCATGCGCAAATGTTGTTCGGCGTCATATTCGTAGAGATAGACATCTCCCAGTCGGCCGGCGGGCAGGATGCGGCGGATATTCACATAGGTGTTCCCGTCCCTGGCCCAGAAGCCGTATTTGGTCTTGAGCACCAATTGCCCGTACTGGGCCTCGGATCGCCATTGCTGCGCCAGATTGGTCGCCTCCGGGGCGATGAGGTCGCTGATCAGCATGGCGAGAGCGGCGAGGACGACCCCACCCTTGAGGGTGGAACCCACGATCCGCGCCAGCGAGATACCGCTGGCGCGCATGGCGATGAGTTCGCTGTGTCTGGCCAGGATTCCCAAGCCGAAAAGACTGCCCAGCAGGGTGGCGACGGGAAAGACCTCCGCCGCATACCTGGGGATCTGCAAGGCCACGTATAGCAAGACATCGCTGATCCCGTATTGCCCCTTGCCCACCTCCTCGATCTCGTTTTCCAGTTCCGGCAGGGCGAATAGACTGATGAGCACCGCCAGCATTCCCAGGGTGCCGAGGATGACGTAGCGGGCGATATAGCGGTCGATCCGGTTCATCTCCGCCGCCCTCCAAGCCTGGCGCGCCAGCTGCCCCCGACCCCGGATTGCAGGAGCAGCATCATGGCCGCCAGGAGGAACATCGCGGCCGGCACCCACCATAATCCCAACCAGGCGGGGGTGATCTTGTCTTCCATGAGGGTAAAGGAGACCCCCTGGAGGTTGAGAAAGAGGAAATAGACCACGAAGGCGAGCACCATGCGCCCGAAGATCCCCTGTCGCGGTTGAGAGCGCGCCAAAGGCAGGGCGAGGACGGCAAAGGCGAGCACCAGCAGGGGTTGGATCAAACGATACTGGGCCTCGGCCTGCTCCCGGATGTCCGACGAGGCCAGCAACTGCCGGGTGGGCAGGGCCTTGCGGAGCTGACGCAGGGGTTCGGAGCGCCCCTCGCTGACACGCACCGAATAGCGTCGAAAGCTACCGATCCTGTAGTCATTCTGTCCCGGGGTGCCTTCATAGCGACGCCCGTTCTCCAGTACCACATAGACATCGTTGCTAGCGGGATCCACATCGAGATAGCCCGTCTGCGCCGAGATCAGCCCGATCCGCCCCTGTTCGCGGTTCTGCACAAAGATGTTGCGCATCCGTTTCTGCTCGAAATCCATCTGCTCGATATAGACCACCGTGTCTCCCCGGGGAGATTCATTGAAGCGCCCCGGACTGAGGCTGTTCAGCGCCGCCACCGTGCCCGTGGCCTGCTGTTTGAGGAGCTGGATCATGCGATTGCCCCAGGGCAGCACATCGGCCGCCAGCCAGGCGACCAGCAGGGCCACCGGAAGCGCCGCCGCCAGCACCGAGCGGAACATCCGCAAGGGTCCCAGCCCACAGCCCTCCATGATCATGATCTCGCTGTCACGATACATCCGCCCCAGACTGAGCAGCACGCTGAAGAATACCGCCGCCGGGATCAGGAGCGCCAACACCCGCACCATCTCGATGGCGATCACCTCGAACAGGATGCTGGAAGGCAGGTTCCCGGCCGCGACCTTTTCCAGGTAGCGGACGAAATTGCTACCGAGCACGATCAGCACCAGGACAAGGATGAAGGCCGCCAGCGTCTTCAGGGTTTCCGCGAGCACATAACGGTCGAAGATGGTGATCATGCCCGGCTCATAAGGATAGGGGAGAGAAAGGGGATCGTCCGCGCGGCAGCCCCGACTCCGGCGAGATGCTTGGTGGATCCCGGGGCCGGAATCGGTAGACTAGCGGCATGGGCGCGGCACATCCTACACGAAAAGCGACAGCGGCGGGAAACCCGGCCTGGCCTGTGGTGCCGCGGATCTCGTGCCCGTTCCGGAAGCCCCGCTCCCGGAGAGGCTCCAATAGCTCATCTCCATCCCCAAGATATCGACCAGGCCGGGCGCACCCCTGACACCGGGAACCCGTCTCCGATGCGTCCGGCTTCGGTCCCACAACTCATGAGGAAACCCCATGGAATTCAGTGTCAGCCGTAAAGACCCCTCCCAGGTGAAAGTGGATTGCCTGGTGCTCGGGGTCTTCGCCAAACGCCAGCTCTCCGCCGGGGCGCAAGCCCTTCCCCAGGCCACCCAGGAGTATCTCCAACAAGTGCTCAAGCATGGGGATATCGAAGGGGAACCGGGCCAGTCGCTTTTGCTCTATCAGGTCCCCGGCCTCGAAGCCCAACGCCTGTTGTTGGTCGGCGGCGGTAAGCTGGAGGAGCGCTCGGCGGCGAATTTCCGCAAGCTGATGGCTGGCGCCACCGCCCAACTGGAAGCCGGATACAGTGCCTCGGCGGCACTTCTGCTCAAGGGGCTCCCGCCGGATAGCGCCACCGGCTATCAAAGCGGAAGGGATCTCGTCATGGCGGCGGAAGAGGCGCTCTATCGCTTCACCCAGACGAAATCCCAGGTCGAGAAGCCCAGGCGTCCCTTGAAACGGCTACAGGTCCTGATCCCGGACAGCGCCGACGAGCCGGAGGTCAAACGCGGGCTGGAACATGGCCGCGCCATCGCCGCCGGTATGTCCCTGGCCAAGGATCTCGGCAACCTGCCGGGGAATATCTGTACCCCGAGCTATCTCGCCGACCAGGCGAAGGCCCTGGCCCAGGATGAAAAGGCACTGGAGGTGACCATCCTGGAGGAAAAGGACATGGACAAGCTCGGCATGAAGTCCCTGCTCTCGGTCTCCCGGGGCAGCCGCCAGCCCCCCAAACTGATCCAGCTCGAATACCGGGGCGGTCCGTCCGGTGAAAAACCCGTCGTCCTGGTCGGCAAGGGGCTGACCTTCGATGCCGGCGGTATCTCCCTCAAACCCGCCCAGGCCATGGACGAGATGAAATACGACATGTGCGGTGGTGCCAGCGTGCTGGGCGTCATCAAGGCCTGTCTCCGACTGCAACTGCCCCTGAACCTGATCGGTGTGATCCCCTCTTCGGAGAACCTGCCCGACGGCAACGCCAACAAGCCCGGGGATATCGTCACCAGTATGTCGGGCCAGACCATCGAGATTCTCAATACCGATGCCGAGGGACGGCTGATCCTGTGCGACGCCCTCACCTACAGCGAACGATTCAAACCCGCTGTCGTCATCGACATCGCCACCCTGACCGGCGCCTGCGTTGTCGCCCTCGGCAAGCACGCCTCCGGGCTCATGAGCCATCAGGACGAACTCGCCGACGCCCTCGTCAGCGCCGGTAACAGTATCGGCGACCGCGCCTGGCGCCTGCCGCTCTGGGAGGACTACCAGGAACAGTTGAAAAGCAACTTCGCCGACATGGCCAACGTCGGCGGCAAAGAGGCCGGCGCCATCACCGGCGCTTCTTTCCTCGCCCGCTTCACCAAGAAACTGAACTGGGCCCATCTGGATATCGCCGGTACCGCCTGGATCGGCGGTGATAAAAAACGCGCCACCGGCCGGCCGGTCCCCTTGCTGATGGCCTATCTCCTCAATCGGGCCGCTCAGGGGAACTGAAGCCGGGATGACCAGGGTGGATTTCTATGTGCTGGGAGAAGCCGGCGAGGCCGATCGCTATCGGTTCGCCTGCCGACTGGTGGAAAAGATCTACCAACAGAACCGTCGGGCCTATATCCACACTGGTTCCGAGGAGGAGGCGCGTCAGTTGGATCGCCTCCTCTGGACCTATCGCCAGGACAGCTTCCTCCCCCATGGCCTGCATGGGAAGGTCAACGCCCTGCTGAACCCCATCCTGATCGGATGGGGGGAGGACCCCGGGTCCGAGAACGACGTGCTCATCAACCTCGCCCCGGAGATCCCCATGTTCTTCAGCCGTTTCGAGCGGGTATCCGAGATCGTCGATACCGATCCCCAGGTCCGTGAGCTGGGGCGCCAACGCTATCGCTTCTATCGTGATCGCGGCTATCCCCTGGAATCCCACCAGATCGAGCCTTCGACCAGGGGTGAGCGGCGCTAGAGCGTCTTGCTTACCGCCGCGCGCAAAGTAGGTCGGCAATCCTTTGCCGACATTCCCTGAATCGGCATCAAATGGCGGCAAAGGGTTGCCGACCTACGAGCTCGGTATCGGCGTTCAGTGGTTCCGGGCCTTGGCCGGAAACAGCCATTTTATATTCTTCTTTCGAGAACAATAAGACAGTATTAAGAGCAATTGTTCTTAATTATGGAACAAAAATCGGGCTAAACAGCCCAGGCCCGGGGACGCTGACAGGCGCGCGAGTCAAGTCTGGGATCCCCGATCTCTCGCCGCCAACCTCATGCCCGGTTTGGCTGGGTTCAGAGCCAGGTGGCGGACTGGTGAGTCTCGTCTGATCCGCCGACGGGTCAGGGTCCGTCCGATACCCTATTACCCGCCCAGGATTTCGCCTGCAACCTATCGAGAGATTCCACACCGATCCAGGCTGATCGACCTTTCCCCCTCGAACGGAATCGAGGTATTTCCCGAATTTCATTCATCCAGCCAGCGGCTATGCTCAAGGGACAGTCGCGATCCGGACCGGTCCCGACTGCGAACGGCGCCTGGGGAGGCGAAAACAAGAAGTACAACCACCGGAAGTCAGCTGGACCCGGTAAGCCACAGTCTCCTCATCCGGCGCCCGAGGACGATCCACCCGAGAACCGCGAGCCGAGGATGACTCCATGATTGAATTGATCAACGAACGGATCTGTTTTCGCTTTCCAGACATTCACCCCCAGGCCGAATGTCACATCCTATTGCAGCGCAGTTTCCGCCTTGGGGAAGCTGGGAACCCCATCCTGGGACCCGGCTGCGGCGGCTATTGGCCGGATCCCATCGACGAATACGCCGGTCAATTGCCCCTCGCCTGGCGGCGGCAGGGGGGCATGCTGCTGCCCATGTATCAATCCGAGGCCCTCTGGTTGCGCTTCTTCGGGGATTACCCCTGCGCGATCAAGGTGGCGGTCGGCCCGACCAACGGCTTGACGGGAAAAGGCTGGCATCCGCCCCTGGCACTCCGCCCCCAGGATTACCTGGTGACCCCGGAGCAAGCCTGGCTGCTGGGGTACTTCGAGGAACCCGGCCGCTTACGACAATTCGTCCCGGCCCCCCTGGCGGCAAGCGCCAGCCAGGCCCAGCCTCCCCTGGACGAGGCGGCCGTCACCATGGAGGTAGTCGTTTTTCCCTTGAAGGCCGAGGCCTACCGCGAGTGGCAGGAGATGGAAAGCCACCATTACTTCGCCGACGCGGATACCTGCAATTGTCTGGGTTCCGCCTGTTCGCTGGAGAAGGATCAGGACAGGAATCCCGAAGGTCGGATGCAATTGGAGATCCCGGACGATGGCTATGGCTGGGAGAACTGGGACCAATCCCGGGCCCAGGGTTGTTTCATCTATCTGGTGAACAGCCGACAGTACCAACTCATCACTGGGCGCGAACCGGCCCAGATCCCCCTGACGGAAGAGGATTATCTGGCGGCCAGGATGACCTGGAGCCAGGTCTACGCCGAAGCCCCCCTTCCCGGCGGGAAGTTCCCGGCCGAGGCCGTTCCGAGCCGGGGGTTAACAGCCGCCGGGGCCAGGACCAGAACCGCCCGCACACCGCCGGCTTCTCAGGCCCGCCGCCGCTTCGGTCGGGTTCGACAGGTACGGGAGGCGGACGGCTAGTCTCTTCGCCACCAATCCCATCAGCCGCCCTGGGACGCCAAAGCTTCCAGGTACCTTTCGGCGTCGAGGGCGGCCATGCAGCCGCTCCCGGCGGAGGTGATCGCCTGACGGTAGACATGATCCATCACATCCCCGGCGGCGAAGATGCCGGGGAGGCTGGTCTGGGTGGCCTGGCCTTCGCTGCCACCCTTGACCTTGAGATAGCCCTGGGCCATGTCCAGTTGGCCGACGAAAAGATCGGTATTGGGTTTGTGCCCGATGGCGACGAACACCCCTTCCAACGCGAGGTCCTTGGTGGCGCCGTCCTTGACGTTTCTGAGGCGTAATCCGGTCGCGCCGGTCCGATCCCCCAGCACCTCGGCGACGGTATGATTCCACTCGATCCTCACCTTGCCCGCCGCCACCCGATCGAACAGGCGCTGTTGCAGGATCTTTTCCGCCCGCAGGGCCTCGCGGCGATGCACGAGTGTGACCTCGGCGGCGATATTGGCCAGGTAGAGGGCCTCTTCCACCGCGGTATTGCCTCCGCCGATGACGGCGACGCGCTGGTTACGATAGAAAAAGCCGTCGCAGGTGGCGCAGGCGGAGACACCGCGACCGCGGAATTCCTGTTCCGATGGAATGCCCAGGTATTGGGCCGAGGCGCCGGTGGCGATAATAAGCGCGTCGCAACTATAGACCCCCTGATCGCCACTGAGGCGGAAGGGACGCTGACCCAGCTCGGCGGTATGGATGTGATCGAAGATGATCTCGGTGGCAAAGTGTTCGGCATGGCGGCGCATACGATCCATCAGGTCCGGGCCCTGGAGTCCTTCGACATCCCCCGGCCAGTTCTCGACATCCGTGGTGGTCATGAGTTGTCCACCCTGATCGAGGCCGGTGATCAATACTGGATGAAGGTTGGCACGTGCGGCATAGACCGCCGCCGTATAGCCTGCCGGACCGGAGCCCAGGATGAGTAGACGACAATGCTTGGCTTCGCTCATATAATCACCTTCATACATCTTGCTTTTGCACCTGCCCCCGCCGCCTGATGCCCGGCCTGAACCCAGTCGTCGCTGCAAGCCGATTGGTTGTCCACGGCGCTTGAACCCCGACAGGATTTCTGGACCCGACCTGATAGCCCAGGGTCCGGAAAGCGGGAGGATCTCGCATGGTACGGAATGTCCGCAGCCGGGTAAAGCCGAGAGGCCGATCCGCTTTCCGCCGGGACCGGTTCCCGGCCAGGCCGGGTCTGGAACTCGCAAATCAAACGAAATACACTCTCTAAGTTCATAATTCAAAAACATTTCCATACACGGCAAAGACTGTGGCTGAAAAATCAGAAAAGCTTATCGTCGACGAGGCCCCGGGCCCCTATATCCTGCGCTCGCTCCGTGAGGGAGGGATGTGGATCCTGATCTGCTTCGCCCTCTACCTGGTCGTCTCCCTGGCGAGTTACTATCCGGATGACCCAGGGTGGACCTTCACCGGCGCCAAGGGGCAGGTGCAGAACTCGGGCGGACGGGCCGGGGCTTGGTTTGCCGACGTAGCCTTGTATTTCTTCGGGCTCTTTGCCTATCTTTTGCCGCTGATGGTGGTCTGGAGCGCGATGCTGCTCTTCCGTCACCCGCAGACCCAATCCAAGCTGGGTCCCCACATCCTGACCCTGCGCTGGTTCGGTTTCTTCGTCACCCTGACCGCCGGAAGCGCCCTGCTGGCGCTGTTGCTGCCGAAACTCAGTCTCTTGACCCTGCCCACGGGTACGGGGGGAATCCTCGGGGCCAGCCTGAGTAAAGCCTTGTTGGCGGTGTTCAACCCCGTGGGTACCACCCTCTTCCTGCTGGCCCTGCTGCTCAGCGGCTTCACCCTGATGACCGGTTTGTCCTGGTTCCTGGTGATGGATGGCATCGGCGCCGGGATCCTGATCCTGGGACGTTGGGCACTCACCACGGCCAATGCCCTTCCCGGCTGGTATGCCAGACTCAGGGAACAACTCAGCGCCTTGCGGGCGCGTTGGTTCAGCCGCGAGAACAAAGAGCCATCGGAGCCCCAGGAACGCCTCGAACCCCACATGCCGGTCATGCCCACGCCTGCCGAGGGGGGACCGAAACCCGTCCCTGTCACCCCCCAGATCCGGGCCAAGCGCAACGAGGCGCGCGTTGTCGCCCGAGCCGAGGCAAAACGGGTCGAACCCTCGCTCAACATACCCGACTTTATCGCCGAGGATCGGGATTCCCTGCCTCCCTTGCCGGACTTCGAGGTGGAGGGGGATCTGCCGTCCCTCTCCCTGCTGGACCCGCCGGCGGTGGCCCAGAGTTATCACTCGGAAGAGGCCCTGCAGGAACTCTCCCGCCAGGCGGAACTCAAATTGGCTGATTTCGGCGTCGATGTCCATGTGGTGGCCGCCCACCCTGGGCCCGTGATCACCCTGCTCGAATTGCAACTGGCGCCGGGCACCAAGGTGAGCAAGGTCACCACCCTGGCCAAGGACCTGGCCCGCGCGCTCTCGGTGCTGAGTGTGCGCGTGGTCGAGGTGATCCCGGGCAAGTCGGTGATCGGTCTCGAGATCCCCAATCCGAAACGGGAAATGGTCTATCTGAGTGAAATCCTGTCCTCCACGGTCTATCAGGAGGCCGAGTCCATGCTGACCCTGGCCCTGGGGAAGGACATCGCCGGTCATCCGACGGTGGCCGACCTGGGCAAGATGCCCCATGCCCTGATCGCCGGGACCACGGGATCAGGGAAGTCGGTCGCCATCAACGCCATGATCCTCAGCCTGCTGTATAAGGCGAGCGCCAAGGATGTGCGCCTCATCATGATCGACCCCAAGATGCTGGAGTTATCGGTCTATGAGGGTATCCCCCACCTGCTCACCCCGGTGGTCACCGATATGAAGGAGGCGGCCAACGCCCTGCGCTGGTGCGTGGGCGAAATGGAGCGCCGCTACCGTCTCATGGCGGCCCTGGGGGTGCGCAATATCGCCGGTTTCAATCGCAAAATCTTGGAGGCCCAGGCCAGGGGACAAGAGATTCCGGATCCGCTCTTCCCACCCGAATTGATGGGACTCAACGGCCTCACCTCCGCCCCGCCCTTGGCGACCCTGCCCTATATCGTGGTCGTCATCGACGAGCTGGCGGACATGATGATGGTGGTCGGGAAAAAGGTGGAGGAACTCATCGCCCGTCTGGCGCAAAAGGCCCGCGCCTCGGGTATCCATCTCTTGCTGGCCACCCAGCGGCCTTCGGTGGATGTGATCACCGGCCTCATCAAGGCGAACATTCCCACCCGCATCGCCTTTCAGGTGTCGTCCCGCATCGACTCCCGCACCATTCTGGACCAGATGGGGGCGGAACATCTGCTGGGGCACGGCGATATGCTCTATCTCGCCCCCGGCGGCAGCTTGGTCAAACGCATCCACGGCGCCTTCGTCGACGACAACGAGGTGCACCGGGTGGTGCAGTACCTCAAGCAGACCGGGCGTCCGGAATACATCACCGCCATTCTCCAGGATACGGGCGAGACGGCCCAGCCGGGAGCGACGCCCGAGTCGGGAGGGGATGTGGAGGAGACGGATGAACTTTTCGACGAAGCGGTTCGTATCGTCACCGAATCCCGGCGGGCCTCCATCTCGAACATACAGCGACGGCTCAAGATCGGTTACAACCGGGCCGCCCGCCTGATCGAGGAGATGGAGCGCCTTGGCATCGTGGGTCCGCAGGAAACCAATGGGAACCGGGAAGTTTTGGCCCCACCACCACCGGAGGAATGAGATGTCCCGCAAGCTTGGGTTGCTGTCGAGCTGGCTGCTGTTCTGTCTGATGGCCGCCCCCCTGAAGGCCGATGAGTTGGCCGCCGGACGGGCGAGGGTGCAACAGTACCTGCAAGGCCTGGTCACCCTGAAGGCCGACTTCGAGCAGGTCGTCAGCAACAGCAGCTTCACCAAGGAAAAGCGCTCCAAAGGGGTGCTCTATATCAAGCGCCCGGGTCTGTTTCGCTGGGAATACAGCGAGCCCCATCAACTCATCGTCGCCGACGGCGAGACTATCTGGTTGTTCGACGAGGAGCTGAAACAGGTGTCCTTCCGTGATCAACAGAAGGCGCTACGAGGTACGCCGGCCCAGCTTCTGACCGGGACCGGTCCCATCGAGAATTTTTTCACCGTCAAGGGTTCCGGTAAGGATCAGGAACTCGACTGGGTCGATCTGGTGCCGACCTGGCCGGAGGCCGAGTTCACCCGCATCATCCTGGTGTTCGAGGGCAAGGAGTTGTTGTCGCTGGAGAGCCGGGATACCTATGGACAGATCACCCGCATCCATCTCTCCGCCCAGCAACGCAACCTCAAGCTCGATGACAAGTTGTTCAAGTTCAAGCCCCCATCGGGGTTCGACGTGCTCGGGGAGTCTCACTAGGCCAGAGACTGATGGTCGCCGGGGAGCCAAACGCCGAGATCGAAATCCGGCCCCTCGCCGAGCGCATGCGTCCCCGCGGCCTGGGCGAACTTATCGGCCAGGGCCATCTCTTGGGATCGGGCAAGCCGTTGCAGCGGGCGATCGCCGCCGGGAGGCTGCATTCGATGATCTTCTGGGGGCCACCCGGAAGCGGCAAGACCACCCTGGCGCGACTCATCGCCAATCAGGCCCAGGCCCATTTTCTGCGGCTTTCCGCTGTTATGGCCGGGGTCAAGGATATCCGGGACGCCGTGACCGAGGCCCGCGAGGTTCTGGCCCAACGCAATCTACGCACCCTGCTGTTCATCGACGAGGTCCATCGCTTCAACAAGGGACAACAGGATGCCTTGCTGCCACATGTGGAGAACGGCACCCTGGTTTTCATCGGCGCTACCACCGAAAACCCCTCCTTCGAGGTCAATAACGCGCTCTTGTCCCGCGCCCGGGTCTATGTGCTCAAGCCCCTGAGCCTGCCCGAATTGGAGCGGGTCATCGAGCTGGCGCTGAGCGATGAGGAGCGAGGACTGGGGGAACGCCGACTCCTTCTGGACCAATCCCAGCGCCTCTTGCTGGCCCAGGCGGCGGATGGTGACGCCCGGCGGGCGCTGAATCTGCTGGAGCAGGCGGCGGATCTGACCGAGAGCGGAGCGATCCCCATGGATCTGGTGCAGGAGTTGGTCGCTGGCGGCTATCGACGCTTCGACAAGGGTGGCGAACTCTTCTATGACCAGATCTCCGCCCTGCACAAATCCCTGCGCGGATCGGCGCCGGACGCCGCCCTCTACTGGCTGGCCCGGCTGTTGGATGGTGGGATGGACCCGGAATATGTCGCCAGGCGCTTGGTGCGCATGGCCTCCGAGGATGTCGGCAATGCCGATCCCCGGGCCTTGGGGCTGGCCTTGGAGGCCTGGGAGGTACAGCAACGCCTTGGTTCCCCCGAGGGTGAGCTAGCCCTGGCCCAGGTCGTGCTCTATCTCGCCTGTGCCCCCAAGAGCAATGCCGTCTATCTGGCCTGGAAGGCGGCGCTGGAAGACGCCAAGGGTTCTGGCAGCCTCGAGGTGCCTTTGCATCTGCGCAATGCCCCGACCAGGTTGATGGGGCAGCTCGGCTACGGCAAGGGCTATAGATACGCCCATGACGAACCCGGGGCCTATGCCGCCGGTGAGACCTATTTGCCGCCGGAATTGATCGGGCGATCTTATTATCATCCGGTGGAGCGGGGCCTGGAGATCAGGATCCGCGAGAAGCTGGCCCATCTGTGCGAACTCGATCGCGCCGCCTCTCATCGCCCCCCGGCGATGGCATCACCAGATAAAACACCCTGAGCTCGGTTCTCATCCGCCCGGATTCATCGTCAATGGCTGGTTCGAGCCCCGGCAGGGAAGTGTGTAGAATGCGCCGCCTTGGTTGATATAGGGAATGGTGTAGCGATCGATTCCCTCTCCCTTTGGGAGAGGGCCAGGGTGAGGGACGTTCGCCTGTCGTGTTATCAGCGCACCAATCTATAAGACATTCCATCGGGCTTTCATGTGACTATGGGGAACAGGCATGCTTGATCCGCGTTTATTGAGGACTGATTTGGCGACCACGGCCCGGCAACTGGCCCGTCGTGGGTATGTCCTGGACGTTACGGCTCTGGCCGAACTCGAGGGACGCCGCAAGGCGCTGCAGATGACCACCCAGGAGCTACAGAATCGGCGCAATGTGCGTTCGCGGGAGATCGGCCAGGCCAAGGGCGCCGGTCAGGACATCCAACCCCTGTTGGCCGAGGTCGCCGACCTGGGGGAACAACTCAGGGCGGCGGAGAACGGGTTGGCCGCCATCCAACGCGAGTTGGAGGAGATCAGCCTCGGCGTTCCCAATATCCCCCACGCCAGCGTGCCGGATGGGCTCAACGATACCTTCAACCGTGAGAAACGCCGCTGGGGCGAGCCCCGACAGTTCGACTTCACCCCGAAGGACCATGTGGATCTGGGCGCCTGTCATGGCGGCATGGATTTTGACGCCGCGGTCAAACTCACCGGCTCCAGGTTCGTCACCCTGAAGGGGTCGCTGGCGCGGCTACACCGGGCACTGGCGCAGTTCATGCTCGATGTCCATACCGGGGAACACGGCTATACCGAGGTCTATGTCCCCTTCATGGTCAATCGGGACAGCCTGCTGGGCACAGGGCAGTTGCCCAAGTTCGAGGCCGATCTGTTCGCCCTCAAGGGAGAGAACAGCTATTTCCTCATCCCCACCGCCGAGGTGCCGGTCACCAATCTGGTGCGGGACGAGATTCTGCCCGGACAGAGCCTGCCATTGAAACTGGTGGCCCAGACCCCCTGTTTTCGCAGCGAGGCCGGTTCCTACGGCCGGGATACCCGAGGCATGATCCGGCAGCACCAGTTCGAGAAGGTGGAACTCGTGCAGATCGTACCGCCCGAGCAATCCTATCAGGCTTTGGAAGAACTCACGGGCCATGCCGAGGCCATCCTGCGGCGGCTCGAACTGCCATACCGGGTAGTGAGCCTCAGCACCGGGGATCTCGGTTTTTCCTCCGCCAAGACCTACGATCTGGAGGTCTGGCTGCCCGGTCAGCAGTGCTATCGCGAGATCTCGTCTTGTTCCAATTTCGAGGATTTCCAGGCCCGACGCCTGCGCGCCCGCTGGCGCAACCCGGCCACCGGCAAACCCGAACTCGTGCATACCCTCAACGGTTCAGGTCTGGCGGTGGGCCGTACCCTGGTGGCGGTGATGGAAAACTATCAGCAGGCGGACGGACGCATCCAGGTCCCCCTGGCGCTGAGGTCCTCTATGGGCGGGATGGAGTTCCTGAACTGAGAGGTTGTGAAAAAACCTGCTACGCGGCACGAACGCGGCGTTACTCGGAAGCCTCATGTACTCCTTGTACACCCCGGTTCCTGCGCTCCGGACGCCTTGCTCTCGCGCCGCTCGCGACGGTTTTTTTCACAATCTTTAAGGAAGGGGTTCTCCCCCCGGAGGCTTCCAGGGGGAGAGATGCAAGCGGAGTTAGTCGTCGCCGCCGAAAATGCCGAGCAGTTGCAGCAGGCTGACGAAGAGGTTGTAGATGGTTACGTAGAGGGAAATGGTGGCCAGGATGTAGTTGGTCTCACCGCCGTGGATGATCTCGCTGGTCTGGTAGAGGATCATCCCCGACATCAGCAGGATGAACATCGCTGACACCGCTAGCGACAGGGCCGGGATACTGAAGATGGCGGCGCCGAGGCCGGCGAGAAAGGCGACCAGAATACCCACCATCAAGAACCCACCCATGAAGCTGAAATCCTTACGGGTGGTCAGCACATAGCCCGAGAGGCCAAGGAAGATGGCGCCGGTGCCGCCCATGGCCAGCATCACCAGTTGGTGACCATTGGTGAAATTGGTCAGATACAGGTTGATGATGGGACCCAGGGTGAGGCCCATGAAGCCGGTCAGGGCAAAAACACTCAGCAGCCCCCAAGCGGAGTTGGATAGCCACTGGGTAAGAAAGAGCAGACCGAAATATCCCACCAGGGTGATCAGCATCCCCAGGTGCCAGTTGAAATGCACCGCCAACCCCGCCATCGCGGCGCTGAAGAGCAATGTCATCGACAGCAGCATATAGGTGTTGCGCAACACCCGGTTGGTTTCCAGCACGGATGGCCTGGCGCTGGAAGTGGTAGAGAGATAACGAGTCATAGGGCGATTTCTCCTTGTAAGCTAAAACACCGAATAAGGCTTTTGGATTTTCTGACTAAATTACTGGATTTTGGTTCCCACCTAGCATACCCGAGCCCGGGGAAATCTCAATCCTGGCAAAACCCAATCATGGCGACCAGCTATCGGGGCGGTCGAGGCTGAAAATCAAGTCCGAGACGTCGTTCCTTCCACCGGCTGCAGGAAAGCGGCGTTTAGGCTTTGCTGTTGATATGACGCCGTTATCCACCAAATCAAGACCGGCGTTTGGCTCGGCGGCATCCAAAGTGGCTTATGCCATTTCTCGATAGGGTTTATGCAAAATCCCAGGGCGAGTTCGGGCACCAACCCCTAACACCGATCCCTGTTAGGTCTTTACGAATAGAGACAGGTGAGGAGCTAGCCCGTCTGCTTGTCGAGGCTTCCGGGCATGGGTTCTTTTAGCCGGTTTTTTGTTCTCTAAAAGAGAACAATATCAGAATTTATAGCCGATTGTTCTCGATAATGGAACAATAAACGGCCATTTTCAGCCCATGCCCGGAACCATGAAGCACTCGCACCAATTCCTCCTGGATCTATCCTGCATCGGCAGATGAGGTGTGGCCCCGAGTCTGACGACTCGGAAGCCATGCGCCCGCGAAGGCACATCATCAGCAGGGTGAAAGTCCGTGTCGGCAACGACGATACGCGGGTCAGACACCCGATCTTGGGACTGGGTGGAAGCCTCGATTTGGAAGGATCGGAGGTTGACAAGGCAAACGGGGTGAAGGGAGACCCATGGTATACAAGGCTTCACCGCCAAGACCCGGCGTCTGGCCTGGGAAGGAGAACGGGCGAATGTGGGCGCGGCGGGGGTTGATCGCATGAGCATCGAAAGAAGTCCATGACGCCGCCGGCCGATCCCGATGAGGAAACCCTCGACCGGAGAGCCGTGGGCGGGAGAATCGCACGCACGGTTCGGAGGAAGGAGAGGTCAGAGCCTTCCCTACCCCTATAGGATGTATTCAGAAATGGTATAACTAGCCGAAACCACAGACGAATCGGCGGGTTACAGGCTGACGCCCTAACCCAGCCTTGTGTATATTGCCGTTCCGAAGCCTGTCACGGGCAGGCCGGTGTCCTTCTATGCAACCCCCTGGAGCGCCTCAACCATGAAAAGATTGCCCCTGGTTCTCATCGCCGGACTCTGTGCCGGGTCTATTGGTCTGGCTCATGCCCAATCACGGGAATATCTGATGTCCCAGGCCCGCTCCATCGCCATCTCCTTCGGCAATACCCTGAAGAACGAACTGCAGACGGCCATGCAAAGCGGTGGACCGGTCACGGCCATCACCGTCTGTAACGTCAAGGCCCCCGCCATGGCCCGCAACACCTCGGCCACTACCCACTGGGATGTGGGGCGTACCAGTCTCAAGTTACGCAATGTCGCCAATCGCCCCGATGACTGGGAACTCAAGGTGTTGCGCCAGTTCGAGGCGCGTCTGGCCCAGGGCCAGGATCCCCAGATGCTCGAGTTCAGCGAAATTGTCCGCGTCGGCGGCAAACCCGTGTTTCGCTACATGAAGGCGATCCCCACGCAGGATCTCTGCCTCAACTGCCATGGGAGCGATCTCAAACCCGAGGTGAAAAACGCCATCAAGGGGCTGTATCCGGCCGATCAGGCGACTGGCTTCAAGGTCGGTGACCTCCGTGGCGCCTTTACCCTGAGCAAGCCCATGTAAACAAGGCCCTTAGGAAAACAACAAAGGTCGCCGGGGATCAGGGGTTCGATCCGCTTTCCATCAGGGTCGCGGGCATCAAGCCGCGCACCGAGTTCAGGAGCCATAACCGGCGACTCGAGCGTAGTTCGGAGCGGTGGATGACCCGTTCTTGGATTTTTCCCTGCTCCAGGAGCCAACGGCGGTAGGTTCCGGCCAGGAGTCCGCAGGCCACCGGCGGCGTGTACCAGACCCCCTCCAGCTCGACCACCAGATTGGCCTGGGTGGCTTCGGTGACCTCGTCCCGGCTGTTGTAGAGGATGAGGTCATCGAACCCGGGTCGGGCCTGCCTGGCCTGGGTGTAGACCGTCCGGTGGGTGGTCTTGTGATAGAGAAAGGGATCTTCGCGGTCGACGGGTGCCATCGCCAAGGCCACCCGTCGTGGTCGGGTCGGGATCTCGATGTCGATCGCCTGCGTCTCGACGCCGATCCCACCCTCCCGATCCACCAGGAGCCGCAGTTTATGGGGGGACGGCGGCAGATCGGCGGTCCGCTCCTCCAGACAGCGGCGCGCCGCGGGCAGATCCAGGGGATAGTCGAAATACTCGGCGGCGGTCTGCAACCGCTCCAGATGATAGGTCAACAGGAACAAGCCATCTTCCGGTGTCCAGAGGAGGCTTTCCAGCAGGGAGAAGATGGGCCGGATGGGGGCGTTGAGGATACGCGCCTTGGTCCGGCACTCCTGGAGTTCGGGTTGGGCCGAGGAGTCCCAGAGAACGCCGCCGCCGGTGCCGAATTCCACCCGACGCTGACACCGATCCACCAGGGCGGTACGGATGGCGACATTGAACTGGGCCCGGCGACCGGGCAGGACGAAACCCAGTGATCCGGTGTAGATGCGACGTGGGCTGGTCTCTAACTCAGAGATGATTTCCATGGTCCTGGCCTTGGGCGCCCCGGTGATGGAAGCGGCGGGAAACACCGCGGCCAGTATCTCCGCCAAACCCGCCCGGGTGCGGGCTTCTACCTTCGAGGTCAACTGCCAGACCCCGGGGTATTTCTCCAGGGTGAACAACTCCGGCACCCGTACGCTGCCCAGTTCGGCGATGCGCCCGAGGTCGTTGCGCACCATGTCGACGATCATGAGATTCTCCGCCCGGTCCTTCGTCGAATGGAGCAAGCCCTCCGCCTGACGCCGATCACTGGGCGCGTCCGGCCCCCGGGCGGCGGTTCCCTTCATGGGGTGGGTCTGGATTCGCTCCCCGTCGAGGCGGAAGAGTAATTCGGGAGAGGCGCTGCACACCACCCAGTCGCCCAGGTCCAGATAGCCGCCGTAGGCCGGTCGCTGGGCCTGCCAAAGCTGCTGGAAAAGCCGCCAGGGGTCATGGGTGAAGTCGGCCCGCAAGCGATAACTGAAGTTGACCTGATAGGTATCCCCGGCGCGGATCAGGCGGCGGATGCGCTCGATCGCCTGGAGATAGTCCGGCTCGCCCATGGACGGTTGCCAGTCGAGGACAAGGGGTGCAGGCTCGGTGGGAAAACCAGGGGCGGCGACCACCAAGGGTTGGTCATAGAGACCGAACCAAAGCCGGGGGAATCCTCCGCTGGGAAGGGTGCTGAGGGAGGTATCCAGCCCGGGAGCCGCTTCATAGGCCAGCAGGCCCGCCGCACAGAGGCCACGTTTTTCCACCCCGGCTTCGATCCGTTGCAGCGCCGGCATGACTTCTTCGGGAGTCATGGCGATCACCAGCTCCCGGGGCGAGCGGAACACCAACCACCTCCCGGCCTCCTGCAACAGCATGGTTGCGTAACCGGTGACCAAGGTGTCACTCAGCCACATCTATGCTTGATCCCGACGAGAGAGGCGCCGAGGGGTCATTTGGAGCGTCTTTTGCCGACTTGACCGACATCCGCAAAAGATATCGGCTAGAAACGCCCCTGCCCGCCAGGGTGGTGTCAACCACCTCCCTGGACAGCAGCGGCGAGGCCAAGCCTGTGCTTACCAGGTGAGGGTCAGATCGGCGCGCAGGAAGGTCGCGCTATTATCCCGGGGCCATTGGTAGTAGCTGCCCGGATCGAAATACTCCGCCACCAGATGACCGGCGACATGCTTGTTGATCTTATAGCGGAGCCAGGCGGCGAACAGATTGCCACGGAAATTGTCGTTGTCGCTGAAACCGACCGCCCCCTGCCTGGTATTCTCGTCGGCCCAGAGGGCGTGATAGTCGAAGGATAGCTTGATGGTCTCGTGGGGTTGCAGATCCCAGCCGAGATTGAGCCGATGCAGGTTGGTGACCTCGCCGATACGGGTCTCGATGGCATAGGTGTAGACGTAGAGTTCGCTCCACTGGGGCCAGCGTCCCCAGAGCGGATCGAAGGCTTCATTCTTGCGGGTGGAGGGATCATCGCCCGAGAGATATTCATAGCCGATATGGGGGGCGTTCTTGAGCGCGTCACCCAGTTCATAGGTCAAGCGACTATTGAGGCCAAGGCCGCTCATGTCGTTGCCCCGACGTTGTCCCCACTGCCCGGCACCTTCGGCATAGAGCTTCCAGTTCTTGGCAAACTTGCCGGAAAGGCGAATACCCAGGGTGTAGATTTCGCCATTATCGGAAACCGAGTTGAAGCAACTGCCGTTGTTGTCGCGACGCGTGCTCGGCGGGGCGCACAATCCCGTCACCGGATCGTCGTTCTTATAGATGAAATAGCCATCCAGATCACTGTCGGGGATAAGGCTCTTGTTGCGGGCGTAAAGGATCAGACCCTCTTCGTCCTGTTCGGCCTGGTCCTCCTCTTTGCCGTTGAGGGTGCCGAGGGATTCGTCGGTCTGGGCGCGCTGGTTGATATAGATAAGATCGATGTCCGTCGCCAGATCCTTGAGGCTGTAGGTAAATTTGGCCGCATCCAGATAGAAGGTGCGGGAGCCGTCCAAGGGGGTACCGTCCATCACCAGCCAGCCGTTGCCCAGCATGATGTCCTGGCGCCCGGCTTTAAGGTTCAAGGGCAGACCGCCGATCTTTTTCCAGTCGAAATTCAATTGATCGAACATCAACCCGCCGTTGTAGCTATCGTCGAAGCTCTTGGGGCGATCGTAATGCCGACCCTCCCACATCAGTCGCCCGTTGAGGGCGATGTCCTCGGTTGGCGCCCATTTGCCCCAGAGGCGACCGCGGTAGCGCCAGAAATACCGATCGCCCAGGTCGTTGCGATCGTCCAGGGTGATGCCGTCGTTGAGGGCCTCGTAACGCAGCCGTAGATCCGCCCCGAAGGAAAAGACCTCCGGCGCCTGGGGTTCCGCACCCCAGACCAGGCCGGTCATGAGTAATCCCGCCCAGCACAGAGACCGGGATAGCTGAGATACGGGTTTCGTCTTAGAGCTCATTTTCCACCTCTCTTTCTTCTTGTGCCCATTGCCGGTCTTCCGGTTCAAGGCGTTCATCGTTCTCGTTCCAGTGATATAGGCCCCAAAGAAGGCTCAAGCCCGTAGCCGCGGGGCACAGGATATAAGCCAGCCACACCAGCGGATCATCGATACCTAACATCGAGCCTTCCTCTCTTCTTCCTTTCAGGTCCCCCTAGCTGAACAAGGGAAAACATTTTTGCAGATGCGACGCCTCCGGCTTGGGGGTGAAAGCGCTCACCACCATCAGGGTGATGACGGACAAGGGTAAGGCCACCACCACCGGGTCCACCTCTGGCCAGTTCGGGACGTCCATGAGGAGGCTGGTTTTACCATTGGTGAGCCATTGCACCAAGCCTATGGCGCTGGCTTCCCGGGTTTTCACCAGCAACAGCCAGAATACCGAACTGATCAAGCCTACAATCATCGATGCCAAGGCGCCGGCACGGGTGACCCGCCGCGAAAACAGCCCACCGATATAGGCCGGAAGGAAGGTGGCCGCGCATAAACCAAAAAAGATCGCGGTAAAGCGGGCGATGACGTATTCCTGACGCACGGAGTGGCTGATACTCACCGCCAGGATCAGGCCAACGATGATGGCGAGGCGCACCACCAGGATACTCGGCGGACGATGTCCACCCTGGAGTTGTTCCAGGATATCCCGCCCGGCGCTGGTCCCCAAGACATGAAACTGACTGCTGAGGGTGCTCATGGCGGCGGACAGCAGCGTCATAAAAAACAACAGGCCGAACCAGCGCGGTAAGGCCGAGGTGATATAGGTGGGGATCACCTCGTCTGCCTTGCCCTTGGCGTAGACGATCGATACCGAGCGCCCGGTCACCAACTCCAGAGGCTGGTTGTCTATATCCCTCACGGTCCGCCGGGTTTCGACGATCAAGGGAACGGTATTGGCTTTGCCGGATGGCTCGTTGATCGCCGGTCGCCAACGCCCATCGCCCTCCTGACGCATCAACTCCACGGTGGCCCGTCGGCCATCGGCCTCCAGGTTGGCCACCACCCGTCCGTACAGCCATGGACCATGCTGGGCGAACCAGGCATTGGAGAGACTGCCGGTGATATAGGGCACCCCCACCATGATAAGGATAAAGACCGCGCCGACCGGCACCGCCCGATTGAGTTCCCGGCGGCTGCGCACTGTCATGAAGCGTACTACCAACTGGGGTTGGGCCAGCACCCCGATGCCTACCCCCAGGATGATGGCGGTCACCACCGTATACCAGAGGTCATACCTATGATCGCCCCAGCCGATGGCCGGCATGGCGGTCCAGCCTTGATGGCCGATGGCCTGCAACCTGGCCGGCACCAGATTCGCCATATCGGTCAGATACCGATTGGCCTCGGTCACCCCACCCAGACTGGAATAGGTGAACACCAGCAGCACCAACATCCCCAACACCATGATCAACCCTTGCAGGGCATCCGTATACATGACGGCCTTGAGTCCGCCGGCGATCACATAGGCGGCGGTGATCAATCCAAAGATCAGCAGCGCCGTATCGAAGTCCAGTCCGAACTGGGCCACGGCAAACACAGTACCGCCGGTGAGCACGGCCGAGGCATAGAGGGGCATGAACAGGAAGATGAGTACCCCGGCAAAGATCTGGATAGCACGACTTTGATAGCGCCGACCAAGAAGCTCCGGAAAGGTATGGGCGCCGAGCCGATGCCCGATGCGCCGCGTCGGTTCGCCAAGCCAGACAAAGGCCAGAAAGATACCGACGACGATGTTCAGAAAGGTGAGCCACAACAAGCTCATGCCAAACATCCCAGCGATTCCCCCGAACCCCACGATGGCGGCGGTGGAGATGAAGGTGGCGCCATAGGAGAGGGCCATAAGCACCGGATGGGCGCTCCGTCCGGCCAGCAGATAATCCGCCGCGGTACGGGTTCCCCGATAGCCGAGCCAGCCGAGGTAGCCGATGACCAGCAGATAGACAAGAATGACGATGATGTCGAAGAGACCTACGGAACCGCTGTATTGCACCCTCTGACGCCCTCGTTGACAACCATCCCGACTGGTGGCCTGAAAATGGGACGAAGGCTAAACGAGAAGCCGGGAGATTTTTATTGACCTAGCTCAATATCTCTGGGATTTACCCCTTGTAGCTGGAACAAACCCCATAATTTTTTCCACCATCTTGGCTCTAACCGCCCGCATCCCAGGGCCAGGATTCTTTAGGCGTTGTCAGCAACGCCAGCCGAGCCGACCTTAGCCCGATCGTCCGGGCGGCGACGAGGCCGGGTCCTTTTCCCCACCGAACAGACGTCCGAGCCAGCCAAAGACCTTTTTGACTCCCCGCCAGATCCTGGGCAGCAGCCAGACCAATAACAGCAGGAAGATCCCCAGGCCGACGAGAAAGAGCACCGGGTGATGCAGGGCGGCCCAGAGTCCGAGGATGACGCTGACATCCTCGCCGATGGAGGCCGCCCAATTGGTGAAGGGCTCGGGAGAGGTATTGATGAGGACACGGCCACCGGCCTTGGCGGCATGGGAGGCCGCCGCCAGGCTGCCGCCCATGATCGCGGCGGCCAATTCGGCCGGAGCGCTGACGTCACCCATCGCCTGAGCCGCCAGAATAGCCCCGGCGGGGATGCGGATGAAGGTGTGCAGGCTATCCCAGGCACTATCAACGCCGGGCACCTTGTCGACAAAAAACTCCACCGCATACATCAGCCCTGAGGCCAGGATCACCAGGGGGTTGGAGAGGATCTCCAAGCCGGGTGGCAGCGTGATATTGCCTGTAGCACCAAGAACGCCAAGCATGAAGATGGCGGCATAGAGATTGAGGCCGCTGGCCCAACCGGCGCCAAGGGTCAGGGCCAGGGTGTTGGTGAGATCGTCCAAGCAGCACCTCCTGAGCACGGGGTTGTCACGGATCGCGATGGCGTCTCGCATTATGACACCGGCGACCAGACAGATATCCTGGATGAGGGCTCACCACCTATCAGTTTTCAGCGAAAATCCCAAGGAGCCGGCATATCGGCACGGATAGCCGGGATCCAGGCTACAGGGAAGTAACCCAGACAGTCCTCCATGGCGACTGGGTTCCGCAATTCCTGCCGGAACGACGGGTTTAAAGAAACCGCTAGGTGGTGAAGGGATGAGGGCCTCTACCTTGCAGAAATTTGGTATAACGATATCTACCAGCTTCCGGGCCAAGGCGGAAAAAGCCTGTTTTTGACCTGTTATAGAGAACAATTACTGGATTTACAGCGGTTATTGTTCTGTTTTAGAGAACAGGAATCCGGCCTTTCAGATCGATGCCCGGGATCTGGAGCGATCTCTACTCTTCTTTTCGTCGCTGGCGGCGGGGTAACTCCAACCTGGGCAAGCGCCTGAGGTACCTGATCGCAAGACTCGAGCTCCGCCGCTGAAACAATCGAAACAACCTTTCGTTTCTGCGGAAATCCAGCAGAAACACGCCTGCGGCATCCTTATACCAATTCCTATTGGTGTATCCGCCTGAAAGCCATGGGGTAGATACTGTTATCCGAATCAAGCTCCATGAAGCGCCGGGTTGAAGGGTTGGCCCGACCCTTCGACAGGCTCAGGACAGGTTTGAGCACGCCGAAGGCGACATGGATGAGCTTTCGCATCATGGCGCCGATGATCACCATGGGTGGTTTTCTGGCGGCCGCCAGACGATCCCGAAACGCCTTGCCCCAGCCCGTTTTGGTGATCGTCACCATGGCCGGCATGT
>WBZP01000543.1_pt4 | contig 32073 bp, 28 predicted proteins | sample 5204301 | NCBI WGS metagenome assembly WBZP01 (sample SAMN12412401, study PRJNA552823) | activated sludge metagenome | isolation source: activated sludge from nitrification reactor of wastewater treatment plant... | place: USA: Pennsylvania | collected 2017 | reverse complement strand
GAGGCCCTGGAGGGGACCGCGGCGGGCCGCGGCGAGTTGGCGCCGGCGCTGGCTGAAGCGCGGCGCATCTTCATCCCGAAGAAATACGACTGTCTCGGCTGCGAGTTGTGCTATCCGGCTCTCGCCGCCAGCGCTTTCGGCGAGACTTTCGCGGACGAGGCCGCGGACTTGGATCTGTGCCCGACGGAGGCTCCCGCGGAACGCCGCGGCTGGCCGCCACTTCCCGGCGATTACCAGGTCGTGCGGTACCAGGCGCCGGTCGCGGTCTGCACACTCAACAGCGACGAGGTCGCCGTGGCACTCGCACAGACACGCCCCGAGGGCCTCGCTATCGTCGGCACGCTCCGCACCGAGAACCTCGGCATCGAGCGTCTGATCCGCAACACGCTCTCGAATCCGCACGTGCGGCGCCTGGTGGTCTGCGGGGAGGACACGCGGCGTGCGATCGGACATCTGCCCGGGCAGTCGCTGGAAAGCCTGATGGCGAACGGCGTCGACGAGAGTGGGAGGATCCGTGCTGCGCGCGGCAAGCGCCCCGTGCTGAAGAACGTGACGGCGGAACAGGTCGAGGCCTTTAGGTCCCAGATCGGACTCGTGTCGCTCGTCGGAGAGACCGACGTCCGGACGCTCTCGGAGGCCATCCGCCGCGAGGCGGCCGCCGCCCCAGGCCCATTCGAGGGAACGCGGGCGACGAGCGACGTCGGCGTGACGACGATCGAGGCGATGGCGCCGAGCAAGCTCGTCTCTGATCCCGCCGGCTACTGTGTGGTGTATCCCGACCGCGTCAGGCGACGCCTTCTCGTCGAGCACTACACGAACGCCGGCGTGCTCGACGGTGTCGTGGACGGCGCCACGCCAGCGGCGGTCAGTGCGGCGCTCATCGAGAGAAGCTTCGTGAGCCGGCTCGACCATGCGGCGTATCTCGGTCGCGAGTTGGCGCGTGCAGAGATGAGCCTGCGAAGCGGTGATCCCTACGTCCAGGATCGCGCGCCGGGCGAGCTCGAGGAGAAGCGCGGCGCGAGCTGCGGCTGCAGGTCGGCGTGCGCGACGGAGGAGCAAGAATGAGGCGCGTTCGTCCGGGGGCTCTGGTCGTCTTCGGACTGGCGGCGGCGCTCGTCGGCTGGCGTGAATCCCATCGGGCTGCGGCGTCGCCCGCGCCGCCGCCGACCACGCCGGCGCGAGCACCGCGCGTCGTCCTCTTCGTGAACCTCGCCGAGGTCGACGAGGCGGAGGGTTGCGGCGCGATCATCCGAGCGGTGCGGCGAGCGGCCAAGGCTGGCCTGGCGACGGAAGAGATCGACGCCCGGAGCGCAGAGCCGCCTGCGAAGTACCGGCTGCTGGTCGCACCTGCGGTGCTGATCCTCGACGCGGCGGGCAAGGAGTCCTCCCGATTCGAGGGTGAATCCCCGAAGACGGTGCGCGAGATCGAGGCGGCACTGGACAAGCTCACCACACGATGAGCGTGGACTCGGTCGCCGCAGCGCTTGCTTCGGGTGGCCTTCTCGCGCTGCCCCTGGCGCTCCTCGGCGGGATCCTCGTCGGTCTCAACCCCTGCTGCATCGCTCTCTACCCCGCTGTCGCAGGGACGTGCTGCGTGAACAGCACGGTGAAGACGCGCGGCACCGGCTGGAGCGCCGTCGCCTTCGTCGCGGGTACCGCACTTGCGACGACTGCCATGGGCGTCCTGGCCGCGATCGCCGGTCACGCGATCGTCGGCATTGGCCCCTGGCCTCGATACGCGCTCGCGACCGTGCCGCTCGTGATGGGAACGCACCTGCTCGGCTGGCTCGCTCTGCCGCTGCCCAGGAGGGCGGCCTGGAGCGGCGGAGGGATGGCTGCGGCCTTCGCGGCCGGGCTCCTCCTCTCGCTGGTCGTCGGTACCTGCGGAACTCCGGTGCTCGCCGCGATCCTGTCCTACGCCGCGTACAAGGGGAACGTCGCCTTCGGAGGCACGATGCTCCTTTCCTACGGCATCGGGAACGCCCTGCCACTGCTCGTCGTGGGAACGGCGGCTGGCGAGCTGATGCGCCGCGCGGTCCGGCCGGGATGGGACGGGTGGAGCGAGCCGCTCGGTGGCGCGATCCTGCTCGGCCTCGGGTACTACCTGATTCTGACGGTGCCGTAGAGTTCGCCGTACCGGCGACGGCTCCGCAAGCCTTCGCCTAGCTCGACGGTCCTCTCGAGGAAGCCGGGACACTCGCCGCGCGGCCTGGCGAGAGGAGCCACGCGCTCGTGGCGACCACCCCGACGGCGTTCGCTGGGAGGCTGGCGCGTCGCGAGATGCGCCGGGCGGTGCGCCTCACGAAGGACCGGTCGTAGTAGCGGTCGTATGCGCGGAGGTCTCCGGTTCCCTCCCACCGGCGCGTGTAATACCGTTGGCGCGGAGGGGGCGATGCTGAGAGCACAAGCAACGATTCGGAAAGAGCTGCGGACGATTGCCGCGTCGTTGCGACGGCTGAGCGGCGCCCTTGAAAGGGCCGTATCCACAGACCCCCAGCCCATCCGCGAGTCCCAACTTCGTGGAGCGGCGGGAGGCCGACAGGCTCGGCGGCCCGCTGCGAAGCCGCCATCGCCGGCGCGCCGGCGAGCGATGAAACTCCAGGGCCGGTACATCTCGGCCGTTCGGCTGCTGACGTCGCCGCAGAAGGCACAAGTCAGAGCCCTTCGAGAAGAGAAGGGCGTCGAAGCCGCGATCGCCCTGGCGGTGCGGCTGCGCCGCTAGCCTCGGCGCGGTCCAGGATCTCCTGACGGCCGTGCTGCCTGCCGTCAGCGCCGTCCGGTTGCTGCGCTTCCGGATTCCCTCGACTTGGCTCGTTCTGGGGGCGCCGCGGCGGGGATCTTGTCCCAGTTGCTCCGCTGAGCGGGTGCGCGAGTACGCACTCGGGGGGTTGCGCCGCATTCAAGAGAGTGCTTGAATATGCCCGATGCAGAGATGCCGCTTCAAGGAGCAGGCCTACGCACTGGTGGCCCGGGTCGCCAGAGCTGCCGCGAGCCCCAGGCGCCTCGAGATCCTCGAGGTCCTCGCCCAAGCGCCGCGGACGGTTGAGGCCCTGGCTGAAGAAGCAGCCCTCTCCGTGGCGAACGCGTCGCAGCACCTGCAGGCGCTGCGCTCGGCCGGCCTCGTGGAGGGCCGCAAGCAGGGGCTGTACGTGGAGTACCGCCTGGCCGACGCCGGCGTCTATGACGTCGTCTTCGCGTTGCGCGCGCTTGCTGAGCGCAGACAGGCCGAGGCGGCGGGGACCCTGAGGAAGCGCCTGGCTTCCGCGGACGGCGTCGAGGCGGTGAGCCGGGAGGAGCTCCTCGCGAGGATGCGCTCGGGCTCCGTGGTCGTGATCGACGTCCGGCCGCGGGCGGAGTACGAAGCGTCGCACATCGAAGGGGCGATCTCGATGCCGCTTGCGGAGCTGCCCCGCCGCATCCGCGAATTGAAGGCCCGCAAGGAAGTGATCGCCTACTGCCGGGGTCCTTACTGCCTGATGGCGTTCGAGGCGACGAGGACGCTCCTGCGGGGCGGTCGGTCGGCGCGCCGTCTGGTCGACGGCTTTCCGGAATGGCGAGCGGCCGGGCTTCCCGTGGAGACGGCCGGCCTCAGCGGCCCCGCTCGCGGCGCGGTGAGCGCATGATGCGCCATTCGCCGCCTGGCTTCGGTGAGGTCGCGGCCCGGCGTGAGTTCCTGCGCCTCAGTGGCCGCATGGGGGTCGGCGCGCTGCTCGTGGCGGAGGCGTCGGCGCTGGCCGCCTGCGCCTCGACGAGTTCGCCCTCGTCCGCCACGAGTTCCGCGGCCGCAGCGTCTGACAGCCTGCCGCGGCCGCCGGAGATCGCCGGCGGAACCATAACCGCCTCGATCGGCAGCCAGCCAGTGTGGTCCGGCACGGCGACGACAGTCTGGACGCTCGGAGGTCAGTTCCCAGGGCCGACGATCCGCGTGGTGCGGGGGGCGACCTTCTCGGCCCGGGTCGAAAACCGCCTCCCCGAAGCAACCAACGTGCATTGGCACGGTCTCGCAGCGCCTCCGGAGATGGATGGCCACCCCTCCGACCTGATCAGTCCCGGCCAGTCGCGCGAGGTCACTTTCCCGGTGGCCGATCGGGCAGGTACCTACTGGTACCACCCGCATCCCGACGGCCGAACGGCACGCCAGGTCTACGGCGGCATGGCCGGTTTCTTCATTGTCGAGGACCCAGCTGAGGCCTCGCTGGGCCTGCCGAGTGGCGAGTACGACCTGCCACTCGTCCTCCAGGACCGCCGCACGTCGGCGGCGCGCTCGCTCGACTACGACCCGGGCCCGATGGATGTCGTGTCGGGATTGCTCGGCGACGCGGTACTCGTGAACGGCCGCCCCGGCGCCGAGCTGGCCGCCGCGGCGACGCTCTATCGGCTGCGCCTGCTGAACGGCTCGAACGCGCGCGTGTACCGGCTGGCCTTCACGGACGGCCGCACGTTCCAGGTGATCGGCACGGACGCCGGGCTCATCGAGCGCCCGGTGGCGGCGGCGAGCGTCGACCTTGGGCCAGGCGAGCGGGTCGAGCTGCTCGTGGACCTCTCGCGCGACCCGGTCGGCTCGGTGGTGCTGCTGCGGAGCCTGCCGTTCGGGGTCCCCGGCGGCATGGGCGGCGGCATGATGATGGGGACAGGTGGTGCCGCGCAGGGTGCGGCGCTCGACGTGCTGCGCCTGCGCGTCGACAGGCCCGGCCCGGCCGCCCGCATCCCGGCCTCCCTCGTCCCACTCGAGAGGCTCGATCCCGCCGAAGCGGCGTCGCGGCAGGTGTTCACGCTCGCCATGGGCATGCCGCCGGTGGCCGGTGCCTTCACGATCAACGGCCGCAGTTACGACGCTAGGCGCGTCGACGTGCGCGCGCGCCGCGGGATCCTCGAGCTGTGGGAGGTGCGCAACGCCTCGAGCGAGCCGCACCCATTCCACGTGCACGGCACGTCGTTCCAGGTCGTTGCGCGCACGAGCGGGGCGCTCGGGCCGCACGAGCAGGGCTGGAAGGACACGGTCCTCACCTGGCCGGGCGAGACGGTGACGCTGGCGATCCGCTTCGAACGGCACGCGGGTCTCTATGTGCTGCACTGCCACAACCTTGAGCACGAGGACGCCGGGATGATGCTGAACATGGAAGTGGCCTGAGTCGGTTTCACGGGGGCGTGAAGGAGACGTGATGGGGAGAAGGATCGGCATGGGAGCGCTGTCGCTGGCGGCGGCGTTCGTCGCGGCCTGCGGCGGCGGCGGCCAGAACATGATGGGCTCGGGCATGAATGGCGCTGGCGGGGCCTCCGCGGGCGTGTCGCTGATGGCGGTCTCGCCGGCGGCAGGGGCCACGGGAGTCGCGGTGAACACCGCGATGATGTTCCGCTTCAGCGGCGCGATGGGCTCGGGGATGGAGCAGTACATCGACCTGCACATGGGAGACCTCTCCGGCGCCGAGATGCCCATGAGCTGCACATGGTCCTCCGACCGCACGCAGCTGACGTGCACTCTGAACGCGCCGCTCGCAGCGCACACGACTTACGCGATGCACCTCGGTGGAGGAATGATGAGCGCCGCGGCGACTGCGCTCGACTACTCGGCCGGGCTGGGGATGGGCGGCCAGTGGATCATGGGCGGCATGATGACGGGCACCCACGGCGGAATGGCATGGGGCATGATGGGCGGCGGCTGGCGCAACGCGAACGGCAGCTATGGGATGGTGTTCACGTTCACGACGGCCTGATGTGAGGCGCGGCCGCAGGCGCTGACATCGACTGGGCGCCTCCACCCCGGGGCCACCGCGGCCCGGTGCTTCCCGAAAGCGCGCCGCATCCGGCCGGCCCGACCGGGCTCACGGCTGGGCCGTGCTATCGTGTGATGCCCATGAGGTCGCGCGGAATGTGTGTCCGACTCGTCGCCGCGCTGCTTGTGACGCTTGCCCTGGGCGAAGTGGCGGACGCTGCCTGCGACCCGATCGGATGGCCGGGGTCCGGTTCCGCGCCGAGCCTCGCTGCGGCCGCGAGCGGCAGCCATAATGGGGCTGGTCCGGCGTTCTGCGTCCAGGACTGCTTCTGCTGCTCGCAAGCCGAGACGCCCACGGCAATGCCTCCGCTGCCGAGCTTCGCACCCGTGACGAAGACGCCCGCCGCCGCGAGCGCTTCGATAAAGCCCGTCGATCGACCCGTACCGCAGCGCCCCCCGCTCGTTCACTCCTGAGCTTCTCGCCGCCTAGCGCCGGGACCCCGGCGCCGCCGCGTGGGTGTTTCGTGTTTCAGGAGGTTCACGTGTCGCCGTCCATGCGTCGTACCTGCGCGTTCATGCTGTCCGGCTGCGCCGTCTTGGCGCCGAATGCGCGAGCGCAGGAGCAACTCGGGGTCGAGCAGTACCTCGAGATCGTCCTGCGCGCTCATCCCGGCGCCGCCGAACGCAAGGGCCTCGAGCAGGCCGCCGAGGCAGAGGGGTGGCCCGCCCGCCTGCTGCCCGATCCCGTGTTCGGTGCCACTTGGGACCACGCCCGGCCTGCAGGCGCTGGACCGACAAGCGACGAGACGGCCTACTCGCTGACGAGCGCCGCCGATAGCACCGACTCGCCGCCAAAGGGTTCCTTCGCTGGCAAGTGGAGGTTCGAGCTGCAACTCGGCTATACGCTATCGGGCGGGGCGGTCTCGCGCAGTCTCGGCGACGGGTTCGGGTTCGGCTTGTCCGTCGGCCGCCGGACGGTCGGAGACGTACTGGTCGAGGCCGCCGCGTCGCTGGGTAACGTCGACTACGCGGATGCCCAGACGGTGACGGGATGGTCCTGTGTACCGGTCGTGCGCGCCGTGTTCAACTGCTCGCAACGGCCAGTGCTTCAGAGGGGCCACATGACCGCCCTCGCGCTCGGTCTCGAGCAACCGCTGCGAACCGACGCGAAGGGCCGCGCGATCCGCGTCGGAGCGGGTGCGATCTGGGAGCGCTATGAGATCTCGCCGGCAGCGTCCGAAGGCTCCGAGTCTCGGAGCGGTCCTGGCTTCTACGTCGTGGTCTCCGGCGACCTCGTGCCGATCGGCACCATCGCCAGCATCGGCCTCCAGACGCGCGGCGCCATGATCTTCAGCACGGGGGACGCGCTCGGTGGCTCGTTGCCCCGTAGCACGACCGATCGATGGCTGGACGTCCGTCTCTACGTCACCCTGGGTCGCGGTAGTCGAAGCGCACACAAGACCCCGTGACGGCTCCCGCTCGCGACCGCACGTTCGTCGCGCGTCGTAGTGATGACGAGATTCCGGGAGCTCGGGGCGGTGCGGGTGTCGAACAGCACTTAACCGCCAGACGGTGGCAGCTAAACGCTTGGACTGGCGGGATTCGCGGTTCAGCAGCCCGTAGGCGGCCACGAGCGCTTGCGCGTTGGTCTGGGCATCGATGCGGAAGGGGCCGGTGAAGGGCGTGTCGGGCCAACTTCGTCGCTGGCTTCGCAGCGGGGCGCTGTTCCAGCGGCGGCGTAGCGCGAGGGGCCAGCGCACGGTGCGGCCGTGAAGAGATCTTCGCCCTCGTTTGGTCTCATCACCTGGAGGAGCACCCCCCAGAGAACGAGCGCCCGAGAATGTCGCCGGCGCCGCCGTAGCACGTCGTGGTTGGTGCCGCGGTCCGAATCAGGTCACCGACAATCTGCATGAGTTCGTGTCTGTCGATGGCGGCACAGGTCAAGCTCGGGCGCCCGGCCGACGCAGCTTGCGAGCACCCCCAGCATGTCGTGCACGAAGTGCCTGAGCGGCTCGGGAGGTGATCCTCGCCTCGTTGAAGGGTGCCGTGTAGGGGGCCGCGGCGCGTCAGGCCGTCGTGAAAGGGAACACCATTCCGTAGCTGCCGTTCGGGCCCCGCCAGCCAGGCCCCATCATTCCCCAGCCTTGGCCGGCGTGACCCCGACCCATCATCCCGCCCATGATCCACTGGCCGCCCATGTCTGGGCCGTAGTAGTCGAAGTCGATCGTATGGCCATCCTGGGTCGTCATGGCTCCACCAACGTGGATGAGGTACGTCGTGCGCGAGGCGAGCGGCGCGGCAGGTGCGCAGGTGAGTGTCGTGCGTTCGGATGAGAACCCACACGCCATCGGGACGATCGGCCCGTCGATGCCCGCCACATGGAGATCGACATACTGCTCGGTGCCGGCTCGCATCGGAGCACCGAAGCGGAGCACGATTGAGATCGAGGCCGGCACACCGACCGCGCCACCCGCCGGTGTCACCGAGACGAGTGCCGCACCGTAGCCAGCGGCGTAACCGTTGCCGCCGGAGCCCATCATGCCCCTGGGTTCCGTCATCATTGAGCCGTGATCGCCGTCCCCGCAGCCGATCGTCAGGAGGAGCAGCAAGAGCGTCGAGAGCGAAAGCGCGTGTCGCACGGGTGGTGGCCTCGGTCAGGTTGGTAGCAACGCGCACGCCAGCGGGCGCCGAAACCGACAACTCGCAGAGAACGTATGCCTTGCGACCATCGCGAGATTCAGAGCCTTTGCCGGCCTCGTTCGATACGGCGCAATCGTTGCGCGTCTCCCCCCGCCTTGTGCGCGGCGTGCCCAGGGCGAGGCCTGGAAACTGGACTGGGGGCTCGGCACCCAGCTTCAGCTCTCGGTGGCGCTCAACGGGGTAGCCGGCTCCTTCGGCGGCCACGGCGCCACGCTCAGTACAGCCCCGGCACGTATCGCCACGTCTTCTCGACGTACCTCCAGTACTCCGCGCCATGCGCGGCCGCGAGGTGCTCCTCCTCGCAGCGGACCTGGATGTCCATCGTCAGGAAGAAGAAGGCAGCGTAGCTGGCGACGAGCGTCGTGGGCCAGATCAGCCACATTCCCGCGCTGACCGCGTGCAGTCCAACGTAGGTGGGATTTCGGATCCAGCGGTAGATGCCGCGCGTGACGAGGTCGGTCCGACGGCCTTCGTCGATACCCACGCGCCAGGACGAGCCCATCGTGGTCTGGGCGAGAGCACACAGAGCCAAGCCGGCGAGGCCGACGCCGGCCCCGAGGAGATCGAACGGCCAGCGCTCCAGCGCACCCACTCGCACCAGCGGAGGCCAAGACGCGGGAGCCAAGGAATGGAGGCCGATCAGCACGACGACGAAGGCCGTGATCACCTTGACGAGTTTTGCGAAGTACTTCTGGACTGGAGTAGCCGCCCGGGCGAGCACCTCGGGATCGACGCCCGTCTTGTGGATGTCCCGCGCTTGCTTGAGGCGCCAGAGGCCGACGTAGCCGCCGAAGAGGAGGACGACAACTGCTGTCTCGCTGATCGGCGTCTCGGTCATGGATGGCTCCGGGGCAGTAGGCCCGGCGAGCTGGCGGGTCTCCGTCTCGCCGGGGTCGTTTACGGTCACGTTCGGATGGCCGTCTTCATCGTCTCCATTCACACACAGCGTCATTCGAGCATGCCGATCACGAGGAAGGCGAGGAAGCCGACGAAGAAGGCGGCCGTGGCCGCGAGAGTCTCCTTGACCTCGTGTGCTTCGACGAGCAGCTGCTCGGTGACCAGGAAGAGCAGGGCCGCGATCCCGAAGGAGAGGGCCACCTCGACAAGCGGCTCCGGCAGCAAGCGGACCGCGACGAGTCCGCAAAGGGTGCCGGCGACGATGAGCAGCGAAAGGCCCGCGATCAGCGCCAGGGCGCGGACGGCGCCGACGCCTGCCTGGCCGAGTTCCGCCGCCACCCGTGACCGACGACCGGAGTCCGCAGTGCCCGCGCGATCGAGTCGCGTTGACCAGGCTTTGACGGCGAGCATGGCCGCGACTCCGATCGCAAAGCCCACGATCACCTGAACAGGCTCGTGGCGCCTGATCATGTCGGGGAGCAGCTCGACTCGACGACCGAGAAGACCACTCCTGCCGCAAAGTGCTGGATGCTGCTACGTGTCCGGTCACCCGGCGCGTGCAGCACAGCCACGGCGGCCCCTCCGATGGCCCCGAGAGCGGGCAGGAACGAGAAGAGAAGCGCTGTCGCTAGTAACACAAGGCCGCTTTCCTCACCTCACGTTCGAGCGTCGCTCAGAGCAGCGAGCAGGTCCGAGCCCCGTCAAGATCGCCCCGCACTCCGCCGGGATCGCCGGTGCGGCACCGAGTCCGCCGGCCGTAAGGGCCGTCGATCTGCAGCCGGCTTAAGGGCTGAAGTGTACGTCCCACGTCCGGCGCTACCTTGCTGGGGTGCGCCTGGGTCGAGCTGTGCCTTCTTGCACGCAGCGTCGCGGCCTGCGTCTCGCGAGGTGTGACCTCCTGCAGGCCTTGGGGTGGCCTCACGCCCGATGTGGAGGCGGTCAGCCCTGCTATGGCCCAGCCGCCGCTCGCCAACTCCTGCCCGGCGTGCTATGGTGCGATTGATGGTTACGTTGCGGGGGTTCACCGGTCGGCTCGCGGGGCTGCTGCTCGCGGTCGTCGTGTGCGCCGACGTGACCCTAGATGCTGCCTGCGATCCGATCGGGCTGCCGGGTCCGGCCGCGGCCACCGCCATTCGGCCTGCCGATGCGGGAAGGTCCGAGGCCTGCGCGAACCAGTGCGTTCCCGACTGCTTCTGCTGCTCGCGCAGCGAGCAGGCGGGTCCGGCGCTGATCCTGCCGGGGCTCGCTGCCGTGGCGCAGGCGCCGCCCGTAAGGCCGGCCTTCCTCGCCCTCGTGGCGCGGCCCGTCCTCGAACTCCCTCCGCTCGCCCTCTCCTGAGCCTGCCGTCCCGATAGCCCTCCGGGTCCATCGCCCGCGAGGAGTGCCCCAATCGGCGTCCGTTCTCAGGAGGTTCGTGTGCCGCTGCCGCAACCCAGGATCCGAGCCGGCGTCTTTCTGCTCGCCCTCGCTGCCGCCTCGTCGTCGTTCGGTCAGGAGCCGCTCGATGTGGACCGCTACGTCACTATCGTCCTGCGCTCGCACCCCTCGGCTGCGCAGAGTGCCGGCTTAGTTCAGGCCGCCGAGGCCGAGCGGAAGAGCGCGCGCGTCTTCCCCGATCCGGTTCTCGAGTACTCCCGTGATCGCGGGACCCTCACCGAGGGGCCAGGGAGCGTGGGAACGGAGACGAGCTTCTCCGTCTCGCAAACGATCCCCTGGCCGGGAACCTACAGCGCCGGCGTTCGAGCAGGTGACCGCGCCGCGGACGTCCTGCGGGCGAGCGGCGATGGCGTTCGCTGGGAGCTGACCGTCCAGTCGCGCCAGGTGTTCGCCCGGCTCGTCGCGGTCCGGGCGCTCCTCGACGTGGCGCGCGACGCGGAGAAGGACGCTCGCTCCCTGCGGGATCTCGTGTCGCGGCGAGCGGATCTCGGCGAGTCGCGCGAGTCGGACCGCATCAAGGCCACCGTCGAGTGGCTCAGGCAGCAGCGCAACCTGGCCACGGCCGAGCGCGAAGCCGAAGCGGCGGAGGCTGTCCTGCGGGCGCTCGCCGTCGAGCCTCTTCCCCGACCGCTCCCCCTCCGCGCGGCGACGCACGACCCGCTTCCGCGGCTCCGGCCCGAGGCCATCGTCGGCGACTCGATCGAACGCAGCCCCCGCCTGCGCGCGGCTCGAGCCGAGGCCGAGCGGCAGCAGGCGCTCTTGTCAGTGGCGCGCCGTTCCCGGATTCCCGACCTCGACCTCACCGTCTTCCGACAGAAGGAGGTCGACAAGGAGGCGAACGGATTCGCGGTCGGCGTGAAGCTGCCTCTCTGGAACGCCAACCGGGGCGGGATCGCCCGGGCCGACGCGGCAAGCCGGATCGCCCGCGCCGACGCCGACCGGGTGCGGATCGAACTCGTGGCCGAACTGCAGGGCCGCGTGAAGGAGCTGCAGGTCGCCGGCGATCAGGCCACCCTGCTGACGCGTGAGCTGCTGCCGGCGGCCGAGAGGAGCGTCGGGCTCGTCCGGCTGAGCTTCGAGGAGGGCGAGACATCGCTCCTCGATCTCCTCGACGCGCAACGGACGTACCGCGATACGCAGCGCGAGACGGCCGAGGCGCACCTGGCTCTTTCCCTGGCGCTCGGCGAAGTCCAGAAGCTCGCCGGTCCCGACTTCGATCCCTGGAGATAGGACACATGACCTCGAAGAACCTGCGCAAGCTGCTGCTTCTCGGTGCGGTTGCCGCGGCGGGGATCGCCTGCCGCAAGCCAGCGGCGTCCGATGCCGAGAACCCGTCCCCGGCGGCGAAGGCGTCACCGGCGGAACCCGCGGGCCACGAAGCCCTGCCGGAGAGCGTGCGTCTCACCCCCGCGGCCATCTCCGAGGCGGGAATCACCACATGGAAGGTGCAGCCGGTGGACCTCGAGCACATGGTCATCCTCACCGGCAGCGTCGACTACGACGAGAACCGCCTGCTCCAGCTCGCCGCGAACGTGAAGGGGCGCGCGGCGGCGATCCGTGTCGACCTGGGTGCGCGGGTGCGCAAGGGCGACCCGATCCTCGAGATCGAGAGCGTCGAGCTGGGCCAGGCTCGGGAGGAGCTGCTGCGGGAGCTGTCCGGCCTCCGGGTGTCGTCGCGCGCCTACGACCGCGCGAAGACGCTCGTCGCGGCGAAGGCCATCAGCGCGGGCGAGTTCCAGGCCCGCGAGGGGGACTACCTCGCGAAGAATGCGGCGGCGCAGGCGGCGGAGCGAGCCCTCCACCTCTATGGTGTGGGAGACGAGGAGATCGCCGCCCTCAAGGCCTCGGTCGAGTCGGACGGGAAGCTGCTCTCCGGACACGAGGCGCCCCGTCTCGTCCTCAGGGCGCCGTTCGACGGCCGCGTCATCGACCGCAAGGTCACTCCGGGGGCGCTGTTCGAAGCCCTGCAGCCTCTGGTCACGGTCGCCGACCTCAAGTCCGTCTGGGTCTTCCTCCAGGCCTACGAGAAGGACCTGGCCCTGCTGCACGAGGGCGTGCCGGTCACCATCCGCACGGAGGCCTTCCCGCAGGAGTCGTTCGAAGGGCGCGTCGACTTCCTCGGCAGCGTCGTGGACAAGGCGACGCGCACCTCGCGCGTCCGGGCCACGGTCGCCAACCGGGCGGAGAAGCTTCGCCCCGGCATGTTCGTCAAGGCGCAGGTCCATGTGCCCAAGCCCGAGGCCGAGGCCAAGGCGGCCGTCGCCGTGCCGCAGGCGGCTCTCCAGACGCTCGAGGGCCGGACGACGGTGTTCGTCCAAACGGAGCCGGGTGTCTTCGTGCGTCACTTCGTCGAGACCGGCCACACGTTCGAGGGCTTCACCGAGATCCTCTCCGGGGTCAGGCCGGGCGACCTGATCGTGAGCGAGGGCAGCTTCGTCCTGAAGTCGGAGTTCGCCAAGGCGTCGCTCGTGGAGGAAGAGTGACATGCTGAGGCGCATCGTCGACTTCAGCCTGGAGAACCGGCCGCTCGTCCTGATCGCGGCCGTCCTGATCGTCCTCGGCGGCGGCTACGCGCTGACGCGGCTCCCGATCGACGTCCAACCCGACATCACGAACGTGCAGGTGCAGGTGCTGACGAAGGCCCCGGCCCTCGGTCCGGTCGAGATGGAGCAGTTCATCACGTACCCGATCGAGGCGGCGATGAACGGCCTGCCCCGACTCCACGAGATCCGCTCCGTGTCGCGCTACGGCCTCTCGGCGGTGACGGTGGTGTTCGAAGACGGAGTCGACGTCTACTTCGCCCGGCAGCTCGTCAACGAACGGCTGTCCCAGGCGCGTGAGGCGATCCCGTCCGGACTCGGCAATCCGGAGATGGGGCCGGTCACCACCGGCCTCGGCGACGTCTTCCAGTTCACGGTCGAGGGCGAGGGCGTCTCGGCGATGGAACGCCGCACGATCCTCGACTGGCTGATCGCGCCGCGCCTCCGCGCCGTGCCGGGCGTCACCGAGGTCAACACGTGGGGCGGGCTTCCCAAGCAGTACCAGGTGGTGGTCGACCCGGCCAAGCTCCTGGCGTACCGGATCGCGCTGAAGGACGTCTTCGAGGCCGTCGAGAAGGGCACGCGGAACGCCGGGGGCGGCTACATCGAACACAACCGCGAGCAGTACATCCTGCGCGGCGAAGGCCTCGTCGGCACCCTCGCCGACATCGAGAAGATCGTCCTCAAGGCCGGTGAGGAGGGCACGCCGGTGACGGTTGGCAGCGTCGCCCAGGTCCGAGAGGGAGCGATGCTGCGCATCGGTGTCGCGACGAAGGACGGCCAGGGTGAGACGGTGATCGGCCTCGTGCAGATGCTAGCCGGCGAGAACGCGCTCCAGGTGGCGACGCGCGCCCGCCAGGCGGTGGAGGAACTGCAGCCGTCCTTGCCCAAGGGCATCCACATCGTCCCCTACTACGACCGCGCGACCCTCGTCCGCCGCGTCATCCGGACGGTCGAGAAGAACCTCGTCGAGGGGGCGGTCCTCGTCGTGGCCGTGCTCTTCGCCTTCCTGGGGAACATCCGCGCGGGGCTGATCGTCGCCTCCGCGATCCCGCTCTCCATGCTCCTCGCGTTCACCGGCATGGTGGAGTCCCGCATCTCGGCCAATCTCATGAGCCTCGGCGCCATCGACTTCGGGCTGATCGTGGACGGCGCGGTCGTCCTGGTTGAGAACGTCGTCCGCCGCCTGGGCGAGCCGGAGGGACGCGAAAAGACCGTCAGGCAGCTCACCGCCGAAGCCGCGCACGAGGTCGTGCGGCCGATCACGTTCGGGATCGGCATCATCATCATCGTCTACCTCCCGATCCTCACCCTCGGCGGAATCGAGGGGAAGATGTTCAAGCCAATGGCGTGGACGGTCGTCTTCGCCCTCGTCGGCTCGCTCCTCCTGACGCTCACGCTGACGCCGGTGCTCGCCTCGCTCTTCCTCAAGAAGACCGGCCACGAGCACGAGCCCCGTTTCGTCGGCCGGCTGCGGGCGCTCTACCTGCGCGCCCTTGATGGCTGCTTCTCGCGCCGCACCCTCGTGCTGTCGGCCGGGCTGGTGGTCATGGCGGCAGGGGGAATTCTCGCCACCAGGCTCGGCGGGGAGTTCATCCCGCGGCTCGAAGAGGGCGACCTCTCCGTCTTCGCGATCCGCCCGTCTTCCGTCGGGATCTCCGAGGTGGCGGCGGGCACCGGGCGCATGGAGCGGGTCCTCAAGCGCTTCCCGGAGGTCATCACCGTCGTTAGCCGCTCGGGCAGCCCGGAGCTGGCCACGGACGTCATGGGCATCGAGCTGGGTGACGTCTTCGTCATGCTCAAGCCGAAGGCCGAATGGACGACGGCGAGGACGACAGGTGAGCTGGTCGAGAAGATGAGCGGCGCCCTCGCGGAGTCCGTGCCCGGGATCGGCACGTCCTTCCTGCAGCCAATCGAGATGCGCTTCAACGAGCTGATCGCGGGCGTACGGTCCGACGTGGGCATCAAGCTCTTCGGCGACGATCTCGAGACCCTCCGAAAGACAGGCGAGGAGATCAGGCGTGTGGTCGCGTCGGTTCCAGGTTCCGCCGACGTGAAGCTCGAGCAGACGGCGGGCCTTCCGGTGATCCGCGTTCGCGCCGATCGCGACCGTTGCGCCCGCTACGGGATCTCGGTGGGCGACGTGCTCGACACCGTCGAGGCCGCGCGGGCCGGGAAGGTAGTGGGGACGGTCTTCGAGGGCCAGCGGCGGTTCTCGCTCGCGGTCCGCCTCGACGACGAAGCCGCCCGCACCCTCGAGGCTCTGGCGAACGTCCCCGTTGCCTCGCCTTCGGGCGCCAACGTCCCGCTGGGCCAGCTCGCCGAGATCAACCTCGACACCGGGCCGGCGCAGATCAGCCGCGAGGCGGTCCGGCGCCGGATCGTGGTCGAGACGAACGTGCGCGGACGTGACGTCGCCTCCTTCGTGGCGGAGGCCCGGGAGCGGATCCAGAAGGAGGTGCAGCTTCCGAGCGGCTACTACATCCGCTGGGGCGGCCAGTTCGAGAACCTCCAGGCGGCCAGCGACCGACTGCTCGTCGTCGTGCCGCTGGCGCTGGGCCTCATCTTCGCCATGCTCTACTTCACCTTCGGCTCCGTGAAGCCGGCGGCTCTCATCTATCTGAACGTCCCCTTCGCCGCCACGGGAGGCATCTTCGCCCTCGTCCTGCGCGGGCTGCCGTTCTCGATCTCAGCCGGCGTGGGCTTCATCGCCCTCTTCGGCGTGGCCGTCCTCAACGGCGTCGTCCTGATGACGCAGATCCGCGACCTCGAGGAGAAGACGGACGCGCCCCTGCGCGACGTGCTGAGGCGGGCCTGCGGCCTGCGCATGCGGCCCGTCCTGATGACGGCGCTCGTCGCCTCGCTCGGCTTCGTCCCGATGGCCCTCGCCACGGGCTCGGGGGCCGAAGTCCAGCGGCCCCTCGCCACCGTCGTCATCGGAGGACTCGTCACCTCGACTGTGCTCACTCTGTTCATCCTGCCCACCGTCTACGGGCTGTTCCGCCGCCCGAAGGCGGCCGCCTGACCGGAGGTCTGCCATGGAACCTGGTCCCTTGAACTGCGTCGTCGCCTTCATCCAGCCGTTTCAGCTCGACGGGGTCGTGGACGCGCTGCGCCGATTGCCGTCTTTTCCTGGCATGAGCGTCTCAGAGGTGCAGGGGTTCGGGGCGCACCGCGCGCATCCGCCCCAGGCGGGTGACGAAACCGAGGTACACGCCTTCAAGAAGAAGGTCCGCATCGAGATCTTCTGCCGGCCGGCCGAGGCCGTGGTGATCGTGGAAGCGATCCGCGGCGCGGCGCACACCGGCAACCCTGGCGACGGGAAGATCTTCGTCGGCCCGGTGACGCTCGCCCAGCGGGTACGCACCGGCGAGTGGGGCGAGGCGGCCCTCCGGCCGTGACTCGCTCGGGACGCTACTCCTCCCTCAGGGGCGGCACGTTCGCCGCCCTGTGACCCGGAGGCGCCGAAGATGGGGAACGAGGCGAGGTGAGCCGTGCTCGATCGTCCGGCCCAACGCCAGGGCTTTCTCGTTTCGGCCTTGGTGCATCTCATCGTGCTGGTGGTGCTGACCGGTCGCCCCGCGCGCGACCCGGGTCCGACGGGGCTTTCCGATGTTCCGGTCCCGGCCCGGACACAGGGGCGCGTGTTCCTGCCGCCCCCGGATGAGCTTCGCCGCCTGCTCCCGGCCCGCCCGCCGGCCGCCCGCGCTCCTGCACCGAGCGCCCCGGCCACACCGCCCCCGCCGAAGAGGCTGAAGGACCGCATCAGCGTGGGCCCCCCGTCAGCCGAGCGGAGCAAGGGGCCGATCGTGCTCCGCCGGGACGACGACCTCACGGCGATTCCGAAGGGGACGCCAGGCGCCGTTCCCCCATCGCCGACTTCGTCCGCCGGCGGCCTCGCATCGAGCGAGCCCACGCCGCCGGTGCCTGAGGCCCGCGAGACGGCGCACCGGCCGCGGCTGACGCTCCCGCCGGGGCTGGGCCGCCTGGCGCCGGCCGATCGAGCGGCGTCGAGCGGCCCCCCCACGTCGATCGCCTCGGCCGCGCGCGACTACGTGGAGCGCGGCTTGGGGGACGCCGCCCTCCGCGGCATCCCTTCGGGCACCGGGCGGCAGATGGGGCCCCTCTTCTTCGATCCCGCCGGCGCCGACTTCACGGAGTGGGTCAACCACTTCAAGAACGAGGTCTACCGGAACTGGCTCCTCCCGCAAGCCGCGCTGCTGGGCTTCACTGGAGACGTGGATCTCGTGTTCGTGGTTGCGCGCGACGGGACGCTCGTCGACGTCACTCTGGTGCGTTCCTCGGGCACGGCCGCGCTGGACCGCGCGGCCCGGAACGCTTTGCAGGGAAGCCGCCTGCTCCCGCTCCCCGCAGACTACGGGCCGGGCGAGGTCACGATGCGGGTTCGCTTCATCTACGGCTGACGGACACGGAGGGGGAAGATGGCTTCACCCGCGACAGAAGGTGCGGATCCGGTGGCGGACAAGATCGAGCTCGACCTCGAGCTGTTGCTGCCCAACTCCGGGGACGAGCGGGACGGCTGCCGCGAGCGCCTGGCGCGAGGTTTGGCCGGCCTGCGCGGAGTGACCCGCGCCCACGTCGAAGACGCCGCCGGGCGCGCGGTCCTCTGTGTCCACTACGACCCGTCCCTCGCCACGCTCGCGAGCGTCGAGCGCCTGGCCCGCCGGGCGGGGGCGGACGTCACCGCTCGGTACCGTCACGAGACGATCCCCGTCGAGGGCATGGACTGCTCCGACTGCACCCTGGCCATCGAGCACGCCCTGGGCCGCGCGCCGGGCGTCCTCACGGCCTCCGTCAACTACGCGGCCGCGATGCTTCGCGTGGAGTACGACGCGCACAAGACCGACCGCAGGGCGGTGGTCGATCGCCTCCGGGCCCTGGGCTATGGCGTGCCGAGGGGTCCCGTCGCTTCCTTCCTGGAGAAGCGCCGCGAACTGCTCCTCTCACTCCTCTCCGGCGCCCTCGTCTTGACCGGCTGGCTGCTGTCGCGCTTCACGGCCGCCCCGGCGGAGGCGGTCGCCGCCATCTACGTGGCCGCGTACCTGGCCGGCGGCTTGGACGTCGCCCGCCACGCGTGGCATTCGCTCAAGACAGGCCGCTTCGACACGGACCTGCTGATGGTGACGGCGGCGCTGGGGGCGGCCGCGATCGGCGAAGCCGCGGATGGCGCGCTGCTGCTCTTCCTCTTCAGCCTGGGCCACGCCCTCGAAGAGCTGGCCCTCGACCGCGCGCGCCAGGCGGTGAAGAAGCTCGGCACGCTCACGCCGAAGACGGCGCTCGTGCGGCGCGACGGAGGGGAGGCCGAGGTTCCCGTCGAGCGCCTCGACCTCGCCGACGTCGTGATCGTGCGTCCCGGGGTTCGCATCCCGGTCGACGGCGAGGTCGTCGCGGGGGCCTCGGCCGTCGACCAGGCTCCGGTGACCGGGGAGAGCGTCCCGGTCGACAAGGCCCCGGGCGATCCCGTTTTCGCCGGCAGCGTCAACGGAGAGGGCGCGCTCGAGGTGAAGGTCGCCCGGCTGGCGAAGGACAGCACGCTGTCGCGCGTGATGCAGCTCGTGGAGGAGGCGCAAGGCCAGAAGGCGCGCACGCAGCGGACCGTCGAGACCCTCACCGGACGGCTGGTGCCCGCCGTCCTGGTCGGGGCGCTCCTGCTGATCCTCGTTCCGCCGCTGTTTGGTGTGGCCGCCAAAACCGCTTTCCTCAGGGCCATGACACTGCTCGTCGCCGCCTCGCCTTGCGCGCTCGCTCTGGCCGCCCCGTCGGCGATGCTGGCGGGCATCGGGCAGGCGGCGCGCCACGGGGTGCTCGTCAAAGGCGGCGTGCACCTCGAGACCCTGGGAGCGCTCGAGGCCGTGGCCTTCGACAAGACGGGGACGCTGACGCACGGCAAGCCGGAGGTGACGAAGGTCGTGCCGCTCGAACGCTCTGGCTTCGAGTCCGACCGCCTACTGGCCCTGGCGGCCGCCGTCGAGAAGCGCTCCGGGCATCCTCTCGCTCAGGCCGTCGTGCGCGCCGCCGAGCGCCGGTCGCTCTCCCTGCCTGAAGCTGCGAACCTCGCGTCTCTGACCGGCCGAGGGGTTCGGGCCGAGGTGAATGGAACGCTGGTGCGGCTGGGGAACCGGAAGCTCCTCGAGGAAGCGGGGATCGCGATCCCGCCGGAGTTGTCCGCGTCCCTATACGTCCTGGAGAAGGAAGGGGCGACGACGATGATCGTAGGCGCGGGCAGCGAGGCCGTGGGCGTGATCGCCCTCGCGGACGAGCTGCGGGCGAACGCCCGCGCCACGATCGACCGGCTCCATCGCATGGGCATGCGGGAGACCCTGCTCCTCACCGGCGACAACACGCTGGCCGCCGCGCGGGTGGCGCGCGCCGCCGGGGTCGACAGCGTCCGCGCGGGCCTGCTGCCCGAGGGCAAGGTCGCGGCGATCCGCGAGCTCGCCGCGGGCCGCACGCTCGCGATGGTGGGCGACGGCGTCAACGACGCTCCCGCGCTGGCCTCGGCCAGCGTGGGGATCGCGATGGGCGGCGCCGGCACGGACGTGGCTCTGGAGACGGCGGACGTGGCCCTCATGGGCGACGACCTCAGCAAGCTGCTCTTCGCGGTGAGCCTCGGACGGGCGACGCGCGTCGTCCTTCGTCAGAACCTCGGCCTCGCCCTCGCGGTGATGGCGACGCTGGTGGTCGCCGCCGCGACGGGCCTCGCCGGCATCAGCTCGGCCATTGCCCTGCACGAGGGCAGCACCCTTGCCGTCGCCATCAACTCGCTCCGCCTCCTCCGGCACGATGACGCCTAGAGTGGCCGCGCCGACGCGCCCCAGGGCGGCCTTCGCGCTGCTGGCGATCGCCGTTGCCGCGGGCGGGCTCGCCGTCCTCGTCTACCGGGGGGACGCGGACCAGCGCGATCGCGAAGCGGTCAGCGCGATCGTCTCGGACATGGAGAGCAAGCTCCGGGCGCGCGTCGAGGGCGCGTATCCGGCGGAGCTGGCCCATCCCGGCGACGCGTTGGCCCAGGAGAAACTCCGAGCCGATCTGGACCGGCTGGCCCACCTCGACCGGCTGCGGATTCTCCCTGGCGACGTCGAGGTTCGCGGAGGCGCCGCCACGGTGGACTACGGCATCGTGAGCTCGCGGCGCCTCGGAGATCCGCCGCCTCCCGGGGGAGGGCGGTTCGTGTTCGAGCGGGGCAGCCAGGGCTGGCACCTCGCGGCCAATCGGTTCTTCGCCGAAGCGCCGCAGAGGGGCGGGAGCCGGCGGCGCCACGAGCACAGCCACGCCGGACTCTCGGGCCGGCTGGCGGCCATCGCCGCCCTGGCCCTGCTGGCGGGGGCGTTCCTCCTCGTCCAGCCGGTGGTCAGGCGCGCGGGTCGCGCTCGAACCACCCCCCGGTCGAGACGGCGATAGCGGAAGGCGGGCCACGATGAAGCTCGAGGCCGGCCCGGATCCGCAGCGAGGCAGGGGGAGGGTGAAGTGAAGCTCAATCGGATCGAGAAGGCGCTGATGAACAACCCCTTCCGGGCGGCACTCCAACGCCGGTACGAGGCGCCGCTCCTCGAGCGACTCGGTGGGCGGGTCGAGGGCCTGCACGTCCTCGAGGTCGGTTGCGGCCGAGGCGTGGGGACGGAGATCATCCTGGAGCGCTTCGGCGCGGCCAGCGTGGACGCCTTCGACCTCGATCCCGACATGGTTGAAAGAGCGAGACTCCGACTCTCACGCTGCCCCCGCACGCGAGTTCGGTTGAGCGTCGGAGACGCCGAGACGATCGGCGCCCCGACCGCGTCCTACGACGCCGTCTTCGACTTCGGGATCGTCCACCATGTTCCGCGCTGGAGGCAGGCCGTGGCGGAGATCGCGCGCGTCCTCCGTCCGGGCGGGCGCTTCTTCTTCGAGGAAGTCACGAGCCATGCGCTGGCCCGATGGGCCTATCGCGCCTTCCTGGAGCATCCCAAGCACGATCGCTTCAGCGCAACCCAGTTCGTCGTGGAGCTGGAGAGTCAGGGCATCGAGGTCGGCTCGAGGTTCGTGAGCCGATTCTTCGGCGACTTCGTCATTGGGGTTGGGCGCCGGCGCGACCAGCAGGACGGCCTGAACCCTCTGGAGGTCTGAAATGGCGGCGACCAGAGCGCTGGAAATGCGTGTCCGCAACCTCGACTGCGAGCACGACGCCCGTGCGATCGAGAAGGGCTTGGAAGGGCTTCCCGGCCTCGTCGGCCTGAGGGTCTACCCGAAGGCCGCGAAGCTGGCCCTGACCTACTCACCGGATGTCACGTCGCCCGAGGCCCTGAGGCGGAAGCTCGAGACGCTGGGCTTCCCGCCGAGGGGCGAGATCGAGGGCCCGCCGGCGCCCTGGCGGAACCCGAAGGTGCTCACCTCCGCCGGCTCGGGTCTGCTCCTGCTGGTCGGATGGCTGCTCGCGCTCGGCGGCTCACCCGCACCGGTGCCGCTGGCTCTGTACCTGGTCGCCATCCTGAGCGGCGGGTGGTTCTTCGGCCGCGAGGCGGTCATGGACCTCGTCGCGGAACGCCGGATCGGCATCGAGCTCCTGATGAGCACGGCGGCGGTGGTCGCGACGCTCATGGGCCACGCGGCGGAAGCCGCCATGCTGGCCTTCCTGTACTCCATCTCCGAGGCGGCCGAGGGCTACACCGAGGAGAAGACACGCTCGGCCATCAAGGCGTTGATGGACCTGAGCCCGAAGCGCGCCCTCGTCCGCCGAGACGGCGCCGAAGTGGAGCTGCCCGTCGAGGAGCTGGTGGTGGGCGACGTGTTCCTCGCGCGGCCGGGCGAAGCGATCGCCACGGACGGCGTGATCGTGGCGGGGTCGTCGGCCATCAACGAGGCGCCCGTCACCGGCGAGAGCATCCCTGTGGAGAAGAAGCCCGCGGACGCGGTGTTCGCGGGCACGATCAATGGCGAAGGCGCGCTGGAGGTCCGAGCCACGAAGACCTCCGCCGACAACACGCTGGCGCGCATCATCCGCATGGTCGAGGAAGCGCAGGAGCGGAAGGGGAAAGCCCAGCGCTTCATCGAGCGATTCGGCGCGCGATACAGCCCCGCCGTTCTTCTGGCGGGCGTGCTGCTGGCGGCGGTTCCACCGCTCCTCGGCGGCGGCTGGTCGGTGTGGATCGCCCGCGCCACGGTCTTCATCGTGGCCGCCGCCCCCTGCGCCCTCGTGATCTCCATCCCGATCACGCTCATCGCGGCCCTCGGGACGGCCGCGCGGCAGGGTGTCTTGATCAAGGGCGGTGTCTACATCGAGGAGCTGGCGAAGGTCACCGTCGTGGCCTTCGACAAGACCGGCACCCTCACGCGCGGCGTTCCGGAGGTCACCGATGTCCTCGTGGCCAAGACCGACAGTCGGCCGGGTCCAGCCTCAGCCTCGGCCGACGAGCTACTCGCCATCGCGGCTGGCGTCGAGCGGCTCAGCGAGCACCCGCTCGCGCGAGCCGTCCTCCGGCACGCTGAGGCCCGGGGAATCACTCCGGCCGAGGCCACGGAATCGCGTGCCCTGACCGGCGCTGGGGCCCAGGCGCGCCTGGGCGCGCAGGACGTCTACGTCGGGCGCCCCGAGTTCTTCCTGGAAACGCTGGGCGTCCGCCTCGACCGGCTCGCGGACGATCTGGCTCGGCTCCAGGAGGAGGGCAAGACCGTCGCTGTCGTCGGCACACCCGAAGAGCCGTGGGGAGTGCTCGCCTTCCGCGACGACCTCCGGCCGAACGCGCGCCAGGCCGTCCAGCGCCTGCGGGCTGCGGGGGTCCGGAAGATCGTGATGTTGACGGGCGACAACCCGAGGACCGCGACGGCGATCGCCCGCGAGGTCGGCGTGGATGCCGTCCACGCAGGCCTCAGCCCGGAACAGAAGGCGGCGAAGGTGCGCGAGCTGGCGCACGCTGACGGCCACGTGGCCATGGTCGGCGACGGCGTCAACGATGCCCCGGCCCTCGCGGACGCGACGGTCGGGATCGCCATGGGTGCGGCGGGGACCGACGTGGCCCTCGAGACGGCCGACGTGGCCTTGATGGGTGACGACCTCGAGAAGGTGGCGTTTGCCCTCGCGCTCGCGAGACGCAATCAGCTTGTCGTCCAGCAGAACTTGCTGCTCTCGGCGGTCGTCATCGGCTCGCTCGTGGCGGGCGCCGTCGCGGGCGCGTTCTCGCTGCCCGTGGCGGTGCTCGGCCACGAGCTGAGCGAGTTCGTGGTCATCGGGAGCGGGCTTCGGATGCTGCGGGCGTAACGGCGGCGGTCCCCTTGCCCCGAGTCGACGGGAGGGGACCGGGAGACGGTTTGGGGCTCGACGCCGCGCCGCTCGCGTGCGACAAGGGTGCGAGGGCGACTCCAAGGCGCGCAGACTATTCGCGGATCTGGACGGCGGCAGTCACGCCTGCGGCGTCCGCAAGTAGCGGCAGACGAACAGCTTGGTGAGTCTCGCGCCCGCGCGGGCACGGGCCTTGCTGCCGTGAGTGTCGAGTGAACATGAAATTCAGTTTCATCTTCGATTCGACGCCACCAGCTAGGTTCCCTTCTTGCCCGGAGCAGGCATGACACCGACACCCGCCCGCGTTCTTCGCCGAGCACTCCTCCGTGTGTCGCTCGTCTTGGTCCTCGCGCCGGTCGCTGCGCCACTCGCGGCCCAGGAGGCGAGAAGCCGCGGGACCGCGCTGCCGCCCGCCATCGAGGACAACTCCTTCTTCATCGAGGAGGCCTACAACCAGGAGAAGGGCGTGATCCAGCACATCTCCTCGTTCGCTCACTTCGGGACGCCCGGCCCGAGGTCAGACTACAGCTTCACGCAGGAATGGCCGGTCCACGGGCAGAGGCATCAACTGAGCTACACCGTGCCCTACGCCTGGCCGGGCGTGTCCTCGAGCGGAGTCGGGGACGTCCTCCTGAACTACCGCTACCAGCTTCTCGGCCACGACGCCTGGGCAGCCGTCGCGCCCCGCTTCTCGGTGATCCTCCCGACGGGAGGCGAGATTCGCGGGAGTGGAAGCGCCGGCGTTCAGGTGAACCTGCCGGCGAGCCGGCGCGTGAGCCGCGCCCTGGTCCTTCACGCGAACGCGGGCACGACCCTCTTCCCACGAACCGGCGAGCGGTCGATGAACCTCGGTGCGAGCGCCATCGGGCTCGTCACGCCGCGTTTCAATGTCATGCTCGAGGTCGCCGCCTCGCGCAGGCGCGAGGGCGGCGAGGCCGGGCTCTTCTCGCGCAAGTCCGAGGTCATCGTCAGCCCCGGCCTTCGCTTCGCGGTCAACCTGGGAGGCCTGCAGGTGGTTCCCGGGGTTGGGCTGCCCATCAGCGTCGGCGAAGGGAGGACCAGGGTCGGCGGCTTCGCCTATCTCTCTTTCGAGCATCCGTTCACGAGATGAGCCGAGCCCCGCTTCAACGTCCCCCGATGTCTTCGCAGCGCGCAGGGAGGCGCACATGGTCGAAGCCTTCGTAATCACGCTACGGGAGGGAGTGGAGGCCGCCCTGATCGTGTGCCTGCTGCTCGCGGCGGCCGAAGCCGTCGGCCGCCCCGACCTCAGGCGGCCGATCTTCCTCGGAGTCGGAGCCGCCGTGCTCGCCTCCGTGGCGGGCGCCTCCCTCCTCCGCACCCAGGCCGTGAACGAGGAGGTGTTCGAAGGGGTCTTGATGCTCGTGGCGGCGGTGATGGTGGGCTCCGCGATGCTCTGGATGTGGCGCACCAGCCGCTTCCTCAAGAGGAGCATCGACGAGAGGGTGGGCCTGCTCGCGGGCAAGGGCCGCGGCGCGGTGCTCGGCCTCTTCGCGCTCGCCTTCTTCATGGTGGTCCGCGAGGGAGCGGAAGCGGTGCTGTTCCTCACGGCTTCGACGCTCTCGACCGGCACGGTCGCCGCGGCGGTGGGCGGGGTCCTCGGGCTGCTGCTCGCGGTCGCGTTTGGCGTCGCGTTCGCCCGGGGCTCGCTGCGGATGGACCTCGGTCGCTTCTTCGCCGTCACCGGCCTCGTCCTCTCGCTCCTCGTCGTCCAGCTCCTGATCGGCGGGATTCACGAGCTGGGCGAAGGCGAGGTGATTCCCGTGTCGAAACGCGAGATGGCGATCGTCGGCCCCATCGTGAGGAACAACGTGCTCTTCGTCCTGGCCGTCGTGCTGGCTCCGCTCTTCTTCGTGCTGGTTCCGTCTCGCCGTCGGAAGCTCTCCCCCTCCGAGGCGAGCGACCCGGCGGCAGCCCGCAAGCAGAGGGCCCAGGCGCTGCGTGACCGGAGGCTCCGTTGGGCGACCGCGTCGCTCTCGCTCCTGGTCGCCATCCTGCTCGGCGCGAACTACGTCCAGGGCTGGGGCGGCAAGCCCCTCTCACCCGCGCAGCCCGTCGAGGCGGTCGAGGGCGCCGTCGAGGTCCCGTTCTCCGTGCTGACCACCGGCGGCTTCCACCGCTTCGCGTTCGACGCGGGCGGGGTTTCCGTGCGTTTCATCGTCCTCCGTTCGGCGTCGGGCTGGAAGGTCGCCCTGGATGCCTGCGAGATCTGTGGCCCGGCCGGGTACAACGCCGAGCCGGGCGCCGTCATCTGCCGCCTGTGCGACAGCCCCATCAACGCCGAGACGATCGGCAGGCCCGGCGGATGCAACCCGGTCCCGCTCCCCTTCACGGAGACCGCGACGGCCCTGCGGATCCTGGCGAGAGACCTTCTCGCCGCGTCCGGCCGGTTCAAGAATGCTTCGCCCTGAGGACCCATGCTGCTGCGGATGATCCTGCGCTCGCTCACCAGGCGGCCCGGACGGCGCGCCCTGGCCGCGGTCGCGGTGGCGCTCGGGACCTCGGTCGTGGTGGCCCTCGTCGCGGTCGCGTCCGACGTCGGCGACCGCATCTCGCGTGAGCTGCGCGCCGGGGGCGCCAACATCGTTCTGCTTCCCCAGGGGAGAGCGGAGCCGGCGGCGCTCCCGGGTGGCACGGTCGCCGTCCCGCTGCCGGGGCCGTTGCTGCCGGAAGACAAGGTCCCCGAGATCCTGACCACGTTCTGGGCCAACAACATCGTCTCGGTGTCCCCGCTTCTCGAAGTGGAAGCCCGCCTGGGGCGGCCTGGGTCTGCGACCGACATCCTTCTCGTCGGCACGCACTTCGACGCCAGCCTCCGGTCGGCGCGGTCGGCCGGCCCCTGCCCGATGGGCCTCACCAGGATCGCCCCTTACGCGGTCCTCACGGGAAGCCTGCCGGCCGAGGGCGCACGGGGAGACAACGCCGAGGGCGAGGCGCTCGTCGGCGTGTCGCTGGCGGCGCGCCTCGGTGTCCGTTCCGGCGACCGCCTCCTCGTCGAGGTGCCGCGCCCCGAAGCACCGGCGGCAGGCCTACTGTCGGTCGCTTTGGTCGGGACGGTGTCGACGGGCGGCGAGGAGGACGATCGCCTCTACGCGCCCTTGGCCCTCGTGCAGCGCGCGGCGGGCCAGCCCGGCCGCCTCTCCAAGGTGCTCGTCTCGGCGCTCCTGGCTCCGGAAGACGGGCTCTATGCCCGGGCGCTGCAGGGGCCGGAAGCCCTCTCGACCAAGGAGCGCGAGATCTACATCTGCCGCGCGTACCCGCTGCCGGTCGCCCGCGACTTCGCCGCAGCCCTCCCGGGGTCCGAGGGCCGACCGCTTCTCAAGACCGCGGACGCCGAGGGGCGCATCGTGCAGGGGATGCGCTGGGTCACGGTCTTCGTCGCCGCCGCGGTCCTGCTCTCAGCCGTGCTCGCCGTCCTCGCGGCGGTCGCGACGTCCATCGTCGAGCGGCGGCGAGAGGTCGGACTCGTCAAGGCGCTCGGGGCCTCTCACGCTCAGGTGCTCGCGCCCTTCCTCGCGGAGACCGGCGCCACGGGGCTCTTGGGCGGCGCGGCGGGCTTCGCGCTCGGCGCCCTCCTGGCCCGCCTGATCGGGACGGCGGTGTTCGGCCGCCCGGCCCTCGTCCCCGGCCTCCTGCTCGGCCCCGCCCTGGCGGTGGCCGTGGGGCTCGCGATGCTGGGGTCGCTGCTTCCCTTGCGCCTCGTCCTCCGCCTGGACGCCGCCGCGGTCCTCAAGGGAGACTGACTTGACGCCCCGGCGTTTTCTCCCCCGTCTCGTTCTCCGGTCCCTTGCCGGGCGCCGGATCCAGTCGCTCCTCGTGGCCGGCTCGCTCGCCCTCGCCACGTCCGTCGTCAGCACTCTGCTCTGCCTGTCGATCGACGTGCAGCGCAAGGTCACCGCGCAGCTCGCCGAGTTCGGCGCCAACGTCGCTCTCGTTCCCGCCGGACAGCGGACCACGATCCTCGCCTCCGAGGGCGACACGGTCGCGGCGGGGCTGCCGCCGGGCTCGATCGCGTCACCCATCCTGTATCAGCGCGCCGAAGTCCCGACGTTGAAGGGAACACCCGTCCTCGTCGTGGGCGTCGACCCGGCCACGATCCCGCAGGTCCTGAAGTACCGGGCGTCGGGCCAGCCGCTCGCGGAAAGCGGGACCCTCCCATCAGGCAGGATCCCGGCCCTCGCCGGCGGGCGTCTGGCCCGGCGGGCCGGGGTGGCGTCAACGCCGCGTCCGCTCTCCCTCCGTGTCCACGACCGCACCGCCGAGCTCGAGGTCGTCGGGCTCATCACCACGGGCGGCAGCGAGGAAGACCAGCTCTTCCTCCCCCTGCCGGCACTCGAGGAGCTGTCCGGCCTCACGGCCCGCCGCTCGGCCTTGCTCGTGCGCGCCCCGGGGCGTCCGGAGGACGTGGCCCGGGCGGTCGCGGCGCTTCGAACGCGCGCGGCGTCCTCGGGCGTCGAGGTGAAGCTGCTCCGCCGCGTCGCCGCGGCCGCGGGAGCCGCGCTGGCGAAGGTCCGCGGCCTGTTCGCGGTCCTCTCGGTCGTCGCGGTCGTCGGCTCGCTTCTATCGGCGGGGACGGTCCTCGCCGAGCAGGCCATCGAACGCCGCGCGGAGATCGCCCTGATGAAGTCCCTGGGCTCCGCGGACCGCGAGGTCGCGGCGCTCATGGTGGCCGAGGCCGGGATCCTTGGCCTCTGTGGAGGGTTCACCGGCGCACTCCTGGGCGTTGGCGTCGCCGACCTCCTGGAGCGAGCCGTCTTCGCCAGCCCCCTCGCCCTGCCCGTGGTGGTTCCACCGGTGGCCGTCCTCCTCGGCCTTCTGCTGGCCATGGCTGCCGTGGCGCTTCCGCTCCGCGCTTCCCTTGCCGTCCTCCCCGCCATCGCCCTCAGAGAGGACCGCCCATGACCGACAGCGTTGCTTCGGTGGAGAAGGTGACCCGGCGCTTTCGCGACGTCGCGGCCGTCGACGGCGTCTCCTTCACGGTAACGGCGGGGGAATGGCTCGCCCTCACGGGTCCCTCGGGCTCCGGCAAGACGACCCTTCTCAACCTGCTCGCCTGCCTCGACCGCCCGACCTCGGGGCGCATCGTCATCGACGGCGAAGACGTCGGGGCGCTGCCGGAGCGGGAACTAGTCCGGATCCGGCGCGAGAAGGTCGGCATGGTCTTCCAGCAGTTCCACCTGGTGCCCTACTTGACGGCGCTGGAGAACGTGATGCTCGCCCAGCACTTCCACTCCATGGCCGACGAGGCGGAAGCGCGCGAGATCCTCGCCCGCGTTGGGCTGGCCGACCGGGCCGGGCACCGGCCCGCGCAGCTCTCCGGCGGAGAGCAGCAGCGGGTCTGCATCGCGCGGGCGCTGGTCAACCGGCCCCGGCTGCTGCTTGCCGACGAGCCCACGGGCAACCTCGACGAGAAGAGCGCTCGCCAGGTGCTCCGGCTCTTCTCGGAACTGCACGCGCAGACGACGACGCTGATCCTCGTCACACACGACCCTTCCGTCGCGGCCCTCGCCGATCGCCGCATCGCCCTCGAACACGGCCGGGTGGCCGGCAGCCACGTGACGCCCCTCGAGGCCGAGGAGGAGATGGACGAGACGCTCGAGCGGATCTGGCACCTGACCGAGCGCGGGGAGCTGACCATCCCGCGGCTGCTTCACGGGGAGGACCCGATCGGCCGAGGCCTCCTGCGCAAGATGCACGAGGCGGGGCTCATCCTCCTCGACGACGACACCCTGGCCTTCTCAGCCGCGGGAGAGACACGCGCGCGGGGCCTGGTTCGCCGGGCCAGGCTCGCCGAGACGCTGTTCCAGGCCACGCTCGGGATGGACCGGCCCTCCGCCGAGAAGGAGGCGTGCCGTTTCGAGCACGTCCTCTCCACCGAGGCCACCGAGCGGATCTGCGCCTTCCTCGACCATCCCGCGCGGTGTCCCCATGGCTACGCGATCCCCCGTGGAGACTGCTGCCCCGGGCCGAGCGGAGGATAGGTGCGGCCGAAGGCAGCGGGCGCATACTGGAGTCCGAGAGGAGGCGGGACATGGCGCGCTACGGAATGGTCACGACGGCCAAGGGCTCCCTGGACGCCGTCAAGGCCCGGGTCATCGATGCGCTCAAGCAGCAAGGGTTCGGCATCCTCACAGAGATCAACGTCCAGAAGACGCTCAAGGAGAAGATCGGGGCCGACTTCGAGCCCTACTTGATCCTGGGCGCCTGCAACCCCCAGCTCGCGCACCGCGCGCTGTCCGCGGACCGCGCGATCGGGTTGCTCCTGCCCTGCAACGTCACGCTCCGGGTCACAGGAGACCACGTCGAGGTCAGCATCCTCGATCCAGAGGCGATGTTCGGCGTCGCCGACCCCGAGACGCAGACCGCGTTGGCAGCGCTCCCTGGGGAAGCCAAGACCCGGCTGCAGGCAGCGCTCGACGCTGTTGGAGCGTGAACCTGAGGAGACTGGCCGAGTACAAGCGGCCTTTGGGCAGGCCTGACGGTTGTTCGCGCCGCGGCTCACGGTCGGCGAGCGAGGCCTCCTCTTGTTCGTCGTGCCAAAAGTGACGCCTTGATTTCCGCGGTTTTCGGGGGTGCCTTCGTCCTTCTGTAGTCCAGTCAATCAGTTACAGACTTCGCACGAAGTCGAGTATCGTGCCCCCCTTTCCCAGGGGGGCGACGTGGACGACTGGCACGCGACTTACCTTGGCCGGCGGCGAATTCCGCGTGATCTGACAGCGTTCGAGCTCGAGGCCTTCTTCTCCTTCACGGCGACGGAACGGAGGGCGATCGCGGAGCGGCGCGGGCCCGCATTGCGCCTGGGCCTCGCGCTTCAAGTGGGCTTCCTGCGGATGAGCGGGCGTCTGCTCGACGCGATCGGCGTCGTGCCGCCGATGCTCTGGAGGCACCTGGGCGAGCAGTTCGGCATCGCGGGGCCGGAGCTGGCCTCGCTGCGGGTGATGTACCGGCGGCACCGCACGCTCTTCGAGCACCAGGAAGCGGCGCTCAGCATGGTCGGCTTTCGCTGGCTCGGGGCCGCCGAACGACGCGCGATCGTGCACGTGCTTCGCCAGGAGCTCGAACGCATCGGGGATCCGGAACGGCTGCTGGCGTACGTTCGGCGCCGGCTCTACGACCAGCGCCTCGTGGTCGGGCGCGATCGGGACCTGCGTGCGCTGATCACGGCGGCGACGCGCCTTCACGAGACCGGGCTGGCACGTCAGATCCACCGCTCCGTCTCAGCTGAGGTGCTGGCGGAGTGGCAGGCGGCTCTCGTGCAACTGCACAAGTCGGGCTCGAGCGTTCAGCGCTGGCTGTGGTCGGCTCCAGCCAAGCACTCCCCGCGCCAGATCGACGAGATGTTCGCGCGCTACGAGCACCTGAGCAGCCTTGGGGTGGACCGCCACCTCCATGGGATCTCGGACGTGCTCCTGCGTCGCTACGCACGGCGTCTGGCGGGACGACCTCCTTCGGCAGAAGCACGCATCCGCGAGCTGGCCCGAACGATCGAGGTTCCCTGCTACCTGCGCAACTGCCTGCTGCTGACGACAGACCAGCTGCTCCTCATGGTCCGCCGACGGGTCGCTGAGCTGTGGCACCAGGCCGACATCGGTGTCGATCCCAGGCTCAGCGAGTGGGGACTTCTCTACCGCGAGCTGATGGGGGAGCTGACGGCGATGGTCGCGGACCATACCCTGACGAACACGATGGTCCGCGGTCGCCTCGCTCGGATCGTCGAGGAGCACCAGCAGCGCCGACCGCGCAGCCGCGCCGAGATCGTGCGCGGCCGGATGATCGACGCTGTGCAGCCGGTGGGGATGCTCCTCCGGGCGCTGGTGAATCTGCCGTTTCGGTCGAGCACGGGCCACCCGGACCGAAGCACTCGCGACCCTGCGGGGGCTCTACCAGCGAGACGATCGGAGGCTTCCCGCCGGCATCGCGATTCCGCTCGGACGGGTCTTTCGGGCCACCATCGAAGGAAGAGACCGAGAGCGCGCCTTCAAGGCACTCGAGGTCGCGACGCTCCTCAGCCTCCGACGGGCGCTGCGAAACGGCACGGTCTGGGTCGAGCACAGCCTGAGCTTCCGCAGCCGCGAGCGGCTGTTCCTGCCTGAGGAGAAATGGCAGCGCAGCCGCCGCGCGCACGACAGGCGCCTTCGTCTTCCCGGAGACGCTGCCCGATTCCTCGATCCCCTCGTCGAACGGGCACTCGACGGCATGGGAGCGGTCGCGCGGGCAGCAGGCAAGGGCGAGCTGGAGATCGACGACGAGCTCCACCTGACGCGCCTCGCCGCCGAGGACCAGGATCCGCGCCTGGCGAAGCTGAGGAAGGCGCTCGACCGGCGGATCGGCGAGGCGCAGCTTCCCGAGATCATCCTCTCGGTCGACGCCAGCGTGCGCTTCAGCTGGATCATGCTCGGCCGTGAGCCGCGCTCGAGCGAGGAGCTGCTCATGGTCTACGGCGGCATCCTCGCGCACGGAACGGCCCTCTCGGCTGCCGAGACGGCGCGCATGAT
>WBZP01001252.1_pt1 | contig 32079 bp, 20 predicted proteins | sample 5204301 | NCBI WGS metagenome assembly WBZP01 (sample SAMN12412401, study PRJNA552823) | activated sludge metagenome | isolation source: activated sludge from nitrification reactor of wastewater treatment plant... | place: USA: Pennsylvania | collected 2017 | reverse complement strand
CGCTTGGCAAAGGTCTCCAGATCATGCCGCATCCAGATATACCGTACCCCGGCCGGTGAAACAGAAATCCCCTTCTTACGCAACTCGTTCGATGCACGAAGCTGACCGTAGGCCGGATAGTCGGTGGCCATCTGTACGATGGCGTTCTCCCAGGCTATATCCATCCGATTGGCCAGTATCGGCTTCTTCCGACTGATCTCCTGCAGAGCCGTCTCCCCACCAGTATCGTACAACTCTTTGATCCGATAGAAACTATCCCGTGAATAGCCCATCACTTTGCACGCCTGGGATACATTACCCAATTGTTCGGCTAACTTCAACAAGCCTAACTTGGTTTTGATTAACTTAGCTTCTGTATTCATTGTCTGACAGTTTAGGGGTTATTGTTATGTTTCGTATCCTAAAGATAACCCTTATCTGTCAGATTAAATACTAACTAGTACAACTAATTACTAGTTACCAGTTTCTAGTTACCAGTTTCTAGTTACCAGTTTCTAGTTACCAGTTTCTAGTTTTTAGTTTTTCTAAATCAGCTACTAGCAGCTAGCGCTAGCAGGCCACTATCAAAATAAACTATTCACTGTTCACTATTCACTATTCACTTTTCACTCATTAAGACTCCTGCTTTCCGCCAACTGCCAACTGCCAACCGCATACCTCACACCGCTCACCGCCAAACACCTACCCTGCCCAGCCATCCCTGTCCAGGCTGCGGTATTGAATGGCTTCGGCGAGGTGTTCGGTCCGGATTTGCTCACTGCCGTCGAGGTCGGCAATCGTGCGGGAGACTTTCAGGATGCGGTCATAAGCACGAGCCGACAGACCCAGCCGTTCCATGGCTGTTTTTAGGAGTTGTTTTCCTTCGTCCCCAATCACACAGATCTCCTGCAACAACTGCGAACTCATTTGCGCATTGCAATAGATACCCGGGTACGCGGCGTAACGTTCAGCCTGCCGCTTGCGTGCAGCCACGACACGTGCCCGAATCGATTCGCTGCGTTCCGAGACCCGCTCCTGTGACAGTTCCTTGAACGGGACCGGCGTGACTTCCAGGTGCAGGTCGATCCGGTCCAGCAAGGGACCGGAGATCTTATTCAGATACTTCTGCACTACACCCGGTCCACAGACACACTGCTTTTCCGGATGGTTGTAAAATCCGCACGGACATGGATTCATCGAAGCGATCAGCATGAAGCTCGCAGGATACTCGATGGAAAACCGCGCACGCGAGATCGTCACGACCCGTTCCTCCAGCGGCTGACGCATCACTTCCAGGACGCCGCGCTTGAATTCGGGCAGTTCGTCGAGGAACAAGACACCGTGATGCGCCAGCGAGATCTCGCCGGGTTGCGGGAACATGCCGCCACCCACCAGGGCTACATCGCTGATCGTATGATGCGGAGAACGGAACGGTCGGACGGAAACCAGCGAGGCATGCTTTCCCAGCTTTCCAGCGACCGAGTGGATCTTGGTAGTTTCCAGGGCCTCTTCGAGTGTCAAAGGAGGCAGGATGGTTGGCAGCCGTTTCGCCAGCATCGTCTTGCCGGCGCCCGGCGGACCAATGAGGATGAGGTTGTGTCCGCCTGCAGCTGACACTTCCATCGCGCGTTTGATGTTCTCCTGCCCTTTCACATCGGCAAAGTCGAACTCATAGCGTTCCTGGCTTTGCCTGAACTCCGCTTCCACATCGATGGTTTGTCGTTCGAGTTGCCGATCCCCGTTCAAAAACTCCACGACTTCCTTGATGGTTTCCACGCCGTACACTTCAAGGCCTCCGACGATGGCCGCTTCCCGCGCATTGGCAGCCGGAAGAATAACACCTTTAAATCCCTCCCGCTGTGCCTGAATGGCAATCGGCAATACGCCCTTGATCGGCTGGACGCCTCCATCGAGCGATAGTTCTCCCATGATCACGTACTCGCCCAAGCGCTCCTGGTTGACCTGCGCGGAGCCCGCCAGGATCCCGAGCGCGATCGGCAGGTCGTAAGCCGATCCTTCCTTTCGGATATCCGCCGGCGCCATGTTCACGGTAATCTCGTGCCGCGGGTTGTTGAACTTGCAATTACGCAAAGCCGCTACAATGCGTTTATGACTTTCTTTGACGGCACTATCGGGCAATCCTACGAGGTAAAAATTGATTCCGGTGCCCAGGTTCACCTCCACCGTGATCGTCGTGGCATGAATACCGTAGACGGCACTTCCGTACGTTTTTACGAGCATACTCCTTCAGATTAGACAATACTATTCCGCACGCTGAAAAGCGTGAATTAAAACCGGTAACTCCGGCAATACACTTAAAATACTGGAACCGGGTCAGACACCCCGTTCGATCGCGTCGATGAGGCAGTGGATCACCTTGATGTGAATCTCCTGCGCCCGATCGGCATACGCGCTGTGCGGTGCACGTATTTCCACATCGCAAATCCCGGCCATCTTACCGCCGTCCTTTCCGGTCAGCCCTACGACCTTCATTCCATGCTGTCGCGCGGCCGCTATGGCTTTTAGAACATTGGGAGAGTTTCCGCTTGTACTAATGGCCAAAAGCACATCTTCCGCTCGGCCGATGGCGCTGACATACCGGGCGAACACTTCATCGTAGCCAAAATCATTCGCCACACACGTAATGTGGGAAGGGTCCGAGATCGCGATGGCGGGCAAAGCGCGACGGTCACCCCGAAATCGACCGGACAGTTCTTCGGCGAAATGCATGGCGTCACACAAACTACCCCCGTTTCCACAGGAGAGGATCTTTCCTCCGGATCGGATCGCGTCCACCATAAGTCGGGCCGCCTCCCGGATACATTCCAGATTCTTTTCATTCTTCAGGAACGATTCCAGGCACTGCCGTGCTTCTTCCAGGTGCTGGCGGATCGGATCATTGTGGGTCATGGGACAGCTTGTTTCTGCGGCGTGAAGGTAGAAAGAGAACGAATACCGGCCTCGAAATTTACTATCTTGCCCGGAGATTCACGCATTCCTTCAACTGCATTTATGCAACGGCTCAATGCCTTCTTTCTTTTCTTCCTGTTGCCGTTGCTTTCCCAATCACAAACGTTCGTACAGGGAAACGTGATGGTTACTGCCGGCGCCCAGTTAGGCATCCATCAGGTAGTCACCAGCGACGAAATCCGCGGCACCCGCCGTCTGGGTGGTACGGTCAGCCGTATCCTTCCGTTCGGACTCGAAGTGGCGGCGACGGACTACCTCGGTATCTGTGTTCACTACCGGAATGACACCTATGTGTCTACCCGCGATTCCGTTGACGCCCAAAACAGCGAATGGAATTTCGGGGCGAATGTGCACTTCCTTCGCACCCAGCTGACCAACGTATTCGTAGGACTTCACGGCGGACCATCCAAATTCAAGTATACGGAACTGACCGACCTGGACGAATTTGAGGCCAAAGGCCTGCACCTCGCCCTGGTAAGCGGCGCCAACATGTACTTCTCCAACCGGTTTGGATTGCAATTCTCCGCGGCCTTCAATAATCTGATCTACCGGGATGGTGTGGTAAAAGCCACCAACGGGGACTCCACCCGGTATGATATCTTTCTCACCGGCGTCACGCTTGGCCTCTCCCTGGTGTTCATCATATAAAAACACGAACAGCGGCTGTGCGGGCCGCTGTCGTGCCTTAACTCGAATTACACCTCTGGTCGTTTAACCAAAAACCACGGTCCGCGGAGCGGACCTGAACCATGAGACTGTGTCCCGAAGATATCCCCGGTAGTGCCGGACGGCAAGATAATTCGGCATGCTTCCTTACAGGCTTGGCGAATGAATCGAATTTCAATGTGAGTAACCGCGTTTAAAAAACCGGTCACACACCGGGCTGACTGACTACGACAAGAGTACCTTCGTCAGGACCCATTCCCGCTATGCAAATCCTGCAAAACACCTCCCTTCGGGGATACAATACGTTCGGCCTGGAGGTACGAGCTGACTGGTTCGCTGAAGTTCGATCAGTAGATGATCTGATCGGCCTGGTCCGGGATCCGAAGTTCCAGTCGATGCCCAAATTGATCCTGGGAGGCGGAAGCAATGTTCTCTTTACCGGTGATGTCCACGCATTGGTCATCTTCAACAAGATCCTGGGTAAGTCGGTGCGCCCGGATGGCGATGATCATTTCCTGGTGACGGCCGGTGGTGGCGAGACCTGGCACGAGCTCGTCAGGTACTGCATCGAACATTCCTGTGGCGGGATCGAGAATCTCTCCCTTATTCCCGGATCAGCCGGCGCCGCACCCATTCAGAACATCGGCGCCTACGGGGTCGAGTTGAAAGATCACTTCCACCAACTCGAAGCGGTCGATCTGACAAGCGGGGAAGTACGCGTCTTCAACAAAGAAGATTGCGCATTCGGGTACCGCGATAGCGTTTTCAAGCGAAGTGAAAAAGGTAAATACCTGATCACGTCGATCACGCTTCGTCTCGACCGACACCACCGTGTCCGGACCCACTACGGCGCGATCGAACAGGAACTCTCGAGAATGGGAATCCTGAATCCCGGCATCCGGGATGTGAGCGAAGCCGTGATCCGGATCCGCAGTAGTAAGCTACCCGATCCCGCAGTAATCGGAAATGCCGGCAGCTTTTTCAAGAACCCTGAAGTAAGTCAGGCGGACTACGACCGACTGCATGCCACGTATCCGGACTTGATCGCCTACCCCGGCGCTTCCGGAAAAATGAAATTGGCAGCGGGGTGGCTGATTGAAAAAGCGGGCTGGAAGGGAAAGCGCCTCGGCAACGTAGGCATGCACGAAAAACAGGCGCTCGTTTTGGTCAATTATGGGGGCGCAAGCGGGAAAGAACTGATCGAGCACGCCCGCAAGGTCCAACAGAGTGTACAGGATCAGTTTGGCGTGCAACTGGAAATGGAAGTAAATATCATCTAAGCTTCGGCTTTAGTTTACATTCGCATCGCTCTTCATGATGAAGCCACACCAACCACTTCTCCTTTCCCTGGCCCTGTTCTTATGGGTCAGTACGAGTGCTCAAAAAACCCTGGAACGGGTATCCGAACGTGTCTGCCGACGCATGGAAAAAGTCAACATGCAACGACCGGCGGATTCACTGCGCAAAGAGATGATCAACATCTTCATGGAAGAAACGATGCAGGATGTCAATGGTTTCATCAAGGAATATAAACTCAAATCGTTTGATGAAGCGGCCGGGCAAATGATCGGAGAAGAACTCGGTAAGCACCTGTTGGCTACCTGTCCCGCCTTTCTCCAGTTCTCGGTGGCTCTTGCCAAGGAGGAGGTCGCCACCGAAGAACGCGTAACTTCCAATGAGCACGAAGAACTGTTTACCTACGACCACGCTGACGAAACCGAACTCCGGCATCTCTACTTCCTGGACGAAAAAGGCAAGGAAGTGAAATTCTATTGGACCGAGCACTTTCCGGGATCCGACCTCTTCACGGTCAATCCTGAACGTCACAAGGGCAAACACTTTTCGGTGAAATGGAAAGACGCGGAGTACTTCTTACCCAAAGCGGATGGATATTACCAGATTCGCATCCTGAGCTCTGTTGAAAAACGGGAAAATTGAGGGAGTCAGCGAATTTCCCTTAGCACATCTTCCGATTCCACGAGTTCCTTACCCAGCCGTTCAATCAAGGTCTGCAGGATATCATCGAAGGATGATTTGGACCTGAGCTCGAGCTCCCGACAGGTTTCCGCAATCCGCTTGGCTCCGATGTTCAATGCCGAACCTTTGAGTTTATGCGATAGTCGTGAAATCGCAAGATGGTCCCTGGCTGCCGCTGCGCGTCCAAGGTCACGGTAAATATCCCGCGCCTGCTCGATGAACATCGCGATTACCTGTGCGAGGAACCCCGGATCACTGCCAGCCGTCATCTCCCGCAGCCTGTCGAGTACCGCCTGGTCGATCAATGCGCTCGTAGCGGAGGAGATCACCACCACCGGAACTACCGGTTGTTCATCCACCGCCTGTTCGCGGCCTTTGCCCCACTTTCGGATACGTTCTACGATCTCCTCGATCATGAACGGCTTGCTGATATAATCGTCCATACCGGCTTCCAGACACTTTTCCTTATCGCCTTCCAGGGCGAAAGCGGTCATGGCTACGATGACCGGTGGGTGCTGCAGGTTCATCTTGTTCATGATGAATCGTGTCGCCTCCAGTCCATCCAATTCAGGCATTTGCACGTCCATGAAAATGATATCGAATGCCTGCCGGCGAAGCTGATCAATCACCTCCTGTCCATTGGAAACGATCACCGGACGATAGCCCAGGCCTTCAAAGATATTCTGAGCCAATTTCTGGTTGATCTGGTTATCCTCCGCGATTAGGATACGCACCGGGCATTCCTCGGCAAGGCTTGCCCCGACGCGCGACAATCCCTCTTCGTGCTGGCTGCGCTGATGGTCCTCTACCGAGAATACCCCGATCAGGATATCCAGCACTTTGCTGCGGTCGACATTCTTAGGAATAACGGCCGATACCACCTCCGATGTATAATCGAAGAGGATGTTATCCGTACGGTCCGCGTTGAACAGTACGATCGGAAGCTCATCCTTCGGACGAAGGTGGCGGATGCTTTCCGCCAGTTCCATCGCATTCCCGGTCACCAGCGTACTGTCGATGATCACCAGGTTGAGCCCGCTTTCGCGTCGGACAAGGTCGAGCGCCTTGGCGGAGTCCTCACAAACCTGAGGCAGCATATTCCATCGCCGGATGTAATTGGCAAAGAGATCCGCTTCCGTGCGATCGTCGGATACCAGCAAGACGTGCGCGTTGGCCAACCTGCTGGAGCCGTTCCGTCCGCTTTTTACCGCATCCGTCGCGGTACTCGCCTCGGTGCGGATCGTGAACTGAAAGTTCGAACCCTGCCCCGGCACACTATCCACCCAAATGGATCCGTGCATCAGCTCGACAAGATTCTTGCAAATCGCGAGCCCCAGTCCGGTACCGCCGTAGGTCCGCGCGGTGGAAGCATCGGCCTGTGAAAACGACTGGAACAAACGGGTGATCCGGTCGGCCGGAATGCCGAGACCGGTATCCTGAACTTCGAACAACAACTCAACCTGCTTGCCCTCTTCCCGCATCTTGGAAACATGAATGGTGATTCCGCCCTGTTGCGTGAATTTGATGGCGTTGGATACCAGGTTCATTAACACCTGGCGCAAGCGCGTCAGATCCCCATAGATATAGGAAGGGGTACCCTTCGCCACCGAATACCGGAGCGACAACTTCTTTTCAATGGCCTTCGAGGCCATCAGGTCAAAGGTTTCCTCGATGCAACGTTTGAGCGCGAACGGTTTGTACTCCAACTCCATCTTCGCGGACTCGATCTTGGAATAGTCGAGGATGTCGTTGATCACGGAAAGCAACGCTTCACCGCTCAGCAGGATGGAGTCAACGTAGTCTTGCTGTTTGGGTGAAAGGGCGGTTTGGTTGAGCAACTTACCCATGCCGATCACGCCGTTTAGCGGTGTGCGGATCTCGTGGCTCATCGTGGCCAGGAAGGACGACTTCGCCTGAGTGGCTTGTTCGGCTTGTTCCCGGGCACGGACCAATTCCGCCTCCGCCTGCTTCCGCGCAGAGATATCACGTCCGAAATAAGATACACTGACCACTAACCGGTGCTCATTCCGGACCGGCGTCGCGATGATCTCCACATCGACTCTTTTACCTGTCAGCACCAGTTGCTTCTCGATAGTTAGCGATTCTCCGGTCATTGCACGCGCATGCAAGGACAGGAAATCGTCACGGAACTGATCCGGAAGAATATCCAGGACATTGTATCCGGTTTCCACCACGATGCCGGTGAGGGCGAACAGCAGATCGGCCAAGCGTGAGTTGATCAGCAGGATCGTATGCCGCACGTCGACCGAGAGGATCGCGTACTCGGCATTCTCGACCAGGGCGTTCAGACGCTGGCGGCTGTCCGACAAGGAACGTTCGATCCGTTTCCGCTGGGTGATGTTCTCCGCCATCGTAATGACGAAGGCCGGCGTGCCGCCAATACCCTGACTGACCGAGGCGGATGTTTGTACCCAGATCACATCGTGGTTCCGGCGGATGAAGCGTTTCTCCCTCCGTGCAACCGGCACTTCACCACGCAGCAGACGCGACAAGATCTGACGCTCCTGCTCCCGCTCTTCGGGATGGACGAGTTCGATGGCGGTCATCCCGCGCAGTTCTTCTTCCTGGTAGCCGAGTAGATCGCAGAAGGCCTTGTTCGCGCGTTGTATCCGATAGTCGATGCCGAAGAATGCCATGGGAAGCAATCCTTCCGAGAACACGGCCTGATAGGCATCGGCAGGAGGCTGCGGTCGAATACCACTGGCCTCCGGCAACAAGGAAAGGTCCGTCAAATGCACGAGCAACATGCGCTGTCCGGCGATTTCGGAACGACTGACCTGCAAGAGTACCTTGCGCGTTACGCCGTCGAATCCCGACAATTCCACCGCGGCTGCAGCACGATTCTCCGCGGCCAGTCGAAGGCGGAATTGTTGGCGTTCTTCTGCAGTCCAGGTATCCCGGAATCGCGTATACAAATCGACTCCGATAATTTCTTCAGCCGCCTTTGCGCCCAGCAATCGCAGGGCACCGGGCGAAACGTCGACCATCAAACCGGTAACCGGGTTGATCCGGATCATCGGCTCGGGCCATTCGCTGAGGCCAGCGTCGATCAAAGAACCCGTCTCCGTAGTCGCTTCATCCTCCTTCACCCCGGGCTCACTGCGCTCTTCCGGTTCTGTAACCGGCCCGCGCGATTCGACCGTAGTCGAAACGCGAAACCACATGTAAAACAGCACGAGGACAACGAAACCGAAGAGGCTCAGCAGCAAAAAGAAAGTAAAATGCAGTTGCAGGAGATAGTCCAGCACGAACACGAGTCCGTACACCACAGCCACTACGATGAGCAGCAGGCGGTACAGCACACGGCGGCCTTCTTCAGCACGCGATTGTCGGTTCATTGGACGCATCGATCCCAAGCAGGGAGTTCCTGAAAATCAGTGTATCCTTATATGGATTCGGGAGCCCTAGGTTGTCGCAAAGGAGCGTCAGTTACCGGTAATATGCCCACGGGCATTACACCCATGACCAGACTCCGTTATGATGGCAATTCTTACAATTCGGAACCCCGTCGTCAAATGGAAAAGGCAGACCGCGACAGCAGCGCCTTTACCACGGGAAATTCGCGACAATTCAGACAATCCGGCAGGAGCCAAATGACCGCTGGCAGCCCACCAGCCTCATGGACACGAAAAACCCGGGCTATTTCTTACAGTTTTTCCAACTCCTCGCGAACAAACGCGGCGAGTTCCTGGATGTAGCTTTCCGAGAAATCAAACCGGATACCGGCTGCCTGATAAACCTCCGGAATCGATCGGGTGTAGCCCAGGGAAAGAGCCTGCTTGTATTGTTCAATGGCAGTTTTCGGGTCCTTCCGGTAATTTCTCCAAAGGGCAATAGCACCCAGTTGCGCCATTCCGTATTCGATGTAATAGAAAGGCACTTCAAAGAGATGAAGCTGCTTCTGCCACAAGGATCGCCGTACCTGCTCATGTCCGTTCCAGTCAACCCTGGAAGGACTAAAAGCCCGATAAACTTCATCCCAGGCCGCAGTACGTTCTTCAACTGTGTGACCAGGGTGCGTGTACAACCAATGCTGGAACCGGTCAATACAGGCGATCCAGGGCAGGGCTTCCAGCACGTTTTCCAATTGCTCGCGCTTGGCGCGTCGCAACTCCTCCTCGATCGGGAAGAAGTGATGCCAGTGTTCCATGGAGATCAACTCCATGCTCATGGACGCCAGTTCAGCGATCTCCGACGTCAGCTCCTTGAATCCGACAAACTCGAGATCACGGGTCAGCATCGAGTGGATCGCATGACCACCTTCGTGCACCATGGTGACCACATCGCGGAAGGAACCGCTGGCATTCATGAAAATGAATGGCACCCCGGTCTCATACAGCGGATAATTATAACCGCCCGGCGCCTTACCGATCCGGGAATCCAGATCGATGAACCGCATCTCATCCAGTGTCCGGGCTACGAAGCCGAAATAAGGATCGATCTCCGAGAAGCAGGCGATCGTCTTTCGCATCAGATCGCTTCCATCTGAAAACGGCTTTAGATCAGGTCGCCCCTTCGAATCAACGTCAAGATCCCAGGGCTTCAGGGACTCAAGTCCCATATCGCGTTGCCGTTCTTCCATTAAGCTGTCGAGTACCGGAACAATCGCCTGTCGGACCGAATCATGGAACCGCAAACAATCCTCGGCGGTGTAATCGAAGCGATCCATGGCTACGAATTTGTAATCACGGTAATTCGAAAAACCGGAGTTGTTGGCGATCCGATGACGCAACATCAGGAGTTCATCAAACAGGCTATCGAGCTTCTCCCGGTCCTGTAAGCGACGGCTGACGATCTTCTCGTAGGCCGATTGACGTACTCCGCGCTCCGGCTCTCGAAGGAAATTGGCCGCTTGTTGAAGGGTCAGCGTTTTACCGTTGAACTCAACGCTCATGGCACCGGCGATCTCCCCGTATTTCTGTTCACGGGTGGAAAGCTCGGCATTCAAGGAAATGTTCTCCTCCCGGAAAAGCCTTATCTCGTTTTCCGTCGACCGCAGGTGTATCGAAAATCGTTTGTCCAGACCATTCCGGAACGGGCAGTCCAGCAATTTCCTGTTCAATCGATCCGCGAATGGTTCAATGTGCGGATTGATCTCATTGATGAAAAACGTATACGCCTTCACCAGGGCCTCGTCCTGCGTGTTACAGGTCATCCGGATGTACAACCAGCCTACGTGCTCCTGAACAACCGATTCCAACTCACTCAGGTCTTCCAGCCATTGCTTGAGACCGTCAGCGGAATTGAGTAGCCGCCCTTCCAGTTCTTGGAAATAAGGCGAAAGGGCATCCCAAGAATCAATTTCCAGTGTATCCGGCAGAAAGCGGCGTGGCGCCTTTTCCGGGGCCGTAAAGTAGGTGGAGGATGTTTCCATTAGACCTTTTTCCGCGTTCGGGCTGTGGACGTCTTGGCGTGTTGCTCCGCCTTGGGGCCATGTGCTTCGTGCACTTTCGGTACCGTCGGCTTGTCGTCCTCTTTCTTGATGGCAGTGGCATCAGCTTCAACAGGCTTGGTGAAATCCACTTTACCGTTCAGCAATTGAAACCAGTTGAGCATCTTCTTGATGTCCGAATTGTACACCCGCTCTTCATCAAAATCCGGAACAATGGTCCGGAAGTAATCCCGGATCTTTTTGTCATCGCCCTTCAGGTCGACTGGTAATTTTCCTTTGGTGGTCTCCTGAAGACTCAGAAAGATTTCGCGCAAGGGCTTATCCTCACCGCTGGTATAAACGGCGACGTCGATCAGGGTCATGATGCGCTGCTGGCCATTGACCATGGAACGCTTACCATCGAGGATGGACTCCACGATAAAACCGTTCTTGTTGTTACCGACGACTTTGTAAAGTCCCGGCATTCCCGGAACGGCAAGAATGTCTTTGAATTCCATAATTAGATTGAATTAGAACAAAGGTAAAGGTTTTAGGCCTTCCCAAAACGCGAACGGGCCGGTGAAACCACCGGCCCGTCGGAGTAACTATTCGCTCTGTATCAATGTACCACCTGCACCGGACGCGTGGCGGTTTGACCGTCGCAGGTCAGGCGCACAAAATAGGTTCCTGACTCGAGATTAGTCAGGTCAACGCCTGTGGAATATGAACCCGCTCCCAGTGTCTGTGCAAGTACGGATTGTACGCGCTCACCCAGTGCATTGTAGATGGAAAGCTCCACTTTGCCTGAACGGTCCAGCGAGAACCGCAGCATAGCATTGCTGCCTGCCGGGTTCGGATAGATCGCGGACAATCCAAACGTCTCGGCCGACGGGAGTACGCTCAACCCGGTGGTCAGAACGGTGTTGTCCCATCGTATCTGCGCCGCGTCCGCGGAAGCCTGAATCATGGTCAGGTCTTCGCCGGCGATGAGGGCGAATGCAACCCGGATCGAATCGCCGCCGGCAACCGTAAAGGGTCCGCTCGAAACCACATCAATCACGTCGTTACCTGTTGACGCGGTATTTCCGGCAGGGCTGCGGGAAGAGGAGAGTGCTGAATATTTCTCCGTGTTGTTGAAACCGTCGGAAAGGTCCAAGCCGCCATTACCGCCGGTCACGTTGTCGACCGCGTAGTGATTGAATCCGCCTGAAGTGAGGAGCTTCATACCCGCCCATAAACCACCGGCATCGGTACTCCAGGTATAACCCATTTTCCGACCGGCATCGGTATCCGATTTGTTGTTGCCGAATTGCGGAATGTCCCAGTCTGCGAAAAGACCCGCATACAGGTTAGTCAACGTATTGACTCCATTGTTGCGGATCGTATAGTCCACGATGATATACTTGCGATCGGCGGCCGGTGCCGCCCAGGCATAGGCACGGTGAGAAACCAAAACCGGTAAGGGGGTCGCGGAAGTCGTGCCGTTGTCAACGAACTGACCATACGCATCAAAGTCGGATACAGTACCGGGCTCCTGGCCGCTGACGGTCAAATACGAACTGAAGTCGGAATCGTAGCTACCGCCATCGCCCCGAACATTGTCGGAAACCTGGGTTCCGCTTGCACCGATCATCAATCCCATTTCATACAGAATCGTCGGCCCGCCCATATAGGTGAATCCAATTCCTTCAATCTGTCCGGATTGATTGTAACCGATCAAACCCTTGCTGGTGATCGTTGTGGCCACATCGTTGATTCCGATATTGATGTAATCCACGTTCACCGTTACGCGGAATGCAAAGGCATCCGTCCAACTGCCGTCGGTCAGCACCAGACGGAAGGTCACAGATTGGTTGGTGGGAGTACCGGCTTTTACAATGGCCTGGAAAGGAACAGAGAAGTTGGAGATCGTGTCCAGCGTACCCAGTGCACCGATGTTGAAGTTGGACTGAATGACCTGCATGTAGGTCGGGGTACCGGTTGTCATCGAACAGGTCAATGCCGTAGTAGGACGCAACATGTTCTTAAAGGTCGCGACAAACGACAAAGTGTCGCCGATCACGAAAACACCGTCGTTACCGTCCCGCGTATCGATCTGCTCGACGATCACGCCGGGAGAAAGACTATCACTGATTGCGCGGAAGAGGTTGACGCGTCCTTTTCCGAGTTTATCCCGATAAGCCGAGTTACCGCTCACGGTATAAATGTTGTCGGATGTCGTACGCAACTGCTCCGCGATCTGCAATGCGCTCATGGCAGGATACTGAGACTTCACCAGGGCTGCGCAACCCGCCACGACCGGCGAAGCCATCGAGGTTCCGCTGTATGAGACATAATTGTTGTTGTATACGGTAGAATAGATATTACTTCCAGGAGCTGCGATGTCGACGTTGTAGCTGAAGTTGGAGAAACCGGACTTACCATCGGTGATGGTAGTGGAAGCGACCGAAAAGGCACGCGGATATGAGCTCGGATAATGGTCCATGTCGGAACTGCTGTTTCCGGCCGCGGCAACGACGAGTGCGTCGTAATCGAAGGTGACCAGGTCGATTACGTCATTCTCGAAGGAGCTGGGACCACCACCTCTGCCCCAGGAACAGTTGATGATATCGCAGTTGGCAACGGTAGCCGCATACACGATCCCATCATAACCGTTGTCGATGGAAGTACCGCTGCCGTCGAGCGATGACTTCACGCCTACGAACCGGCAACGGAATGCAGGGGAGGAAACGCCTACCCCATTGTCGGTCGTTGCTGCAGCGCAACCGGAAACATGAGATCCGTGGTCCTGCACGCCCACCATCGGGTCGTTATCATTCTCACTCACATCCCATCCGCGGAAGTTGTCGACGTAACCGTCGGCGTCGTTGTCGATTCCGTCAATCGGATCGGCGTAGTTGTACTTGATGTTGTCTTCCAGGTCCGGATGATCCCAATCCGTTCCGCTGTCGACGATGCCCACGCTGATGTTGGTGTCGCCTTTCTGAATATCCCAGGCAGCAGGCGCCTGTATCTTGTTGATGTGATACTGGGAAGTGATGTCCGGGTCGTTGGGCGTATAATCCAGTTCGTGCAGATAGAGTGGTTCCGCGTAAGCCAGGATACCGGTCGACAGGAGCGACTGGATCGCTTCCGACAAGGTGAAAGACGGATCGAACCTGACTTCGTACACCAGGCTCATATCGATCGGCTTGCGACCGTAACGGTTCAATGCGACGGATGGCTGGCGCAGTTGGGGATATTTACGTTGTACCGAAGCAGCCTGGAGGTGCCGGACTGCTTCCTGAAACTTCGGATCAGCTATTCCGGCGGCTGAACACAGGTCACGGTACTCGGGAAGTACACGAACGACAAGACGGTCTGGCCACGCCTGCGCCCCGTTAAAGGGAACACCGTTAACACGATGCGCAGCGTTGGTAGATGGAACGGCCGCAGGATTAGAAGCCAGCGATTGGGTGGCACCCGTCAACTGCATGAACGCAGCGAGTGCCAGTAATGACAGTTTTTTCATGGAGAGATACGCCCTGAATAAGGCCACGCAAAATAAACCTTTAATGGATTTTAACAATCAGACCATTGTCCAAGTTTACCGCTACCAGCCTGCCCTTCAGCCAATATTCATAATTCCGAGTGTCCGGGAAGATCCGGCATGGATACCAAAACCTGCCGATCCGGATCGACCCGACACAGCTTCGTCTCCAGACCATTGGTAATGAGGAGATAGGGCACCTGAAGGGTACGGTTATACCGGGCGGCCTGGTCGAAAACAAGCTGATCCAGCGGAATTTCCGGTGCTTTACACTCCGCAAGGAGTATGGGATGATGCTCCCGGTCATAGACCAACAGGTCGAATCGCTTATCAAGATTTCCCACCTTCAGCGATTTCTCCACCGCAATCAGCCCTTTGGGATACGACCGGTCTTCGAGCAGAAAATGCAGGAGGTGTTGACGCACCCATTCCTCGGGAGTTAAACTGACGTACCGACCCCGTATGATGTCGAAAATTTTTACAGAATCCCCGTCTTTGCCAGCCGGGCGTATCGTAAACTTGTACTCTGGAAAGTGGAGCCGGGGAAACCGCACCGGAATTCGATTTTCCCCGAAAAGTACACTATGGAAAGCAAAGAAGAAATCGTTTCGAACTGGCTACCCCGCTACACCGGGGTGGCGCTTGAAGATTTTGGGAAATACATTCTCCTGACCAATTTTCATCACTACGTAAAGCTCTTCTCCGAATGGTACAACGTACCGATCATCGGCGCGGATAAACCCATGCCTACGGCAACGGCCAACGGCATCACCATCATCAATTTCGGGATCGGAAGCCCGAATGCGGCGCTCATCATGGACCTGCTGAGCGCGATCAAACCGAAAGCCGCGCTATTTCTGGGGAAATGCGGCGGTCTGAAAAAGAAAAACGCTGTCGGTGACCTGATCCTTCCGATCGCTGCCGTACGCGGTGAAGGTACCTCCGACGACTACCTCCCACCGGAAGTGCCCGCCCTGCCCGCTTTCAGTCTTCAAAAAGCTGTCTCCACCACCATCCGCGATTACGATAAGGACTACTGGACCGGCACTGTGTACTCTACGAACCGGCGTGTATGGGAACACGACTTGGATTTTAAGGAATACCTGGAATCAACCCGTGCCATGGCGATCGACATGGAAACGGCCACGATCTTCCTTGTTGGATTTGCCAACAAGATCCCAACCGGAGCATTGCTCCTCGTTTCCGATCAACCGATGGTTTCCGAAGGGGTGAAAACAGCAGAAAGCGATAAGAAGGTCACCGCCAATTTCGTCGAAGACCACCTCCGCATCGGCATCGACTCGCTCAAACAACTGATCAACGACGGCTTGACGGTCAAACACCTCCGCTTCTGACATGACCTTCGACCAGATCATCGGCGACATCCGAAAGAAAGTCTATGCTCCCGTGTATTTTCTGCACGGCGACGAGGCATTCTACATCGATGCGATCGCGGATGCTTTGGAAAAGAATGTCCTGAATGAATCGGAACGGGAATTCAACCAGACCGTACTGTATGGCAAGGACACGGACCTGCTTTCCCTGATCAGCACGGCGAAGCGGTACCCGATGATGTCGAGCTACCAGGTTGTCATTGTAAAGGAAGCACAGGACCTCCGCAACCTGGTCTCCAAGGCGGAGGGTAAGGACAGTCGTGACCCGCTCCTGGAATATCTACAAAAGCCCACACCCACCACGATCCTGGTCTTCTGCTATAAGTACAAGACATTGGACAAGCGGACGCGCCTTTACAAGGCATTGCAAAACGGTTGCGTCCTGTTCGAGTCCAAAAAACTGTATGACAACCAGGTTCCGGACTGGATCACCCGGCACGTGCTATCCAAGGGCTTCCGTACGAATCCCAAGGCGACCCAGTTGATGGCTGAATATCTTGGCACAGATCTTTCCCGCATTGCCAATGAGATCGACAAACTGATTCTCAATCTGAAACCGGGCGATGAGATCACCGCAACATTGGTGGAAGACAACATCGGCATCAGCAAAGAATTCAATGTCTTCGAATTGCAAAATGCCCTGGGCAAACGCAATATTTTCAAGGCCAACCAGATCGTTCAATATTTCGGAAAGAACCCGAAGAACAATCCGCTGGTGATGACGATTCCGTCGATCTTCACCTTTTTCATGAAGTTGCTGACCTATCATTCACTTACCGACCGATCACGCAACGCCGTTGCTTCAGCACTGGGGATCAGCCCTTACTTCGTGACCGAATACGAACATGCAGCGAAGGCCTACCCCTATCCGCTCGTGATCCGGAACATCTCCTACCTGCGCGACTACGACCTGCGAGCCAAAGGCGTCCGCAACGAATCAACGGGTGATGATGATCTGTTGAAGGAGTTGGTGTTTAAGTTGATGCATTGAGGGGGGAGAGATTAGTAATTAGTAATTAGTAATTAGTAATTGGTGATTGGTGATTGGGAGTTCGTAATTTGTATGGCCTAATTCCCCTCGTCCCTCGTCCCTCGTCCCTCGTCCCTCGTCCCTCGTCCCTCGTCCCTCGTCCCTCGTCCCTCGTCCCTCGTCCCATGGCTTACTGGCTCGTAAAATCCGACCCCGACACCTACGGCTGGTCCGATCTTGTTCGTGATAAGAAAACCACCTGGGACGGCGTTCGCAATCATCTCGCGAAACGTCATTTGTCCGGGATGAAGAAGGGCGATCAGGTGTTATTCTACCATAGCGGTAAGGAATCGGCCATCGTGGCCATCGCCGAGGTCGCGAATGCTCCGAAGCCGGAGCCGAAGGATCCCGCGTGGATCTGTGTTGACCTTGTTCCGGTCAGGGCGCTGAAACAACCGGTGACACTCAAGGCCATCAAAGCCGAGAAAAAACTCGCCGATTTCCCGCTGGTGAAGATCGGTCGCCTTTCCGTGATGCCCGTTGCGACGGATGAGTTCGATTTACTGGTAGCAATGGGAACGTAGACCCACTATTTCCTGTATTTCATCCAGGCGAACCGAGAACGGTGGCGGAGATAACCGGGCACAGCCTCATGCCGGTAGGATTCGACTTCAAAAGGAATTGCCCGATACGCCGCCTTGGCAGGAAGACCTTTGATAAGCCCCTTCAGGTAGTAATACCCGTACAAGAGGTAAAACGGCAACACCAACAATTCCACTTGCTGCCGGAGGTGGATCATTTCATGTTGCAGCAGAACCTGGTCGGCTGCCCGGTCCCGACGATCAACGATTACGAAGGGGAATATTGCCATCGCGGTGACCGGCAGCATAGGGATGACCATCCGGAAGTAACGCATGACATTGGCAAGACAATTACCCGGCCAAAGTGTTAAAGTAGGTTTCTTTCATCGTCTCAATGTCAAAGCGTCCCTTTACGACGCTGACATCCGGGAAACAATACTATTTTTGGCGCTCTCTATTATGCGTCACCTACTTACTCTCCTGATCCTGGCGTTCTTCACCACAGGCGCACTTGCTCAGACCGGCGACATCCGGGGCTTTGTCTATGAACAGGAAACATCAGAACCCGCTATCTACACCAGTGTCTATTTAAAAGGCACTACCCACGGCGTTCAAACCAACCTGGACGGCTACTATTCCATCACCCGCGTCCCGGCGGGCGACTATGTGCTGATGGTCACTTCGGTCGGCTTCGATACCATCAAGGAGCCGGTCACCATCAAGGCAGGCGATATCATCACGAAAAAACTATTCCTCCGGAAGTCGGCGATCCAAATGAAAGAGATCGAGATCTCCGGTGAGAATGAGGAGAAGAAAACCGAGGTAAAAGTTTCCGTCAACAAGGTTACGCCCAAAGAGATCAAGCAACTCCCTACTGTGGGTGGCGAACCCGACCTTGCCCAGTATCTGCAGGTCCTGCCCGGTGTCATCTTTTCAGGAGACCAGGGCGGACAATTGTACATACGCGGCGGCACCCCGATCCAGAACAAGGTCCTGCTGGATGGCATGATCATCTACAATCCGTTCCATTCCATCGGCCTCTACTCGGTCTTCGACGCCGACATCATTCGCGGAGCCGACGTTTATACCGGTGGTTTCAACGCGGAATATGGAGACCGTATCTCCTCGGTAATGGACATCACCACGCGCGACGGAAATAAAAAACGCGTTGCCGGTCGCGCTTCCGTGAACCCGTTTACGGCCAAGTTCCTCCTCGAAGGCCCACTCAAGAAGGAAAAAGAGAACCAGGAAGGAAGTTCCTCGTTCATCATCACGAGTCGTAATTCGTACCTCGATAAAACTTCGAAGAGTCTTTACAGTTACGTGGATACGGCAGGCCTGCCCTTCGCCTTCAACGACCTGTACGGCAAGATCTCGCTCAACTCCTCCTCCGGCAGTAAAGTCAATTTCTTCGGTTTCAATTTCACCGATCGTGTCAACTATAAGGAAATTGCCGACCTCGACTGGAAATCCTTCGGGCTCGGATCCAATTTCGTGCTGGTGCCATCCGGCAGTTCGGTCCTGATCGACGGCAATTTCGCATACAGCAATTACCGCATCAACCTCGATGAGCGCGACGAACAATCCCGCTTTTCGGAGATCAGCGGCTTCAACACCAGTCTGAACTTTTCCTACTTCATCAAGAAAGACGAATTGCGGTACGGCCTCGAGATCGTCGGCTTCCGCACCGACTTCCAGTTCTCGAACGCCTACTCGAAATCCATCGGTCAAACGGAGAACACCACGCAGCTGGCGGGATATTTCAAATACAAGAAGATCGCCGGCAAGCTGATCGCCGAACCCGGCATTCGGATCAACTACTACTCTTCACTTTCCGAACTGACCGCAGAACCTCGCCTTGGCCTTAAATTCAATGCGACGGACAAACTTCGCTTCAAAGCCGCCGGCGGCTACTATTCTCAGAACCTGCTCAGCGGCACGTCGGACCGGGATGTCGTCAACCTGTTTTACGGCTTCCTATCCGGCAGCGACAACATTCCTGAAACCTTCGACGGCGAAGATGTAAGTTCGCGCCTCCAAAAAGCGCAACACGCCATCGCCGGATTCGAGCTCGATCTGCCTTTCCACCTCAACCTCAACGTTGAAGGATACTTCAAGAATTTTTCACAATTGCAAAACCTGAACCGCGACAAAGTCTATGATGACAACAGCGAAAACAGCGAGAAGCCCGATTATCTGAAGAAGGATTTCATCATCGAAAGCGGAACGGCGCGGGGAATCGACTTTCTGCTCAAGTACGATTACCGCGGATTATACCTCTGGGCCACCTACTCGCTCGGTTATGTGAAAAGGTATGATGGTGTCAGGACCTATTGGCCCAGTTTCGACCGTCGCCACAACCTCAACCTGGTCGGTTCCTACACCTTTGGAAAAGACAAAGCCTGGATGACCAGTGTGCGCTGGAACTTCGGATCACCTTTCCCGTTCACCCAATCCCAGGGCTATTACGAACAACTCAACCTGAACAACGGATTGGGAACCGATATCCTGCAGCAAAACGGGCAACTTGCGATCTATTACGCGAGTATCAACGAAGGCCGCCTGTCCTACTTCCACCGGCTTGACGTTTCCGTTCAACGCACCTTTAAACTGGCCAAGAATACCAGACTCGAAGTTCAGGCATCGGCGACCAATCTCTACGACCGGAACAACATCTTTTACTTTGACCGTCTCTCCGGAACCAAAGTTTACCAACTTCCGATCTTACCGAGTCTGGGCGCCGCCCTTTCGTTCTGACCGCTTCAGAACCTGACCAGGACTTGCAAGCCGCCACCAGAAGGAATTGGCATCAGTCCGTATTCCATTTCCACCCGACGGCGGCCTTGGGACTTTCCTTCTCCGAAAACTTCCTGTTCACGTCGCAGCACCTGACGACCACAGGCGTAACCAGCCAATGCTCCGAAGATCAGGTCGGATGCCCAGTGCTCGTGTTCGATCAGTCTGCTGATCGCGACCAGCGAAGCCGTACCATAGGCAACAACCGGTACAGCACGACTTTCTGAAAAACGACCTGCAAAGACGGTTGCGATGGAAAAGGCCGCCGCGGTATGTCCTGAAGGGAAGGCATCGAACGCCGCTACGCTTCTTCCCTGTTTCAGCTTTTTATCAAAGACAGCGAATGGTCCGAACCAATGGTCGTAGGGATACACGTCGTCCGTATAGGTCGCCAGCGGGCGCATACGACCGGTGAGGACCTTGACAAGCCGCACCCAAACACCGGCGGTAATGGCCGCCTGACTGGCCAGGATCGCGGTCCGGAAATGACGGTGATCCCGAACCGCCATCGCGGTCAGACCGTACCCGGCGACAAGTGCGTAACCATAATAGTCGCCCAATTGCGTAAAATGCGGACTGAATTCACGTAAAAACGGATGCCGGTCTCGCCAGGGACGAATCCAGGCGTCGATGTCTTCGTCGTAATAATACAGCGTCGCGGTCGCGCCGCCGGCGCCGGCAAGGATCAGGAAGCTCTGCTCGTTCAGGTGAAGGGGCGAAGCCGCTTGTCTCCCAAAGTTGTGCAGCAACATGGGCACAAAACCTTTGGGGCTTCTGAACGAGAAGATCCGCTCTTCTTTCAGAAATGCGCCAAGAGAAGGCCGTTGCTGCGCCGCGGCAGTTCCCGCATGCAGCAGGAACAGGTATAAAATAATCGCACGGTTCAGGACAAATCTCATCGGATATTGCCGGTAAAATGATACTTTTGTATCCCGTGTTGACGGAATCTTTTTTCCGTTTCTCAACATAATTTTCCAACTACTCACGCTCAACACGGTGGCAGCAAAATACATCTTCGTTACCGGTGGTGTTACCTCTTCCCTGGGAAAAGGCATCATCTCCGCATCCCTGGCCAAATTGCTTCAGGGCCGCGGTTATTCTGTTACGATCCAGAAGTTCGACCCGTACATCAACGTCGATCCCGGAACCCTGAATCCGTACGAACACGGCGAATGTTACGTGACGAATGATGGAGCGGAGACCGACCTGGACCTGGGGCATTACGAACGTTTCCTGAACGTTCCGACCTCGCAGGCCAACAACGTCACGACCGGCCGCATTTACCAGACCGTGATCAACAAGGAACGCGAAGGCGCGTACCTGGGAAAAACCGTCCAGATCATTCCGCACGTGACCGACGAGATCAAACGTCGCATGATGCTGTTGGGCGAAAGCGGTGAGTTCGAGATCGTCATCACCGAGATCGGCGGCACGGTGGGTGATATTGAGTCACTTCCTTACATCGAAACGGTTCGTCAGTTGAAGTGGGAACTCGGCAGTTCGGCACTGGTCATCCACCTCACGCTCATTCCCTACCTCAGCGCGGCGGGTGAATTGAAGACCAAGCCCACCCAGCATTCGGTGAAGACCATGCTCGAACTTGGCGTTCAACCCGATGTGCTTGTTTGCCGCACCGAACGTTCGCTCAGCACCGACCTGCGCCGAAAAGTCGCTTTGTTCTGCAACGTGAACGTCAATGCCGTCATCGAATCAATCGATGCGGAAACGATCTACGACGTTCCGCTGATGATGTACAAGGAGCAGCTCGACAAGGTCGTCCTGAACAAACTGAAGCTTCCACTCAGGCAGGAGCCGGAGCTTGAACTCTGGAAGGCCTTCCTGGGAAAACTCAAAAACCCGATCCACGAAGTAAGGATCGGGCTCGTAGGAAAGTACGTGGAACTGAAAGACGCGTATAAATCCATCGCGGAAGCCTTCATCCATGCCGGCGTGGCGAATGAATGCAAAGTGCGGCTCGAATGGATCCATTCGGAAAAGATCGACGAGGACAACGTAGCCTCGAAGTTGGGACACCTGCAAGGGGTCCTGGTCGCGCCCGGCTTCGGCGACCGCGGCATTGAAGGCAAGATCACGGCCATCCGCTTCGTGCGGGAAAACAACATTCCATTCCTCGGCATATGCCTCGGCATGCAATGCGCCGTGATCGAATTCGCTCGCAACGTACTGGGCTGGAAGGACGCCCATTCGACGGAAATGAATCCGAACACGAAGCATCCCGTGATCGATTTCATGGAGTCACAAAAGAAGATCACGGCAAAAGGCGGCACCATGCGACTGGGCGAATACGGTTGTCAGCTCGAGAAAGGCAGTAAAGCCTACCAGGTCTACGGCAAATCGCGCATCGGCGAACGCCACCGTCACCGGTACGAATTCAACAACAAGTTCCTGAAAGACTTCACCGAAGCGGGGCTCATCCCCTCCGGCACCAACCCCGACAACGGATTGGTCGAAATCGTGGAAGCGAAGAACCACCCCTGGTTCGTCGGCGTGCAGTTCCACCCCGAATACAAGAGCACCGTAGAGAACCCGCATCCCTTATTCGTACGCTTTGTAAAAGCGGCGATGGAGAAAGCGAAGGTCGAGGTGGCGGTGAGGGTTTGACTAGTGAATAGTGAATAGTGAATAGTGAATAGTGAATAGAGAATAGAGAATAGAGAATAGAGAATAGTAAATAGTTAATAGCGAATAGCGAATAGTAACTAATATCTAAAATAATACAAGTTACTAGTTACTAGTTACTAGTTTCTAGTTACTAATTACTAATTACTAATTACTAGTTACTTTTATGACCATCCGTTTTCGGACCCACAACAAAAAAGCCGACTTGCGTCGGCTTTTTTGTTGTGGCTAATTGGCTCTCTTATTCGAGTATCAGTCGTTGTTCGCGGGTCATGCCTTCTGCGCGGACGGAGAACAGGTAAATGCCACGCGGCAGGGTGGCTACGTCGAGCCGATGCGTGTAGGTACCGGGGGTGAGGTCTTCATTCCAGCGTTGGACTTCTTTGCCGGTCACGTCCAGCAGGGAAAACTCCGAGTTGCCTGCTTTAAGAACCTCCAGTTCCACGTTTGCGGTAGTGGTTGCCGGCGAAGGGAAAACACTCAATGCTCCGAAGGAAGGCCGGGTGAGGTCGTCGACACTCAGACCGAAATCGGCTACACCAACCGACTTTGAGTATGCGCTGGTAATACCGGAAGTGGTTGATGTAATAATCCGCATCAGCGGGCCGCGATAAGTGGCGTTGTACCAGTAATAACTTTCCGTATGGACTATCTCGTCAACGCCCGGGCCAAAAGAAAAAACAATGTCTTCCGTCACTTTCACACGGAGCACATTGTTGTAAGTAATGGATGGAAGCCTTAGGGTGCCGGTTCCATCTCCCTGCACATTGACCGTACCGGAAATAGTGGCCACCGAAGTTGTACCGGAGATCGAGTTGGTGTAATTGGAACCGAAAGCAAGCGGATAACTCAGCAGCAGATAGTTGGAACCGGAAATGCTGGCGATATCGCTACCGGTACCGCGCCCTTTGTAGGCAAATCCGCCTGTTCCGGTGGTATAGTAGTTATAATCACCTGGAAGGACATAAGAAGCCAGGTTAGCGCCGGGGAAAGAACCTGCATAAGGTGTGGAGGAAGGAGCAACATAATGCACGATGACCGTATTCAGGGTCACCTGCACTCCGGTATAGTTCCAGGTTTGTCCTGAGCCGGAGGGACCCGGTTGCGCGATCGTATCGGTAACCCGGTAATAATAGCTTTCTCCTACCACAGGATTATTGTTGGAATTTAAGGTCGGTTGCCCATTGGCTGCCAAAACGCTTAAAATCAGCAAAATAACGATAGAGTAGATATCTTTTTTCATCATTTAGACGTAATAAGGCTGCCAAGATAGGTGGTCTGGGCAAAGCCACAAAAAAGTAAACGACTTTCCATGTTTTTTTTCATTCACCCCCATAATGCGACTATTACCGAAACAAATCAGTCGACTTACCAATTATTAATAAAAACCGGGCAAACGCGTTGAAAAACAGATAATAAATGATTAAATTTGACCATCCAAGAACCATGAAAACGGGGGGATTTCCGATGAAGCAACGGAACTCCCCGGCATTGTTATCCGGATATTAACCCGAACACCCTGAAAGCCGCCATCCACGCGGTTTTCAAAGACTGCGACCAAGAACCAAAAACCATTAACATATCACCGAGACCATGAACGTGAAGTATCTCTACAAGATCGCGATCGTATGGACGCTCCTTCAATGCAGCATAATCGATGTCTTTGCATTGAACGGTATCGTTTACAATCCAACGGCCTCAACCTCCACTTTTACCACAATCGGCGCTCCGGCGACTACCGCCACCTCCGGCACCCCCATCCCCGCCTCGACGGATGAACAATGGGCCGGACCGTTCGCCCCTACTGGTTTTAATTTCAACTATGGAGGTGTTGCCTATAATTCTTTTTATATTTCATCTAATGGTTTCATCAGCCTAAAAAACGTTGCGACTGGCGCTACACCAGCCAATGATTTATCAACTGCTTCCAGCACGATTATCGCCCCCCTTTGGGACGATTTGGCTACAAGCTCCAATGGTCGGGTAGCATGGTCATACTCTGTAGGTGTAGGTGTCTTGACAGTTGAATGGATGGCGATGCTCTGGGATAAAACCGGAACACAACCATGTATTTCATTTCAAGCAAAACTTAACACAGCATCGGGCAATGTAATTTTCGCATATACGAGGAACATCGTATTGCAGCCTGCGGTTACTCCAACCGGATCAACCAATATTACGATACCGGGTGGAACTGGCCTTCTGACGGCTGGCATGACGGTAACGGGAACCGGAATTCCGGGCGGAACAACCATTTCATCGGTAAATTCCGGAACTCAAATAACCATTAGTAATGCTACCACTTCAGGTATCACTAGTTTGACTTTTGGAGCACTTCCAGGTACTACTGTTACGAATGGCTCTGCCTCTATTGGATTAGTCGGATACTGTGTAGGGGACTACTATTCTCAAACAAGTAGTAGTACTTATTCGGCAGGAAGTTGGGGAAAGACCGTATTGTTTAACAACGTTAATCTTCGACCATCAAACAATCAGGTTTATACTTGGGCACCAGCGACTCCTACATGGACACCAGCCAACGACACATGTGGTTCAGCGACAACGATCACCTTTAATCCAGGCGCGTTAACGACACTTACCGATCAAACAATTGTAATGGCACGTCAGGTTACGATGGCCTCCGCTAACCCCGGACTTCCCGGAGGCTGGGCTGCACAAACCTTCTCAAACGATGTTTGGTACACCTTTACGAAGCCGATTGGCATCACCAGCTTCGAACTTTATATTGACAATACCTGCCCTACTTCATTCACAACCTCAATGGCTGTTTACACAGGGGGATGTGGAGCCTTTTCTCTTGTGGCCTCTGATAATAACAGCAACACGAATTCCACGAATAATCCTTACCTGCTTATCACAGGGCAATCCTGCACAACAGCAATAACTTATTGGGTTCGAGTAGAAAGCGACCAAGACAATTGGGTCGGGAATTTCAATATTACGCTTCGCCCCCCTGGTACCGGGACAAATTGTGGGGGGCCAGCGGACAACTCTAACGACATTACCTGCTACTTCACAGCCAATGGAAGTTATAATACCTCTACCCTTGGATGGACGATGAACAATTTCGGATTTGGCTATAACATCGATACTCCGGCAGTTGCTCCCGGGACGAGATCGCTAAGTGGACAGGATTATGTATTTCAGTTTACCCCTCCTTCTGCGGGTTGCTATGACCTGTCTTTATTTAATACCACAAGCAGTACAAATCCCGGAATATTTGTTTACCTGGGTTGCCCGGGAACAAGTAATGTTATCGCCTTCAGTCTCGGAGCAGGAGGCACTGCTTTGAATATTAATAATCTAACGCTGAGCACCGGAACCTACTATATCGTGATCGATAATGACACTTCGGTTGCAGCGTCCACTAACTTCGCCTTTTCGATTCAAAATTCAGCAGTTAGCGCTCCACTGAATGATCTATGCTCCAATGCTGCAGTGGTTACACCGACAGTTGGCAGCAGTTGTACCGGTGCCACAAATTACACTGTCTCTTGCGCTACACCAACGCCGATCAACGTAGCTAATTTCCCACCCCCTGGCTGCGCCGGATTTGTTGATGGAGCGACCGGAGATGTTTGGTTCACTATGACGAGTGTCAGTGCGAACGCACATTCCATATCCGTTCAACCAGGAACCACTGGAACTGCAGCAACCGACCTTGGAATGGCAGTATACACAAGCCCATCAGGTTGCGGAGGCCCCATGTCCTTAGTGGCATGTGATGACAATTCCGCAGGTCTCAATATGCCCGCTCTCACCGTAGTTCCTGGTGGAGCCGGGGTGGTTTATTATATTCGTGTATGGTCTAATAGTGGAGCTACGCCTGGCACATTCAGGATTTGTGCCATTTCAGGCTGTACGCCACTCAATGACCTCTGTGCAAATGCAACTCCATTAGTCCTTGGCGTCAATGCTACCTACCAAACAAACGTTTGTGCGACCGGGGTAGGTCCGAATGACACGGGAGTTCCGTCATGCTGGGATTCCGGATCACTGAACACGGTTTGGTATTCAGTTGTTGCCTCCAGCACTAGCATGAAAATCCGCACCAGATTACGTACGCTGACCGATTCACAAATTGCAGTTTATTCTGGCACTTGCGGCGGTGTTATGACCCAAATCGGTTGTAATGATAACTTTACTCTCTGTTCAAGTGGTGGAGGTCGTAATTCAGATGTTACCATTACCGGACTGACCATCGGTACCACTTACTACATTCGAGTTGACGGAAGGAATGCCGCTACAGGTACTTTCGACATCATGGCAGTTGACGGCGCCGCCAGCTTTCCGCCGATCCCCGATCAGGATTGTGACCTCGCATCCACTGTTTGTTCCAACACTTCGTCGATTGCAGACCCCGGCTATACAGGTTCCGGAAACATCTGTGACCTTCAGGGTGGAACATGTTTATTTTCTGCAGAAGCTGCTGGAGTCTGGTACTCGTTTTCTACAACCTCTACAGCCCCTGGGCAAACACTTCAATTCACAATTACTGCAAATAATGGATTCTCCGATTATGATTTCCAACTGTGGGAGGTTACTGGAGTTTCCAACCCGTGCAACCTAATTCAAACGAATCCCACTTCTGCTTCATTCCCCTTCAGATCTTGCAATTATTCAGCAGTAAGCACTTCCGGATTGAATATTGTAGCCGCCGGTACAACTTCAACTTCTCAAACCGCCTCCGTTTCGGGCGGATGGAACAGTGCTTACAACCTGACAAATGGAACTACGCAGCAATTCATATTACTTGTGTCCCATTTTAGTAATTACGCAGGTGGTGCAACTTCCGGATTCTCCTTGAATTTCCCAGTATCGACGCCCATCAACATCGGGGCGCCAACAGTACAGTTTTGGAAGTCGAATGCCGCCAATACCACTTGGCAACCTGCAACTCTTACGACGAATTGGGATCCAGGATGTCTAACCACAATGAGCTCGTGCACAGCAGGTCCCGGAACAATTGTTATTCAACCTGGCCCTAACCAACCTATCATCGCTGCTAATACTAGCGTAAGGAACCTGATTATTAGCGCCGGCGCCACCTTGACCATAAATCCCGGAATTACGCTAACGATTTGCGGAGACCTAACCAATAACGGCACGTTGAGCTGTGGCAACAACTCAACGATACTTTTTACAGGAAGTGCTAACCAGAATATTTCAGGCACCTTTACCGGCACGAGTGCTCTTTGGCACTGCACAATGGGAAAAAGCAGCGGGAACCTGACACCGAATGCAAACATGGACATCAGAGGCAATCTGACACTGAACACAGGTGGCACTTGGCAACCCAATACTCGATACTTCCGAATTGGCGGCAACTTCACAAATGCAAACGGGATCGGTTCTCATGGTGCATCCTCCGGCACTTACGAATTCAACGGCGGTGCAGCTCAATTATTCACCAACAATACAGCCAACATAACGCTGAATAATGTAACAATGAATCAAAGTGTTGCTAGTTCCCTGACTTTGGCCGGGACTAATCCCAACATGATTTTATCCAATGTACTAACCTTAACTCAAGGCAAGATTATTACGGGTGCTGCATTGGTTGACTTACTCAGCTCCTCACCCGCTGCCTGCACGATCGGAAATATTTCAAGCTATGTAGAAGGAAATCTGAGAAGGCAAATCGCTGCGGCCACCTTCACTTATGATTATCCTGTAGGTGATGCTACAAAGGGTTATCAGAGATCTATTATTGTATTCAGCACCGCACCAAGTTCAACGTATCAACTTACCGGCTATTTCACTTCTTGGGCAGGCCCACCTGTTGGCCCTGCAGCCAATGAGTGCATTTCGCGCACTTATGACGTGATTCCGGCATTGGATAATGGCTATTGGACATTTACAACGCCTGCAGCTTCCGGCACCACTGGTACTTATCATATGCGCCTGATGAATCTGAATTACACAAACTCGGGAGGTGCAAGCGGCTGGACGATTATGAAGTATCCGATTTCCACATCAGGCCCTTGGCAATTACAAGTAGGTAGTTCATGTTTTGCAGCAAGTACTGTTAATGACGCTCGAAGATTAGGAATGGTTGATTTTAACGCTCAATTTGCAACCGCACAATCACAAGACCCGCTGCCAATCGAATTGCTCAGCTTCACCGTAGAACCTAAGGCGGTAGGTAATCTTTGCCGATGGTCAACAGCGTCTGAGACAAATAATGAATATTTCAACCTTGAACGCAGCTTCGATGGGGATGTATTCAAGACGATCAACCGCGTGGAAGGCTATGGTGTCGGCTCGACAACCGAGACCCGCTACTACAGCTATCTGGACGGCGAAGTTTGCAAGGGCATCGTTTACTATCGCCTGAAGCAGGTTGATATCGACGGTCACTTCAGCTACTCGGATGTGATCGCCGTTAACTGCAACAAGTCGAATACCGATGTCGCAGTGTATCCGAACCCGGCCAACTTCTCGATCACCTATACCTTCTTCGAGGAAACGGACGGCAACGTAACCATGGAAGTCCTCGACATGGTCGGTAAGATCGTATTGCAGGAAACCCATGACGTGAAACGCGGATACAACACCATCGAGTCTTCCGTCAACAACCTTTCCACGGGCGTCTATTACCTCAAGCTGATCCGTCCGGACGGTGAAAGCGAAGCCCCCCGTATGGTTCGATTCATGAAAAAGTAATTGCGGCCCCCGTCATAAGCCGACGCCCTGGAGATCGATTCTTCAGGGCGTTCTTTTTGGAGGGATGAGGGGCGAGGGACGAGGGACGAGACCGAGACCGAGACCGAGACCGAGGGACGAGGGACGAGGGACGAGAGGACTAGGTGTGTGGTTTTCGAGTGAACGACAACCAACCGGAAACCTGCCTGCCTTCGCTAAAGCTACGGCAGGCAGCCGTGGTGCGCGGAAACGAGGAACGCGTCCGTGGCAGAGGAACGAGGAAAAGTAGATAAAGGGACGAGGTTTTTAGAAAGATCTACTCGGAACCCGGAACATGCCTGCCTGCCGTAGCTTTTGCGAAGGCAGGAAACCCGGAACCCGAAGCCCTCTAATTACTATATTTGCGCTCCTTTTTACCGCCCCTGAATGGATCGTAATTCAATAATCGGCCTTTTTTTGATCGGATTGCTGGTGCTCGGCTATTCGATCTATACACAGCCTTCAGCAGAACAGCTGGCAGCCGAAAAGCACCGTAAGGATTCGCTGGAACAGCTTGCCAGAAAGCAGGAAGCTGCCAGTAAGGCGCTGGCGCAGGAACAAGCCCAGGCGCCGGTCGCCACGGCGACCGACTCTACCGGCTTGGTATCCGATTCCGTGAAGGCGCTGCAACTGCAGGAGCAATGGGGAGCATTCGCCGCCGCCGCCAGCGGAAAAGAACAGTTGGTCACCCTGGAAAACGATAAGGTCCGATTGACGCTTTCTTCTCTCGGAGGCAAAGTAAAACGTGTCGAGCTGAAGGACTACAAGACCTGGGACGGACGAGCGGTGGAGTTGATGAGTTCCGATTCCAGCCGTTTCGACATCACCTTTCCTGCACAGAACCGGATCATCAATACCGGGCAACTGAACTTTCAGGTTGTTGCTGGCAGCACGGCCAACAAGGCCAGCCTTCGTCTGAACGCCGGTGACGGAAAGTATCTTCAGTACAACTACAGCCTGGAGTCCGGCTCCTATCTCGTGGACCTCGACTTGAAAGTCGTCGGTTTGCATGATCTGTTGCCTGCGAATACCACCTACCTGAACCTCGACTGGAAAGATCAGCTCAACCGTCAGGAACAGAGTGTGGAAAACGAGCGGACAGCTTCCACCTTGTACTACCGATTCACCGGCGAGGACGTTGACTATATCTCGGAAACCAAAGACGAAAAGCAGTCGCTGAAGACCAAGGTCCAGTGGATCGCATTCAAACAACACTTCTTCTCTTCCGTCCTCATCGCCGATGGTATTTCCTTCGACGCGCCGGTCGTGGAGACGTTCACGGATAAGAACCAGGAACGATATGTAAAGAACATGACGGCCTCCGTGTCGCTGCCGCTGGAGAACAAACCCGAGCAGGACATCAGGCTTCGTTTCTACTTCGGACCCAACCACTACCAGACCCTCAAGCAGATCCATGACCTCCACCTGGAAAAACTCATTCCGCTCGGTTGGGGAATCTTCGGTTGGGTGAACCGCTACCTGGTCATTCCGACCTTCAATTATCTCAACGGCTTTAACCTGAATTTCGGGATCATCATTCTGATCCTGACCATTCTGGTTCGTATCATTCTTTTACCGCTGACCTACGGTTCGTTCAAGTCGCAAGCGAAGATCCGGGTCTTACAGCCGGAGATGCTGGAGCTCAATGAAAAGTACGGCGACGACCCGATGAAGAAGCAACAGGAAACGATGAACCTGTACCGCAGAGCCGGCGTGAATCCGCTCGGTGGTTGTATTCCGGGTTTATTGCAGTTGCCGATCCTGATCGCGATGTTCCGCTTCTTCCCCGCCTCCATCGAATTGCGGCAGGAAAGCTTCCTGTGGGCGCACGACCTGTCGACCTACGACTCCATCCTTGACCTCGGCTTCAAGATCCCTTTCTATGGTGATCACGTTTCGCTCTTCACGCTGCTGATGACCATCTCTACGATCATCTACACGAAGATGAACATGCAGATGACAGCCGCGACGAATCCGTCGATGAAATGGATGATGTACCTGATGCCGATCTTCTTCCTCGGGTTCTTCAATAATTATTCGGCCGGTCTGAGTTATTACTATTTCCTCAGCAACATCTTCGGCTTCGCGCAGCAGTATCTTTTCAAAGCCTTCATCGACGAAGACGCCATCCACGCCAAGATCCAGGAAAACAAAAAGAAGCCCGCCAAGAAATCCGGCTTTCAGGCACGACTGGAAGCCATGGCGAAAGAAGCGCAACGGCAGCAGGCTGCGAAGAAGAAATGATTTCGTTGTAACGTTTGAACGTTCAAACGTTCAAACGTTCAAACGTTACAACGTTCAAACGTTTAAACGTTTTTTTGATTCAATCTTCTGATTTTTAGATATTTGCAACTGTATTCCAGTAGCCTGAAAAGCTGATTTTTAGCTAAATTTCAGGCAATCAATCAAGACCTCCCCTAAAATCACCTCCCATGTCTACCGACTTCCTTCCGCTTCTGGGTACCGATCACATTGAATTC
>WBZP01001216.1_pt1 | contig 32095 bp, 26 predicted proteins | sample 5204301 | NCBI WGS metagenome assembly WBZP01 (sample SAMN12412401, study PRJNA552823) | activated sludge metagenome | isolation source: activated sludge from nitrification reactor of wastewater treatment plant... | place: USA: Pennsylvania | collected 2017 | reverse complement strand
GCTGCGTGAGCAGCTGGGGCTCGTCGCGGGGAACCGGGCCTTCCGCACGCTGCTCACCACCTTTGTCGTGCAGGCGCTGGCGACCGGGGCGATGCTCGCGGGCGTCGACTACGTGGCCCGGCAGGTGCTGCGTGACCCTGGCGCCGGGTCGGTGCTCTTCGTCTGCTTCGTCGGGCCGGCGATCGTCTGCACCCCGGTTTGGGAGCGGGCCTCCCGCGCGCTCGGCAAGAAGGGCGGGTATGCCGCGAGCTCGCTGGTCCTCGCGCTCGGCGCCGCACTGCTCGTGGCGGCGCGGTCACTGCCCGCTGTTGGGGTGTATCTCGCGGTCGCGGTCGTCGGCATCGGGTATGCCGGCGCGCAGCTCTTCCCGCTCGCGATGCTGCCGGATGTGGCTGCGGCCGACGCGGCACGGACGGGGGAGAACCGAGTCGGGGTGTTCACCGGGGTGTGGACCGCCGGGGAGACACTGGGGATGGCGCTCGGGCCGTTCGTCTATGGGCTGGTGCTGGCGGCCGGTGGGTATGTGTCCTCGACGGACTCGGCTGCGGTGCAGTCCGACGCTGCCGTGTGGGCGGTGACGCTCGGGTTCTCCGCGGTGCCCGCCGTGCTGGTGCTGCTGTCGCTGCTGGCCCTGCGGGGCTACCGCGTGGAGAGGATGGCTCGATGAGCACGCCGTTGACCGCTGAGCAGGTGCGCGAGCGCCTGGTGTCCCTGCGCGAGCACGACCTGCCCACCCACGGGGGCCGGACCCTCGCCTATGTCTACGACTCGGGGCGCGCGGAGGTGGACCTCGTCGCCCGGGAGGCGCTCGCGGCATACGGCGGTTCGAACGGGCTGGACCCGACCGCGTTCCCTTCGCTCGCGGCGATGGAGCGCGAGGTGGTGGGCTTCGCGGCCGGGCTGCTCGAGGCGCCGGCGGGGTATGCCGGGACGGTGACCAGCGGGGGCACCGAGTCGTGCCTGCTCGCCGTGCTCGCGGCGCGCGACGCCCGGCCCGAGGTCGCGCGGCCACAGATCGTCGCACCGACGACGATCCACGCGGCCTTCCACAAGGCGGCGCATCTGTTCGGGCTCGAGCTCACCCTGGTCGACGTCGACCCGGTCACCTACCGCGCCGATCCCGCGGCGATGGCCGCGGCGCTGACCGACCGGACCGTCCTCGTCGCGGCGAGCGCACCGTCATACGCGCATGGGGTGGTCGACCCGATCGAGGAGATCGCCAGTGTGGCCGCCGAGCGGGGCATCCGGTGCCATGTCGATGCCTGCATCGGCGGTTTCGTCCTGCCCTTCCTGGACGCGCCGCCGTGGAGCTTCGCGGTGCCGGGCGTGACGAGCGTGTCGGCCGACCTGCACAAGTACGGCTATGCGCCCAAGGGTGCCTCGCTGTTGCTGCACCGGTCGATGGCGCTGCGGCATACCCAGTTCTGGGCGACCGCGGACTGGCCGGGCTACGGGGTGGTCAACTCGACCCTGCAGTCGACCAAGTCCGGTGGGCCGCTGGCCGCCGCGTGGGCCACCGTCTCGATGCTCGGCCGGCAGGGGTATGCCGCCCTGGCCGCCGAGGCGCGCGAGGCGACCCTGGCGATCGCGGCGGGCGTGGACGGCATACCTGGGTTGCGGGTGCTGGTGGCGCCCGACTCGACGCTGCTCACGCTGGCGACCGATGACTCGTGCGATGTCTACACGATCGCCGACGAGCTGCTGGCGCGGGGGTGGTACGCCCAGCCGCAGCTGCCCTATCGGGGTGGGCCGGCGAGCCTGCATCTGACCGTGTCGGCGGCGACCGCGCCAGGCGTCGAGGATGTCCTGGCGGCGCTGCGGGAGGCGACTGCGGCGGCGCAGGCGGCCGGGCCGGTCGCGGTCGACCCCGGCATCGCCGGTGTGCTCGGCTCACTCGACCCAGCGGGTCTCGACGATGCAACCCTAGGCGGGCTGCTCGCCGCGGCCGGGCTGGCCGGCGGTGACGGCGGTCTGGCCCTGCCAACCCGGATGGCGCCGATCCACGCGCTGCTGGGGTCCTGCTCGCCCGGCGTGCGCGCCGCGCTGCTCACCGCCGTCATCGAGCGGGTATGACGTCACCTGCGTGACAGCCCTGGCGCTCGACGGAGCCGGCGTCCACGCGGGTCTTCGGGGCGGTCGACCTGGCCGGATCGGGCCCGGCTACACCTCGTGGTCGTGGATGAGGTTCGCGGCAATGAGCTGGGAGCGGTCGGCGAGGATGGCTCGAGTCTGGGTGTCGGCGAGGACGCGGTGGTCTTCACCGAAGATGATGGCTCGGTCGGTGAGGTCCGCCAAGGTGTGCAGGTCGTGGGTGGCCAGGACGACGGTCTTGCCCGCCTCACCGAGCTGGGCGATGAGGTCGATGAGCCAGTGCTGGGTGCGCGGGTCGAGCGCGGCCGTGGGCTCATCGAAGAGGATGACCTCGGGATTCATGACGAGGACCGAGGCGAGGGCGACCTTCTTCTTCTGGCCACCGGAGAGCTGGAACGGGGTTCGGTCGGTGAGGTCCTCGATCTCCAGCATGTCGAGGACATCGGCGGTGCGGGCCGCCGTCTCCGCTGCGGAGAGGCCGAGCTGAAGGCAGCCGAAGGCGATCTCCTCGCGCACCGTGGCCGAGAAGACCTGGACGTCGGAGTTCTGGAAGACAATCCCCACCCGGGACCGGAACCTGGCGTTGACGGCCGGGTCGGCCAGTGACTCCTCGGTCAGCGGTTGACCGTATGCCGACAGCTCCCCGGACGTGGGGAAGACCAGACCGTCAAGGATCTTCAGCAGGGTCGACTTGCCGGAGCCGTTGGCGCCCAGCAGGGCGATCCGCTCCCCCCTGCGGATCTGGAAGCTCACGTCATCGAGCGCAGGGTAGCGGTCGAGGTAGGTGTAGCCGAGCCCTTTGGCGTGGAAGACCATCTCGGTGTCTGCCATGGCGTGGGTGCCCGTGTCGGCGTCGGTGTCCGGACGCGGGTCAGCGGAGGAGATGGTCGCCCCCCACGATGACGACCGTGGCCATCAGCGAAGCGGCCAGGGCCAGCAGGTCCGTGCCGGAGGCGCGGAAGCCAGTGAGTGTGTGGTGCTGGCCGGCATACCCGCGGGCCGTCATCGCCTGGTGCACCTCTTCGGACAGGTGTCCGGCCCGCCCCAGCAGTGTGCCCACGGCCGCCCCGACGAACCGCCGGTCGCCCGCGGTGTGCGCGACCGGCTGCACCGTGCGCGCCTTACGGGCCAGGACCATGTCCAGCACCGAGCCGAGCAGGACGAAGAGGTAGCGATAGGCCATGGCAATGACCATCACGAAGATCCGTGGCACTCCGAGGGCACCGAGGGCGGCCAGCAACCGGTTCCACGAGGTACTGATCGTCACCAGCAGCACCAGGGAGACCGAGCACGCCACCCGCAGGATGACCAGACCTGCCGAGGTCAGGCCTTGTGAGGTGATGCCTTCCTGCGCGCCGTGCCACGTCCACAGCGGGACCAGGACCTCGCCCGGAGTGATGACGGACAGGGTTGCCGGCGCGAGGGCGACCGCGGTGAAGAGCGGGACGAAGAGCCAGACCCGGGTGACGAATGCGCCGACCGACACTCCTCCCGCCCAGGCGAGCAGGACGAGGCCGAGGTAAACCACAGCCAGCGTCACCGGAGTGTGGACCAGGGCAACGCCGAGGAGCAGGACGACGAGCGCGACGAGCTTGATCCTCGGGTCGATCCGAAAGAGCACTCCGGGCCGGTCGCCGCGTGGGTCGGCGGACTCGGCATACATGGCCCGGCGCACAACCTCAGCGCCGTCGCCCAGCGTCTTTTCCAGGAAGGCGGCCCGCTTTCGCCGTCCGACGCGGCCCGGGCCTATGGGCTGCTCACTGGAGACGAGCCATGCGGGGGCCGGCTTGAGCACCCGAGCGGTCACGAGTGGACCTGGACGGGCGTGCGGCCACCGCGGCCTCGGGTGGTCCAGACGTACAGACGTCCGGCGGCGTACACCGCGATCCCGACGATGGCGATGCCGAGCACCGCGCAGACCCAGTAGGCCAGGGTGGCATTCTGGCCGTCCGCGAAGCCGTAGTCGCCGAGCAGGGTGTGGCTCCAGAAGCCCGCGTAGCGCTCCATTCCGGCCGGTATGGCGTCCAGGCCAAGATCAGCGAGCGGCAGATCGTCCGGAGCGTTCTCACCGAAGGCGCCCCCCGGAGCGAGCAGGCCAAGCGGAGAGAGCGCGGCGAGCAGGACGACGAAACCCACGGCCACCCGCGCGGGGCTGAGCAGACCCGGGGGGCGGCTGGGGGTCGAGCTGGAGCTCGGTTCGCCGGTGAGGCCCGGGTGCGTCGCGGCGAGGGCCGATGGGTTGGCCCGCACGAGGTAGCCGAAGACCCCCGCCGTGAGCACGGCCTCGACGGGCCCGGCAACGATGACGTGGGCCAGCGCCATCGCGGGGATGGACTGGCTCAGGTGGTACGGAGAGTAGAGCGGCGCGCCGGCCGCGGTGTGGAAGAGGTCGGGTTGGATGCCGAGCTCGATGGCGGTCGCAAGGCCGGCGGCGTTGATTCCGACGAACCCGGCAAGGCCTGCGGCAACCACGCGGCGGGTCGCTGTCAACGCGCTCCTCCCCGCGATCAGCCGGTACCCGGCATACCCGACGAAGGGCATGAGGATGGCCATGTTCACTACATTGGCCCCGTAGGCCAGGACTCCGCCGTCGCCGAACAGCAACGCCTGGAACAGCAGGGCCACCGACACGGCGATGACCGCAGCCCACGGTCCCAGCACGATGGCGATGATCACCGCCCCGACTGCATGTGCGGTCGTCCCGTCCGGGATGGGGACGTTGAACATCATGACGAGGAAGCTCACCGCGGCGAACATCGCGAGCAGCGGCACCTGCCTCGTCCGTAGGACGGAGGAGACCCGCCGGGATGCGACCGCGAGGGTCGGAACGGCGACGGCATAGGCCGCTGCGCAGGTCTGCGGGGACAGGTACCCGTCCGGGATGTGCATCGTCGTGTCCTTCTTCGGCGTCGCGCTGTCGCTGGATACTCGATCCTAATGCAACAGATTCGCAACTGACTCGGCTGAGGTTTGCTCGGACGCACGGGTCACCGCAGCACTGCACGGGCCGCACAGCCCCGAGAGCGCCGCATGGGTGGGGTCGAGGACGAACTCGTACTCGTGCGCCAGTCGATGCGCGGTGTGATCGAGGACATCGGGTGGAAGGTCCACGACGCGGCGGCATCTGCGGCACTGCGCGTGCGCGTGCGACCCGCTGTCGTCGACGAGATGGTATGCCGTCGCACCATGCCCCAGGTGGACGTGCTGGACGATGCCGAGCCGGGCGAAGGTGTCGAGGGAGCGGTAGACGCTTGCCAGGTGGACGGCCGGGTCGATGTGGGTGACGAGGTCGGCGACCTCCTCGACGGTGAGGTGTCCGTCGGCATGGTGGAGGACGGTAAGGACGGCCCGACGCGGAGCTGTCATGCGCTCGCCCCGGTCGCGGAGCCGTCGACCGACCCGACTCAGGATCGACTCGAGTCCCCGCACCTCGGCCTCCGAGCTCGTCGATATGCCGCCAGCCGGTTGGTGCTCATCGCTGCCGTGCGCCACGAGAGCGATTGTGGCACCCGGTCGGACCCGCTGGTCAGGCGAGGGGAGCGCGCGGGCACTCGCCCATGTCTGTTCAAAGCGCGGTAGGGCCCGGCGCCGACGGGGAGTGACCCGGCCGGCCGCATAGGGCTGGCGTCGATCGCCGCGCCAAGAGCAAGGTGTAGGTTCCAGCGGTTCTTGTCCGAGCTCCAGGCTGCTGACCTGCGGTGGGACAAGATGCCGAAGCGCTGGACGTCTCACTATCTTGTCCGATTCTTCGCCTGTGTTTGGGTTGCCGACGCATCGTGTCCGGGCGCTAGGCCATTGGCCCGCGGCGGGACGAGAAGCTGAGACGGAGTTTGGCGGCCTGTCTTGTCCAGCTTTCGCGACTAGTGTCGGACCCATGCAGCCGCTCGCGGAACTGTCGCTCACCCGGCCGTGGCATTGGGGTGTCGTCATTGTGGGCGACCCCTCGGCCGATGTGCCACCCGACCTCGGTGACGCCGCCGTTTCAGTGGGTCAAGACGTTCTTGTCCTCAAGGTCCGCCACGCTCAAGACATCGCGGCAGTGCGCTTCGAGGGCGACTGGGAGTGGGCCACAGCCACCATCCACGTCCGTTCGCTGACTCAGCCGGACACGACCGATCGAAGGTTGCTGTGCGACGAAGTCATCCACGCCCGCCGAGAGAGCATCTCTCTCGGGGACGCCGACGGCATGCTCGTCATCCCAGCACCCAGCACACGAATTCGCGTCATCGTGACTACCCAAGAGACCCGCACCTACGGCCTGGACGAGGCTTGGGTTGATCTGGTGGCGCTGAACGAATGAGGTTCAGACCTGCGCTCGGAGTTCGTTCACCCCCGGCGCAGCGACACCCGCGCGTATGGTCGTCTGTCGTGAACCCTCTGGAGGACCTACGGGCGAAGATTGACGCCTTCGGCTGGGCCGTCAGGAACGTCTCCGACGCCGACCCGGCCATCTGTCTGTCGTACACCGTTGGTCTAACCGCTCGCGGCCACCCCGAAGTCGTAATGACGGGACTCCCTGCGCAGGTCGGAACCGCCTTCCTCAACATCGTTGGTGAGATCGTCGTTCGCGAGGGCGGGAGGTTTGCTGCAGGAGAGGCGACTACTGAACTGGCGGACGGCCCTCCGATGCCCGTGATCGCTGTGTTGGACACGTCCGGACTGACAGCGGTCGAGGCGCTCTATGGCCAGGTTCAGGCGCTTCAGATCGTGTGGACGGACTCCGTCGGCCACTTTCCCTGGGAACCTGGCTACGCGAATCCACCGGGCTCTCAGCCGCTGCTTGGCTCACCCTGATGTGCTGCGCTCAGCGCAGGTGCTCGAACGACTCTTCGCCGGGGCGCCAGCACATCCACGTGCCTGGTTCGCCCAATTCGGTGGAACCGCGCATCTGGAGGAGCGCGATCTCTGCATGCACTTCGTCTAGGGCCGGGTTGATGTGGATCTCACCGGTGATCAGCATGATGCGGAGGCCATCGCCGGTCTTCTCAGAGGTGTTCACGACGGTTCCGCTGCAGAGGTGGCGCAGGCTGTCGGCGTAGCCGATGTCGGAGGCATGCCATGTTCGTCCGCCAAAGCTGACCTCTGGCCACACTTCAACGTTCATGTTCGCGTTGTCGAACTGCAGCTGCAGGTAGCTGTCCAGCACGAAGGTCACGGCGACGAGGCGATCGCCGACCAGCCGGGACAGCAGCGCGTTGGCAACGTATGGCATGAGGCTCCTTCCGAGCAATGGCAGTTGACTGGTGACCCAGGGACTACTTGATGGCCACGAGGTTGGCCTCGATCGAACGGGTCTCCCGTCTACCGTCCCTTACTCGTGTTCTTCGGCGGCGTGTGCCTCGGGCGCCCAGTCGCGCCTGTCGTCGGGATGTCTCCCAGTATGGCGGTACGTCAGGGGGCCGTCTGTTCTGCGCTGCGTCCGCAGGTACGCTGCCTGAAGCTCGCCCTTGCGAGGCATCGAGAAGTGCCCCTTGGGATATCCCGCCGGACGACGGGGCCCAAGGGGCGCGTCACGCTCGCGCCGTGCACTTCAAGCCAGCGATAGTGCAACAAGGTGCTGCACTATTGCTGGTCCCCGTCATCAGCATCGCTCGTGGGTTCGTGTTCAGCAGCCGCCCGGACGATGAACTGCGCTGCAAATTCGCGGCGACGCGGCCAGCCTGTGTCATCCCATTCGCCGGTCTCGCGGTGGTCGGTTGACCGCGCGGCGACTCCGGTGATCTTGGTGAAGAGGTCGCCTGAGAAGGACGCGCTTGACGGGCGGCCCGAGCCGCCGATGATGTAGGCCAGCCCGACGAACCGGGCGGCGACGTCCTCGATGGTGAAGTCGTTCGCGGCCAAGCCATCCGCGATCTGCTTCTTCAGTTCGCCGAGACGTTCCGACTCGGCCACGAGTTCGTAGAGGAAGCTGCTGCCGGTCTCACCGTGTGAGTTATCGCCCGTTCGCAGGTCTGCCAAGAGCATGGGCAGGATCCGGCCAACCTCACGCTGCAGCGCCTCCGTCAGGGCGTTCTGAGTCGCATCACTCAGCCGGCGCATGTCGCGTGTGGCAGTTGTGAGCACATGTGTCCGCCGGTGGATCTGGGAGCAGCCGAGAAGAGCGGAGTCGACATCACGGGTGGGGTCGGCGGAGAGTAGCCGTCGGAGGAGAGTGGCAGCCCACCACCGGAGTTGATCGCTAGTCCACGTGAAGGTGCTCATCCGATCGTCGTTCGCCTCATCGACCAGCACCATGGCCACTGTGAGGAGTTCGAGCGTGATCGGACCCTTCGGGCCCGTGTGGTAGTCGACCTCGTCCACGTCGGGGTAGCGTTCCCGGATCTTGCTGAGCCCAAGCATCACTCGGTCGTTGTCGGCATCCGTCAAGAGAGCACGCAGGTCGTCGGCGTTGCCTGCGGCTGCTTTCTCAAGTAGCTGGCTGATGAGGGAGTCGGGGATGTCGCCCTCAGGGATGGCCTGGGCCAGGTAGCGATCGAAGTAGTCAGGATGCGCGAACCGCCTCGCGGCGACCCGTGACGGGTTCTTGCCGCGTGCGGCGGGGAAGATCGCCCCCAGCACCGACAGCGCGTCGTGGCGGTCCTCCGCTTGATCGAGAACGCTCACCAGGGCATCCCAGTCGGGCTCACGCGCCTCGCGGTTTGAACCGAAGTTCGAGGATGTCACCTTCGTGAGATCGGCCTTCCGGGCCTGCAGCCTTGCGAAGACGTCAGGGAACTGGACTCGGAGGAAGGTCGCCAGGATGAGGTCGACATCGTTCATCTCATCGAGGTCATGGGCGCGGAACTGTTCGCGTACCTGCGCCAGAAAGCGCTCGACTGCCCTTGGTGTGGTCAACTGCCTCGGCATGGTGGTGAGGATGACGTCCCCGAAGCGATGCTTGTCGAAACTAGTCTCGATCCGCTCCAACGTCAGTATGTCTGTCAGGCCGGTGTCGAGCATCCGCACGATCTGGCTGGTGAGGAGCGGCGGAATGGTGAGGGGGTATTGGACGATCTTCTCCATGAAGGCGCGTGCTCGTGCTTTCGAGGCAGTTCCCTGCGCGGGGTTCTGAAGAGTTTCGACGAGCGTCTGCTCGTCGTAGGCCAACAGGAAGTCGACCCCGGGGAAGCGGCCGAGCAGGCGGACGACTTTGAGCAAGTCGAGGAGTTCGCTGTGTTGAAGTCGATCGATGTCATCGACCACGACCAGCACTGGGGTGTCCAGCTCCCGGAGTGCTGACGCGATCTCGTCGAACGCCACATTCCACGGCTTCGCGAGGCGGTGCTCAAGCGTTCTTGACGCCTCGACGACGGCAGCCCCGGCGACGGGTATCAGGGAGGCGATAGGCCTTGCGATGTCGGCGTATGTGGCCATAAGGCCACGGACTTTGCGTCCCTTGTTCTTCGGTGCAACCGTGGCAAGGGCGGCGAAGAACTCCGAGAGCAGGCCCTCCGTCCCAGTCGTAGCCCAAGGCGTGAAGGTCACGACCATCCACCGGCTGACTTCCGCCTCTTTCAGGTACGAGGTCAACAGGGAAATGACGGAGGACTTGCCGCTGCCCCAAGGACCTTCAAGTCCGTAGACGACGCTGGACTCAGCGCTGTGATTCTCGGCGATTAGCTGGGCTGCTCGTTGCGCCACGGGTGCTCGGCGGAGTCGGTCCTCCTCCACGGTCTTGATCGGATCGTCACGCCAGCCCTTCCATGGGAGTGGCTGCTCTGCTGATTCACTCACGTGTGGCCTCCAGGCCCCGAGCGATGACCTCTACGGTTTCCTCCTTGAGGAGGACGACCCAGTGTGTGAGGCCCGCAGGAAGCGCCGACGCGTGGTTGACCTCTTCGATCAGTCGGCTGCCTTCGACCTTGCCAATCCAGTGGATATCGCTGAGGCCCAACCTCCACAGGCGGTGGTGAGAGCGCCCCTCGTCGTTGGGAAACCCGAAGCTCACGTGACGCACATCCTCGAAGGTGAGGAGGACCCCTCGCCGATCTGGGTCATCAGGGTGGGGGCCTAGGTGCAGGCGAGCGGTCGCGCCCGCCACGTCCAGCTCCGGATCCACCACGCCGTCTGGCTCCCAACTCAGTCCCGGGCGGTCAGCCTGTACGCGCTCCACGACATGCTTGGCGCGGGCGAGCGAGGCTCTCAACTGACGCATTCGCGCACCCGAGCTGCTAACAAGTCGACGCAGCGGTCGAGGTCGTCACGGTCCAGTACCTCTCGATGCTCACAATGGGCGTCAGCTGGCGAGCTGCCCCAGTCGTGTTCGACCTCGCCGGAGGTCCACATCGCCAACTGCCCGTCTGCGTTTCCTTTGCGCAGAATCAACCACGCTGCTGGCTTGTTCGTTTCGGGTCCCTCATGCAGTTCCCACGAGACGCCGTTGGCTCGCCACTCGTCGGCGCGACTGCCCGCTGCCGTGGCGACGAGTTGGAGATCGAAGTGCTCCAGCATGTTCACGTCCGCCAACGCTCGGGCGAGTGTGCGCGCACCAGCCGACGCATGCGCTCCACGACTGCCGCGCGTCGAACCGCTTCGGTCTCATGGTCGAGTTCGTCGAACAGCAGAAGAAGCTCACGGTCGAGCTCGGACTGGGTGTCAACGCCTGGCACACGCTGTAGGAATGGCCCAAGGAAGTGCTCGGGTGGGAGTTCCCAGTACGCGAACGCTCGGAGGAGTACCTCCCACTTGTCGTCCGGGTTCAAGGGCTCTTCAACTGTGTAGCTCAGGGAGGCCAGCATGGTCACGACGGCATCTCGCCCGTCTCGCCAGGTAGATCCTGGCGGAAGCTGTGCCACCGCGACCACGCTCTGGGGCTCGATGCCGGCCACGATGAGATCGCAAGCCAGCGGGATCGCTTGGTCCATAGCGTCGAGGTGCCGGCCGAGAGCGACCATCCCCGCGAGGCGGCCTGTGCGCTCCCGAAGGGATGCACGGAGGCGTTGGTCACCAACGGACATGAGCATCTGCTGAGGCGTGACTCTGCCTGCATTGGGGTAGGGCAGGTCAAGACCGAGTTCATCAAGCGCCCGCTCGTAGCCACCGAGCCACTCACGGACCCGCTCCAGCGTGTAGGAGTCCGAAGCCTCTTCCGCCAAGTCTTCGTACAACGAGAACAGGGTGTCTCCCTGTGTCAGAACACCGGGGAACCGCCGCCCGACGTGCTGAGCGAGCACGAGACCACCGGCTCGCCCCAACTCCTCGATCGCCATGGCGTCTCCTTCAGCACTGACGGTGGCACACTCAGCCATCATTGTGACTCGGGGGAGCCGCTGGCGCCGGGCGGATAGACTTTGGCCGCGGCTCAGCAAGCCTGAACTCAGCCAAGTGATCATGAACCGCCAGCGTTTCACGCATCCATTGGGGGACACGGCGATCCAGGTAGCCGTTCGGGTCGGCGACCACCCAGTCGAGTTCCCACCTCTCCACGAACGGCCACTGGTGGCCTCCCTCGTTACGCAGGAGCGTGTGTTGAAGCCAGCGGCCGAGGGTGCTGGGGAGACCCATGATCGAGGTAGGGCCCGGAATGGCGTCGTCGAGGTAGTCCACGGTCTCGGCGTCGGGTGCGTAGGTTGCGATCCAGCCGAGACGCCGGGTGTGTTCGCTGCCGATCTCTCCGGCGGTGAGTGTGGCGTCGAGGACGTTGAGGTCGTGTGTCTGGTAGGGCGGTTCAACTGCGATGGCCCAGGACGGGCGCCGTTTCAGACGGCTGATGCCCGGGACCGTGGTCCTTCAAGGCGGTTGCCAGGCCAGCGGCTCGCCGGTCGGCCTGCCGAGTCGTGTCGCGGCTGATTCGATCACGTCGCCCGTCTCGCCCGTCGTCGGTCGTGTTCCACTCGATCTCAGCGTGTGACAACGAGCCCCGGCAGTGACACGCCAGAGACAAGAAACCCGGAAAGTGACAAGTTGCGCCGGAACCTACAAGCCGGGCAGTGCGGTAGGACTCACGGTGCCGGGAACAAGGGCGGCATACTGAGAGTTGAGTCTGATGAACGCAACTTTGCGGAGTCTGAAGTTGACAACCTCAACCCAGGTTCCACACAGTTGAGTCCAGAACCATCAACCCAGGGCGCGACCACACCGGCGGGCCCACGCGACTCCTCAGGAGAACCACCATGGCACGTGCGGTCGGCATCGACCTCGGCACCACCAACTCGGCTGTCGCCGTCCTCGAGGGCGGGGAGCCGACCATTATCGCCAACGCGGAGGGCGGCCGGACCACCCCGAGCGTCGTCGCGTTCAGCAAGAACGGCGAGGTCCTCGTCGGCGAGATCGCCAAGCGTCAGGCGGTCACCAATGTCGAGCGGACCATCCGTTCGGTCAAGCGCCACATGGGCACGGACTGGAAGTCCGACGACATCGACGGCAAGCGCTACACCGCTCAGGAGATCAGCGCCCGCATCCTCATGAAGCTCAAGCGAGACGCGGAGGCCTACCTCGGCGAGACCGTGACCGACGCCGTCATCACGGTGCCGGCATACTTCAACGACGCCGAGCGGCACGCGACCAAGGAGGCCGGCGAGATCGCTGGACTCAACGTCCTGCGCATCATCAATGAGCCGACCGCGGCGGCCCTGGCCTACGGCCTCGACAAGGGCAAGGAGGACGAGCTCATCCTCGTCTTCGACCTCGGTGGCGGCACCTTCGACGTCTCCCTCCTCGAGGTCGGCAAGGACCCCGACGACGGCTTCGCGACGATCCAGGTCAAGTCGACCTCCGGCGACAACCGCCTCGGCGGCGACGACTGGGACGAGCGGATCGTCAAGCACCTCCTGACCACGGTGAAGAACACCACAGGCATGGACCTGGCGAAGGACAAGATCGCCATGCAGCGCCTCCGTGACGCCGCCGAGCAGGCCAAGAAGGAGCTCTCGACCGCGACGAGCACCAATATCAACCTCCAGTACCTCTCGATGGGCGAGAATGGCCCGATCCACCTCGACGAGACCCTCAGCCGCGCGCAGTTCGAGGCGATGACCTCGGACCTGCTCGAGCGGTGCAAGGCCCCCTTCCACAAGGCGATCGCCGACGCCGGGATCAAGCTCTCCGAGATCGACCACGTCGTCCTCGTCGGTGGCAGCACCCGTATGCCGGCCGTGACGACCCTGGTCAAGGAGCTGACCGGCGGCAAGGAGCCGAACAAGGGCGTCAACCCGGACGAGGTCGTCGCCGTCGGCGCGAGCCTGCAGGCCGGCGTCCTCAAGGGCGAGCGTAAGGACGTCCTGCTCATCGATGTCACCCCGCTCAGCCTCGGCATCGAGACCCAGGGCGGCCGGTTCACCAAGCTCATCGACCGCAACACGGCCATTCCGACCAAGCGCAGCGAGATCTTCACGACGGCCGACGACAACCAGCCGTCTGTTCTCATCCAGGTCTTCCAGGGTGAGCGCGAGATCGCACAGCACAACAAGGGTCTGGGCACCTTCGAGCTGACCGGCATCGCCCCGGCCCCGCGCGGCATCCCGAAGATCGAGGTGACCTTCGATATCGACGCCAACGGCATCGTCCACGTCTCCGCCAAGGACATGGGCACCGGCAAGGAGCAGTCGATGACGATCTCCGGCGGCAGCGCGCTGCCCAAGGAGGAGATCGAGCGGATGGTCAAGGAGGCCGAGGCACACGCCGAGGAGGACAAGAAGCGCGTCGAGGAGATCGAGACCCGCAACCAGGCCGAGCAGCTCGTCTACTCGACCGAGAAGTTCCTCGCCGACAGCGGCGACAAGGCGCCAGAGGCCGAGCGCAAGGTAGTCGAGGAGGCGCTGGCCGACCTCAAGGCCGCCGTCGCCAAGGACTCCACGGCGAGCATCGACGACCTCAAGGCCAAGACCGCGAAGCTCGGTGAGGTCTCGCAGGTGATGGGCCAGGCCATGTATGCCGCCGCGGCCGCCGCTGGCGAGGACGCCCCCGGCGCGGAGCCGCAGGACCACGCGGCCGGTGCCGACCAGGGCAGCGACGAGGACATCGTCGACGCCGAGGTCGTCGACGACGAGGACAAGAAGTGACCGACCGTCCCGACGAGGTCGCCTCGGGGGCGGAGCCGCAGGGCTCCGCCCCAGGGGCGGACCCCGGGGCCACTTCGGGGGCCACTTCGGGGGCCACGCCCGGGGGCACCCCCGGAGGGGTCGAGGTCCCGGACACCGCCGAGTCGCTCCTCGACGGCTCGCTCGGGCGGGCTCCCCAGGAGGGCGACGCGGTCGTCTCCGACGGCATGGCCGCCGAGGGCGACTCCGCCGAGCAGCCGGTTGACACGGACCGCCACCCGGACACCGTCCTCGCCGCGGAGCGGCTGGTCGACCTGCAGCGCCTCCAGGCCGAGTACGTCAACTACAAGCGCCGCGTCGACCGGGACCGCGAGCTGGCCCGCGACGCGGGCACCGCGGCGGTCCTCGAGGGGCTGCTGCCGGTCCTCGACGACATCCATCTCGCGCGTGAGCACGGCGACCTCGTCGACGGCCCGTTCGCGGCCATCGCCGACAAGCTCCTCGCCGCCCTGGGCCGTTTCGGTGTGACCCCGCTCGGCGCGGCCGGGGAGCCCTTCGACCCGATGGTCCATGAGGCGCTGATGCGGATCCAGGCCGAGCTGCCCCCGGAGGCGACGACGACCACGGTCGTCCAGGTCCTCCAGCCCGGATACAAGATCGGCGAGCGGGTCGTGCGCCCTGCTCGAGTGTCGGTCGCCGAACCCGAATAGGCAGGTATGTCGGTTCGGCATACGACCGGTTCGACATACGAGAAAAACCACAGAAGGGAGGTGCGCCGAGATGGCGAGCCAGGACTGGCTGGACAAGGACTTCTACGCGATCCTCGGCGTGCCGCAGGACGCGGACGACGCGACGATCAAGAAGACGTACCGCAAGCTCGCGCGCAAGCTGCACCCCGACCAGAACGCCAACGACACCAAGGCCGAGGAGCGCTTCAAGGAGATCGGCGAGGCGTACTCGGTGCTCTCCGACCATGAACAGCGGCGCCAGTACGACCAGATCCGCACCATGACTCGCGGTGGCGCGAGGTTCACGGCGGGTGCGCCCGGCAGCGGCGCCGGCTTCGAGGACCTCTTCTCCGGACTTTTCGGCGGGGGATCCGGGAACGTCCGTTTCACTACGAGTGGTGGGGGAGCCGGCGGCCAGCAGGATCTCAACGACCTCCTCGGCGGCCTCTTCGGAGGCGGCACGGGCGGGGCCGGCGGCGCCGGCTTCCCGGGCGGCTATGGCGGGCAGCCGGGCTTCGGCACCGGCTTCCAGCAGCCGATGAAGGGTCATGACATCGCCGCGACGACCACGCTGTCCTTCCGCGACGCGGTCGAGGGCACCACGGCGACCCTTCGCGCGGCCGATGGTGCGAGCGTCACCACCCGGATCCCGGCCGGCGTCAAGGACGGCCAGAAGATCCGGCTGCGCGGCAAGGGCGGCCCCGGCTCCGGAGGCGGCCCGAAGGGCGACCTCATCCTCACCGTGTCGGTGTCGAAGCACCCGGTCTTCGGCCGCGACGGCGACCACCTCACCCTCGATCTGCCGGTGACCTTCGCCGAGGCCACGCTCGGTGCCACCGTCGAGGTCCCCACCCTGAGCGGTGACACCGTCAAGGTCCGCATCGCCGCTGGCACCCCCAGCGGCCGGGTCCTTCGAGTCCGCGGTCGCGGGGTCCACCATGGCGAGACGACCGGCGACCTGCTCGTCAAGGTCCAGGTCGTCGTCCCGGCCCGGCTCAGCGACGAGGCGAGGGCCGCGGTCGAGGCGCTGCGCGCCCACGACGAGGGTCAGGACCCGCGGGCCGACATCATGGCCAAGGCCGGGTTCTGATGCGCTCGGCCGCCGCCGACGACACCCCCGTCTTCGTCATCTCGGTGGCGGCGGCGCTGTCCGGCATGCACGCCCAGACCCTGCGCCAGTACGACCGGCTCGGTCTGGTCTCCCCGCAACGCACCCGCGGTGGCGGCCGGCGCTACTCCGCTCGGGATATCGCCCGACTCAGGGAGGTCCAGCGGCTATCCCAGCAGGAGGGCGTGTCGCTGGCCGGCATACAGCGCATCCTCGAGCTGGAGAACCAGGTTCACGCCCTCCGGCTGCGCCTCACTGAGATGACCCAGCGGCTGGACGCGGCGGAAGCCGCGCTGGGACTTGGCGGCCGGGTCTTCGCCGCCGGCCCGGCCGGCGACATCGTCTCGGTGCGCCCTGGGGAGCGCCCGCGGCGCACCTCCCTCGGTGGTTCACAAGCCCTCGTCGTATGGCGCCCCCATCGCTGACCACGGGCCGCACCGGCACGAGCTCTGCTCTCGTCAACCCGTAATGAATCCTGCCCGACGGCCCATGTTTCCCCGTATTCGGCTGACAGGACACCCTCGCACCAGGTACAACTGAAGTCGGCGGGACCCATGGGGATGGGTGGTCGCCCATCGGGGAAAAGTGACAAGAGACATCCGGCCCTCCCTAGGGTTGACCACCTGCAGTGGGGCATCCAGTCGATGGTCTTCTCACCGGCCATGGTTGGCTCCACGGTTGTGCACCGTGACATTGCCGGTCCCGGCCAGGCCATCGTCTACGACACCATGCACCTCGGTCCACAGCGTGGACGCGACAAACGGTCGGTCTACGAACGGCCGCTGCCGCGCAGGCTCTGGCTCGACTCCGCGTGCACGACGGGTGACGCGAGGGCCTCGTTCGTCGTGACCGCCGACCTGGTCGACCGACGGGTCGTCCTCGTCGGCTGGAGCGCGGTGACCGACTACACCCTGGCCGAGTACACGAACGCCGGAGAAGTCACCAGAGGCACCGAGACGAAGCCGGTCTCGGCACGGTGACCAAGGGCGCGGGCGGAGGCACCGGCGGTGGCCACCGTCGGTCTGCGTCGGGGACCTCGTCTGGTTCGACGCCAACCACGACGGTGTCCAGGGCACCGGGGAGGCTGGCATACCGGGGGTCAAGCTCACGCTCACCGGACCGACCGGTCAGCCCGTCACGGATGTCTCCGGGGCCGTCGTCGGCCCGCAGACCACCTCGCCAACCGGGACCTACTCGTTCTGCAAGCTGCCGGCATTGCCCGCCGGCGCCCATTACACCGTGACCATCGGCTCGACCACGGTCGCGACTGGCTACCTGCCGACGCTGACCGGGTCCGGGACGCCGGCGACGGACTCCGCCCTTGGCGTGGCCGTGTCGACCGACCTCACCGCCAACCGGGACAAGGACCTGACCCTGGACTTCGGCTACTGGCGGCCCGCGCCTGCCGTCGACATCGAGAAGCTCGACGCGGCGGGCCACGACGCCGACGCGGCGGCCAAGGCCGTCGAGCTCGGTGCCCTGCCAGGCGCCACCGGACTCGTCTTCGTCGTGAAGAACACCGGGACCGAACCACTCGTCGACGTTGACATCAGCGACACGGTTCTTGCCGGCGGCACCGTCACCGGACTGCGCTGCACCTTCCCCGGAGGCTCCACCGGCGTCTCATGGTCCGGCCCACTGGCGGTGGGGGCCTCGTTCACCTGCTCCGGACAGCTGTCCGGAGTGCTTCCGGGCACGGTGCACCACGACCGTGCCGCCGTGAGCGGCACGGGGGCGGAGAGCCGCATCGCGGTCAAGGATGCCGATGACTACTTCGCGAAGGTGACCGTCGCGCCGGCCGTCGACATCGAGAAGCTCGACGCCGCCGGCCATGACGCGGACCAGGTCGCACAGGCGGTCGACCTCTCCGGGTCCAAGGCCGCGACCGGACTCGTCTTCGTCGTGAGGAACACCGGGACGGAACCACTAGTCGACGTGACGGTCACGGACACCGTCGTGAGCAATGGCTCGGTGACCGGGCTCAGCTGCACCTTCCCGGACGGCTCGAGTGGCCGCACGTGGACGGGTCCCTTCGCTGTCGGCACCTCGTTCCGTTGCACTGCGACCCTGGCCGGGGTTGTCCCCTCGGCGACACCCCACGAGGACATCGCCTCGGTCACCGGTCACGGTCAGTACACCGCGACCACGGTGACCGACAAGGACGGGTACTTCGCCACTGTCACCGCAACGCCGGGCATCTCGGTCGTCAAGGGCGACGAGGCAGGCAATGCCGCCGACACGCGGGAGGATGCAGTCCGCCTCCCGGACGGTCGCACCGGCCTCGTCATCACGGTGCGCAACACCGGGAACCAGCCGCTCGTCAACGTGAGCGTCACGGACCGGGTCTGGCGCGGCGGGGTGGTCGACTCGCTCAGCTGTGACTTCTCCGCCTTCGGCGGACCTGCGACGGGGACGACCTGGGCCGGACCGCTCCCGGCTGGAGGTCCTTCTCGTGCGCCGCCGCTCTCCACGACCTTGCCGCCGGTGACCGGCACAAGGACACCGCAAAGGTCTCCGGTCAAGGAGCGATCTCCGACACCGTGGTCTCCGACCGCGACCCGTACTTCGCCCTGCGGCCCTCCCCCCCGGGCGCCCCTCCCCCGCACGGGCGCCCAGTTCGACGGCGCTCTCCCGAGGGCAGCCCTGCTTGTCGGAGGCGGACTTGGCCTTGTTGTGGCTGCGTCCCGCCGTCGATTCCGTGCCGGTCGCTGACGCGACAGGGCGGAACCACACGCCGCCCGCTGTCGCCGGTCCCTCCACCGGCGACGGTGGGCGGCGTGTGTGCAGGTCGGGGTGGTCTGGAACACTCTTGCGGGTCCGCTGCCCCGTACGTCAGCCGAGCGTGTGCCGTGGCCGCGCCGTGGCCGCCGTGGCCCGCCGCGCGACCCGGTCACGACGCGCCCAACGCCCTGACGAACTCGTCGTGGACCGGGCGTCCGAAGAGGACGAACCGGACGAGGTCGAGCTGCTCCGCCGCCGCCGACCGGCGGACCGCCGCGACCGCCGTGTCGGCCACCGTCGCGGCCGCCCAGCCGTAGGCCCCTGCGCTCACCGCGGGGAAGGCGATGCTCCGCGCCCCCAGGCCGACCGCGACGTCCAGCGAGGTCTCATAGCACGACGCCAGCTGCGCGGGGTCGCGCTGCCCCCGGCTCCAGTTCGGCCCCACGGTGTGGATCACCCACCGGCAGGGGAGGTCACCCCCGCCGGTTGCCACCGCCTCGCCCACCGGAAGACCGTCCGGGTATGCCGTTCGTCGGACCCGTCGGCACTCCTCGAGCAGCCGCGGCCCAGCAGCCGCATGGATGGCACCGTCGACGCCTCCACCGCCGAGGAGGGTGGAGTTCGCGGCGTTGACGATGGCGTCGACCCGCTGCTGGGTGAGGTCGCCGAGGACCGCCTCGACCCTGGCCGTCATACCGCCAGGGTATGCCGCCGAGCCACCTCCCAACCGGGCCATCCCGAGGCACGCGCCTTGCGCAAGAAGAAGTTCGGTGTGGGAAAGGGTAGTCCGCAGACTCTGTCGCGCTTAGGCTTCGTGCGGGGCCCGCAGCCCCTCATACCCCTGACTCGGGAGGACATGTGAAAGACACCCTTGCGCCGAGGCGGTCCCGGATCCGCGGTCTCATCGCCGCATCCGCCGTTGCCGTCGTCGCGCCCCTGGGGCTCGCAGCTCTGGCCACTCCGGCCGACGCTGCCGCTTCGAAGACCGGCCTGTACATCATCCAGGTCAGCGGGTCGCCGGTGGCGACCTACACCGGCGGTGTCGCTGGGCTGAGCCGCACCAAGCCGGTGGAGGGCGAGCGGGTCGACTCACGCTCGTCGGCCGCCAAGGCATACTCCGCCACGCTGGTCTCGCAGCACGCCGCCGTGCTGAGCCGGGCTAAGGTCGCGGTCTCGGCGAGGACGATCGACTACACCACCGCCTTCAACGGCTTCGCGGCCCGGCTTACCAAGGACCAGGCCAAGCAGGTCGAGCGGACGCCAGGTGTGGTGCACGTCTGGGCCGACGAGATCCGGACCACCGACACCATCCGGACCCCAGGCTTCCTCGGGCTATCCGGCCCGACCGGCGTGTGGCAGACCAAGCTTGGCGGGCTCGACAAGGCCGGCTTGGGCGTCATCGTCGGCATCATCGACTCGGGCTTCTGGCCGGAGAGCGCCAGCTTCGCTTCACTGCCCAGCCCCCGCCCGGACGCGACCCGTATCGCCAGGAAGTGGCACGGTACCTGCGACGTCGGCGAGAACAACCCCGTGACGTGCAACAACAAGGTCATCGGCGCCCGGTACTACCACGGGGGGGTCGACGTCGAGAGCTTCGAGTTCCTCTCGCCGCGCGACTATAACGGTCACGGGTCGCACACCGCCTCGACCGCCGCGGGCAACTACGGTGTCGACGCGGTCATCAACGGCGGCAGCGTCGGCTCGATGAGCGGCATGGCTCCGCAGGCGCGAATTGCGGTGTACAAGGGCCTGTGGGCTACTCCGGACGGGCGGGCCTCGGGCTCGACGGCCGACCTCGTCCACGCCATCGACGACGCGGTGGCCGACGGCGTCGACGTCATCAACTACTCGATCTCCGGGTCGAGCACCTATGTCGTCAGCCCCGATGAGATCGCCTTCCTCAACGCTGCCGACGCGGGCGTCTTCGTGTCGACCTCAGCCGGCAACTCCGGTGACACGGTCGGCGAGAGCAGCGTCGCGCACAACTCGCCGTGGACGATGACGGTTGCCGCCAGCACCTCGGACCGCGGCACGGTCAAGTCCGTCACCCTCGGCAACGGGACGACCTACACCGGTCTCGGTGTCGGTGGTGCTGTCGGTCCGGCGCCGGTGGCCGACTCCAGCGTCCTCGGCCTGGACGGGGCCGACCCGACCGCTCTCAGCCTCTGCTTCTCGGATGCAGACAGCGACCCGACCAATGGCATCCAGCCGGTGCTCGACCCGGCCAAGGTGGCCGGGAAGATCGTCATCTGCACCCGCGGGACCAACGCCCGGGTGGACAAGAGCGCCGCGGTTAAGGCCGCCGGCGGGGTCGGTATGATCCTCGCCAATGCCTCCGACGCGCAGACCCTGAACGCCGACTTCCACGCCGTCCCGACCGTGCACCTCACGGCCACCGACGGCGCGGCGGTCAAAGCGTATGCCGCCGCAGGTGGCAGCCCGACGGCAACGATCAACGCCACCGACACCACACCGGTGCGTGCCCCGGAGATGGCCGGCTTCTCGTCCTACGGCCCGGCTCTCGCCGGTGACGGGAACCTGCTCAAGCCGGATATCACCGCCCCGGGCGTCGACATCATCGCCGCCGTCTCGCCGGCGGGCGACTCGGACGGCAACAGCTTCAACGCCGAGTCGGGCACGTCGATGTCGGCCCCGCACATCGCGGGCATCGCGGCGCTGATCACCCAGGCCCACCCGAAGTGGTCACCGATGACGATCAAGTCGGCGCTCATGACGTCGGCGACCACGCTCGACAATAAGGGACTGCCCATCCAGCGAGCCGGGGCCGATGCGACACCACTCGACTATGGTGCAGGACATGTTCGTCCGGCCAACGCCTTCAGCCCAGGCCTGGTGTACAACTCGACGTCGCTGGATTGGATCCGGTACGGCTGCGGCATTGGGCAGTTCCAGCTCATCACCGACCCGTCGTTCTGCCAAGCCTACGGATCAGTGGACCCGAGCAACCTCAACTACCCAAGCATCGCGGTTGGGGCGTTGGCGGGATCGAAGGTTATCACCCGGACAGTGACCAACCCGAGCAGCCGCGGCGAGCGGTATGTCGCTTCGGTCAAGGCTCCCCCCGGCTTCACCGCAGCGGTGAACCCGAGAATCATCACGGTCCCCCCGGGTGCGTCGACGTCCTTCACGGTGACTCTGACGCGCACCTCCGCACCTCTGGGTGAGTGGGCCTTCGGGTCACTCACGTGGAGGAGTGGCTACAGCCGGCATATTGTGACCAGTCCGATCGCGTTGCGCCCCGTCGCCGTGTCGGCGCCGCGGGAGATCGCAGTGACTGGCGCCTCCGGCAGCACGACGGCCTCGGTCACCCCCGGGTACACCGGCAGCCTCACCGCCACGGCGGCGGGGCTCGTCGAGGGCCTGGACCAGGTCGCCACGACGACGCTTGCAGCCAACTCGACGGTGACGGTCACCATCCCCGAAGGGACGAGGGTCGCCCGGTTCGCGACCTATGACGCGGACTACCCTGCCGGCACCGATATCGACCTCGTCGTCTCCAAGGACGGGGTTGAAGTCGGGTCCAGCGCTGGAGGGACATCCGAGGAGGAGGTCACCTTGGAGGCCCCGGCAGCCGGGACCTATGAGGTCACCCTCGACCTGTTCGCCGGGGCCGACCCGACGGACATCCACCTCGTGTCCTACGCCCTGGGCAGCTCGGCCGCCGGCAACCTCACGGTGACCCCGGCCAGCCAGGCGGTCCGCATAGGCACGGCGGCCTCGGTCTCCATCGCGTGGACCGGGCTCGACCCGGCCAAGCGGTACCTCGGCGCCGTGATCTACGGCGACGGGACATCGACGGTGGGCCGCACCCTGGTCAACGTCCTGAAGTAGCACCGTCAGGTCCCCGGTCGTCGGGGACCGCGAGGGGCGTCCGGAGCGATCCGGGCGCCCCTCGGCGTGTCGGGGAGTTGAGCGGAATAGGCTCAACTTTTGGGCCGTTGTCCCAGGTGAACCGCGCTGTAGACAGTCTCGTGCGGACCGACCACAGCCGCGACCAGCACCACGTGAAGGAGTACCCGCACCCCATGGACCTGCAGCTGACGACCAAGGCCCAGGAGGCCTTCTCCGCTGCCGTGCGCGCTGCCGCGGCGGCCGGGCACCCGCACACCGAGCCGGCCCATCTCATGGCCGCGCTGCTCGACCAGCAGGGCACGACGACCTCGGCCCTGGTCGAGGCCGCGGGAGCCACCACCACGCAGCTGGTCCAGACGACCCGTCGCTCACTCGACGCCTTGCCCAGCGTCACCGGCTCCAGCGTCGCCAGCCCCACCCCGTCCCGGTCGACCCTCGCGGTGCTCGAGAACGCCCGCGCCGCGATGGCCGCGATGTCCGACACCTATGTCTCCACCGACCACCTCCTGCTCGCCCTGGCCCGCACCGGCCAGTTCGGCCTCGACGCCGCCGCGGTGGAGGCCGGCATACCGCGGCTTCGTGGTGGCGCGAAGGTGACCAGCGAGACCCCGGAGGCGACCTTCGACGCCCTCGGCAAGTACGGCACCGACCTGACCGAGCGGGCCCGCGAGGGCAAGCTCGACCCGGTCATCGGCCGCGACGCCGAGATCCGCCGCGTCGTCCAGGTGCTGAGCCGCCGGACGAAGAACAACCCGGTCCTCATCGGCGAGCCCGGCGTCGGCAAGACCGCCGTCGTCGAGGGGCTGGCCCAGCGGATCGTCGACGGCGACGTCCCCGAGTCACTGCGCGGTAAGCGGCTCATCAGCCTGGACCTCGGCGCGATGGTCGCCGGGGCGAAGTACCGCGGCGAGTTCGAGGAGCGGCTCAAGGCCGTCCTCGAGGAGATCCGCGGGGCGCAGGGGCAGGTCGTCACCTTCATCGACGAGCTGCACACCGTCGTCGGTGCCGGCGCGACCGGCGAGGGCGCCATGGACGCCGGCAACATGCTCAAGCCGCTGCTGGCTCGTGGCGAGCTGCGGATGGTCGGCGCGACGACGCTGGACGAGTACCGCGAGCACATCGAGAAGGACCCGGCGCTGGAGCGCCGCTTCCAGCAGGTGTATGTCGGTGAGCCCAGCGTCGAGGACACCATCGCGATCCTCCGCGGGCTCAAGGAGCGCTACGAGGCCCACCACAAGGTCGAGATCGAGGACGCGGCGCTCGTCGCCGCCGCGTCGCTCTCGGACCGGTTCATCAGCGGCCGCCAGCTCCCCGACAAGGCCATCGACCTCGTCGACGAGGCCGCCTCGCGGCTGCGGATGGAGATCGACTCCTCTCCGGTCGAGATCGACCAGCTCCGCCGCGCCGTGGACCGGCTGACGATGGAGGAGCTGCACCTGGCCCAGGAGAGCGACGAGGCCTCGGTCGAGCGGCTCGCCCGGCTGCGCAAGGACCTCGCCGACAAGACCGACGAGCTCGCCGCGCTCAACGCCCGGTGGGAGGCCGAGAAGTCCGGGCTCAACCGGGTCGGCGAGCTCAAGGCGCGGGTCGACGACCTGCGTACCCAGGCCGAGCGGCTCCAGCGCGACGGTGACTACGCCGCCGCCTCCAAGCTCCTGTATGGCGATATCCCCGCCCTCGAGCGCGAGCTGGCTGCTGCGTCGGAGGCCGAGGCGGCCGCCGGTCCGAGGGACCAGATGGTCAAGGAGCGGGTCGGCGCCGACGATATCGCCGAGGTGATCTCGGCCTGGACCGGCATACCGGCGGGTCGCATCCTCCAGGGCGAGACCGAAAAGCTGCTCTCCATGGAGTCGCTCATCGGCGCCCGGCTCATCGGCCAGGGGGCCGCGGTGCGGGCCGTCTCGGACGCCGTCCGGCGCTCGCGGGCCGGCATCGCCGACCCCGACCGGCCCACCGGGTCCTTCCTCTTCCTCGGCCCCACCGGCGTCGGCAAGACCGAGCTCGCGAAGGCGCTGGCCGACTTCCTCTTCGACGACGAGCGCGCCATGGTGCGCATCGACATGTCGGAGTACTCCGAGCGGCACGCCGTCGCCCGGCTCATCGGTGCGCCTCCGGGCTACGTCGGCTACGAGGAGGGTGGCCAGCTCACCGAGGCGGTCCGGCGCCGGCCCTACTGCGTCGTCCTGCTCGACGAGGTCGAGAAGGCCCATCCGGAGACCTTCGACATCCTCCTCCAGGTGCTCGACGACGGCCGGCTGACCGACGGCCAGGGCCGCACGGTCGACTTCCGCAATGTCATCCTCGTCATGACGAGCAACCTCGGCTCGGCCTACCTCGTCGACCCCACGCTGAGCGAGCCGGACAAGCGGGAGTCGGTCCTGGCGGCGGTCCGCGCGTCCTTCAAGCCGGAGTTCCTCAACCGGCTCGACGAGGTCGTCATCTTCGACGCCCTCAGCACCGACGAGCTCGGCGAGATCGTCGAGCTGCAGGTGCGGGCCCTGGCCACCCGGCTGCGGGACCGCCGGATCACCCTCGAGGTCACGCCCGCGGCTCGCGAGTGGCTCGCCCTGGCCGGCTACGACCCGGCGTATGGCGCCCGGCCGCTTCGTCGGCTCATCCAGCGCGAGATCGGCGACCGGCTCGCCCGGGCGCTCCTCGCGGGGGAGATCCGGGACGGTCAGGTCGTTGGGGTCGACCTCGACGAGTCGGGGACCGCGCTGCGGCTGCGCTGACCGGTCGAGCCGGGCGCGTCAGCCGCCGTCGATGACCCAGCGAGCGGCATACGGGCTGAGCCAGACCAGGCCGTCGAAGCCGGCGGCGAGGTCGTGCCCGGACAAGGCGTCGAAGGGCGTGGTGATCCCGACCTGGGCCAGCCGCGCCACCGGGAACGAGCGCCACGAGTCGGTCACGTTGTAGAGCCCGACGAAGACCCCGCTCGGGTGCCGGCGCAGGGTGGCCAGCACTCCGGGGTCGGTGCCGTGGAGGACCTGCGAGGGGGCCGAGGCGTGCAGCTGCGGCAGCGCGGCCCGCACCCGGCTCACGTGGGCGATGCCCTGGAAGACCTTCCCCGTCGTCGTCGTGAGGTCGGTGCGGTGGGCCGCCAGCGCCCAGTCCAGCCGGGGCCGGTGCGCCCACCGGTTGTCGTCCGCATGGCCCGGCTCGCTCGCCCATGCCGGGTCGTTCGGCAGGCCCAGCTCGTCGCCGGACCAGATGACCGGCACCCCTCCCCACCCGCCCACGACCGCATGGACGAGGAACATCCGGGCCAGGGCCAGGCCCTCGTCCTCGGCCGTCGTCGCGGTCGCCAGGCCACACAGCGAGGCCGAGGTCCCGCTGATCCGCCGGTCGCCGGTCTGCTCGTTGTGCTGGAAGACCAGGCCGGCCGCCGGTGAGCCGGCGTACGTCCCGGAGTACCAGTCGGCGAGGAAGGCCCGGTGCAGGGCCCCGTTGAGACCGACCGCCGCCGCGTCCCCGTCGTCGATGGCCCAGCCGATGTCGTCATGGCAGCGGACGTAGGTGACCCAGGTCGCCGTCGTGGGGATGGCGGGCAGCGCACCCAGCGCGGAGGCGCTCAGATGGACGTCGCCGGTCGCGATCATCGACCACAGCTGCACCATGAGGCTGTTGTGGTAGGCGAGGTCGCTGACCCGGCCGGCGTGCTCGCCTTGGCCGAAGTACTGCGCCAGGTCACGGGGGCCGACGATGGCCTCGGCCTTGAAGGCGACCGCAGGGCAGGCCAGCCGTGCCGCGGCGCGGAGCACCTGGGTGAGCGAGTGGACCTCGGCCTGGTTCTGGCAGGTCGTGCCGAGCCGTTTCCAGAGGAAGGCGATGGCGTCGAGGCGGAGCACCTCCACCCCGAGGTTGGCGAGGAAGAAGATGACGTCGACATACTCGAGGAGCACCTCAGGGTTGGCCCAGTTGACGTCCCACTGCCACTCGTTGAAGGTCGTCCAGACCCACCCGTTGAGGTCCTCGTCCCAGGTGAAGTTGCCCGGGGCGAAGTCGGGGAAGACGTCGGGCAGGGTCTGCTCGTACTGGTCCGGCAGGCTCCGGTCGGGGTAGAGGTAGAAGTACTTCTGGTATGCCGGGTCGCCCGCTCGAGCCTTGACCGCCCACTCGTGCTCGCGGGCGACGTGGTTGAGGACGAGGTCGAGAACCAGCGAGATCCCGCGATGGCGCAGCGTCGTGGCGAGGGCTCTGAGGTCCTCAACGGTCCCCAGGTCGGGTCGGATCGTCCGGTAGTCCGCAACGGCATACCCCCCGTCGTTGTCCCCGTCGCGGGGCCGGAGCAGGGGCATGAGGTGGAGGTAGTGAACCCCGAGCTCCTCGAGGTAGCCGGCGTGCTCGCCCACCCCGGCCAAGGTGCCGGCAAAGCGGTCCGCATAGCACGCGTAGCCGACCATCTCGGGCTGCTGGAGCCAGTCGGGGCGCAGCAGGCGGGCCTCGTCCAGTCGGTGCAGCTCGGGGTCGCGGTCACGGTATGCCGCCGCGGCGTGCCGGACCAGCGCCAACGCGAGCGCGGCGCAGTTGTGCTCGGGGTAGACGTGCTCCAGGCCGCTGACGAGGTCCTCGTACCACCGGTCCAGACGCAGTCCGAAGGCCTCCCGCCGGGTCGGGTCAAGACCGGCGAGCACCTCGGCGGCAGCCGAGTGCGCCTCAGCGGGCGCGGTATGGAGCAGTGCCATGGGAGTCCGGTTCGTCGGGTGAGCGAGGGTCTGGCCGCCGCCCGGCCCGGTCCGGTCAGCCTCGGCCGACCGGACCGGGTGGGGCGTCCGTTACGAGGGCTGCTGGTGTTTGGTCGCGAGCTCGGCCGGCATGTAGTCGTAGCGGATCATCGAGCGGGTGAACAGCCCGGTGCCATGGGAGACCGACCGGAGGTCGATCGCGTACCGGCTCAGCTCGGTCTGCGGGACCTCGGCGTGGACGATGGTGCGGCCCTTCTCCGCGGCCGGCTCGGTGCCGACCACCTGGCCGCGACGACCGCGGAGGTCGGCCATCACGGCGCCGAGGAAGTCGTCCGAAACCCAGACAGTCACCGAGTCGACCGGCTCCAAGAGCGCCACCGTGGCGGCATTCGCGGCCTCCTTGAGGGCGAGCGCGGCGGCAGTCTGGAAGGCCATGTCCGAGGAGTCGACCGAGTGGGCCTTGCCGTCATACAGGGTGACCCGGATGTCGACGAGGGGGTAGCCGGCGAGGACACCCTTCTCCAGCTGGTTGAGCAGGCCCTTCTCCACCGAGGGGATGAAGTTGCGCGGCACCGACCCACCGACGACCTTGTCGACGAACTCGAAACCCTCGCCGCGGGGGAGTGGCTCGATCTCGACCTTGACGACGGCATACTGCCCGTGGCCACCGCTCTGCTTGACCAGGCGGCCCTGGACGTCGCACTTGCGGACGAAGGTCTCCCGCAGCGCCGTCCGGAAGGGCTCGATGTCGACCGCGACGCCGTAGCGCTCCTTGAGCCGGTTCGTCAGCTCCTCGACGTGGGCCTGGCCCATGGTCCAGATGACGACCTGCTTGGTCTCGGCGTTGTGCTCCAGCCGCATCGTCACGTCCTCGGACGCGACCCGCTGCAGCGCGGAGGCCAGCTTGTCCTCGTCGGCGCTGCTGCTTGCCTTGATGGCGATCGGCAGCAGCGGCTCGGGGAGCACCCAGGGCTCGACGAGGGCGGGGCGGTCCTTCGAGCTCAAGGTGTCAGAGGTCTCCGCGGCCGCGAGCTTGGTCACCACGACGATGTCCCCGGCGATCGCGCGCTTCTTCGGGGCGGACTCGTCGAACAGCGGCCCGGACAGGTGGCCGACCCGCTCGTCGTTGTCGTGACCGGGGTGGCCCTCGATCTCGCGGCCGACGAAGGTCTCGAGGTGGCCGGAGACGTGGACGACCTCGTCCGAACGCAGCGTTCCGCTGAACACCCGCACCAGCGAGGTCCGCCCGACATACGGGTCGCTCGTCGTCCGGATCACCTCGGCGACCAGGGGACCGGCGGGGTCGCAGGACATGGCGGCGAGCTCGCCGCCGGAGGGCGTCGTGATCGTCGGCAAGGCGTGCATCGTCGGGTCGGGGAAGGCGGTCTCGATGAGCTCGTAGACCTCCTCGATCCCTGCGGTGCTGGGCGAGACCGGGATGATCGGGAAGAAGGCGCCCCGGGCGACGGCGGTCTTCAGGTCGGCGACGATCGTGTCGAGCTCGATCTGCTCCCCGGACAGATAGCGGTCCAGCAGGGTGTCGTCCTCGGACTCCTCGATGATCGCCTCGATGAGGGCGCTGCGGCGCTCGGCGATCTCGGCGGCCTCCGTCGCGCTGGGGTCGCGGGTGACCCGCTCGCCGGAGCTGACGTCGAAGACCTTCTCGGAGAGCAGGCCCATGGCCCCCAGGACCTTCTTGTCCGCACCGTAGACCGGGAGGTAGATCGCCTGGGCGTCGCCGAAGACGCGCTGGCACTCGTCGATCGTCACGTCGTAGTCCGAGCGGGCCGCGTCGAGCTTGGTCACGGCAACGGCGCGCGGCATCCCGACGGCGGCGCACTCCTGCCAGAGGAGCGCGGTGGCGCCGTCGATGCCGTCCGCGGCGGAGACGACGAAGATCGCCGCGTCCGCCCCGCGGAGGCCGGCCCGCAGGTCGCCGACGAAGTCCGGGTACCCGGGGGTGTCGAGGAGGTTGATGACCGTCCCGTTGCTCACCACCGACGCGGCGCCGAGGGCGACGGAGCGTTCGTGCTCTCCAAGGTGGGGCCGGTAGCCGGTGACTCGAGCCGCGACGAGATGTTCCATGACCGTCGTCTTGCCGGCCCCTCCGGGGCCGACAAGGACGACGTTGCGGATCTCCTGGGGGGTCTGGGGTTCGGGCGCGACATATGACGTCGTTCCCTTGGCGCGTGTGCTCACGCCTTTACCCAACCCCGCTCGACCCCCTTTATCAAGTGGACGGAGGTCCCAGCCGGGCGACCTCAGGCCACGGTGCAGTCGACCATGGGAATCTGCAGGCCGCCGGCGGCGCCAAAGCTCACGTCGAGGTCGGCGTCGAAGAAGCCGCCGACCCGGGGCAGGACCGGTGCCGTGCTCAGGTGGTACGTCGTTCCGGGGTCGGCCTGGCCGGTGACATCCCACTCGGTGTAGCCGGGGTGGGTGGCCGATGGCCCGACGAGGATCGCCTGACGGACGCGGTGCGACAGGATCGCCCCGGTGGCGTCCTGCGTGACGGTGACGTCGACCGGGCGGCTGGCCAGGGTGAGCGAACCGGTCACGGTCATCGCCGTGAGGAGGTCACCGGCCGTGCCGTGACAGGTGAAGGTCCGCGGTCCACCCCCTGACGCGAGCCAGGCCGGGCCGCCGGTCACGGCGCAGTCGAACGCGGGGATCTGCCAGTTGCCGAGCGCCCCGCCCTCGAAAAGGATCTCCAGGTCCGCGTCGAAGAAGCCCCCGCCACCGGGGAGCACGGGCGGGATGTGCAGCCAGTACACGTTGCGCGCCGGGTTCGGCCCGGTGATATTCCACTGGACGTAGCCCGGGTGCAGCCAGGAGGCGGCCTTCCCCCCGGCCCAGCCGATCCGGTCCGAGTCGACCGCGCCGGTGGAGTCGTTGATGACCCGGACGGCATACGGCCGGCCGGCGTTCGAGAGCGAGCCGGTGACCGTGCGGAAGGTGTACGGACGACCGAGGTTGCCGTGACAGACGAAGGTGCGGTCCCCGGTCGCCGCGGACGCGGGGGAGGCGGGTCCGACGGCGACGGCGGCCAAAGTCGCAAGGAGAGCGAGCAGAAGGCCGGCGACGCGGGCGCGTTGGCGCGCGGCGGTCCGTGGAACGGTCATGGTGGGTCCCCTCGGGTGCGGTACGTGCTGACCTCTCCTTGGTACCGCGGGAGGACGGCCGTGCGCGCTCGGGTGTTCGGCCTAGTCCTGTTGGCCGCTGGGCGTAGGGTCCTGCGTATGCCGCTGACCCCTCTCGCCCGCCTGGCCGGTCGGCGAACGCGCCTCGGTGCGCTGTGCGCCGTAGTGCTGCTGGTGGCCCCCGCGCTGTCCGGGTGCTCCGGCTCCCCGGCCCCGGCCCCGACGACGATCTCCGTCGTTGACCGGCTCGCTGCCGTCAAGGCCGTCGTCGACGCCACCCCGTCGGTCCATCTGGTCATGATCTCGCGGGATATCCCGGACGGGGTCGGTGCAGTGCTCGGCCTCGACGGCGTCGGCACTCACCCGCCGGCCTTCAAGGGCACCGTCTCCGCGCGGATGGCGGGCATCATGGCCTCCGTCGCGGTCGTCGCCGTCGGTGGGGTCATGCACGTCAAGCTGCCGCTGACGACGACCTACCAGGCGGTCGACCCCACGACCTTCGGCGCCCCCGACCCGGCCGTATTCTTCGACCCGGCCAAGGGGGTCACCACGCTGCTCACCGCGACGACCAGCCCGGTTCGGGGCGCACAGGCTCGGGTCGGGTCCGAGATCGTCACCACGTACTCCGGGTCGCTGCCCGGTTCGGTCATCACCGGCCTGCTCAAGGTCGGGTCGGCGACCGCGGTGTATGCCGTGAAGTTCGGGGTCGTCGAGGAGTCCAGCCAGCTGCGGACCGTCGAGCTGACGGGGCCGTTCTACTCGGGCGCCACGTCGACATACGTCCTCACCCTGGACCGCTACGGCGACCCAGTGACGATCACGGCGCCCTGACCAGGCGATGACCGCGCCGGACCATTCCGCCGTCCTCGCCGGCGGGCCGCGCGTCGCCGGGCGCGGCGACCGCACCCTGCTCGCCCTCGGTGCGCTCGGCGTCGCCGTGGCCGCGGCCGACACCTATGTCGTCGTCCTCGCTCTGCCGGACATGATGGCCGGGGTGGGTCTGGGGCTGGAGGCCTTCCATCGGGCCACGCCGATCATCTCCGGCTTCCTCCTCGGGTATATCGCCGTCCTTCCGCTCGTCGGGCGGCTCACCGACCTCGTCGACCGGATCCGGGTGCTCCAGTGGTGCCTGGCCCTGTTCGTCGTGGGGTCGGTCGTCACGGCGCTCGCCGTCGAGATCGACGTTCTCGTCGGCGGGCGCTTCCTCCAGGGCGTCGGCGGCGGCGGGCTCGTCCCAGCCACTTTGGCCCTCGTCGCCGACCGCTGGCCGCCGGACCGGCGTGGGCTGCCGCTCGGGGTCGTCGGGGCCGTCCAGGAGGTCGGCGCGGTCGTCGGTCCGGTCCTCGGTGCCTTGGTCCTCGCGGTCTGGAGCTGGCGGGCGATCTTCTGGCTCGGGGGCGGCGTCGGGCTGGCGCACATGGTCGCGGTGCGGCTCGTCGGCGGCGCCGGCGGTGCCGGCGGTGCCGGTGCCGGCGGTGCCGGCGGTGCCGGCGGTGCCGGCGGTGCCGGTCGGCCTGCCGCGCGGCCCGGCGCGGGGTCGTCGGCGCGCGGGACGGTCCGGGGCCGGCTGTCCGCCGCCGTGGCCGCGCTGTCCGCGGTGCTGGTCCTGCTGGCTCTCATCGCCCCGGACCGGCTGGTCACCGATGTCGTCTGGGGCGCACCCTTTGTCCCGTGGTCCGGCTCGGGACGGCTGCTCACCCCGATCGGCGCCGCCGGACTCGCCCTGGCGGTGGTCGCCGTGGCTCTGGGTGTACCGCGGTGGTGGCCGGTGCTGCGGCAGGCCGATCCCATC
>WBZP01001249.1_pt1 | contig 32115 bp, 32 predicted proteins | sample 5204301 | NCBI WGS metagenome assembly WBZP01 (sample SAMN12412401, study PRJNA552823) | activated sludge metagenome | isolation source: activated sludge from nitrification reactor of wastewater treatment plant... | place: USA: Pennsylvania | collected 2017 | reverse complement strand
CGACGATCTCCTCCTCGCTGAGGGAATCCCCGTCCTCCTCGGCAGCGATCAGCGCCGAGATGAGATCGTCGCGCGGTTCGGCGCGCCGCTGCCCGATCAGGTCGCGCAGGTAGCCGCGCAGCCACAACCCGGCCTGCATCCGCTCGTCGAAGTCGTCGGACACCTGCCCGGTGAACGCGACGAAGGGGTCGAGGCCCTGCGCCAGCAGCGCCGACGCCCGGCTGAACTGCGGCTCGTCCTCGATCGGCACGCCGAGCAGCCGGCAGATCACCGCCACCGGAAGCGGATAGGCCAGGTCGGCGATCGCATCGAAGGTGCTGCCCGGGTCGATGTCCGCCAGCAGTCCGTCGACCAGGACGGCGATCTCCGGCTCGAGTGCCTTGACCACCCGCGGCGCGAACGCCTGCTGGGCGAGTTTACGCAGGCGCGTGTGATCCGGCGGGTCCAGGAACAGGAATCCCGGCTCGCCCATCGGCCGGACCACCTGGCCGGTGGCGATCGCCTCCTGCGTGACGGTGGCCTTCATCCGGTCGCTGGCCGACGACGGGTGGCGCAGGATCTCGTCGCACGAATCGAAGTCGGAGAACACCACGAGGTGCATGGCCGGCAGCTCGAGCACACCCTGGTCGCGGATCTGCGCGTAGAGCGGATAGGGATCGGATCGGCTGGCCGGGTCGAGCAGCCGCACGAGCAGCGCCTGTGGGTCGGTGACGGCAGTCATGGCTCCAGTGTGCCTGCGCGCCGTCGGTGCGCGGGGGCTACGCGGATGCCGGCGGTCAGGTGCCGTAGTAGCGGCCCAGGGTGTGTGCGCGCAGCTCGTCGAACTCCCCGGCGGTGATGGACGCCCGGATCTGGTCTACGAGCCGGATGATGAACCGCTCGTTGTGGATGGTGCACAGCGTCGCGGCCAGGATCTCCTTGGCCTTGAACAGATGGTGGATGTAGGCGCGGGTGTAGTTCGCGCAGGTGTAGCAGTCGCATTCGGCGTCGATGGGGGTGAAGTCGCGCTTGTAGCGCGCGCCGGTGATGTTGTAGCGGCCGGTGGCCGAATACACCGCGGCATTGCGGGCCACCCGCGACGGCGACACACAGTCGAAGGTGTCCGCGCCGGCGGCCACCGCCGCGAAGAGATCGTCCGGTTCGCTGATGCCCAACAGATGCCGCGGCTTGTCCTCGGGCAGTTCGTCGATCACCCATCCGACGATGGTCGCCAGGTTCTGCTTCTCCAGCGCGCCGCCGATGCCGTACCCGTCAAACCCGTGCCCGTCCTCGTCGTGCAGATCCAGCAGCCCGCGGGTCGCCGCCCGGCGCAGATCTTCGTACTGCGCGCCCTGCACCACCCCGAACAGGGCCTGGTACGGCTTGTCCGCGCGGTCCAGGGTCAGACGGCGGTGCTCGGCCAGGCAGCGGGCCGCCCAGTCGTGGGTGCGCTGCACCGACTGCTCCTGGTAGCCACGGGTATTCACCAGGGTGGTCAGCTCGTCGAACGCGAAGATGATGTCGGCGCCGAGCTGATGCTGGATGCCCATCGACACCTCGGGGGTGAACCGGTGGGTGGAGCCGTCCAGGTGCGAGGTGAACGTCACGCCGTCGTCGTCGACCCGGGCCAACCGGTCCTTGCCCTTGGCGATGATGTCGTCGGCCTGCACCCGCTCGGTGTCCATTGCGAGCACCTTGCGAAAGCCCGAGCCCAGGGAGAGCACCTGGAAGCCGCCGCTGTCGGTGAACGTCGGGCCGGGCCAGTTCATGAACGCGCCCAGCCCGCCGGCCTCGTCGACGACATCGGGACCCGGCTGCAGGTAGAGGTGGTACGCGTTCGCCAGAACTGCTTGCGCACCAAGGGATTTCATGGTCTCCGGCAGGACCGCCTTGACGGTGGCCTTGGTGCCGACGGCGATAAAGGCCGGGGTCTGGATATCGCCGTGCGGAGTGTGGATGACCCCCGTACGCCCGCGCCTGCCGGGCAACCGTTCGCCCACCGTGAAGAAGTCCGCCACGTCAGGTATTCAACCCGATACCCGGCCGGCTCCGGGCCGGCGCCGCGCTGGCCGGCCCGCGCGCAGCACCGGCCAGCCGTGCTCGGCCGCGGCGGCGGCCAGCCCGGGTCGCGGGTTGACCGGGCGGGGATGACCCACCTCCAGCATCAGCGGCAGATCCTCGGCGCCGTCGGCGTAGAAGTAACTGTGTTGCAGCTCAATGTCATTGACCGTGCAGAAGTCCAGCACGGCACGGGCCTTGCGGGTGCCCCAGATGATCGGCCGGACGATCGCACCGGTCAACCGGCCGTCGGTGTCGACGTCGAACCGGTTGCAGATGACGTGCGGGATGGCCAGTGCGTCCGCGATGGGCGCGGCGTGCATGGTCATGGCCGACGAGCACATCACCAGCGTGTGGCCGGCCTGCCGGTGGGCGGCGACGATGTCCCGCATCTCCTGGTACACCCGGGATTCGATGCGCTGGGCGTAGAGCTGGCCGCCCAGGTCGTGCAGCTCGGCCAGCGACTCACCGCGCAGATATCCGCCGGCGCGGGACAGCAGATGCTCGAACTTCATCCGGCCGAAGCGGTAGCGCAGCGCCGCCTCGACCGTTCCGGTCAGCTCCCCGAACCGGGCCTGCCGATGGCGGATCCGATGGCCGAGATGGACCGCCGCGGTGAATCCCTGCACCAGCGTGCCGTCGAGATCGAAGAACGCCCCCACGCGCTCGCCGGACGGTCCGGCGAGGATGTCGGCGGGGATCTTCGGGATGGCCTCCATTGCCGCCGAATCTACCGGCGCCCGACCTGCCCGGCTCGCGCCGGACCGGGAGGGCGATACTCGACCCCATGAAACTCGCATTGGTTCTCGGTCTGGCCTCCGCCACGGTGGCCGCTTCGCTCGCCGGTTGCTCGTCCGCCAAGAACGGCGAGTCCGCGAAGGATGGGGCCGATCACTCGACCGGATCCACCGCCACCGGCGGTGCCACGGCGGGATCCGCGACGTCGGCACCCGGGGAGGCGCCGGCCACCTCGGGCGCACCGGCCGCGAAGCCGGGAACGGGCCACGTCTCGCTGAACAACGCCGACCTCGGCCCCGAGGCCACCGTGACGTGCGAGACCGCCGCCGGGGTCGTCACCGTCAACATCGAATCCACCCCGAAGACCACCCTGGTCGTCACCGACGAAGCCGCCCCGGCGATCCAGACCATCACCATCGGCGAACTCGGTTCCGGGCCCTCGCTGGCCTATGTGAACGGGGTGTCCGGAAAGGTCGAGGCCACGCGCGCCGGCAGCACCTTCACGGTCAGCGGCACCAGCACCGGCGCGACGGCCGACGCCCCGGACAAGCCCATTGATCTTCCGTTCGAAATTGCGGCCACCTGTCCCTGACCGGCGGGCTACATTCATCGCGTGAACAGGCACGGGGTTAGCGGACATCGACGGTTCTCCGTTCGGGCGGTGATCGGGCTGGCAGCGCTGGCCGCGGCGGCCGGATGTTCGTCGCACTCGGCGCCGCCGGCGCCGGCGGGCTCGTTGACCGCGGGCACCGCGCGCATCACGGTCAACGACGACGACCTCGGCGAGTTCCACGCGGTGCAGTGCACCGCCGCCGGCCCGTACCTGACCATCAGCACCGGCAACGATCAGCAGGGCAGCACGGTGGTGGTGTCCAACACCGACGGCCTGGTCGCCAAATCGGTCAGCATCCGCGATCTCGGCAACTTCACCGGAAGTTTCAACGAGGGCCTGGGCGGAAAGGCGGACGTGACGCTGGACGGCTCGACCTACACCGTCACGGGCACCGCCGACGGCTTCGCCACCGACCGGGCCAGCTTCCGGTCCAGCGGTACGTTCACCATCAAAGCTGCCTGCTGACCTGCAGCGATAGGCCGATCGGGCGCCAGCAGCGGGCACACACAGTACACCCAGTTTCGCTATTCGGCGTCCCTTCGGATCGCGACGAACCATACTTCTCCGTGAAGTCCGACGCCGTCGTCGGGCACCAAAAAAAGGAGATGCAGGGGTGAAGCAAGCTTTTGTGCTCACGGTGGGCGGTGCAGCCATCGTGTTCAGCAGCCTCGTCGGCTGTTCCAGCAACAAGTCCGTCAGCGACGTGACCTCCGAGGCCAAGGAAACCGCCAAGAGCGCCGCGTCCGAGGCGAGCAGCGCGGTGACGTCCGCCACCGACGCCGTCAAGGGCAACCCCGAGCCGGGCAAGGCCAAGGTCAGCATCGACGGCCAGGATCAGAACGTCGAGGGCACCGTGGTGTGCACCGCCATGGGCGGCAACGTCCAGATCGCGATCGGCAACGCGACCACGGGTATCGGCGCCCAGGTCAGCGAGGGCGATTCGCCGACGGTCCACCAGGTCGGCCTCGGCAACGTCAACGGTGTTGCCCTGGGCTTCCAGGAAGGCGCCCCCGGCGGCGAAGCGACCGCCACCAAGGACGGCAACACCTACACCATCAAGGGCACCGCGACGGGCGTCGACATGGCGAACCCGATGCAGCCCACCACCAAGCCGTTCGAGATCGCGGTCACCTGCCCGTAGTTCTCGCGCGACACAACTGAATCGAGGGCGGCACCCACTGCGGGTGCCGCCCTCGGTCCGTTCAGTGCAGCTGCGCGCAGAGCCGGTCGAGGAACGCGGTCTGCGCCGCGAGCAGTTTCACCCGCGCGGTGCCCAGCGACACCCATTCGACGCGATCGACCTCGGGGAACTCCCGGATCCGCCCGGAACCGCGCGGCCACTCCAATTCGACTGTGTTGCTCCGTGTTTCGGTGACGTCGAGGTCCGCTCCCACCGCGAAGGCGATCACCACCTTGCCACCGGACTGGCGGATCTCACCGAGCTCGATCCGCTCGCCATCGGGCGCCGGCAGGCCCAACTCCTCGACGAATTCACGGGTCGCCGCACGCCACGGATCTTCGTCCGGCGCGTACTCCCCTTTCGGGATGCTCCACGCCCCGTCGTCCTTGCGCGCCCAGAACGGTCCGCCCGGATGCACGATCAGCACCTCGAGGGCATCGGGTGCACCGCGGTACAGCAGCAGACCCGCACTGCGCCTGGGCAACTCAGACGCCGAACGCGCGTTCGAGGTCGGCCAGTGCGTCCTCGAGGTGACCGAGCAGTCGCTGCAGGTGCGGCACACTGCGCCGGCAGCCGATCAGCCCGAAGTCCAGGTTCTTGTCATTGCTGACCAGGGTGATGTTCAGCGCCAGGTTGTCCATCACGATCGACACCGGGTAGTCACCCGACATCCGTGCGCCGCGCCAGTACATCGGCTGTCGCGGCCCGGGCACGTTGGAGATCACGACGTTGAACGGTGGCGGCGCGGCCGCGACGTAGCCGGGGACCGCGCCCAGTCCCAGCGGCGCGATCATCAAGCCGGACAAGGCCAATGCCTCCATCCTGGGCAACGACGCGAACACCTCCTTGTTGCCGCGCATCGACGCGCTGATGGTCTCCAGTCGCCGGCCCGGGTCCTCGACGTCGGTGGCCAGGCTGCACAGCACGGTGCCCACCATGTTGCCGCCGGAGCTGGTGTCGCCGTCGGTGCGCATGTTCACCGGGACCATCGAGATCAACGGGGAGTCGGGCAGCGCGTTCTGCTCGATCAGGTAGGCCCGTAGCGCGCCGGCGCACATCGCGAGCACCACATCGTTGACGGTGACGCCGGCGGCCGTCTTCACCCGCTGGATCCGCTCGAACGGCCACGACTCGGCCGCGAATCGTCGCGCACCGCCGATCTTCACGTTGAACATCGTTTTGGGCGCCGAGAACGGCAGGGTCAGCTGCTGGTCGATGAGGGCGGCGTTGGCGATCTTGAGCGTCGACGGGGCCAGGCCCGCAACGGATCCCACCGTTCCGGCGATGGTCCGCAGCAGTCCCGGGCCTTCCTCGGCGGGCTTTCTGGACGTCCTGGGCGGCAGCGCCCAGGGCACCCGGAGCTCGGTGTCGTCGGGGTCGTCCGACAGCGCCCGCATGGTCAGCTTCAGTGCCGACACTCCGTCGATCAGCGAGTGGTGCATCTTGGTGTACACCGCGAAGCGCCCGTCGGGCAGGCCCTCGATGATGTGCGCCTCCCACAACGGGTGGTGGCGGTCCAGCAGCGTGCTGTGCAGGCGCGAGATCAACTCGAGCAGGTCGCGGATCCGTCCCGGGGACGGGAGTGCCGAGCGGCGGAGGTGGTAGCCGACGTCGACCTGGTCGTCGAGCGCCCAGCCGACGTTGGCGATGCCGCCGAGCAGCGTGGCCGGACGCTTGCGGAACATCGGCGAAAAGTCGCTGAGCGCGGCCACCTTCTCGTACAGGTCGTGCACGAAGTCCTCGGGGGCACCCTCCGGCGGGTCGAACAGTTGCAGGCCACCGACATGCATCGGGTGCTCGCGGGATTCGCCGATCAGGAAGATGGAGTCGGTCGGGGACAGCAGTTCCATGCGTCATTCCTACCCGCCCGGGGCGGCGCGATCCCCCAGATCCGCAATCCCCCCTTCCGCGAACGTCCGTGTTTGTACGCCGACGCGCCGTCCCTGATGTACAAACGCGGACGGTCGCGCCTCGTTCACGGGGCTGACCCGACGAAGCGCTCCCGATACGCGGCCAGCCGGCGTCCGACGTCCTCGGCGTCGAGGTCGAGATCCTCGGAGTTGTATCGGACGCCGCCGTAGCGTCCGCGCGGATGCTCGGCGCGGAACCGTGCCATCGCCTCGCGGGCCGCCGCGGTCAGCGGTTGGCCGGCGAGCGCGTAGATCTGCGCGACGGTGCCCTCCTCGTCGGCCATGAAGTCGACGAACCGGACGTCGACGGACTGCTCTGCCGGCAGCAGGTCGCGATCGCGCAGGCAGCCGTTCAGTAGATCCTGGGCACGGTCCAGCCAGTACCGCGAGATGGCCGCCGGGTCCGGGTGGTCGACCGCCATCCGGGAGGCGTAGCTGATCATGGTCGCCATCGACAACGTCACCTCCACCGGATCACGATGCGTCACAACGAAAGTCGCGTCGGGGAACGTCTCCAGCAGGGTCGGGAACTGTTCGAGATGCTGGGGCGACTTGAGCACCCACCGGCTGCCGGCGCCGGGCCGCAGCCACCGCATGGCCTGTAGTTGTCGCCTCATGTGCCGATACGACGCGGACTGGTCGTGCGCCTTGTAGTGCGCGGCGAAACTCGGTATCCGGTAGGTGGTTTCGAACAGCATGCCGGAAATGTCGTTGGCCAGCAGCTGGATCTCCTCGTGCGCGTGGTCCACCGTCATGTCGTGCATGCGCTTGAACTCGGGCATCGAGGTGTTCACCAGATCCAGACCGGCCGCGCAGCGGTCCCGCCGCGCCCAATCACCGGGCTCGCCGGGGTCCGGGAACGGTTCGAGGCTCTCCCAGTAGGGCAGATGCCGCAGCGCGGGGTCGGCGGCCAGCAGGTTGTGCAGATGCGTCGTACCCGTGCGGGGCAGCCCGCAGATGATGATGGGCCGTTCGATCGGGATGTCCGCGATCTCGGGGTGTTCGGTGAGCAGCGCCTGCAGCCGGAGTCGGTTGATCAGGTTGCCCACCAGTTGCTCGAAGGCGACGGCCACGCCGGTGTCGGACAGACCCGCCTCGTTCCGCAGTGCGGCGCACAGGATGTCGAGTCGGTCCCGAAACCCTGGGTCGCCGAAATCGGCCAGCCCGGTGCGAGCCGCGGCCGCCTCCAACAGGGCCTCGGGCTCGAGTTGCAGGGTGGCGCCATAGCCTGCCAGCCCATCGCGGATCGGTTGGGCCGCTTCGGGATACACCGGATCAGCCAGGTCGGTCAGTCGGATGTCGGCGGGACGCTCGGTCATTTCAGATCCTCGATATCGACAACCCGACAGACCGGCCGCGCGGGAGTTCCTTCGGGCAGGAACCAGCGCAACCAGATCAGGCCCTTGCCGCGGCCGGCGGTGGACACCCAGTTGGGGTGACCGGGATCGGTCCGGCTGACGACGACGCGCCAGGATCCGTCCGGCTCGTAGCGGACCTCCGCGCCGTTGATGGTCACCCGTTCCTGGCGGAAGTCGTAGGTGTGCAGGAACGGATTCCACAGGCACAGGTTCCAGAACACGCACTCCGGCGAGGTGCCCTCGATGACGAGGGCCTGATCCGGGCCCAGTTCGTAGGCGCCCATGGCGTAGGCGGCGTCGCCGGCCGCCCAGCCGTAGGTCTGGCTGGGCACCGGGTACGGTTCGGCGATCTCGTTGGCCGGTTCGAGATTGATCGGCACCATGTTGAACTGTTCGCGCAGCCAGGTCCGGGCGGCCCGTAACCGGCGGCCCAGATCCTCGGGAGAATCGTTGCGGCGCAACGGTGGATCGACGGTCTGGACCGTCCAGACCGGCCGGCGGTCGGTGTTACGGGCGGTTACATAGTCGCGGGTGAGCCCGAACACCGCGTCGGGTTCGAGCTTCAGCCACGGCCCCGGCTGCGGGTCGGGGCTCATGGTGAATTCGAAGTTCCCGTCGGCGTCGAAGGTCAGCTGACGGTCGTTGAGGGTGCCGACGATCCGGTCGCTGTAACGCCCGTCGTCGGGCCCGCCGTAGACCGTCATCGACAGGTACACCGCGTCGCCCCGGTTGCCGCTGACCCGATAGGTCCGGTTCGGGTCGATGGGCATGCACTGGTAGTACGCGTCGGAGTTGTCGCCGCCCCACTTCAGGTACGGGCCGATGACGTCGGAGAGGATCGGGTTGTCCTTGTCACCCCAGACGTAGGCGTCGGTGGCAACGCGCAGCAGTGAGAAGCCCAGCCGGTAGCCGTCGAGCAGATCCGCTTCGGGCAGCGGCGGATCGGCCTCGCGCAGCTTCTGCTCGAACGCGCGCAGCTCGTCCAACAGGTCGTTATATGCCTGTGCCAGATCGGGTTTCGGGTCGGTCATGTGGTGTCCCTTCTCATGGCTCCCTGCAATGCGAGGGCGTGCAACTGGTCGATGAGGTCGGCGGTGTCGGTGCGGTGCTGAACCTGGATGGCGTAGAACGCGGTCCCGATGATCAGCTCGTAGAGGGTGTCGACGCCCAGGTCCGGTCGCAGCACTCCGTCGTCGATGCCGCGGCGGGCCAGTGCGGTGAATGCGGCGCGGGTCTGTTCGTCGAGCAGCTGCTGGGTCCGGATGTGCAGGGCCGGATCACGCGCCCGGTCGGCCAGGATGCCCAGCGCGGCGGCCTGCACCACCTCGTCGCTCCAGAATTCGACTGCGCCGCGGATGAATTCGCGGATCTCGGCCTCGATGCCGCCGTCGCTGCCGGGCATCCGATCGCCCGGTTCACCGAACGCCGCCTCGAAGACGACGTGTGCCTTGGACGGCCAGCGCCGGTACACGGTAGGACGGCTGACCCCGGCTTCCTTCGCGATCGCATCCATGGACACCTGCTCGTACCCGTCGCGGGTGAGCAGCCGCCGGGTTGCGGTCATGATCGCGTCGTGCGTGCGCGGGTCGCGGGGTCGTCCACGTCCCACGTCGGCGTCGGTCACGCGAATATCTTTACACCGCGTAACGTAAATCGGTCAAGGGCTATTTGCGTGGGCGCACGCCGGCCGCTCGGTAGACCAGCAACGGGTCGATGGCGCACACCAGCTGTGTCGCGGGCAGGCCGGCGAGCAGATCATCGGGGATGGCGTGCTTGTAGTTCAGGCTCATCGTTCCGCTGAACGCCGAGTCGACCTCCGGCAGATCGATCTCAACACTGAGGCCCTTCGGACCGATCGTCACTCGACCCGGTCCGTGCTCGAGACCCCACGGTGAATCGAGCGCCAGCAGGCGCGGCTCGTTCAGCATGGGCAACGAGGCCACCACCCGGGTTGCGGTCAGCGCGAAGGCACCGCCAAGGCGTGTGACGCTCCCGGACGAAACCACTCCCGGGACTCGACCACTGAAATGCCGGACGACGGCAACCCGGTCGGCCCGGACGATGACGTGCTCGGTGTCCAACTGCTCGCGGACCTCCACCGGCAACCTCGAGGCTCTCCACCAATTTCGCCAGATCCCGGGCACGGCGGCAGACGGTAGCCGCATCCCGTTGGAACGGCGTTGGAGCCCACTGGAACGCGCAGGAAAAAGCCCCTCACCTGCGGTGAACAGGTTCGGGGCTATGGCGGTGGCGGAGGGATTTGAACCCTCGGTGGGGGGTTACCCCACACACGCTTTCGAGGCGTGCTCCTTAGGCCGCTCGGACACGCCACCGTGTGGCAGCTTACCGGCCCGGCAGCTCACGCCCTAATCCCCGACCGCCCGGTCCGAACCCGATGTGCGCTAGCCTGCCGAGGACGGAACTAAGGGAAGGGAAACCTAACATTCTTACCGTGCTGAGGCGGGCGTGGATACCACTTGTCCTGGTGGTGGTCCTGCTCCTGGGGGCGTTCACGGTGACCCGACTGCGTGGCATGTTCGGCTCCCACCAGACGCCCACCTACGCCGGCAGCATGTCCGACGACAGCCACGTCTCCGATCCCAAACGGGTGGTCTACGAGATCTGGGGAGTGCCCGGCGCCACGGCCGACATCAACTACCTCGACGACAAGGGCACCCCGCACCAGATCACCGGCGCGGCCCTGCCGTGGTCGGTGGAGATCCTCAGCAACTCACCGGCACTGGCCGGCAACATCCTGGCCCAGGGCGACGGCAACCACATCGGCTGCCGCATCACCGCCGACGATGTGGTCAAGGTGGAAAAGACCGCCAGCGGCACCAGCGCCTACGTCTATTGCCTGGCGAAGGCGGCATGAAAGCACACACGAACCGGGGCGAGCCGACACGGATCGCGAAATGGATTCGCCGCCTTGCCATCCCGATCATCCTGGGCTGGATCGCGGTGGTGGCCGCCATGTCGTTCCTGGCGCCGCCCCTCGAGGTGGTGGCCCAGGAGAACGCCGTCTCGCTGAACCCGCAGGACGCCCCGTCGATGCAGGCGATGAAGGAGATGGGCGTGCTGTTCGGTGAGTCCGATTCGGACTCCATCGCCATCATCGTCCTCGAGGGTGCTCAACCGCTGGGCGCCGACGCCCACACCTACTACGACGCACTGATCGAACGGCTGCGCGCCGACACCGGCCATGTCCAGCACATCCAGGACTTCTGGGGCGACCCGCTCACCGAGGCCGGAGCCCAGAGCAAGGACGGCAAGGCCGCCTACGTCCAGCTGAACCTGGCCGGCAACGTCGGCGAGACCCTGGCCAACGAATCCGTGGAAGCGGTGCGCGCACACATCGGCGAAGCACCCGCCCCGCCGGGCGTCCGGGTGTTCCTCACCGGACCGGCAGCACTGCAGACCGACGTCAACCACTCCGGCGAGCGGACCGTCGGGCTGATCATGATGGTGACGTTCTCGGTGATCATCGTCATGCTGCTGTTCTTCTACCGCTCGATCAGCACCGTTCTGCTGCTGCTGGTGGTGGTCGGCATCCAGCTGGCCGCCGCTCGCGGCGCGGTCGCCCTGATCGCCCATCACCACCTGGCGTCGCTGTCGACGTTCGCGGTCAACCTGTTGGTGGCGATGGCGATTGCCGCCGGAACCGACTACGCCATCTTCCTGATCGGCCGGTACCAGGAAGCGCGCGTCGCCGGCCTGGACCGCGAGGCCGCCTACTACGACATGTTCGCCGGCACCGCGCACGTGGTGCTCGGCTCGGCGCTGACGATCGCCGGCGCCGCGCTGTGCCTGAGCCTGACCCGGATGCCCTACTTCCAGACGCTGGGAGTGCCATGCGCGGTCGGCATCGTCGTGGCCGTCGTCGTCGCGCTCACGCTGGGCCCGGCCGTGATCAGCATCGCCACCCGGTTCGGCAAGCTGCTGGAACCCCGGCGCGCGATGCGAATCCGGTTCTGGCGCAAGATCGGAACCATCAACGTGCGCTGGCCGCTCCCGGTGCTGCTGGCCTCGACGGCGGCCGCGCTGGTCGGGCTCGCGGCGCTGCCCAGCTACCGGATGAGCTACGACGACACCCGGTATATCCCCCAGGACATCCCCGCCAACGAGGGCCTGCAGGCCGCGCAGCGGCACTTCTCCCAAGCCCGGATGAGTCCCGACATCCTGCTCATCGAGTCCGACCACGACATGCGCAACTCGGCGGACTTCCTGGTGCTGGACAAGGTGGCCAAGGCCGTCTTCCGGGTTCCCGGCGTCGCCCGCGTGCAGACCATCACCCGGCCCCAGGGCACCCCCATCGAGCACACCTCGATCCCCTTCCTGATCAGCATGCAGGGCGTCGGTCAGCAGCAGAGCATGAAGCTGATGAAGGACCGCATCGCGGACATGAAGACGCAGGCCGACGACATCGGCAGCACCGTGACCAGCATGCGGCGCACCTACGAGTTGATGACCCAGATGACGGGGATCACCGACGAACTCGTCACCGACATGCACAACACGCAGGACACGATGCATGACCTGCGCGACAAGATGGCCGACTTCGACGACTTCTTCCGCCCGGTGCGCAACTACTTCTATTGGGAGCCACACTGTTTCGACATCCCGGGCTGCTGGGCGTTCCGATCGGTGTTCGACACCCTCGACGGGGTCAGCGCGCTGACGGATCAGATGGACGGCATGGTCGCGAAGATGACCCGGATGAACGACCTGATGCCGCAGATGGTCGAACAGTTCCCACCGATGATCGACACCATGGAGAACATGCGGCAGATGATGCTCACGATGCAGAGCACCATGGCCGGGGTGTACGACGCGATGGACGAAACCACCAGGGGCGCAGAGAAAATGGGGCAGGCGTTCGATGCCGCCCGCAACGACGACTCGTTCTACCTGCCGCCGGAGGTGTTCGACAACGCCGACTTCAAGCGCGGGATGAAAATGTTTCTGTCGCCGGAGGGCAGGGCCGTCCGGATGATCGTCGCCCACCGCAATGACCCGGCGTCCCCGGAGGGCCTCGGGCTCGTCGAGCCGATCAAGCAGGCCGCGATCGAAGCCCTCAAGGGCACCCCGCTCGAGGACGCCACCATCTCGCTGGGCGGCACCGCAGCCACGTTCAAGGACCTCGCCGAGGGCTCCCGGTACGACATGCTGATCGCCGGAATCGCCTCGCTGTGCCTGATTTTCATGATCATGGTGCTGTTCACCCGCAGCCTGATCGCGTCGATGGTGATCGTCGGCAGCGTGGTGCTCTCACTCGGTGCGTCGTTCGGGTTGGCGGTGCTGATCTGGCAGCACATGCTCGGCATCGAGCTGCACTGGATGGTCATGCCGATGGCGATCATCGTGCTGCTGGCGGTCGGCTCGGATTACAACCTGCTGCTGGTGTCCCGGCTCAAGGAGGAGATTCCCGGCGGGCTGAACACGGCCATCATCCGCACCATGGGCGGCACCGGCAGCGTGGTGACCGCGGCGGGCCTGGTGTTCGCCTTCACCATGTCCTCACTGGCGGTCAGCGACCTGCGCACCATCGGCCAACTCGGCACGACGATCGGGCTGGGGCTACTGTTCGACACCCTGGTGGTGCGGTCGTTCATGGTGCCCGCCACCGCCGCGTTGCTCGGCCGCTGGTTCTGGTGGCCGCTGAACGTCCGGGCCCGGCCGGTGCCCGCCCTTCAGCGCTGACGCGCGAAGAACTCCTCCAGCAGCGCCGCGCACTCGTCGGCCAGCACGCCCCCACGCACCTGCGGACGGTGTGTCAGGCGTCGGTCCCGCACGACATCCCACAGTGAACCGACGGCGCCCGTCTTGGGCTCCCAGGCGCCGAACACCACCCGCGCGACCCGCGCCGCGACCAGGGCACCGGCGCACATCGTGCACGGCTCGACGGTCACGGCCAGTGTCGCGCCCGCCAGCCGCCAGCCGTCACCGTGGACGGCCGCGGCCGCCCGCAGCGCCAGGATCTCCGCATGCGCGGTGGGGTCGCCGAGTTCCTCCCGGGCGTTGGCGGCGCGGGCCAGCTCGACACCGGCCGCGTCGAACACCACCGCTCCGATCGGCACGTCCCGGGGATCCGCGGCGGCCGCGGCCGCCAGCGCGGTGCGGATCAGTCGTTCGTCGCCCGTGGCGGCAGACGGTGACGAAGTCACCGACCGAGCTTGTCGAGCACCGCCGAGAACTCGTCGTCGAACCCCATCTCGCGGGCGATCCGGGTCAGCTGTTCGTCCGCGTACAGCTCGGTGTCCGACAGGATCACACCCAGCACGTCGCCGGGCAGGCCGATGTCCGACAGCAGACCCACGTCACCCTCCTCGAAGGGGTCGGAATCCTCGAGCTCGTCGTCGTCGATCTCGGCATCCAGCTTCCGCAGCACCTCTTCGGCGATGTCGTATTCGAGGGCCGCCGTGGCGTCCGAGAGCAGCAGCCGGGTGCCGGCTGGAGCCGGCCGCACGACCACGAAAAAGTCGTCGTCGATATTGAGCAGTCCGAAAACCGCACCCGCACTGCGTAGTTCACGCAGCGCGGTCTCGGCCGCGGTCAAACTGGTCAACGCATCCCGACGCATCGCCGTACACCGCCATGCGCCGTCCTCGCGTACCACCGCGACCCCGAATCCATCGGGGATGTCTTCACCGTCCGCGCCACCCGGCGCTCCCGGTTTCGAGGCCCGCTGTCCCATGGAGGCAACGGTAGTACCCACCACACCGGTTGACCACGCATTCGCCGGTGCGCCGGGCGAATATGCCAACCTTGGACGGTGACGAAACCGCCCATTTGCGTGCTCGGACTCGGCCTGATCGGCGGCTCGCTGCTGCAGGCGGCCCACGCCGCCGGGCGCGAGGCGTTCGGCTACAACCGCTCACCGGCGGGCGCCCGGGCCGCCGGTGACGACGGGTTCGACGCCACCACCGACCTGTCCGCCGCGCTGGCCCGGGCCGCCGAATCGGGCGCGCTGATCGTGCTGGCCGTTCCGATGCCCGCACTCCCGGCCCTGTTGACCCGGGTGGCCGAACAGGCCCCCGAGAATCCCCTGACCGACGTGGTCAGCGTCAAGGTCGCGGTGCGCGACGCCGTCGCCGACGCGGGCCTGCTGCCCTGCTACGTCGGCGGCCACCCCATGACGGGGACGGCGCACTCCGGCTGGGCCGCCGGGGACGCCGGCCTGTTCCGCGACACGCCGTGGGTGGTCACCGTCGACGAGCACGTCGACGCCACGGTGTGGCACCAGGTGATGACGCTGGCGCTGGACTGCGGCGCGTTCGTGGTGCCGGCCCGCTCGGATGAGCACGACGCCGCGGCCGCGGCGATCTCGCACCTGCCGCACCTGGTCGCCGAGACCGTGGCCCAGATCGCCGCCGAAGTTCCGCTGGCATTCGCGCTGGCCGCCGGGTCGTTCCGGGACGGCACCCGGGTGGCCGCCACCGCGCCGGACCTGGTGCGCGCAATGTGCGAGGCCAACGCCGACGAGCTGGCCGTGATGCTCGACCGTGCGATCGAGCTACTGGGCCGGGCCCGCGCCGGGCTGGTCACCGGCGGCAGCGTGGCCGAGCTGGTCGAGGCCGGGCACGCCGCCCGGGTCAGCTACGACAACTTCTCCCGGCCGGACATCCTGACGGTGCGCATCGGCGCGCCGGACTGGCGCTCGGAACTGGCGGCCGCCGGCCGGGCGGGAGGGGTGATCAGATCCGCTCTGCCAGCCCCGGATAGTCGACGATGAAGCCGTCGTCGTCGACCTGGATGATGGTGTCGGCGACCGGCGAGAGCAATTTGATGTCGTGGTTGTCGGCCCGGTCGCTGGTGTAGCCGATGGTCACCGGTTCGACGGTCAGGTCCGGCAGCCAGACGTAGACGATGGGCAGGCTCACCGCATCGGCGCGCCGGTACACGCCGGTCCGCCGGATGGGCAGGGCGTTGAAGAACGGGCTGAACACCACGTCCACGTCGAGCGCGCCGTCGTAGGCCGCGCGCGACGTCTGGCCGGTGGGGTCCTGCACCAGCCACATGTTCTCCTCGTCCCGCGCGATCGACAGCTGGCGCTCCCGCTCGGCGAGGGTGACCGTCATGGACAACCGCTTGGTGCCGCCGGCCTCGTCGGTCACCAGGTCGTAGGAGGCGCTGAAGGCGGGCGTGGTCTCGGTGGCGGCCGACACGATCCGGCCGTACGCCTTGATCCGGTTGCCGCTGAGCTGCACCCGCACCGATTCCATCCGGGGCAGATTGTGGGCACGCCAGGTCAAGATCGCCGGCCAGGCATGGTCCGTCTGGTCCTTCTGGTCCTTGCTCTCTTCGGCTGAGCTCACCCATCTACCGTAAGCGACGTGCCCCGGTCACCGGGCGGCGGTTGGCGCGATTCGATCGCGACCTCGGCGCCGATCCCGTCCTGGAGCCCGGGTTTCCACCGGCCCAGCCGACCGGCAGAGCGCCCGGCGCGGCCCGACCCGGGCAGCGACAGCCGGACCGCGAATGCCAGCACCGCATCGAGCAACAACGCCAGCGCGGTCACCATCAGCGCCCCGACCAGGGCCAGGTAGAACTGCCGGACCTTGATCCCGTCGATCAGATAGCGACCCAGCCCGCCCAGGCTGGCGTAGGCGGCCACCGTCGCCGTCGCGACGATCTGCAGCGTCGCGGTGCGCAGGCCGCCCAGGATCAGCGGCATGGCGATGGGTGTCTCGACGCGCAGCAGGATGCGTTTCTCGGTCATCCCCATGGCGCGCGCCGCGTCCACGACATCGGGGTCCACATTGGCGATGCCCGCGTAGGTACCGGCCAGCAGCGGCGGGATACCGAGCAGCATCAGCGCGACGGTCGGCGGCACCAGCCCCAGCCCCCACAGCAGGACACCGAGCAGCAGCACCCCGAGCGTCGGCAGGGCCCGTAGCGCGTTGACGCCGGTGACCACCAGGAACGTGCCTCGTCGGGTGTGCCCGATGAGCATTCCCAGCGGCACGGCGACGAGCGCCGAGAATGCCACCGCCACAACGGTATACATCAGATGCTCGAGGATGCGGGCCGTCAGGCCGGACGGCCCGGCCCAGTTGGCGGCGGTGAAGATGTAGGCCAGCGCCTGATGCAGGAAGTTCACGCGGGCACCACCGCCCGCGACGCTCTGGTCCACGGCGTGAGGGCCCGGCCCAGCAGCATGATCAGCGTGTCGATGACGATCGCCAGGACGAAGATCGCGATGATGCCGGCGACGATCTGGTCGCTCTTGTCGGCCTGATAACCCTCGGTGAACCAGGTGCCCAGACCGCCGATACCGATCACCGAGCCGACCGCGACCATCGAGATGTTGGTCACGGCCACCACCCGCAGGCTCGCGATGAGCACCGGAAGCGCAAGCGGTAGTTCAACTTTGAGCATCCGGGTCAACGGCCGGTAACCGACGGCGGTGGCCGCGTCGCGGACCTGCGCGGGCACCGCGTCCAGGGCCTCGGGTACGGCCCGCACCAGGAGCGCGACGGTGTAGAGCGTCAGCGCCACGATCACGTTGGCCTCGTCGAGGATGCGCGTCGGGATGATCAGCGGCAGCACCACGAACAGGGCCAGCGACGGGATCGTGAAGACGATGCTGGCCAGCACCGTCGTGATGCGCCGGGGCACCGCGGTGCGCTGCACCAGCGTGCCCAGCGGTACCGCGATCAGCAGGCCGAGCAGCAGCGGCACCAGCGCGAGGCGCAGATGGATCAGCGTCAGCGCCCAGGCCGTGTCCAGATGGGTGAGCAGGTAGCGCACGCGCTACACCTCGCCGGGTTCGGCGAGCGGTGCAGTTCCGCGAGCAGGAGGCCCGGCGGAGACCGACTCTGCCTGCCGTTGCCGTCGCTGTGTCTCCAGCGCGGCCAGCACGTCCTCCGCACGGACCCCGCCGACCACCTGGCCGTCGGCGCCGACGGCCACCCCGAGCCCCGACGGGGACGACAGCGCGGCGTCGAGCGCCTGGCGCAGGGTGCCGTCCGGCGGGAACAGCGAACCGCCCGCGGTGGTGCTGTCGTACAGCGATGCACCGTTCCGATGGATCGCGACGCCCGCCGCGTCGACCCAGGCGTACGGCGAGCCGTCCGGCTTGGTGACCAGCACCCACTGCCCGGGGGCCAATTCGAGCTCGTCGATGCCGTTCTCGGCCACGTGCCGCAGCGGGTGCAATGGTATGCCGGTGGCGTGCCGGAACTGCAGGCCCCGGTAACCGCGGTCGGCGCCGACGAAAGCAGCGACGAAGTCATTGGCCGGATTCGACAGCACCCGAGCCGGCGCGTCGTACTGCTGCAGCACCCCGCCCCGGCCGAAGACCGCGATGCGGTCGCCGAGTGTGAGGGCCTCGTCGATATCGTGCGTGACGAACACGATGGTCTTGTGCAGCTCGTCCTGCAGCCGCAGGATCTCGGCCTGCAGTTCGTCACGCACCACCGGGTCGACGGCGGAGAAGGGTTCGTCCATCAACAGGATCGGCGGATCGGCGGCCAGCGCCCGGGCCACCCCGACCCGTTGCTGCTGCCCACCGGACAGTTGAGCCGGATAGCGGTCGGCCAGAACGAGATCCAGGCCGACACGTTCCAGCACGGCGTAGGCGTCATGGCGGGCCTGCCGGCGGGACTGGCCGCGCAGCACCGGCACGCAGGCGACGTTGTCGATGACACGCTGGTGCGGCATGAGGCCGGCGCTCTGGATGACATAACCGATGCCCAACCGCAGTTTGACCGGGTCGACCGTGCTGACGTCCCGGCCGTCGACGGTCACCGTCCCCGAGGTCGGGTCGATCATCCGGTTGATCATCCGCATCGCGGTGGTCTTCCCGCAGCCCGACGGTCCGACGAACACCGCCAGCGTGCCGCGGGGCACGTCCAGATTCAGGTTGTCGACCGCAACCGTGCCGTCCGGGTAGCGCTTGGTGACCGCGCCAAAGGTGATCACTCAGCCTCCGATCGGTTTGTCGAGACCGTGTTCGGCCAACCACTTTCGGGCGGCCTCGTCGGGATCGATCCCGGAGTTGCCCGACACCGCGCCGTTGAGGGCGATCAGGTCGTCGGTGGTGAGTTTGGCCGAGACGGCATCCAGCACCCGCTTGAGTTCGGTGGACTTCTTCTGCGAACTCACGACGGGCACCACGTTGGCGGCCGGGAAGTTGTTCTTCGGGTCGGCCAGCACGACGAAGTTGTTCTGCGGGATGGCCGGCGAGGTGGAGAACAGGTCGGCGGCCGTGACGGTGCCGTCAGCCAGGGCGCGAACCGTCGCCGGGCCGCCGCCGTCGCTGATCGCTACGAAATTCTTCTCGGGAATGTCCAGTCCGTAGATCTTTTTCAAACCCGGAAGTCCTTCGGCGCGGTTGAGGAATTCCGAGGGCCCGCCGAATTTGACCTCGGCCGAGTGCGCCGCGAGATCGGCGATCGAGGTCAGGTTCCACTTCGCCGCCGTCTCCGCGGTGACCGCCACGGTGTCGGTGTCGGCGGCCTCGGACGGGGTGAGCACCGACAGGTCGCCGGGCAATGCGCGCAACAACGCGAGCTCGACGTCCTGCGGGCGCGTCACGGTGGCTCCGGGGTCGAAGTACTTCAGCAGGTTGCCCGTGTACTCCGGGATCAGATCGATCGAATGGTCTTGCAGCGCAGGGATGTACGTCTCGCGGCTACCGATACCCAACTGCCGTCCGACGGTGAATCCGTTGGCCTCCAGGGCCTGCGCATAGATCTCGGCGAGGATCTTCGACTCCGGGAAGTCCGCCGAGCCCACCACCACGGACTTCAGGTCGCCGGAGACGGCCCCGCCGCCGAGCGGATTCGCGCTGCCGCACCCCGGCACCAGCAGCAGCGTCAACGCCAGGAGCACCGACCAGGCCCGCGTGCCGTTTCGCAGCAGCGTCATCGCTCCGACACTAACCGGGCAGCCAGGTGCGTGGGGTGTTTGCTTCTTTTCCGGAAACGGCAAAGATGGCGGTATGAGCACCGATGCACCCGAGCCATTGCCGTCAGATATCCCTCCGGTCGTGCTCGAGCCCGATTCCCGAACGGGTTTCACCCGCGCCGCCGCCCTGTGGACGGCGCTGATCCTCGGCTTCCTGATCCTGATCGTGCTGTTGGTCTTCATCGCACAGAACACCGCGTCCACCGCGTTCCAGTTCCTCGGCTGGCACTGGAGCCTCCCGCTGGGAGTGGCGATCCTATTCGCCGCGGTGGCCGGCGGACTGATCACGGTGGCCGTCGGCGCGGTCCGGATCTTCCAGCTCCGGCGCGCGGCCAAGCACAACCTCAAGCTCAACAGCTGAGCTACCCCAACGACACCACGTCGTGCACCGAATCCTGGGGTAGCTCACCGTCGACCACGGCGGTCACCGTGCACTCCTGGAGCGTGATGGCTCCCCGGTGGTTATCGAGGAACGCCGTGTCGGCGGCGTCGCGGCCGGTCGAGATCCGCACCATCGTCTGCCGCGGCGCCAGGCACGTCGCGTCCACCACCCGCCAGACACCGTCCACGTAGGCCTCGGCCACGGCGTGGAAGTCCATCGGTTCGCATCCCGGCGCGTAGACGGCCACCAGTCGGGCCGGCACGTTGACCGCCCGCAGCAGGGCGACCACCAGATGCGCGTAGTCGCGGCACACACCGGCACCAGCCAGCAGGGTGTCCGTCGCGCCGTCAATCGGATCGCTGGACCCGGGTACGTAGTCCAGCCGGGTTCCCACCCAGGCGGCCACCTTCTCCAGCAACGTGGCCGAATCGGTGTACTCACCGAATTCGGTTGCGGCAAAACCATAGAACTTGTCCGACTCGGCGTACCGGCTGGGCCGGAGGTAGGTGGACATGTCGATGTCCGCGATGGGGGCCGGCTCCGCGCGGCCGACGACCGTGGCGGAGTAACCGACCTTCAGATTGCCGACACCGGCATCGAAGATGTGGATACGGCTGGCGTGCGCGCCCACGATCTCCCGAGGTTCGATCGCTGTCCCGTCGAGCACGAACGACAGTTCCTCACTCACCTGTAGGCCCGGCTGGCGAACCACCGCGATCTGAAATTCCAGCGTTGTCGGAGCAGTGACATCGACGTCGAGCTGGGCACTCACCTCACGTTTCATGGCCCGGCTGTACCCCGCCGCCAGAGGTCACAAACTGTGATCCGGCTATCAGGCCACGTACGACAGACCCTGCGCGATCAGGGGCGCGACCGCCTGACCCACCTGCCCGGCGGCGGCCTCCCCGCTGCCCGCCCGGAACCGGTAGTCGATGCCGGCGGCGATGATCGCCAGTTTGAAGCAGGCCAGGGCCATGTAGAAGTCCCAGTGCCGCAACGGTTGTCCGGCCGCCAACGAATACCGGTGGGCCAATTCGTCGGCGGCAGGTATCTTCTCGGAGGCCCAGGCGGCCTCGGCATGCACGAGGCCGAAAATGGGATCGCGGTAGATGCACATCAGTGCGGTGTCCGACAGCGGGTCACCCAGCGTCGACATCTCCCAGTCCAGCACGGCGCGCACCACGGTGGCATCCTCGGCGTCCAGGATGGTGTTGTCGATGCGGTAGTCGCCGTGCACGATCGACGTCCGGCTCTGTGCCGGAATCGATTGCGCCAGAATCGAATGCAGCCGTTGCACGTCGGCTTCCCGGGGATCGTCGGGCAGGCGGACCAGCTCCCACTGCGACCCCCAGCGGCGCACCTGGCGCGCGAGGTAGCCGTCGGGCCGGCCGAAGTCACCGAGGCCCACCGCGTCCGGGTCCACGGCGTGCAGGTCGGCCAGCACCTTGATCAGCGCGTCCACACATGCGCTGATCACCTCGGGTCCGCCGAGCGTGGTCAGCTCGTCGGCCCGCCGAACCACCCGCCCCGGGACGTACTCGACCATCTGGAACGGCGCGCCCAGCACGCTGTCGTCGTCTCGCATCGTGACCGCGCGCGCCACCGGAACCGGGCCGTCCTCGAGTGCGGCCACCACCCGGTACTCGCGCGCCATGTCGTGCGCCGACGGCGTCAACCCGTGCAGCGGCGGGCGGCGCAGCACCCACTTGGAGGCGTCGTCGTACACCAGGAACGTCAGGTTCGAGCGGCCACCGGAGATGAACTCGCCGTGCAGCTCGCCGCTGCGCGGGATGCCGACCGACGTGAGATGCCGATCGAGCGCGGTCAGATCGAGGCCCTCGAGCGAAGTCACCCTGCCTGTCTACCTCAGCGCTGGTTGCGCGGGAGCAGATCCCACACATGCTCGGTGGTGTTGGTGGCCACGACGCTGGCCCGGCCGCTGCGCGAGTACAGCAAGCGGGTGACCGAGGCGTAGTCGATGGGGAACGACAGCACGCGTTCGGTGCCCAGGATCTCGTGCAGGATCACGTTGATCACCCCGCCGTGGCTGAACAGCGCGACGGTCTCGTCGTGCGCCGCGGCCGTCACCACATCGGCCAGCCCCGCGGCGATCCGCGCCCGGAACGCCGCTTCGTCGACGCCGTGCGGCAGGTGTCCGGCCGCCATCCGCTCCCACTGGTGCGGATGCGCGACCCGCAGGTCCTCGAGCGGCACGTAGCCACTCATCTCCCGGTCGTATTCGGCGACGCGTTCGTCGACGTCGATCGGCAGACCGAGGGCCGCGGCCACCGGCTCGGCGGTCTGCACCGAGCGCCGCTGGGGGCTGCTGACCAAGCGCGACAGCGGGAATCGGGCCAGGGCGGCCGGCAGCCGCGCCGCCTGTTCGTGCCCGACGCCGGACAACTCGGGGTCGGCACCCTGACCGTGGTCGCTGCGGTGCGGCAGGGCGTGCCGGACCAGGAGCAGTTGCATGTCACTCCCTCGAGAGATTCGCAGAAGTTCGTAGACGTTGCGAGACGTTTCGACCGTGCCACCATAGGGCCATGCGTGCGTTCGCCTGTCCGGTGTGCAACGGCTTCACCCCGTTCGAGGCGCCCCGGTGCCCGACCTGCCAGGCCCGGCTCGGGTTCCACCTGCCCAGCAGGTCGATGGTGCCCGTCGACGGTGATATCGCGACGATCGACGGCCGGCGCTGGGTCAGGTGTACGCAGGAGGCCACCACCGACTGCAACTGGCTGGCGCCCGCGGATCAGGACGCCTACGCGCGCGGACGCTGCCTGGCCGGCTCGTTGATCCGGCACGAACCGGCCGCCGACGACACCCTGGCCCGGGAGAAGCTGGCCACGACCGTGGCCGCCCTGCGCCGGTTGGTCTACCAGCTGGCCGATCTGAATCTGCCGATCGAGCCATGGTGGCGTACCGAAGGCGGACTGGCGTTCGATCTCCTGTCGAGCTACTCCACCGGTGAGAAGGTGCTCATCGGCCACGCCAACGGGGTGATCACCATCGACGTTGTGGAGACCCTGGACGCCTACCGGGAGCAGCTGCGGGTCCGTCTGGGCGAACCGTACCGGACCGTGCTCGGACACTTTCGCCACGAGATCGGGCACTACTACCAGAACATCCTGGTGGAAACGGGCCCCGGCGCCGAACGTTATCTCGGGCGATGCCGCGAACTGTTCGGCGACGAGCAGATCAGCTATTCCGACGAGATCGACCGGCACTACAAGTTCGGGGCACCAGAGGGTTGGCAGTCATCCTTCATCAGCGAGTACGCCACCATGCACCCGTGGGAGGACTTCGCCGAGTGCTTCGCCCACTATCTGCACATCACCGACACCATCGACACCGCCCGCGAGGGTGGCATGGTGCTGCACGCCGACCGGGTGCGGTTCGCCGCGCCGCGTGATGTGGCGCCACTCGAGTTCTACGACGACGCCCCCATCGAGCGTCTGCTGTACGACTGGAAGTGGATCTCGCTGTTCTTCAACCGGGTGAATACCGCGATGGGGAAGCCGCCACTGTATCCCTTCGAGATTGCCGCGCCGGTGGTGGCCAAGCTCGGCTTCGTGCACGAGGTGGTGCGCGAATCGGCCCGCTCGGCTCAGCCCTGTAGGTCGGCCTCAGCCCTCTAGATCGTAGATCGTTGTGCCGTCGATGTTCTGGGCGACGAAGTGGTCCTGCACCCATTCGGTTATCTGACTTCCCGACGAGGTCGTATCGTGCCCGCCGGGGCCGCCGGGCCCCCTACCGTCACCGGCCAGGAAGTAACGGATCTGCCCGTCATGGACGTACTGCTGGAACTGTTCCAGGGTCGGCGAATTGTCCCCGCCGTTAAATCCGCCGATCGCCATGATCGAAGTGCCGGTGGACAATTCCAGGCTGCCCGCCAGATGGGATCCGACCGTCGCTGCGGCCCAACGATTGTCGGTCGCCGTCACCAGCTTCTCCACCGCAGCAGTGGGCTGGCTCATGCCGCCCGGGCCACCGAAGCCGTGGTCGCCGGAACGCGCCGGCCCCGAGGTCGGCATCGGACCGCCGTGGCCGTTGAGCACCGTCTCGACGGTGTAGGCCGCCGAGGCGCCGAGCCCGAACAACAGGCCGGCGGTCGCCAGCGCCGCGGTGTACCGGCCGAGTCGGCGGCCGCCCACCATGAGCACCGCAGCCACCACGATGGCGCCGACGAGCACCGTCCAGCGCAACCACGGCTGCCAGGCCGGTGTGCGGTCCAGCAGGACGAAACTCCACACGCCGGTGCTGGCGAGCATCAGCCCCAGCCAGATTCGCGGACCCAGATGTGCTCTGCCGCGCCATAATTCGCAGGTCGCGATGGCTGCGGTGGCAGCCACACCGGGCGCCAGGGCAATCGTGTAGTAGGGGTGCATGATGCCCTTCATGAAGCTGAACACCACCATGGTCACCACCGTCCAGCCGCCCCACAGCAGCAGACCGGCCCGGGACGGGCTGGTGCGCGGCGCGCGGCTGGTGAACCACAACCCCGCGATCAGACCGAGCAGCGCGGCCGGCAGCAGCCAGGAGATCTCGGTGCCCATCGAGTCGCTGAACATCCGGCCGATGCCGGGTTCGCCGCCGAACATCGACCCGCCGGGTCCGCCGCCACCGGGGCCACCGGAGCCGCCGCCGGACCCGCGGGTCGGATTCCCGTCACCGCCGAGCACCCGGCCCAGGCCGTTGTAACCGAGCGCCAACTCCAGCAGGCTGTTGTCGGTCGAGCCGCCGATGTACGGCCGGGATCCGGCCGGCCACAACTGGACCAGCAGGACGTACCAGCCTGCCGACACCACCATCGCGACCACGCCAACGGTCAAGTCCCGCAGCCGCTTCCAGATGCTTCCCGGCATCGCGACCAGGACCACCAGACCCAGGGCCGGCAGCACCAGGAACGCCTGGAGCAGCTTGGCCAGGAACGCGAATCCGATTGCCGTGCCCGCCAACGCGATCCACCGGGTCGAGTGCGTGCTCGACAATCCCCGCACCACGCAGTAGGCCGCGGCGACGAGCAGCAGCACCAGCAGTGCGTCGGGGTTGTTGAACCGGAACATCAACGCCGCCACGGGGGTCAGCGCCAATACGGTGCCCGCCAGCAGGCCGGCTCCCGGACCACTGGTCCGCCGCACCGCGGCGTACAGCAGTGCGACGGCGGCGACGCCCATCACCGCCTGCGGCACCAGCATGCTCCACGAGTTGAAGCCGAACAGCCGGCCCGACAGCGCCATCGCCCACATCGCGGCGGGCGGCTTGTCGACGGTGATCGCGTTGCCGGCATCCAGCGAACCGAACAGCAGGGCCTTCCAACTCTGCGTGCCGGCCTGCGCGGCGGCGGCATAGAACTCGTTGGCCCAGCCCAGCGAACCCAGTCGCCACAGATAGAGCACCGCGGTGACGATCAGCAGCAGCGCCAGCGCGGGCCGCTCCCAGCGCGGATCTTCGGCGGCGCCCAGGAGCCAGGTCCGCAGCGACGCGCGTCGCGTCGGACGGTCGTCGGTGGCGACCCAGATGGCGTTGGTCGCACGGTCTTCCATGATCGTCATTGTGCGGAGCTCTCTCGGGTGATGGTTTCGGCACTGCGGCGCGGGTGGAAGACCCAGCCGCGCAGCAGCACGAATCGGACGATGGTGGCCAGCAGGTTGGCGCCGATCAGGACGATCAGTTCGACCGCGCGACCCGGTTCGGCAATCGCATGCAGCGCGGCCAGCGACCCACTGGTCAGTGCGAGGCCGACGGCGAAGACGAACAGTCCCTCCACCTGGTGTCGCGCCGCACCGGCACGACCGCGGACCCCGAAGGTGAACCGGCGGTTGGCGGCGGTGTTCGCCACGGCCGTCAACAGCAGCGCGATCAGGTTGGCGCCCTGGGGGCCCAGCAGTCCGCGCAGCGCCACGAACAGCACCAGGTAGGCGACGGTGCTGACCAGGCCGACGGTTGCGAAGTAGACGCCCTGGCGCAGAAGCGATCTCGGGGCCGCGGCCTGCGGGCCGCCAGCGAACTGCGCGGCGATGGCACCGACCGGGATCTCGCCGGAGCCGAACCCCTTGAGCAGGCGGGCCACGCCTTTGAGATCGGCGATTGCGGTCGAGACGATGTCGACGCGACTGTCCGGGTCGTCGACCCAGTCGACGGGTACCTCGTGGATCCGCAGTCCGGACCGTTCGGCCAGCACCAGCAATTCGGTGTCGAAGAACCATCCCGTGTCCGCGACATGCGGCAGCAATGCCTGCGCGACATCGGCGCGGATGGCCTTGAACCCGCACTGCGCGTCGGAGAAACGCGCCGCCAGGGTCGACCGCAGGAGCAGGTTGTAGCAGCGGGAGATGATCTCGCGCTTCGGCCCACGCACCACCCGGGCGCCGCGGGACAACCGGGTACCGATCGCGACATCGGAATGCCCGGAGATCAGCGGGGCAACCAGCGGCAGCAGCGCGGCCAGATCGGTGGACAGGTCGACATCCATGTAGGCCAGCACCGGGGCGTCGGAGTTCTCCCACACCGTGTGCAGGGCACGGCCGCGGCCCTTCTGCTCCAGCCTGCGCACCCGGACCTCGGGGAACTCATCGGCCAGCCCGGCTGCGATCGCCGGTGTGGCGTCGACGCTGGCGTTGTCGGCGATGGTGATCCGGAAGGTGAACGGGAACTGCTCGCTCAGATGGCGGTGCAGCCGGCGCACCGAATCGGCCAGCGCGGCCTGCTCGTTGTACACGGGAACCACCACGTCCAGGACCGGAACTCCCCGGTCCGTGGCGATGCGCGCCGCATCTCCTGAAACTTCGGCCGAGCGGCGCTCGAGTGCGATTGTCATGACTTCATCGTCGGGCTGCCGGTTTGGCCCACCGTGGGTCTTTGCTATGCCGTCGCTGTGAATCATTCGGACAGGTCATAGACGGTCGTGGAGCCCACCGTCCGGCTCGAGAAGTTCAGCGTCACCCAGTCGGCGATCCGTGCGGCGTCGTCGCTGCCGCTGTTGTCCCCGTGGGGGCCCATCATCGTGGCGTCCACGAAGTAGTGGATCCGGCCGGCCGCCACGTCGGCCTGGAACTGCGCGAGGGTGGGAGCGGGGTCGGTGCCGTTGAACCCGCCGAGCGCCATCACCGGTGCGCCGGTGGCCAATTGGTAGCCGGCGGCGTTGTTGGAGCCCACGGTGGCGGCCGCCCAGGTGTAGTCGCCGGCGTCGGTCTTCAGCAGCCCGGTGAGCTCGGCACCGGGCCGGGCGGCGTCCAGGAATCCCGGCGGTCCGCCGAACCCCGCGGCGGGCCCGACCGAGGGGATGGCGCCGGTGTGTGGGGTGAGCGCGGTGGCCACCGAGAAGGCGGCGGGTCCGGCCAGGGTGGCGGTCAGCACCGCCGCGGCAAGCATCGGGACGGCCCGCTCATGCAGCCGCCCGACGAACGGCAACAGCAGCCCGGCGGCCAGCCCGGCCACCAGCACCGTCCACCGCAGCCTGGGTATCCACTCGGAGTTCCGTTGCAGCAGAACGAAACCGAGGAACACGGTGATGATGGCGGCACCCGAGAGCGTCACGGCCGCGCGGACGTCACTGCGGCGACGCCACAGCAGGGTGGTCCCGATTCCGAGGACGGCGGCCACCGCGGGTGCCAGTGCCACCGTGTAGTACGGGTGCATGATGCCGCTCATGAAGCTGAAGACCACCGCGGTGATGGCGAGCCAACCGCCCCAGAGCAACAGCGCCGCCCGCACGGTGTCGGTACGCGGCGCGCGTGCGGTCAGGATCAGCCCGGCGGCCAGGACGATCACGGCGGCCGGCAGCAGCCAGCCGATGTGAGTGCCCATCTGGGAGCCGAGCAATCGGTCCCATCCGACGTCCTGGTTCAGGTTGCCCAGGCCGCCGACCTCGTCGCCGGTCAGCCGGCCCAGCCCGTTGTAACCCAGGGCCAGTTCGATGATCGAATTATGTTGTGAACCACCGATGTACGGCCTGCTATCGGCCGGCCACAGCGCCACCAGAACCAGGTACCAGCCCGCCGAGAACACCAGGGCCGCGGCGCCGGCGGCCATCCGGCGCACCCGAGCGAGCAACGGCAGGTCCGCGCAGACCAGGAACACCAGCGCGAACACCGGCGCCACCAGGAAGGCCTGCATCATCTTGGCCAGGAAGCCGGTGCCGAGCGCGATTCCGGCTGCGGCCGACCACCAAGGGCTGCTGGAGTTTTCGAGGCCCCGCAGCACGCAGTAGGCCGCGCACACCAGGGCCAGCACCAGTAGCGCATCGGGATTGTTGAACCGGAACATCAACGCGGCCACCGGGGTCAGCGCCAGGATGGCACCCGAGAGCAGCGCGGCGTGCGGTCCGGCCGTCCGGCGCACGGCGGCGTAGAGCACAGCGACGGCCGCCACACCCATCAGGGCCTGCGGCACCAGCATGCTCCATGCGTTGAACCCGAAGAGCCGCACCGAGATACCCATCACCCAGAGCGCACCCGGGGTCTTGTCGACGGTGATCGAATTGGCGGCGTCGCTGGAACCGAACAGCAGCGCAGTCCAGCTCTGGGATCCGGCCTGGACTGCGGCGGCATAGAAGCTGTTCGCCCAACCACTGGCACCCAGGTTCCACAGGTACAGCACGGCGGTGACCGCAAGCAAGGCGCATTGCGCCGTGGCGGTCCGAGTGTCGCGACCGGAGCGCCGCGGGTTGGGTTCCCCGGTGGCCACTGCGGCCGCCGCGGGCCGAAAAACGGTAAGGGTCACCCGTCCAGCGTCCATCGCATCGGTGGTCGTGCGATGAGCGCAGGCTATGCGTCGGCTGTGAGCGGGAGTGTCACCGTGAACACCGTGTCCCCGGGCGTGCTGCGCACCACGATGCTGCCGTGGTGTGCCTTGACGACCGCGGCCACGATCGCCAGGCCGAGACCCGTACTGCCACTGTGCCGGGAGCGCGACGAATCTCCGCGCGCGAACCGCTCGAACACCTCGGATTGCAGATCGGCCGGAATGCCCGGCCCGTTGTCGGAAACCTGCACATCCGCGTTGCGGCCATCGGAGCTCAGCGCAAGGGTCACCGCGGTATCCGGGGGAGTGTGGACGCGGGCGTTGGTCAGCAGATTGGTCAACACCTGGTGCAACCGGGCGCCGTCGCCATCGACCAGCACCGGCTCGTCGGGCACGTCCAGGTTCCAGTCGTGGTCGGGACCGGCGATGTGGGCATCCGACAGGGCGTCGACCGCCAGTTGCGACAGGTCGACGACGCCGCGGTCGAGGGGGCGACCCGAGTCCAGCCGGGCCAGCAGGAGGAGGTCCTCGACGAGGTGCGTCATCCGGTCGGCCTCCGAGGACACTCGGCCCATCGCGTGCGCGACCTCGTCGGGCACCTCGTCGCGACGGCGCTGCGCCAGCTCGGTGTAGCCGCTGATGGCCGCCAGCGGCGTGCGAAGTTCATGGCTGGCATCAGCGACGAACTGGCGTACCCGGGTCTCACTGGCCTGGCGCGTGCCCAGGGCGGTCGCGATGTGGTCGAGCATCCGGTTGAGCGCCGAACCCATTTGTCCCACTTCGGTATTGGGATTGGCGTCGCGCTCGGGCACCCGAACCGGCAGGGTGACCTCGCCGCGGTCCAGCGGCAGGTTGGCCACTCTGCGCGCGGTGGCCGCAACCCGGGTCAGCGGGGCGAGGGCACGACGGATGATCAGCGCGCCCAACGTGGATGCCAGTGCCAGCGCCACCGCCGCGACGACGGCCATGATCAGCAGCACCCGCAACATGGTGTCGTCGACGTCCGAGAGCGGGATGCCGGTGACCACGATCTGGCCGTGCCGGTCGTAGGTGGCAACCACCCGGTAGCTGCCCAGACCGTCGAGCGTGGTGGTGCGCGCCGGCGCGAGCGGTTCGATCCGGCTGAGCTGCTCGGAGGCCTGCCCCGTCATGGGCCCACGTTCGGCGGCGCTGGTCAGCACCCCGGCGTTCACGGTCTGGCCCGGCCCCAGGACAAGGGCGACCAGCCCGATCGGCTGGCCTGGTGCATCCAGGAAGTCCGGGCCGGGTCCGGGATGACGCCAGTGCCGGCCGTCCGGCTCCGGGGGCGGGGGCGGCATGCCGGACATCATCGCCGAGCGCCGCGACGTGTCCTGCAGGGTCTGGTCGAGCTGGTTGACCAGGTACTGACGCAGCGCGAGCTCGGTCGCCGCACCGATCAGCAGGCACACCAACGCCAACAGTGCGACCAGCCCGATCAGCAGCCGGGACCGCAGCGACCAGGTGCCCGGCGACCAGCGTGCCCCTCGTGCTCCCTGCTCGCGCTTCGCTGCTCGCGACTCGCCCTCAGGACCCGATGGTCGGGCTCCCTGCTCGCGCTTCGCTGCTCGCGACTCGCCCTCAGGACCCGATGGTCGGGCTCCCTGCTCGCGCTTCGCTGCTCGCGACTCGCCCTCAGGCAGCAGGCTTGAGGACATATCCGGCGCCCCGCAGCGTGTGGATCATGGGCGCTCGCCCGGAGTCGATCTTCTTGCGCAGGTAGGAGATGTAGAGCTCGACGATGTTGGACCGGCCGCCGAAGTCGTAACTCCAGACCCGGTCGAGGATCTGCGCCTTGGACAGCACCCGCTTGGAATTGCGCATCATGAAGCGCAGCAGTTCGAACTCGGTCGAGGTCAGCGTGATCGGATCGCCGGCACGGGTGACCTCATGGCTGTCCTCGTCGAGAACGAGGTCGCCCACCACAATCTGTGCCCCGCTGTCCTCGGTGGTGACGCCGGTGCGGCGGAGCAGCGCCCGCAGCCGCAGCACCACCTCTTCGATGCTGAACGGTTTGGTGACGTAGTCGTCGCCGCCGGCCGTCAGCCCCGCGATCCGGTCTTCGACGGCGTCCTTGGCGGTCAGCAGCAGCACGGGCAGTTTGGGGTTCTGCTCGCGCAGCCGGCGCAGGACGTCGAGGCCGCTCATGTCGGGCAGCATGACGTCGAGGACGACGACATCGGGCCGGTTGTTGCGGGCCGACGCGATGGCCGAGGCGCCGTCGCCGGCCGTGGCGATATCCCAGCCCTCGTACCGCAGCGCCATCGACACCATCTCGGCGAGCACCGACTCGTCGTCGACGACGAGCACGTTGATCGGATTGCCGTCCGCCCGGCGCATCACGACCCGCTCAGCTGCTGAAGACGTCATGTTCTCCAGTATTCAGCCCGCGATGAGGTATCCCTGTACGAAGTCTATGAGCCGGCTATGAAAGCCGATCCAGATGATTCGCACAGCGGGCACCCAGCATCGGTGGCCACCGTGGAGCCCATGGACAAGACACCGGGCACCGAAGCCGACACCACCGCCGAACCTGCCTGGGGCACCCCCGCGCCCGAGCCGGCGCACTGGTCCCGCAACAAGACCCTGGCCGCGGTGGGAATCGCCCTCGTACTGGCCGGCGGCGGAGCGGCGGTCATCCACGCCGCGTCCGGCACGTCGGGCGCCGGCGGGCCCGGGGGTCCGGGCGGTCCCGGCTTTGCCGGCCCGCCACCCGGCTTCGGCGCCCCGAACGGCTCACCCAACGGCCCGGCCGGTTCCGCCGACGCGCTGCACGGCGTCTTCGTCGTGTCCGACGACCACGGCGGCTTCACCACGGAACTGACCCAGACCGGGACGGTTACCGCCATCACCGACACGTCGATCACCGCGCGCAGCGACGACGGCTTCTCCCAGACCTACGTGATCGACGCCGACACCCGAGACGGCCATTCCGCCATCCAACCCGGCGAGCGCGCGACCATCCGCGCCGTGCAGCGCGGTGGCACCAGCGCGGCGACCGTCATTTCGCCGATGCGATAGCGGGTGAATACCGGAGCGCCGCTGGGTATGTCACCATGGCGGGACGCCCGGAGGGGCGGACGCAGCGATCATAAGATTAGTTATGCTTAGGATTTGCTGAGGGTGTGATAAATCGCATTTCGACAGTGGCGAACAGCACATCTATACTCGAAAGTCAGAACGTAGCTAGAGCTGCGTTTCGGGTTAGGAGTTGAGCTATGACGTTG
>WBZP01001248.1_pt1 | contig 32124 bp, 27 predicted proteins | sample 5204301 | NCBI WGS metagenome assembly WBZP01 (sample SAMN12412401, study PRJNA552823) | activated sludge metagenome | isolation source: activated sludge from nitrification reactor of wastewater treatment plant... | place: USA: Pennsylvania | collected 2017 | reverse complement strand
AAGTGCTGCTTCCGACAAGCCCGCTGTCGTGGAAGGACAAGGTGCGCCTTGACAGCGGCTTATCGCGGGGACAATGATCCAAGTAGATGTTGAAAACGATTTTCAATATTAGGTTGCTGCTTCTCATTGGCTGGTTGTGGCCGCTGTCGGTTCATGCAGGTGATGACGGAGTGGCTCGGCAGACTCAGCAGGTTGCGGCGCTGGTCGATTACATCGCAGCGGACTACCCGGCGGCGGTGAAGGATGGCCGCGTTCTGGATGAGAGCGAGTATGTCGAGCAGCGCAACCTGATCGAAGAAGCGAGCAAGCTGCTTCCCAAGCTCGGTGGGTCGGCGGTGGACCAGCAGCGGCTGGCGGAACGGCTGCAAGCGGTGCGGGCGGCCGTCGAAGCCAAAGAGTCGGGCGCGGTAGTTGGCGAGCGCTGCCGAGCGGTGCGGCAAATCCTGAAGGAATCGTATCAGCTCAAGATGGTGCCGTCGTCCAAGGTCTCGGCGGGCCAAGCAGCGGAGCAGTTCCAGCAGCTCTGCGCGTCCTGTCACGGGATGAGCGGTCGAGCGGATACCGAGGCAGCGCGCAAGCTGGTGCCGCCACCGGTATCTTTCTTCGACGCCGAGAAGATGCCGCAGGTGGCACCGCAGCTCGCTTTTCATGCACTGACGTTCGGGCTTTCTGGGACGGGAATGCCGAGCTTTGATTCGCTCCCGGCGCAGCAGCGCTGGAACCTGGCGTTTTATGTGGTGGGGCTGCGGCACGGCACACCGGGGCACGGTAAGCCGTCCGCGCTGGTCGACCACCAAGCGGTGGCCGGGCTGACGCTGGCGGACTTGGCCGAACAGTCTGATCTCGAGCTGTGCCAAAAGCTGAAGGTGGGCGGGCTCGATGAGTCGCGTTGTCCCGAGGCGCTGGCGGTGCTGCGGACGCACACGCCGTTTGTGTCGAGCGTCGAAGGGGCGATGAACTTTGATCGGGCCAGGGCACTGCTCGGTGAGCTGCGTGGGGCGGTGGAGCGCGGTGATTCAGACTCTGCCCAGCGGCTGGCGATCGCCGCCTATCTCGATGGAGTCGAACCGAATGAGGTCTCTCTGCGTGTCGAGCAGCCGGAGCTACTAAAGCGCATCGAGAGCGCGTTTATGGGGCTGCGTCAGGCCGTCGACCCGAAGAGCGGCGTCGCCCAGACCGAGGTGGTGCGCAAGATTGCCGAAGCCTCGGCGCTGCTGGCCGAGGCAGAGCGGGGCACCGGTGGCACTGTGGCGGCGTTTGTGGCCTCGCTGACGATTGCGCTGCGTGAGGGGCTAGAGGTCGCACTGCTGATCGCGGCGCTGCTGGCGTTTTTGCGCAAGAGCGGCCAGGGACATCTGACGAGACTGGTTCACTTGGGTTGGGTGCTGGCGGTGCCTGCCGGGCTGCTGACGTTTGTGGCGGTCGGCGCGCTGCTATCGGGGGCGCAGCGCGAGCTGGCCGAGGGCATCATGACGCTGCTGGCGGCGGCGATCCTGGTCACGATGACTCACTGGATCATCGGGGCCAAAGAAGCGCGGCACTGGCTGGGCTTTCTGCGACGTCGAGTGGAAGGCGCTGGGGAGCAGGCCGAGCTGAGCCAGAAGCTGGCGCTGGTCGGTTTGTCGTTCTTCGCGGTCTATCGCGAGGCCGTCGAGGTGGTGCTGTTCTACAGGACGCTTCTGGTGAGCGCAGGGCCCAAAGGCCGCTCGGATGTGATCTGGGGCGCGGTGCTGGGGGTGGTGGTGATGTTTGCGGTGGTGCTGGTGGTCGGGCGGATCGGTCGCAAGCTCAACCCACGGCCGGTGATGCTGGTGAGTAGCGCGCTGCTGGCCATGCTGGCGCTGGTGATGACGGGCAACGGCATCCATGCGCTCCAAGAGGGGGGCTATGTGGGCGCGACGGCGATTCACCTGTTTGGGAAGGAATGGTCTGGGTTGCCGGTGCTGGGACTGTATCCGACGTGGCAGGTGGTGCTGTGCCAGGTTGCGGTGGCGCTGCTGTTGGTGGTTCCCTCCCTGCTGGAGCGCACACGTCGTCGCCGCGAAAGCGGTGCTACCATGCCGTCCTCCGGCCAGGTTGTGGTGTAGCAGCGCGCCGCGCAAGAGCCGTCCTCTGGCGAAGTCTCTGCCTAGTGCTCTTCGAACAGGTGGTGGAGGTCTTTGAACTCGTCTTCGTGGAGCAGGGATGTTAGGCCGGCACGCAAGCGGCGAAGCAGCTTGGGGTCATCCGGGGCAGAGGTCAGGATTTTGCGGATCGGGATGCCAGTCAGCATCATGAGCCGCGACACGGTCAGAGAGCTGCGCTTCTCTTCCAGATACTGGATGAGCTTCAGGGTGTGTCCGGTCAGCACGGCGGTGTCCTGCTCTCCGGCCTGTTCCAGGTAGAGCGCGGCGAGGCCATGGCCAAGTTGGCGGTCTTCGTCCGTGAGCAGGCTATAGGCGGCGTCGCGCATCGCCGCCGAGCGGAAGCTGTACTCGATGTCCTGTGGGAAGCGGCTGACCGGGTGTGGTTCGATGACCTCGCTCTCTTGGAGGAGCTTCAGCCAGCGATCCACGGCACCGGCGTTCATTTCGGGCACTTGGCCAAGGAGCGCGAGCACCCCGCCGCGCCAGAAGGTCTGTCCAAAGATGCTGGCCACCCGCAGTACCCGGCGGGCCCCCGGCTCAAGCTGAAGCAGGCGCGCTTGGGTCATCGCGAGCACGGTATCGGGCAGTGCATCGCCTTTGCCCTCGGCGACCGCCCGGATGAGCTCTTCGAGAAACAGGGCGTTGCCCTGCGACAGCGTGACGATGCGGGCTATGGTCGTCGCTGGGACATCTTTGCCGAGCGCGTGGATCACCAATCGCTCACAAGCCCGCTTGCCGAGCCCACCGAGCCGAATGTCTTGTGCCTTGCCCGACCACAGCTTTGGAAACAGCTTCTCGACCTCGGGCCGCCCTAGACCGAACACCAGCAGGGGTCGCTCGGTCAGGTTGCGCAGCGCGGTGTCGAGCACTCGCAGCGAGGGCTCATCGGCCCACTGTAGGTCGTCGACCAGGACCACCAGCGGTCGCTGGCTACACAGCAAATCGATCCAGGTGTCAAAGGCGCGGAGCAGCTCGGTTTGCGGCGGCTTGGGCTGGCTTTCTATGGCAACCAACCCACAGGCAGCGGCGAGTATCTCGAGTGCGGGAGCGTGTGGCTGGGACAGCTCGGCCAAGCGAGCGCGCAGCCGATCGAGCTGATCCGAAAGCGAAGCGGTCGTCTGAAGGCCTGCCCAGCGGCGCAGGGTCTGCGCAATCACGCCAAACGGTGCAGCGGCAAGGAGCGGATCGCCACGTCCTGACAAGATGGTTACATCACGGTGCTGGATGCGGCGCAGGAACTCTTGGCGCAGCCGGGTCTTGCCAAAGCCAGGTGGTGCCAGTAGGAGCACCGCCTGAGCCTGCGACTCATCGATGCTGCCAGCGAGCAGTGCTTCGAGCACGCCCAGCTCTTGCTCGCGACCCAGGCAAGGCGAGGGCTTGCCCAGAAGCAGTCGCGCTTCATCGGCTTCATCGCTCGCTCCCCACAGGAGTGAGCCGAGGCTGCCATCGCGAACATCAAAGCTGGGATCCAGCAGCCCGGCGCTGACCGCATCCAGGAGAATACCCGGCTCGTTGCGATTGGCTGCCTGTTGCCGGCGGCGGAGCAGCTCAGCGGCCCGGTCGAGCGCTTCACCGATGGGACGGCCGTGCTGCTGGGATGCCAAGCCGCGTCCCGTCGCGAGCACAAATTCAAATGTCGGCCAGCGGGACCACAGCAGCAGGGCGAGTCGTGCGGCCTCTCGAACCTGATCGGTGGCGCTGGCGGTCGGTGATACGGCGGCGACCAGCGATCCATCGGCGAGAAGCTCCAGGCTGGCTTGATGAGCGGCCAGCTCGCTGCGCAGGGCGGCAATCGCTTGCTCATGGGGAAGTGCTGCCGCTTCGGCGCTCTGTCCTGCGCTAGGCTCATCAACGGGGGGCGCGGCCAGGATGACGCTGTATAGTCGCTGCTCTCCGGCGGTCAGTTTGCGACGGGGCTGCGGCCTCGGTGCACCTGGTTCCGGTGATTGGGTGAGCTGCACCGCCAGCGCGTCGAGTGCGGGCAGCAGCGCCGAGGCATCGACCGGACGGGCTTTGGCATCTTTGGCGAGCATCTGTCCGAGCAGTGTTTCGAGCGCTTCGGGGACATCCGGACACAGCGAGCGCAGCGGAGGAGGTTCCTCAAAGAGAATCTTGGTGAGCAGCGCGGCGACGTGATCACCGACAAACGGTGGCTTGCCCGTCAAGCAGGCGTAGACGATGCAGGCGAGGGCGAAGATGTCGGTGGCCGGTAGGGCGGCACGCTCGCCGCGTGCTTGTTCGGGGGCCATGTACTCGGGTGTGCCGATGACCAGGCCGGTTCGTGAGACGGCGGACTCGCTGCGGCCGCGCTGGGCGATTCCAAAGTCAAACAGGGTCACTTGATCGACTTTGCCGTCTCGCAGAAACAAGTTGCTGGGCTTCAGATCACGATGAACGATACCGAGTCGGTGGGCTGCTGCGAGCGCTTCCGCCACGGTGCGGCACAGCGTCAAGGTCTCGGTCAGGGTGAGCGGACCGGTCTGCAATCGCTTGCCCAAGTCGAGGCCGCTCAGCCACTCCATGGCTAGGTAGAACTGACCTTCGCTCGTCTGACCATGCGCGACGTAGGAGACGATGCTGGGGTGACGCAGCTCCGCTAGCAGTTGCGCTTCGCGAAGGAAGCGACTGGGGTCCGCCATGGCGCTGGCTGCCGTCTGACGATGAAGGATCTTCAGCGCAACCGGGCGATTGTCGGTGATGTCGCGAGCCTTGTAGACCACGCCCATGCCGCCTTCGCCAGCAACCCGCTCGATGGCAAAGCGATGAGCAATGACGGTCCCAATGAGCTGCTCATGATTGTTGCCGTGTGACATCCGGCGAGTTCCTTACCGCGAGGTCATGCAAAACCCCGAGCAGTCTAGGCGAGGATTGTGGGACTGTCACTCGCTTGTCGGGTCGGTGGTTACCGTCTGCCCAAGTCGGCGTCGCAGCTCTTCGCCGGTTTGGCGGTCGCTGTCGGTCACGGTCTCGGCAATGGCGCGAGCGAGCAGCGGGCTGCGGAAGCGGAGGCTGGCCTCGCCGCCGACCTCGGTGGGACGCAGTCGGTCGAGCCACTCTTGGTCGATGGCTTGATCGAGCGCTCGATCCATCTGCGATAGCGAAAATCGACCGGGGAGCAGCTTGAACAGCTCGCTTTCGCTACATGGGCTGGGCAGCATGCTGGCCGCACGCAGCACCAGGCGAGTCAGCGGATCGAGTCGCAGGGCCCGCGTCTGCATCATCGCTACCACCGCGCTGGTCGCCGCCAGTCCTTCTTCTTGTAACCCCTCTGCGAGTCGGAGTAGGAACAGCGGACGGCACAGCGACTGATGGGCCAGCTCCTCACGGAGCGAGGGCGGCTCGACCTCGAACATCTCGAGCAGCTTGTCGGCGGCCTTGAGCGACAACCGGCCAAGACGCATCCGATCGGTCGGCAAGCCCTCGAACAGGCGCGGCAGCAGCTCATCAATCTCGGGCCTGGCCAACCCGAGGAGCAGAATCGGTAGGTCGACGAGCTTCTGGAGCGCCGTCTCGATCACCGCCAGCGATGCCGCATCAATCCACTGCATGCTGTCGATGACGAGCAAAAGTGGCTGGGTCCGGCACGCCGCCACCAGCAGTGCTCGCACCGCCTCGCCAATGACGCTGGAACCCGGCAGCGTCTCAGCCCGCTGCCCACCGGGGAGTCGCGACGGAGTGATGCGCAGCAAACAATCGAGCGTTTGCTGATAGCGGTGTGATTCCTCGGCTGGGTACTGCTCGCTAAGCCAGGTGTGCCACTGCGGGCGCTGGCGTGGGTCGGACGGGGCGGCGTGATCGACGCTCCTCAGCCACTCCGTCAGCGCGGCAAACGGCAGGGCGGCCTGGGTGAGCTCGATACGAGCTTGCATGACCACGCACGGCTCGGCGGTTTCGTGCAGTCTCGCCAGCACCTCTTCGCACAAGCGGGTCTTGCCACTGCCGGGTGAGCCCAGGACGAGTACGGCCCGGGACACTTCATCGGTGCGGGCGCAGTTCAGGGCGGCAAAGATCAGCGACAGCTCGCGCTCTCGACCGACGAGCGGTAGCTTATGGCGTCGTGGTGCGGTGTGGGCACAGCTCGGACCCAAACGGGCCTGGCCCGATGGCGAGAGGCTGATGTGGTAGCTGTCACGCAGCAGCGCTGCTGATAAGCCGTCGATGGAGACGTCGTGGCACTCGTTGGCTTCGATGGCCTCGTGAAGTAGGCGCTGCGATAGCTCGAGCCCAGGTCCGGTCGCCAAGCGATCGTGCAGCACGCACAGTCCGGTGGTCATCACCACAAACCAGCGCGGAAACTCGCTCCGTACCAGAGATGCTGCTTTGGCCGCTCGGAGCGCTTGGTCAGTCGCCGAGCTAGAGTCCACCACCGTCGCCCACAGCGAGCCATCGGCCAGTACCTCGCACAGCACGCCCAGTGCCGTAAGCTGGTCCAGCGCCGGCCCATGTTGCTCGCGAACTCGCCGCAGATCGAGGTGGTCGATGGTCGACATCCCTTGCAGCTCGCCGTGTGGGGCTGCGGCAATGACGATGCTGGTCAGATGGAGCTCGTGCTCCGATAGCAGCAAGACCGGCGGCGCGACCTCGGGTTCTTCGCCGAATGCTCCAGAAAAGTCGATCTGGTTGAGTCGCTCGTAGACCACGGCGGCACTCACGGGCCGTTTGAGCGGGTCTTTTTCCAAGAGCTGCGCAATCAGCTCATCCAAGGCCGCTGGTGAATCGGGGCGCACCTTTTGCAGCCGAGGCGCGGGGTCAAACAGAATCTTGGTGAGCAGGCCGGTGATGTGGCTTGCGGCAAACGGTGGCTTGCCGGTCAGGCACTCAAAGGCGACGCAGCCGAGCGCGAACAGATCGGCTGCTTGCGTGATGTTGCGTAGTCCTCGCGCTTGCTCTGGGGCCATGTATTCCGGTGTACCGATGACCACGCCGGTGTGGGTTAGCCGCTGGAGTGCGATGCCTCGCCGGGCCACCCCAAAGTCGAGCACGGTTGCTTCCTCTAAGCGGCCGTTGCGTAGAAACAGGTTCGAGGGCTTGATGTCGCGATGGATGATGCCGTGCTGGTGAGCGACGGATAACACCTGAGCGATGCGCCGGAGCAGCGTGCCCGATTCCGACGTGGTCAGCGGCCTTTGAGCCAGCCGGGCCGCCAGATCCTGGCCCTCCAGCCACTCCATCACCAAGTACGCTTGCGATTCAATCTGGCCGTGGGCGATGTAGCGGACGATGCCTGGGTGGCGCAGCTCGGCCAAAAGTCCCACTTCGCGTTCGAAGCGCGCCACCTCATCGGGCTGCGTCACATCCAGGTTGAGCAGCTTGACGGCAACGATCTGCGAGGTGACAAGGTCGCGTGCCTTCCACACCGTGCCCATGCCGCCTTCGCCCGCCAGCGACAGGAGGACGAACCGACCGGCGACCGTTTGTGACTGGAAGGCGGACATGTTGGTGTGCTCACCAAGGAGCGCGACGATATTACGGGAGCTGGCGATAGAAGGAAATCCGCTAGGAGGTCGCCAGATGGCGGCGTTATCTTACCGGCCCGGTGAGCGGTTTTGGTTGGCTGTCTACCGTCGGTGATAGATGTCTGTCCGCATTCAAACAGAAGTTCCCGGTCCTAGGTCGCGTGCGCTATGTGCCGAAGAATCGACGTATCTGGCACCGGGCATCCAGCAGATATCGACGCTTGCGGGCCTGGCCATGGCAGGCGGAGAGGGCGCGCTGCTCGAAGACGTCGATGGCAATCGCTTCATAGACTGGGTCGCGGGAATTGGGGTCGCCAGCATCGGGCATGGGCATCCGGCGTTGGCTGAGGCGCTCTTTGCCCAGGCCGGGAAGATTGCCGCGACCAGCTTTGCCTCGCTGCCTCGACTGGAGCTGTTGCGCCGCGTCGTCGAACATTCGCCCGATCCGAGCCTGGATCGGGTCCAGCTCTATTCCTCGGGGGCCGAAGCCGTCGAAAGTGCTTTGCGGTTGGCTCGCGCAGCCACCGGTCATAGCGAGGTGGTCGGGTTCTGGGGCGGCTTTCACGGCAAAACCCACGGCGTCCTGGGACTGTGCGGGAGCGAGTTCAAGCACGGGCAGTTGCCCTTTTTGCCCGGACAGCACCTGGCTCCGTACGCGGACTGCCGACGCTGTGCGCTGCGCAAAGAGCCGTCCACCTGTCAGCTCGCCTGTGTCGATTTCTTGCGCGATTCCATTCGACTTTCGACAGCCAATCGCATCGCGGCGATCTTGGTCGAGCCGATCCAAGGGACCGCTGGCAACGTACTGCCGCATCCGGACTTTCTGCCGGCGCTGAAGCAGGTCGCCCGCGATCACTCTGCGTTGCTGATCGTCGATGAGATGATCACTGGCTTTGGGCGGACCGGGTCGCTGTGGGCGAGTGCGGCGGCTGGGGTGGTGCCCGATGTCGTGATCTTTGGCAAAGGCGTCGCGGCTGGGTTTCCGATGAGTGGCCTCATCACCCGTGCTGAGCTTGCGGCGGCACGTCCATGGTCCGAGCCGTCCCATTCGTCGTCGTCGTTTGGCGGCAGCCCGCTGGCCTGTGCGGCTGCCAACGCGACCACGCGCATCATCATCGAGGAGAATCTGTCCGAGCACGCCCGGATCGTGGGGGCGCGGCTCCAGGCAGGGCTGCTGCAACTTAGTGAGCGCTTTCCCTGTGTGCAAGCGGTGCGGGGCAGAGGACTGCTGCTCGGCTTTGACTTGATGGACGGTTGCACGCTGTGGCCCAAAGAACGCTGCGTGGCGCTGTTTCGCGCTTGTCTTTCCCGAGGACTGCTGACGATGGCGTATACGCCCAAGGTTCGGATCAATCCGCCACTGGTGCTGACGGAGGCCCAGGTCGATGAGTCGCTGGCGATCCTGGCGACGGCGCTGGAAGCGGTGCAGTCGTTACGGTGAGCCGGGCCCAATTCGAGACACCACGCGGAGCGGCAACTGCGGCGGTAGTTCAGAAAAGGCGAGCACCGGCAGAGCGTGCGGGGTCGCGCTGAGCAGCAGCTCGACCTGGCGGCGGATGTCGCGCTGACACAGCAGCACGGCATCGGGAGCGTGCGACTTGGCGAGCAGCACCGCATCGATGATTTCTTGGCGTAGCTCGGGTTCGATGGCGAGTCTCTGACCGCCACTGCTGCGTCGGGCATCGCGCAGGACTTCCTCGACGTCGCTCGACAGCACCAGCGCCGGCAGGGCGTCGCCCGATTCCGCCGATGGCGACTGCGGCAGATATCCCGACAGCAGGTGGCGGCCCAGTCCAGCGCGGATCTGATCAACCAGGGCATCCGCATCGCCATCGATCTCGGGCAGTGTCGCCAGCGTTTCGAGCACGGCGGCCATCGGTAGAGGCCACACTCGCTCGGCCAGCAGTCGGCGTAGCACGAGCAGCAGCCGACCCAGAGACAGCCGCTTCGGGATCACCTCAGATAGAAGTGCTGGGCGGGCGTGCCCAAGGCTGCTCAGCTCAGCGCGCAGTCCATCAAGCGTCAATAGCTCCGGGGCCAGCTCGTGTAGCAGCTTGGTCAGCGCGTTCTGTGGGGTCTCTCCATCGGTCAGCGTGTGCTGCGACAGCAGCGCGCCATGGATGCTGAGTCGGAGCTGGCGTCGAAGAGCAGGATCGGCCCGCAGCGAGCAATCGCAGGGGAGCAAGCCAAGCTGGGCGAGGGTTTGATGGACGATGGCCTGGGCCTGCACCGCCGATAGCGCCACATCTGAAGCGGTCACGAGCTGAAGTGGCGCGGTGGTCTGTCGCTCATCGGTTGAATGGCGGGAGGAGGTGCTACGCAACAGCAGGAGCACTGCGGCCGTTGAGACCAGCAACACCGGAACCTGGGTACACAGGCCCACGGCGACGGTTAGTGCGGCGGAACGCTCGGCACCCTCGGTGAGCGGTAGGTCGTCCCCCGTCGAAAATTTGGCCAGCAATGCCACAAACAGACCCAGCCACAGCAGCACGCTGAGCAGCACATCGCCCCGCAGAAGTCGCATGACACCGTCGAGAGATCCGTACAGCTCGGCTTCACGGGTCAAGGTGGCGCGGGCAGTCTGGGCTTCGACCGCACCGAGTGATCCAGCACGCAGGTCCGCATCGATCGCCGCTTGCCTGCCGGGCAGCGCGTCGAGCACAAAGCGGGCCGCGACCTCGGCCACGCGCTCACCACCTCGGGCAATCAGCACGTACTCGGCCAGAAGTAGCGAGACGAGGAGCAGCACACCGACGCCAACTTCGCGACCACCGACTAGAGACTGAAAGAGCAGCGGCACGCCACCGAGCTGACCGTCGGAAAGTCCCAGCCGCATCAGCGCCAGCGTCAGGCACAGTCGTCCGAGCAGCGACAAGAGCAGGAGCGTCGGAAGCTGCGGTAGTTTCTGCGGCTCACCGGCCCACACCGCTGCGGCCAGGCACAGTCCCGATAGCAGCCAGCTTGTCGCGACGAAGCCATCGAGAATCAACGCCGGCAGCGGCAGCAGCAGCGCGACCAATAGCAAGCCGACGACGAGAATCACCCGACTTGGCGACAGCGTCGGTCCAAGCCAAAGCCTGCTCCCAAGCGAGGCCAAGAATTGGTAAAACTTCTGCCGCATTACGCCCATCTTGAGGTGGCCCACCGTGGGCTGTCAACGCGACCGGTGACCCAAGCGGCAGGCCGGGCCCCGTTGGCGGCGTGGCGGGACGAAGCAGCGTAGCCACCCGGCTGGAAAGTGCGATAAAATACCAGCGGCAAGATCGATTGAGCGACTGATGGGCAGCTTCTCGCTAAGCTACAACACCGTCAAAGCCTGGGCCGAGCGACTTCGGCTGCCGTTCCGCGCCAATGAAGAAGCGGCGCAGATTGCGGTGCGCTGCCGACTGCTCGATAGCGACGTGCCACTGCTGTTCATTCCTCGGCCCGAGCGCGACATGCTGACGGTGGCGATCACCTTGCCATTTGTGGCCCCGACGGAGCGGTATCCGGCGCTGACGACGGCGCTTGCGACGCTCAATGTCCGTTCGTATATGGGGGCGTGGATTCTCAATCCCGAGCGGGGCGAGGTCTATTTTCGGGTCACGCTGCCTACGGTCGAGACGGCGTTTTCCGATGAAGCGCTGCGCTTTGTGGCGCGGGTGGTCTTAAGCTCGGCCGAGGCGATGGCGCAGCCGCTGTTTGCGATCTCGCATGAGGGAGCCTCTGCGGACATTGTCGCCAAGACCCGCGCTCCGTAATCACTTACGCGGGGATTTGGCGTGGTTTAGCTGATGCGGATGGGCAGCCGACGTCTGCCAAAGGTTCCGACTTTGGCATCGAAGTGACCGGCAAGCTGGTGACCACAGCCAGGACAGCATCCCCGTTCGTCGAGCTTGTACGACAGGATCTGGTAGTAGTCGCGGACGATCAGTGACTCGCCACAGCCAGGGCAGAGGGTGGTGTCGCCTTCGACATCGTGGACGTTGCCGGTGTAGACGTGTAAGAGGCCCACGCTGCGGGCGATGGCTCGGGCCTTTTGCAGGGTCTCCGGTCGCGTCGGTGGCACGTTCATCATCTTGTAGTCGGGATGGAACGCCGAAAAGTGCAGCGGCACGTCCGGTCGCAGCTCCCGCAGCACCCAATCGCTGAGCTTGTGGATTTCCTCGTCGGAGTCGTTGAAGCCGGGGATCAGCAGCGTCGTGATCTCGGTCCAGACCGTCGTTTGATGTACCAAATACTGGAGCGTCTCGAGCACCGGCTGAAGGTGCGAGCCGGTCAGCCGATGATAGAACTGCTCGGTAAAGCCCTTGAGATCGACGTTGGCCGCGTCCATCTTGGCGAAAAAATCAGCGCGAGGCTGGGCGTGGATGTAACCGGCGGTGACAGCGACGGTCTTGATGCCAGCGGCTCGACAGGCATCGGCGGTGTCCATCGCGTATTCGGCGAAGATCACCGGATCGTTGTAGGTAAACGCGACGCTTTTTGCACCGTGGCGGACGGCGGCGCGGGCGATCTGCTGGGGACTGGCTTGGTCGGCGAGGCGGTCCATCTCTTTGGACTTCGAGATGTCCCAGTTTTGGCAGAACTTGCACGATAGGTTGCAGCCCGCCGTGCCAAACGACAGCACGCTGGAGCCGGGGTAAAAGTGCGCCAGCGGCTTCTTTTCGATTGGATCAAGGCAAAATCCCGACGAGCGACCGTACGTGGTCAGCATCATCTGACCGCCCTGGTTCTGCCGGACGAAGCACAGACCGCGCTGACCATCGGCGAGCGTGCAGTCGCGAGGGCACAAGTCGCACTGGATGCGGCCATCGGCCATGGCGTGAAAGTAGCGTGCCGGGTGGTTGGATTCGACGGGGGCGCTCATCGGGCAATCGGCTCCTCGCGCCACTTGGCGACTGTGTAGCGGTAAACCTCTAGCTCTGGGCTGTCGAGATCGGCCGGTAGCCCAGCCTTGCGTAGCAACTGCCGCCAGAATTCGTGAGGCTCGGGCAGCTCCTCCCACACCTGAGGCAAGAAGGTGCCGCGACGACCATGGTAGCGCAGCACCACACCGTCTAGGCCCGGACGCAGCGCAGAAATCGCCTCGGCGCGAGACTTGACCGGCAAGCGGGACAGCGGTGACAGCAGCGACACCTCGACCCGCAGTTGCTGTTCCTCCCCTAGCTCGATCGGCGTGGCTCGTGGATCACGCAGCGCGGCGGAGACGGCATTGTCAGCGACATCGCGTAGCAGTGGCTGATGGGCTTCCAGACTGCCGATACAGCCGTGCAGCTCATCACCACGATACAGCGTCACGAAGCATGCGCCATCGAACGCGAATGCGGCCGAGGTGGGCGGTTTTGCAGGGGGTCCACCGAGAGCGGCGGCGATGCAAGCGCGGGCGTAACGACACAGGGCCAATCCGTCAGCATCACTCAGCATGGGCGTCCTCGTAGAGTGCGAAGGCTCCGTAACCAACGACGTGGGCTTTGTCTCCCGCAGTGTCTCCGGAGTTGCGCAGATCGAGCAGGCGAATGCTGAGCTTTCGCCTTTTGGCGACCCACAGCAGACCATTGATCCCCGCGCAGCCGCAGGCTTGTTCGGGAGATAGCACCTCGTCTTCCTCCGGCGGGGAGAGGATGCGGTCGGCGGTGTGGCGATCCTCGTTCTGGCCTTCGCGATAGGGCAGGTAGTGCGATAGATCCGAGCTGATGACGATCACCGTCTCTCGTCCACCCCACAGCGATTCCAGCACGGCCCCGACCTCAGCCGCATCGATGAAGCCCGCGATGAGCGGAACGATCTTGGCGTGGGGCACGACCTTTTGCAAAAACGGGAGCTGTACTTCCAGCGAGTGTTCGTGGGCATGGGCTCGGGGGTTTGCGACAACCTCGGGCAGCATGGCCAGGGCCTCGCTGTCGACTTCGCTGTCACCCGCCGGAGTACGCAAGGCGCTTACACCGGGCGACACCAAACCATGAACCGCCACACGGTGAGCAGGCCCGATCAGGACAACACGCTGGATATGGCTGGCCCCTTGAAGCTGGGCATAGGCACTGGCGGCAATCGGTCCGGAATAGATGTAGCCAGCATGCGGAACGATCAGCGCTTTTGGCCAGCGCAGCGGCAGGTTAGACCTTGGCTCCGCACTGGCAAGCAGGTGCGTCACGGTATCGGTCAGCACCACTGGCTCGCTCGGATAGAACATCCCCGCAACGGCTGGAGGTCGCACGGTCTGCATAACCATAACTTGCCAATCGTCATGCGGGCAGGCAACCGGGATAAGCAACGAGCGGGCTGGTTGCGGGCAAGCTTTTCACGTCCGAGTAGGCAGCGAAGCAACGCTAGGTCGCCCAACGTAAGGCCGCAACTAGGCAAGATTGCCGTCGGAAAAGCGCTTCCAAGAGCTGGCTTTCGCACAGATTGACACTCGGACAAAACTCCAGTACCGTTGCCGCGCTTGCCGAGATAACTGCTTATGGCAATCCCCGGAAGGTGATATGGCTCTGCAATTCTCCCCTCAGGCCGACGCCAAAATCAGCGACCTCTGTCGTCGCTACCCCAATACCCAGGCCGCTTGCCTGCCCGTTCTGCATTTGGCGCAGGACGAGTTCGGTTATCTGTCCGAGGAAGTCCTCGAGCTGGTGGCGACGCGACTCGCGGTGCCCAGCTCGCACGTCTTCGGAGTCGCGACCTTCTACACGATGTTCCACCGGGAGCCGGTCGGGAAGAAGGTGCTGATGATGTGCACCAACGTCTCGTGCATGCTCACCGGCGCTTACGAGACGCTGCGCAAGCTTGAGCAGCGGCTTGGCATCAAAGCAGGCCAAACCAGCGCCGATGGTGAGTTCACGCTGATCGAGGAAGAGTGCCTCGCGGCGTGTGCAGACGGTCCAGCGATGATCTGCGGAGACCGCTACTTCCTTCGTCTGACCGCCGATAAGGTCGACGCGACGCTGGATGAGTGTCGCAAGCTGCCCGCGCAGCATGGTCACCACCCCCACAGCGACAAAAAGCACTAAACCATGCCGGCTGATCGCAACTTTAAGATCGTTACCCGTCTGTTTGGGGTTCAAAACTCGAACCGCATCGATGTCGCGATGGCAAATGGGGCCTACAAACGGCTCCAGCCAGCCTTCGCGATGCAGCCGCAGGCCCTCGTTGACGAGGTGAAGAAGAGCAACCTGCGCGGTCGCGGCGGAGCGGGCTTTCCCACGGGCATGAAGTGGGGCTTTATCCCCAAAGGTGCCGATACCGTCTATCTCGTCTGCAACGCCGACGAGTCCGAGCCGGGCACCTGCAAGGATCGCGAGCTTCTGTTCTGGGATCCGCACCTACTCATCGAGGGCATGATCATTGCGTCGTACGCCCTCGGCTGCAAGCACGCCTACATCTACATTCGCGGCGAGATGATCCGCGAGGCGGCGGTGCTGCAAAAGGCGGTTGATGAGGCCTATGCCAAGGGCTTCCTTGGGCGCGAGCAGCAGACTGCGCTCGGACCGCTCAAGATCGAGCTGACGGTCCATCGCGGCGCGGGTGCTTATATCTGTGGCGAAGAGACGGCGCTGCTCAACTCGCTTGAAGGCAAGCGGGGCTGGCCGCGACTCAAGCCGCCGTTCCCCGCCGTCAAGGGTCTGTTTGGCAAGCCGACCATCGTGAACAACGTCGAGACGCTGATGAACATCCCGTTCATCGTCGAGCACGGCGGTCAGAAGTTCGCCGACGTTGGCACCGGCAAGTCGGGCGGCACGCGCATCCTGTGCATGAGCGGCCACTTGAAGAAGCCGGGCGTGTTCGAGCTGCCGATTGGCATCACCTTCCGTCAAGTCATCGACGAAGTCTGTGGTGGCACGAGCAGCGGCAAGCGCGTCAAGGCGGTCATTCCCGGCGGCTCGTCGATGCCTCCGCTCGATCCCAGTGAGCTGGACGTACCGATCGAATTTGACGCGCTGATGACCGACCAGCGGATCAAGCCGGTGCAGTACAAGCCCGGTCACAACTTTGAGCTGGCTCCCGGCAAGCCACTGCGGGCGATGGCGGGCTCGGGCGGCATCGTCGTCATGGACGAGGACACCGACATCGTTGCGGTGTGTGCGCGCATCATGCGCTTCTACGCCCATGAGTCGTGTGGCCAGTGTACGCCGTGTCGCGAGGGCACCGGCTGGATGGCGAAGATCTGCACTCGACTGGCCGACGGCTATGGTCAGCCGGGCGACATCGACCTGCTCAGCTCGATTGCCTACGGCATCGCTGGAAACACCATCTGTCCTCTCGGAGAGGCAGCGGCGTGGCCGATGATGGGCTTTATCACCAAGTTCCGCCCTGACTTCGAGGCCCGCTTGGCCCAGAGCCGAGGGCTTCCCCCCGCTGGCTATCACGGAGCGCATCCATGATTGCAGTCGCGACTTCTGACTTTGCTTCGCTCGACCTGGGCGCACTGCTCATGCAGGCAGCCCACGCCCCGGCCCAAGTCCAGGCGGTCGCAGCCTCATCGCTGCAACCTGCGGGCTGGACCCCGGCCTGGGCGTTTTGGATCCTGTCGGCCTTGGTGGTGGCGGGATCGATCTCAACCATCGCGCAGCGCAGCCTGATCTCGGCGGTGATGTCGCTGGTGGCCACCTTCTTTGGGCTGGCGGGTTTGTACGCGACGCTGTCGGCGCACTTCCTGGCTGCCATTCAAGTGCTGGTCTATGCCGGCGCGATCATGGTGCTCTTCGTGTTCGTCATCATGGTGTTAAACCGTGACGAGGTGGAGCGGGTCTCGGACCGAGGACTGCTCGACAAAGCGATTGGGGCCGGTTCGCTGGTCTATCTGGCGGTGCGGCTCGGTGAAGTGATTGCTTCGCCAGTCGGTCCGGTGTCGCGGATGAGCAAGCCGCCGGCGGACTTTGGTACGGTCGCCAAGATCGGCGAGTACTTTTTCACCGAGTTCCTGTTCCCGTTTGAAGCCATCTCGATCCTGCTCATCATCGCGGTGATTGGTGCGGTGGTGTTGGCTCGTACCGTGGTGTCTCGTCCGACGAGCGGCTACGATCAGCCAAGCGTCGCCGAGCACGCGGGTGAGGGCGGAAGTGATGATCATGCCGGTGGCGAAACAGCGCACGGCACCCACGGAGGCCACTAAAGCCATGCAGCAGCTAGTGCAGAACCTTCTAGCAGTCGGCCTGCATCACTACCTGATCTTGGCGGTGGTGCTGTTTGGCATTGGAACCTTCGGCGTGTTCATGCGGCGCAACGCCCTGACCACGCTGATGTCGATAGAGCTGATCCTAAACGGCGGAAACCTGACGCTGCTGGCGTTTGCGCGGTCACACCAAGACATGCGCGGTCAAGCGTTGGCGCTGCTGGTCATCGCGGTCGCGGCGGCGGAGGCAGCGATTGGCCTCGCCATCGTGGTCGGCGTGTTCCGCAACCGCCACAACACCAACATCGACGAGCTGAACCTGCTCCGGTACTAGTCCCCAGGAATAAAGACTATGACCGAGAACTTTCCTCTCTATCTCATCATCGTGCTGCCGCTCCTTGGGGCGGTGCTGAACCTTCTGTTTGGGCGGCGGCTGGGTAACACCTTCGTTAGCTTGGTGGCGTGCTCGGCGGTCGCTGGCGCGGCACTGGTGGCGACGAAGGCCGTGCTCCTGGTGGCCTCGGATTTACCGGCTCGAGGCGCACTCATCGACCAGCTCGTCTCGGGCGACTGGATTGTCGCGGGGGACATGAAGCTCCAGGCCGGGCTGATGCTCGACCGGCTATCGTCCGTGATGGTGATGGTCGTCACCTGGATCGCGCTGCTCATCCACATCTACGCAACGGGCTACATGGAGCATGAGCCCGACTTCGCTCGCTTCTTTGGCTACCTGAACCTGTTTACCGGCGCGATGCTGATCCTGGTGCTCGGCGACTCGTTGCCCGTCACCTTCATCGGCTGGGAAGGCGTTGGCTTGGCCAGCTACCTGCTCATCGGGTTTTGGTATCACGAGGACAAGAACGCCACGGCTGGACGCAAGGCCTTCATCGTCAACCGAGTGGGTGACTTTGGCTTCCTGCTCGGCATCTGCCTGCTGTTCACGGTGGTGGGTACGGTCAAGTACGGCGACTTTGGCAGCATCGCTGGCAGGCTGATGACGCCGTGGTGGATGGGCTGGCCGGTCGGTTACTGGGTCGCGATCCTGCTGTTTGTGGGTTGTGCTGGCAAATCGGCGCAGATTCCGCTGTATGTGTGGCTCCCGGATGCGATGGCTGGTCCGACGCCGGTGTCCGCGCTGATTCACGCCGCCACGATGGTGACCGCCGGTGTCTACGTCGTGGCGCGCTGTCACACCATCTTCGACACCTTCCCAGAAGCGGCCAAGATGACCGTTGCGGGAGTCGGTGCGCTGACGGCGCTGATGGCGGCAACGATTGGCATCGTGCAGCGTGACTTCAAGAAGGTGTTGGCGTACTCGACGGTGAGTCAGCTCGGCTTCATGTTCGTCGGCGTTGGCACGGGTGCCTACACCGCTGGCGTGTTTCACCTGATGACCCACGCGTTCTTCAAGGCCGGTCTGTTCCTCGGCGCCGGCTCGGTCATGCACGCGATGGGCGGCGAGGGCGACATTGCCAAGATGGGTGGACTCGGCAAGCACATGCCGATTACCCGCTGGACGTTCTTCATCTACTGCCTGGCGATTGCGGGCATCGTGCCGTTTGCGGGCTTCTTTTCGAAGGACGCAATCCTGGCCGGTACCTTTGCCGCCGAGTTCCGGATGTCGACGGCGATGAGCGGTCCGCAGGCGCAGCTTGTGGCGCTCTATCCGAAGGTGCTGTGGGCGATGCTGGCGACGGCGGCGCTGTGTACGGCGTTCTACATGTGGCGGCTGTATTTCGTGGTGTTCACCGGCAAGTTCCGGGGCACGAGCGAGCAAGAGCATCACCTGCACGAGTCGCCTTCCTCGATGACGCTGCCGCTGGTGGTGCTCGCGGTCGGTTCGGTGCTGGCGGGTCTGATTGGGGTTCCGGCGGTGATGACGCACGGACTGCCCGAGTCAGTCGAGCACGTGATGACGTTCTTCACGGGCTGGCTGAGCCCGGCGATGGTTCCGGCCTCCCCCGAGCCGCACGAGCACTGGGTCGAGTGGGCACTGATGGGTGGAGCGCTGACGATTTCGGCAGCGGGCATCGGTTTGGCGGCGCTGCTCTATCGCGGTGGCATTTCCGAGACGGCGGAAAACCTGAAGGACAAGCTTGGGTTTTTGCACAAGCTCCTGTGGAACAAATACTACGTCGACGAGATCTACGACTTCCTGCTGGTCAGGCCGCTGCGTCGGGTGTCGGGCCTTTTGTGGAAGGGTGTGGACAACATCATCATCGATGGCGGACTGACCAAGATCGGTCCGTTCTTCGTCGACATCTTCGGTGCGATGGCGCAGCGGTTCCAGAACGGCGACGTACAGCGCTACATCATCGCGGTGATGGTCGGCACGGCCGGCATCCTGTTCGGCTCGACCTACTGGCTGGCGTATCGAGGCATCCAGGGCGAGGTCAAGGTCGACAAGCGCTCGGCAACGCTGAAGCTCGGTGATCCACGGATGCGTCCTGGGCAGCTCATCTACGCCATCGACTGGGATGGAGATGGCAAGTTCGACGACACCAACGTTCGCTTCAACAGCGAGCTTAAACATGAGTACGGAAGCGCCGGTCAGTACAAGATCGTCGTCGAGGCTCGTGACCCTGTGTGGAATATGGTCAAGCGTTCTGACGACTGGTTCTTCGGCGCAAGCGTTCCTCTTGCCGCCAAGGTTGAGTAGGAGAACATCATGGGCATGATCCTACCCATCGTGACGTTCCTGCCCCTCGTCGGTGCGCTGCTATGTCTGGCGCTCCCTCGGGAGGAGGAACAGCTACACCGTAGCGTCGGCTTCGGCACGGCGCTGGTGACGTTTCTGGTCTCGCTGCTGATGTTGTCCGGCCTGGAGCCGGCCAAGATGAACCATGTGGTGGATTGGGCCTGGGTCGAGTCGCTCGGCATCCGCTTCAACCTGGGCATCGACGGAATCTCGGTGTGGCTGGTGCTGCTCACCACGTTCCTGATGCCAATTGTGTTTCTGTCGACCTGGTCCGCCATTCACGACAAGGTTCGGGAGTTCATCGTCGCGACGCTGATCCTAGAGACCGGCATGCTCGGCGCGTTCTTGGCGCTCGATCTGTTCGTGTTCTACGTGTTCTGGGAAGTGATGCTGATCCCGATGTACTTCATCATCGGCATCTGGGGCGGTGATCAGCGGCTCAAGGCGGCCATCAAGTTTGTCATCTATACGATGGTCGGCTCGCTGCTGATGCTGGTCGCGATCCTGTATGTGGTGGTGAAGGTGCATCAGGTGACGGGGCAGTGGTCGTTCGCACTGGCGACGGCGCAGAAGCTGATCCTGTCGAAGCCCGAGCAGATCTATCTGTTCTTGGCGTTCGCGCTGGCGTTCTGTATCAAGGTGCCGCTGTTCCCGCTGCATACGTGGTTGCCGCTTGCGCACGTTGAGGCCCCGACCGCAGGTTCGGTGATCCTGGCGAGCGTGCTGCTCAAGTTTGGTCCGTACGGCATGATTCGCTTTGCGATTCCGCTGTTCCCGCATGCGGTCGAGACAGTGGCCCCGTGGCTGGCGGTGCTGGCGGTGATTGGCGTGGTCTACGGATCGTGCGTGGCCTATGCGCAGGACGACGTAAAGAAGCTGATCGCGTACTCCTCGGTGGCGCACATGGGGTTTGTGGTGCTGGGCCTCGCGATGATGAACAGTCGGTCGGTGAACGGCGCGCTGTACCAGTGTCTGGCACACGGCATCTCGACGGGCGGTTTGTTCCTGTGCGTGGGCGTCCTGTACGAACGTCGTCACACCCGCAAGATGGCGGAGTTTGGCGGTCTGTGGCAGCGCATGCCGGTGTTCGCGGCGACCCTGCTCATCTTCACGATGGCCTCGATTGGGCTGCCGGGTCTGTCGGGCTTCGTCGGCGAGTTCTTGGTCATCCTCGGCACGTTCAGCGCCAAAGAGCGGGCCTTCGAGGGCATGCCAGCGATGTTTGAAAATGCGCGGATGCTGTCGGCGTTTGCAGCGACGGGTGTCGTGCTTGGCGCGGTCTACATGCTGTGGCTGTTCCAGCGCGTGATGCTGGGCCCGCTGACCAATCCGCTCAACCGCAAGCTGCCAGACATGACGGCTCGCGAGACGGCGGTGATGTTGCCGATGCTGGCGATGGCGTTCTGGCTCGGTATCTGTCCGAACACGTTCCTCAAGCACATTGATCCGGCGGTCACGCAGACGCTCACGGCCTTCAAAGAGAAGTACAGCGCTGGGGCGGCAGATGGCGAAGCGCGCATGCTCGGTGACAGCGCCAAGCCCAAGGTCGAGGAGCCGGCGGCCCCCGGAGGAAATCCATGACCTTCGATACAACAGACCTCGTTTCCAGCCTGCCGCTGCTGTTTTTAACGGTGGCAGGCATCGTCCTTCTGATGCTCGATGCGTTTTCGCGGGTGGTGCTGGTCGGTCGTGACCACCATTTGCGGATGCCATCCGAGACCAGCGAAGCGGTGGCTGTACCGCCGCCGGGCTCGCGCAACTACCTGATGCCGGTGACGGTGCTGTTCCTGCTGGCGACGCTCGCAATCATGGTGTGGCAAGCCGGGACGCTGCCCGAGGGTGGCGTGACCATCTATCGCGGCATGCTGGTGGTCGACCGCTTCGGTCTGTTTGTCAGCGGCATCTGCGTAGCGGCGGCAACGCTCGGGATCGTGTCGGCCCCGGCCTATATGCGCGCCCACCGGATGGAGTTTGGTGAGTTCTACGCCCTGGTGGTCTTTGCGCTGTGCGGAATGATCATCCTGGTACAGGCCGCCGACCTGGTGACCGTGTTTCTGGGGATCGAAACGATGTCGCTTGGCGCATACGTGCTGACCGGGTCGTGGCGGCGCTCACCGCGCTCGTCCGAAGCGGCGATGAAGTACTTCCTGGTCGGTGCGTTTGTGTCGGGTCTGCTCGTCTACGGCATTGCGCTCATCTACGGCGTGACGGAGACGACCTCGCTCATCGACATCAAGCGCATTGCGATGTCCCGTGGCGCGGCACCGCTGTTCTACATCGGCTGGATGCTGCTGCTCGTCAGCTTCTCGTTCAAGCTCGGTGTGGTGCCGTTCCACATGTGGGCACCGGATACCTACGAGGGCGCACCAACGCCGGTCACTGGTTTTATGATGTCATGCATCAAAGCGGCGGGCTTTGCGGGGCTGATTCGGCTGCTGCAAGGAACGCTGCCGATGCTGGCGCGTGACCCGTTTACCGGCTGGACCTTTGTTTTGTCGTGGCTGGCGGTGCTGTCGATGTCGCTCGGTAACTTGGCGGCGATCAAGCAAGACAACGTGAAGCGCATGCTCGCGTATTCGTCGATCTCGCACGCTGGTTATCTGCTGGTCGGAGTGGTTGCCCTTGGTACCGTCGGCGATGCTGCACGTGGCCCGCTGCTGTTCTATCTGGCTTCGTATGCTCTGACGGTGGTGGCGTCGATGGGCGTGGTGGCGTGGGTCGGCTGTGATGAGCGTGGCGAGGAACGAGTCCGCCTGTCCGACTGGGCTGGGCTTGCCAAGCGCGAGCCGATGGCGGCGCTGCTGATGACGATCTCGCTGCTATCGCTGGGTGGCTTCCCTCCCACCGCTGGCTTCTTCGGCAAGTTCTACCTGTTCCAGTCGGCGCTCGGTGAGAGCAAGCTGCTGTGGCTGATCCTCATCGCCATCGCGAACAGCTTGATCTCGGTCTACTACTACCTGCGAGTCATCACCGCGATGTACTTCCGCGAGCCCAGCCCGAACCCCGCCATCACCCCGATTCAGTCGAGCGCGATGAAGTTCGGCGTGCTCGTTTCGACGCTGCTGGTCCTGGCTATGGGTCTGTTCCCAGGCTGGTTGATGTCACTCTGCGCCGCTGCAAAGTTCTAGTCTTCCCGTTCGTGCGTTCGTCAGGTCAGGTCGAGAGGTCGTGGCTGACGACGTGCGAGCCGCTCATGAAGCTCGGACTAAGAACCCAACCGGTCGGCTTGCGCGTGCGGCTGGCATAGGCTGTGAGTGCCACCGAGCTGCCGGCGACATGGCTGACCAGGAACCACTCTTGGTCGAGCGATTGACAGACTCCGCGTGGTCCTGGCAACTCCAGCTTGCCGATGAACGTCCCTTCGGTGAGATGCCACATCGACACCAGGTTCCCAAACGGGTTCGTGGCCACCACGGTCTGGGTCTCCTCCAAGATGGTCACAGACAGCGTCTCGCCGCGCATTCGCTGCACCACCGAGCCGGGTCGCTTCACCGTGATCACGTCCCCATACAGCGGACGAAGCGACAGCGCGCCGAGCTGCTCATTCGGATTCGGTAGGCCATCACGAGGTGCCGAGATCACCACGAGATCGCCGCGCTGCGACAGCGCCAGGTGCCCGGTGTTATGAAGCGGTGAGTCGAGCACCACCCGGTCGAGCAGCTTGCCGCTCGCGATCTCGATGTAACAGACACAGGGCGCATCGCCGCCATCGAGCGGTCCGCCGCCGTTTGTGACCACCAGCGTCTTGCCGTCCTCGATGAGCAGACAGTCGTGCGGAGACACCCCATGGGTTGGGACCGTACCGAGTTCGCGCAGAGACTCTGCATCCCGAACAGAGAGCACCCCAGCGAAGTCCTGATCGATCAGAGACTCGGTGGCGTACAGCAGGCTGCCATCCGTACTGTAGCCGCCGTGTCCGTAGAAGCGCCGGTTTTTCGGGCTCTCGATCGGTCGCACCACCTGGCGCTTTCGAAGATCGACCAGGCAAGCCCCCGGACCCTTCTTTTCGAAGACTGCGGCCCGGAATCGATCACGAGGGTCAAAGGCGATTCCGTGTCCCAGGAACGTAAGCGGAACGGTCTCTGCTTGTGGCGACTCGGCATCGAGGTTGACCATCGCCAGCACAAACTGCTGCTTGCCCTCGCTGATGTAGCCACCACCACCGAGTACGTAGCCCTTCTTCGCCATGCCCCCGAACATACGCTACCTTGGACTTGGCCCACTGTCTTTTTGCAGGACTGTGTCTGTCGCCAAGATGGGATCTTTGTGGGGATGGTCGGTGTTGTAGTGCAGACCACGGCTCTCTTTGCGACGGGCAGCACACTCGATAATAAGATGCGCAGCAAGTGCTACATTTCGCAGTTCCAACAAATCAGGAGTGATCTTGAAGTTCCAGTAGTAGTCTCGGATCTCATCCCGGATGAGTTCAATGCGGCGACGGGCTCGCTCCAGGCGTCGATCGGTGCGGACGATGCCCACGTAGTTCCACATCAAGCGGCGGACTTCATCCCAGTTCTGGGTGACCACGACCGCCTCATCGGGATCTTGAGCGTTGCCACTTTGCCAGGGAATGACTTGGCGTGGGAACAGAGACTCTGCATCAGCGACCGCTTCCGCTGCCCGCCGACCGAACACCACTCCTTCGAGCAGAGAGTTCGAGGCCAGTCGACAGGCACCATGCAGTCCGGTCATCGCCGTTTCACCAATCGCGAACAGGTTGCGAACCGAGGTGCGACCATAGGAATCGGTCAGGACTCCTCCGCAGGAGTAATGTGCGGCAGGAACCACCGGAATTCCGCGTTGCCTCATGTCGATTCCGAAGTGCATACACTGCGCGTGAATCGCCGGGAATCGCTCGACCAAAAAGTCAGGGGATAGATGAGTCATATCCAGCGTGACGTAGTCGGCACCCGAGCGCTTTAGCTCTGCATCGATCGCCCGCGCCACCACATCGCGTGGGGCCAGCGACTTCATGGGATGATAGCGCTCCATGAACGCCTCTCCGCTCTGCAAGCGGAGCACTCCGCCTTCCCCACGCAGCGCTTCCGATACCAGGAACGACTTCGCATCCGGGTGATACAGACACGTCGGATGGAACTGGATAAATTCCATGTTGGCAAGCTGCGCACCGGCCCGATACGCCATCGCCACCCCATCCGCTGTCGCGACATCTGGATTCGAGGTGTAGAGGTAGACCTTTCCCGCCCCTCCGGTCGCTAGGATGGTTGCTCGCGAAAGGACTGCGTGGACCTCTTGGCTCTGTCGCGATAGTACGTAGGCCCCAAAGCACGCATCGGGACCGCCATACTTGGCCAGCGTCAGAAGATCAACCGCCATGTGATCCGCCAGGATGCGAATGCGTGGGTTGGCCTGGACCGCGGCGAGCAGCGCCCGCTCGATCTCGCGACCGGTGGTGTCCTTGGCGTGGGCGACTCGTCGTGCGGAGTGACCCCCTTCCCGCGCCAGGTCCAACTCTCCGCTGTTTCCGCGATCGAAGTGAACACCCCAGCGATCACATAGTTCGCGAACAGCCTGTGGACCATCGGTCACCACTTGCTCGACAATGTCTCTGTGGCAGAGCCCCTCTCCCACTGTCAGCGTGTCTTCGATGTGGGCAGTGAGAGAATCCAGCGGATCGAGCACCGCCGCAATTCCACCCTGCGCCCACGCTGTACTGCCATCGTCCGGCTGTCGCTTGGTGACGATCAGAACCTCTCCCTTTTCAGCGGCGTGGAGAGCAAAGCTGAGCCCGGCAATTCCCGAGCCGATGACCAGAAAGTCGGTCTGAAGTAGCTGCGACATGCCGTGCATCATCGCAAATTGCGTTCTACCGTCACGCAAAACCGTCATCAAATGCGCCGACCTATCGTGCTTGGATTTGAAGGCGACGCCCCTTAGGAAAGGGGCTTGTTGACACTTGAACCCCGATCGGCAGATGATTTTGGATGGGGGCTGAGTTCCAGATGGGCACAAGGCTGGTCGCGATCGTCGACAGAGTTCGGACTCGCCCGAACGGTCTACCCGGCGTCGATTTGGCGCGGCTGAACCTAAAAGTGGGCAAAGCGCTTTCGCGATTCGCCGCTACGATGGACGATGATCCAGAGCTGATTGCGCGTGCGGAACGCGCCGCCCGCGAGATCCTTACGGATTGAGCAACGCAGTCATGAGCACCGATCGCCTGGACTTCGACTCCGAGCGCAATCTGCTCACGCTGGAAGGCCGTCGATTGGTCTTCCACTGTCATCACTACAACTTGTTCCTCCAGCGCACGATCGAAGATGGACTCGGGACAGAGTCGGCCCAAAGTCTACAGGTCGCGGCAGGTATGGAGGCCACCCGCAGCATGCTCTCCTCTTTGTACGACAAAGAACCTGCGGCGAGCTTCTTGGACAAGCTGGTACTGGCCCGGAAGCTGTTTGGCTCCCTCGGCTTTGGACAAGCAGAGACCTCTTCCCTGACGCCGAACGGTGGTGGAGTTCGGCTGCTCACTTCGCACTACGCCATGGGATGGAAGGCCAAGTGGGGGGTCGCCCAGCATCCAGTCTGTTACTTCCCAGTTGGCTTCTGGATGGCAGCGCTGGCTGCTGCTGCCGGTCTCACGCCAGAGCGTCTGCAAGGTCGTGAGTTGTCCTGCGCGGCGCTTGGGGCCGCAGCGTGCGAGCTGGAAATCGAGGTGCTGTGATGGCGATCGACGAGCGCAAGATCATCGAAGCGGTCGCAGGACTGGGAATCACCGGCAATGACGAAGGACTGATTCCTGCGTTCGGTCTGTATTTGACCCAGCACATGGCTGATTACTACAACCGCATCTCGTTTGCGATGGCTCGACGGCTGGAGCGGACTCCGGAACTGGTCGATGATGCGCGGACCCTCCTGGTCGAAGCCGGTCATAGCTGTGCCTTCAATACCTTCGGCGGGATCATGAAGTCGGCAGAGTGGGATGCAGTGGTGCGGCCGATGCTGGAGTGTCGCGAGGACTGGGTATTCGGAATGAGCGCAGTCGTCAATGCCTTTGGCTGGGGCCGCTGGAAGGTGCGCGATCTGGTTCCCAATCAGCGCTTGGTGGTGACTGTCCAGGATTCCTATGAAGCACAGGGCTGGCTGCGCGACTATCCCACAAGTGATCGGCCTCGCTGTTATCTGGCAAATGGGGGAGTGGCAGGACTGATGAACCTGCTCTATGTCGGCGACATCACCCAAGGGCCCGAGCTCAGCGACGCCTTCTACAAGCAGGTCTTCCGAAGCAGTGATCGTTTTTCGTCGACCGAGGTGCTCTGCCGCGCCACCGGCGATCCGATGTGTCTGTTCATTGCGCAGCGGCTCCCGTAGCTAGCCGGAATCCCCGACCATCAGACTGGCCAGCAATTCAGCAATGGCTAGCACACTCTGTCTCTGCGAAGCTCGTTCCACGCTCAGTCTTGGCATGATCACCATCCGCCCGCGCTCGGGAGCGACCGTGATCTGATGGGTGGCCTGAACATCAACGGTATACAAGACTTCGGAACCGCGTACTTGGCCCAGCTCTGCAAGCCTTGGCTTGAGTGTCTTAGGGAACGCGGACTGTGTCAGCAGCTCGTACTGATCGCGGCGCACGCAGCCGTAGCGAACCACCACGTGAATCGGTCCTACCTGGAACTCTTCAATCGGTGTGGAAAGGGTCGACAACGGCGTTCATTCCTAGAGCAGTCCAAAGTATGCCGCGATGCCCAGATACGCGGTGGGCTTTAGGAACGTAAACGCCGCTTTGTTGCTCTGGTTAGTGACCAGCGATCCACCGAGAAATGTCTCGAAGCGGCCCCCGAATCGAAAGATGAGCGAGGTATCAATCGACACAAAGTGGTCGATGCGACGAGCTCCCTGCTCAATCGGAAACTCTGGTCCTGGCACATAGTCGAAGGTTCTCAGTAGGTACTGCGCAGACAGCGCCCACTCGACATGACTGTGAAGCTTGGCCCGTGACCGGAGCAGGGGTCCGTGCGCCCAGGCCTGATAGTTGTCCGATACGGTCAATGGAGCGACCGGATCTTGCAACTGATCTCGTACCAGTTGATAGCCAAGACTGATCTGGATCGGCTCTGGGGAGGTGCCCCAGCCGAGATCGAGCTGTCCGTTGTGGGTCTGTCCAGACAAGGACTGATAGTCTGTGGCAAAGTAGCTGCGATACCGGAATCCGTAGCTGGCCGCGATGCCAAGCTGTGACCACAGCTTGATTCGTTCGGACAGTCGGCCGTCGAAGTCGACAAACAGCTTGCTACCCCCGAGCAGCGCGAAGTCGACAGAAGTGGTGACACGGAATCTGTGCCGTGCTCCCGCGTAGCTGTAGCCCAGCCAGCTCGAGTTGAGCAGGAAGCTATAGTCCGTCAGTCGAAACTGCTGGCGGTACGAGAGGATGTTGCCAAAACCAAGCCCGATCCGAAACGGTCGGAATCCCAAAGAAGCCAGCAGCAGCACATCGCCATCAGCAGAGTCGAGCGGAGCCTTTTGCCAAGTCGCGTTCTCGGTGAGCGGTACGTTGGCATCAAACTCTGGCGCGACGAGCAGCGTAATCAGGATGCGATGGGGACGTCTTTGCTGAAGCAGTCGTTGCGCCGAGGGACCAAACGCCTGCGAGGCGGTGGTTCGTCCGAGCTGATCTTGCGCCTGGTCGGTCGCACCCAGCTCATCAAATAAGAGTCCTAAAAAGAGCCGTGCCGCATCCTGGGTTTCCGGATCGGGACTTCTGGTCGCTTCGCGAAGCATCGGCTCTGCCTGTTGAAGCTCTCCGGTTCGATAGAGACTGATGCCGAGCAGTAGTCCTACCTCTGCACGCAGCTCCTGATCGGCTTGGGCAAGCCGTAATAGAGGAATTGCATCCGCATAATTTTTCGCCTGAAACAGGGCCAGCGCCTGTTTCAGCGCCCGCTGGGTAGGTCGGGCGACTGGACCCTCGGCACGCGTTGGCAGATCGAGGCACATCAAGACCCCGGCCAGGGTCAGTGCTTCGAGATGACGGCGCATCGTTATCATCTTAGCACTCGTTGCGGCGTGGGATCGATGTCCTCACGGGCCTACATGACGGCGCACCGAATGGGACACAGTTCCTCATTGCGTGTACCAAACCGTACAGCGACCAGATCGGACTGAAAATCTACTCCGTCGCTTGTTCGCCATGAGTGGTTGGCGCATCGCTTGCTTGGCTTCTAAACGTAGTAATCGTAGCGATCGCTGGCCGGAGTGCTCGGTCCGCTCGCTGGATTCGATGTAAAGTGAGAGTTTGTGATGACCACACGTTCCATGGGTATTCATCGCTGGTTGGTGTTAGGGGCCATGTGGATGGGCTTGCTCATGCCACGGGTGGGACACTCGGAGGGCGGAGTCACGCCGCTTGCGGAACTGCGGGTCGCTGCGGAGGCGCTGGCCGATGTGGATCCCGACTTGCTGCTGCCACCGCAGCGGAGCCGCGAGCTCCCGCCCGTCATCCATGACTCAACGGCGGCGGCTGCGACCCATGGCACAGCGGATTCGCTAAAGGACAATTTCCATCAGGAGTCCTTCCGCAGCGAGATCAAAGAGGCGATTCATGGAGCCGTCCGCGCCGAGATCGCTCGGGAAGCGATGGGTCGGCCCGTTCTTGCGCAACCGAGGGATCGCTCCAAAGGGTCCGCGCAGCCGAACGATGCGATCGATTCTGGTCGAGGTGAAGCGGGCGCCTCCGGCAAAGCGGCTCTGCAAGCGCAGCAGGCTCATCGAAACCAAGCGGTCAGTCAGGCCAAGAAGGCGGGCAAGGGAGAGAGTCTGATGAACGGAAAGTCGATGAACCCTTCTCCCAAGGACTTCTCCGGGAAACCACAGGCACTACGATAGTGGAGCCATGCCTTCGCATAGGAGCACTGCCCGCGCTGCTGCTGGGCCTGCTCTTTTTGTCACAGTCGGTGCTCCACGCTCAGGAACCGACTGGTTCCGATGCTGAGTCGCAGGTTCAGGCGCTACTCTTAGATGGCGTGCGGGCGTTCCGCGCCGAGCAGTTCGAGTCCGCGCTCCAGATCTTTTACCGCGTGGAGCGGCTCGGTCCCCGCGCTGAATTGGGAATGTACCGGGGCATGGCGCTGCACAAGCTTGGCCGTCATGCCGAAGCACTCGCCGAGTTTCGGGTCGCTCGTCGCGCCGGCATCTCGGAATCCGTGGCCGATTACTACGACGCCGTGAGCTGCTATCGGTTGGGCCTGCACGAGCGAGCCCGCGACGGCTTTGCTGCCTTGCTCGACCCGCAGACCCACAAAGGCAGTCCTCCCCTTGGACCGCGACTTCGGGAAGGAGCGGCTCGCTTTGTGGCTGCGCTCGACCGGATTGCCCCCCGCAACCCCGACCCTTTGCGGCCAGAGACGGCGTTGCCTCGCCGGATAGAGCTTGTGCAAAAGCAGGTGAGCGAGGCGACCCAGCGCCGGTCTGTCGAGGCCCAAGAGTGGTTAGAGGAAGCTGCGCTTCTTCTTCTGTTGCTGCCGATCGAAGCGCGCTCGCCATATCTGCCCGCCTTTCAAGAGAACCTGGTCGCGCTCCAGCAGTCGCACAAGGCCCAGGCGGCTGCCGAGCGAGTCGCCGAGCTGTCCTTGCTGCTCCAGCGGGTTCGCACCGCACCGACCCGCTAGCTACCCCGGTTCGCGCTAAGCCCTTGACGGGACGGGGAAAACCTGGCTTGAGTAGGGACGCTTTTTGCCCGCCAAACAAAAATTTGGGCTGAGAGGAGGTGCCTGCGTTGATCGGAAAGCCACTCGAAGTTGAAGTTCGTGACAACCTCGAAAAAGCCATGAAGATCCTTAAGCAGAAGATGTCGAAGGAAGGCATCCTGCAAGAGGTCAAACGCCGCCGCTTCTATGAGAAGCCCAGCGTCAAGAAGAAGCGCAAAATGCGCGAGGCCCGTAAGCGTCGTCGTCGCGAGATGAAGCGCCGCGGCTCTGGAGGAGGACCCCGCTAGTCGGAGTCTCACCCGGCTGCAAGGCCGATAGCAAAAGCCCCACCAAGCACGTCTTGGCTGGGGCTTTTTTCTTTTGACGCCCGCCATCGGTCGCACATACGCTCCGGCGCTCGTAGCTGTCCTCTTCTCGACGGAGCAAACGATGTCTCACCAGCAGATTTGGAACTTCATTGGCGGTGCCTACAAGGCCGCTGCGTCAGGTCAGACCTCTCACAACAGCAACCCCGCCACCGGCGAGCGCCTCGGCGAAGTGACGGCCTCGGGGGTCGAGGATGTCGAAGCGGCAGTCGCGGCGGCGCGGGCGGCTCTTCCGGCGTGGAAGTCGCTGCCTTCCCCCAAGCGTGGAGAGATCCTGTGGCGCGCTGCCGACATCATGCGCCGTCGCAAAGACGAGCTGAGCCGAGCGCTCACGATGGAAGAGGGCAAGTCGCTCACCGATGCGGGCGGCGAAGTCCATCGCGCCGCCAACTGCCTAGAGTTTGCCGCTGGCGAAGGTCGGCGCATGCACGGTCAGGTCATCCCGTCCGAGCTGGGCAACAACATGATCTACACCCGCCGCATCCCTCTCGGCGTGGTCGCGCTCGTCACGCCGTGGAACTTCCCGGTCGCCATCCCCGTGTGGAAGGCCGCTGCGGCGCTCATCTGCGGCAACACCGTGGTCTTAAAGCCTGCGTCGGCCACCCCGTGGACGGCCAAGCTCATCACCGACATCTTCCAAGAAGCGGGCATGCCGGCGGGCGTGTGGAACGTCCTGTTTGGTTCGGGCGGCAAAGTCGGCGACGCGCTCACCCAGCACCCGCACGTTGAAGCCATCAGCTTCACTGGCAGCAACGACATCGGCCAGCGCCTCTACAGCCTGGGCGCGACCCACAAAAAGAAGGTCCAGTGCGAGATGGGCGGCAAAAACGCCATCATCGTGCTCGACGACGCCGACCTGGAACTGGCCGCTGCTGCCACCGTCCAGGGCGCGTTTTATTCGACCGGCCAGCGCTGCACCGCCACCTCCCGCGCGGTCGTCATGCGCAGCGTCGCCGCCCGCTTCCGTGAGCAAGTCATCGAGCGCACCCGTCAGCTCAAGGTCGGAAACGGCCTTGTCCCCGGCGTCAACGTCGGCCCGGTCGTCGATGAAAAGCAGCTTGCCACCGTCCTTCGCTACATCGACATCGGCAAGCAAGAAGCGACGCTGCTTGAAGGCGGCCAGCGGCTGGGCGGAGAGCTTGCGAGCGGCTACTTCGTCGCTCCGACCGTCTTTGGCGACGTCAAGACCGACTACACCATCGCCCAAGAGGAGATCTTTGGCCCCGTCCTGTCGATCATCGAGGTCGAGGACGAAGCCGAAGCCATCACCGTCGCCAATCACAGTCGTTACGGTCTGTCTTCATCGGTCTACACCCGCGACATTGGCCGCGTCTTCCGCTACATCGATCAGGTCGAGACCGGCATCCTGCACGTAAACTCCGCGACCGTCGGCGGCGAAGCGCAGGTTCCGTTTGGTGGGCTCAAGGACACCGGCGTCGGCGGACGCGAGCAAGGCACCACCATGCTCGAGTTTTTCACCGAGTGGCAGAGCGTCTACATCGACTACACCGGCACCCGCCGCACCGCGTCGTTCTACTAGCCAGGTCCAGAAGGAAAGATCGGTCCATGACCCAAAAAGCGGTGGTCCTTCTGTCGGGCGGGCTCGACTCCGCGACCGTGCTGGCGATCGTCAAGAGCCGGGGCTATACGCCCTACGCGCTGTCGTTTCGCTACGGTCAGCGTCACGAAGCAGAGCTACAAGCGGCCAAGATCCTGTCTTCGCGTCT
>WBZP01001245.1_pt1 | contig 32162 bp, 21 predicted proteins | sample 5204301 | NCBI WGS metagenome assembly WBZP01 (sample SAMN12412401, study PRJNA552823) | activated sludge metagenome | isolation source: activated sludge from nitrification reactor of wastewater treatment plant... | place: USA: Pennsylvania | collected 2017 | reverse complement strand
CGGCGGCGGTGCCTGGGTGGAACCGGATTCCGGCTGGTTTAGTCGCCTGGTGTTCAAGTACGGCATCAACCTCATCCTGGCGATGAGAAACGTGACTGTCGGGCCATTTCTTTACTGTGACCGCCGGGCCTTTCTCGAAGTGGGGGGGTTCGACGAAGAGTTGTACGCCGCCGAGGAGTTTTCCCTCGCCAAGCGCTTAAAAGCCTTGGGAGAACGAACCCAGAAGAAATGGAAGATCATCCGATATGACGCCGGACACCGCATCGTCACTTCGGGCAGGAAGTTCGATAAATTCGGCGGATTGGAGATGGCGGCCAGAAACGCCCACTTGATCTGGATGCCGAACCGGAAGTTGCGCCAGAAAAATCAATGCAAATTCTGGTATGACGTCCGCAAGTAGACGCCGCCTCGGTCTCACCGGCCTCCTGGTCGTTTTCCCGCTCTGCACCGAATGATCGAGTCTGTGGAAGCTTCCCTGTCGACTTCAACCCAGGTCCGACTCACCTTCTTCTGCGAACTGGCGCCGGAACCCCTGGAATCCCTCTTCAGTCGACCGGCCCTGGTGGAGCAACTCCAGGCGCTGAAGGCCCAGGTGAGCCTGGGCATCATGGACTTCAGCCCGGAACGGACGGCGGTGGTGCGTCGCTTGAATGCCGCGGGTATCCCGGTGATTGCCTGGCAACTCCTACCCAAGGAACAAGGCTATTGGTATCACCTGGGCAACTGTGAAGCGGCGGTGAGGCAGTACGATGACTTCCTGGCTTGGACCCGCCGCCAGGAGCTGGAATGGGCCGGGATTGGCATCGACATCGAACCCGATATCGGGGAATTCGAGTTATTGCTCACCCAGCCGTCACGTCTGGTCTCGGCCCTATGGCGACGGGGTTGCGGTAAGCAACGCCTGTGCGATGGCGCGGAGGTGTACGAGCGGCTGGTGGCCCGCATGCAAGCGGACGGCTTCCCGGTTTCCAGCTACGAATTTCCCTTCATCGTCGATGAACTCAGAACCGGTTGCACCTGGGTGAGGCGTCTGCTCGGCGTCACCTGTGTATCTTCCGACCAGATCGTCCTCATGCTCTACACCAGTTATTTCCGCCCCATAGGCACGGCGGTGCTCTGGAGTTATGCCCGGGATGCCGATTCGGTGGGGGTTGGGGTCACCGGGGGCGGGGTCCAGCTCGAAGGCGTCAAGTTTCCGGCCCCCCTGACCTGGGAGGAATTTTCCCGCGATCTTCTCTTGGCCACCCAGTGGTGCCCGGACATTCACATCTTCAGCCTTGAAGGGTGCGTGGAGCAGGGATTTCTGGAACCTCTGGCCAGCTTCGATTGGAATAGGAGCCCCAAGCCGCCCCAACCCTGGGCCGCCATCGTCAAGCTATCGCGGCCCTTGTTTCGCCTGGGGCTCTGGCTGCTGGCCCGGCCCAGACTGAGCGTCGGGCTGCTGGCGGGAGGGGTGGCGTTGGCCCTGCTGTAAGGACTAACCCAGCGGGGTGAGTCGGCGCTGATGATAGCCGTCGGGCACCTCCATGAGCTTGGGATCGATGTTCTGGTGATGGATCTCGGTGAGCACACCGGGATTCCCTTTGAGCTTCACCCGGTACATCAGTGGCAGTTGATCGCCGTGGCCGAACACCGCTTCGTCCAGGGTCAGATAGCCCCGGGCCTCGGCGGCGAGGGCGCGGGAGAATCCCCCCCAGCGGCGCACCGTGGCCAGATCGGCCTCCGGCAACCCGAGCTGGGCGGCGGAGATGAGACAGATCTCGGATCTCGGCTTCTCTTTCTGCCGCAGTTGAAACAGCGCGCAGCTATGACCCGCGGCCTGGGCCCGACGGTCGGTCGATTGCAGGCTGAGATATTCCCTGGGGGTCGATGAGGCTGAGCTCTGGCCCGTTATCTGCTCCATCTGCTGACGCCAGGCGGGAGGCAACATGGCCATCTGGGTATTGACCTGCTGGCTGAGGGACTCATAGGTGCGGCGCCATTCGGCGACGGTCTTTTGGTCCAGGAGGCTGAATTCCTGTTTCGCCGGGTCGATGATGATGACCGCTTGGCGAGCGGCGTCGTAGAGGAACCAGTTGCGATTTGCGTGATTGTCGAAGCGCATCCGGCCCCCGGCGATCCTCAGCACATTGGTCTGGCCGGATTCGTCGTACACCAGGCTGGTGTCGGCCAGGCCCCAAGCCGGGAGCAAGGCGCCGAGAACAGAAAAAACCCGCATCAAGCTCGCGCCCATAGGGCCGTTCCTCCAGTAGGGGTAGAGAGAAAGACTGTGTCGAGCCGGGTGGCGGTCCCCAGGGTCGTGTCGCCCAGGCCCGCTACGGCCTCAGGGAGTGAGAGATCGAATCGGCCCAGAGGTTCCCCGATCATCCCATCGAGCTTACCAGTCAGCCGTCGGCTTCCCCTTGGAGAGAGCTCGTAGGGCGGCAACCCCTTGCCGCCATTTGATGCCGACCAGGGAGTGTCGGCAAAGGATTGCCGACCTACTCTGCTGTTTGGAAATCCTCGCGTAACTTCCGAGCCTTGAGGTCATGTCTATTTCTGTGGTTATTGTTCTTATTTAGAGAACAATCTTGGCATTATTTCCTTATTTTTTCTTACTATGAGAACAATAATCCGGCCTTTTCGATCGATGCCCGGGGCCTTCAAACTTGTCGCCCGGGAGCAAAGGTTTCCAAACAGCTTCTTATCAGCAGAAGGGCCGGAGAACCTCTGGAGTCAGTATTTCCCCGATCGCCCGTTGATTGGTCCAGGAACTGGCGAGCCGCATGGCGGCCGGCCAGGGTAGCCAGCGATGTTCGCTGTGCTCTTCGCGTTGCAGGCGGACGAGGCGCCGGCCGCCGAGCGCCAGACTGAACCAATGTTCGCGGTTGATGCGCACCTGGGGCGCATATCTGGGCCGCCAGGCGGGCAGGATGGGGAAGCTGAGGGAATAGCGGCAATCCACCAACCTACCGGCAAGCTCTAGACCGGTTTCCTCCTTCAGCTCGCGGAGCGCCGCCTGTTGCGGGGTCTCGCCCCATTCCAGACTACCGGTCACCGATTGCCAGAAGTAGCGCGGATGGGTACGGCGCAGCAACAAGACCTCGCCGGCCAGGGTATGGATCACCACCAGCACCGACTCCGGTCGTTTGTAGACCCGGGAGGCGGGGAGCGGTTCGATCTCCTCCTTCCGCCCGATCTCGACTTCGATCTCGTCTTGGGCGTTCAAGCCTCGGCCTGAGGCTTGCGGAGCCGGATCGAGAGTTCCCGTAACTGTTCCTGGCCGACCTCGGAGGGCGCGCCGGTGAGCAGGCAGGCGGCGGTCTGGGTCTTGGGGAAGGCCATCACCTCACGGATGGAGGCCGCGCCGGTCATGAGCATGATCAGGCGATCCAGCCCGAAGGCCATGCCGCCATGGGGTGGCGCGCCATAGCGCAGAGCGGTCAACAGGAAACCGAATTTCTCCTCGGCCTCCTCGTCGCCGATATCGAGCAGACGAAACACCCGTTGCTGGACCTCGGGGCGATGGATGCGGATCGAGCCGCCGCCGATCTCGCTGCCATTGAGCACCATGTCATAGGCGCGGGACTTACAACCGCCAGGGTCCTGCTCCAGGAGACCCAGGTGATCATCCTTGGGCGCGGTGAAGGGATGATGCAGCGAACTCCAGCGATGATGGATCTCGTCCCACTCGAACATGGGAAAGTCCACCACCCAGAGCGGATGCCAGCCCCTGACCACCAGGTGGAGGTCTTGACCCAGCTTGAGCCGCAAGGCCCCCAGGGCCTCGTTGACGATGGTCGCCCGGTCGGCGCCAAAAAAGATGAGATCGCCGCTCTCGGCGCCGGTGCGTTGCAACAGGCTCGTCACCACCTCGTCCGGCAGGAACTTGAGGATCGGCGACTGCAAACCATCGCGGCCCTTGGCGAGATCATTGACCTTGATGTAGGCCAGACCCTTGGCGCCATAGATGCCGACGAACTGGGTATAGTCGTCGATCGCCTTGCGGCTGAGTTCGCCGCCCTTGGGGACGCGCAAGGCCGCCACCCGTCCCTTGGGGTCCCTGGCGGGAGCGGAAAATACCTTGAATTCCACCGCCTGCATCAGATCCCCCACATCCACCAATTCCAGGGGGTTGCGCAGATCCGGGCGATCGGTACCGAAGCGCCGCACCGTCTCGTCATAGGTCAGACGTGGGAAGGGATCCGGCAGGGCGATTTCGAGCACCTCGCGGAACAGCTCCCGGATCATGGCCTCCATGACCTGCATGAACTCGTCCTCGGTCATGAAGGAGACCTCGAGGTCGAGCTGGGTGAATTCCGGCTGACGATCGGCCCGCAGATCCTCGTCGCGGAAACAGCGCACGATCTGGTAGTACCTGTCCATGCCGGACATCATCAACAACTGTTTGAACAACTGCGGCGATTGGGGCAGGGCGAAGAAATGTCCGGGATGGGTGCGACTGGGCACCAGATAGTCCCGGGCGCCCTCGGGGGTGGCCTTGGTGAGCATGGGGGTTTCGATGTCCAAAAACCCTTCGGCATCGAGAAACCGGCGCATGGTCCGCGTAACCCTGGCCCGCAGGCGCAGGCGTTCCTGCATCTGGGGTCGTCGCAGGTCGAGGTAGCGATAGCGGAGCCTGAGTTCCTCGGAAAGGTTGTCGTCGTCGAGTTGGAACGGCGGCGGCTCGGAGCGATTCAGCACCTCCAGGCTGTGGCCCAGGATCTCGATCTCCCCGGTCGGCAGATCGGTATTTTCCGTGCCCGCCGGGCGCCGACGCACCGCTCCCCGTATCCGCAGTACATACTCGCTACGCACCTGTTCGGCGGTGTGGAAGGCGGTCGGCAGTTCCGGATCACAGACGATCTGAACCAGACCGGCCTTGTCCCGCAGGTCGATGAAGATGATGCCCCCATGGTCACGCCGCCGGTGCACCCAGCCGCACAAGTCCACTTCGATCCCAACATGGGAGGCGTTCAAATCTCCACAATAGTGGCTGCGCATAACCTGGTCACCTCGAAATCAGCTTGGCCGGAAGGCCCGGGAAAAGCTTGGCATGGTAAAGACAGCCTTTACCAGGCGCAAGCCAGAGCCTGGTCCAAAAAGAAATACGCCTGTGGAGGTAGGAGGTCGATCGCGATCGCGTGTCGGATGCTTCCGGGCCTGGGCCTGTCGGCTTGGTTTATTGTTCTCATAATAAGAACGTAACTAATGATAATTAGCTAATTGTTCTCTAAAAGAGAACAAAAAGCGGCCATTTTCCGCCCATGCCCGGAACCACCAAACGCCATGCCCATTTCTTGCGGGACGTTCTTTCACTGGCGAATTCGAGGACGCCGCCTGGAGCGGCGACACTCTTCATCATTCAAAACGGGGAGTCGTCGAGTAGGGACATCAGAGGTCAATCCAGTGGTTATCGAGACGCCTAGCCGCTGCCACTTTGATTGGATCGGCGCCGGTTCCCATCGCCAAGGCGAGCGGATGGCCGCCAATCCAGAGGCCCTCCGCCTCGGCTAGGGCGCAGGCCTCCGCCAGGGGGATGAAACCGCCCCAGTCCCCTTGGGCTGAAAACCGGGCCACGCCCTGGGCGCGGGGACAGCTCACCACAAAACCTTCCCGAGTGGTGGCGATGTCGCCGCCATAACCGGCCAGGGGGTAGGGAGCGGGAATCGGGGTGAGGACCGTGCCGTTGAACAGGGCCAGCACCGGGGCGGCGGCCTTGGCCGCCAGGTCGTCGTGTTCCGCCTGAAGGGCCACGCCCAGGGTAGTCCCGTACCAGGCCAGATGACGCAGGCTCAGGCGCCTATCCATCAGCCGCCATTGCCCCAGCAATTCTCCCGTGCGGGCATCCAGGCGCGCCAAGGAAGAGTCCATGCGCTCCAGGTCGGTCTTGCGCCGCCCTGCCTCGGGTCGGGTGGGCACACCGCCATTGGCCACCATCAGCGCACCGAGGCGGATGATATCCCACCGCAATTGGTGGGGGTCGATGCCGTGGGTGGGCCATTCCGCCTGTTTTTCCAGGCTGACGGCATCCCGCACACCGATGAGACCCTGGCCGGTTTCCAGGTCCGTCTCCGCCACATACAGATGCGCTCCGTTCCGCAAGGCGTGGCCGGTGAAGGCGCGGCCTGGTTCGATCCAACGCCAGGCCAGTGCCCGGCCCCCGGGGCTGAAACGCAGCAGCCAGTCACCGGGGCGGCGCGCTACCGCCAGCAGATGGTCGTCCGTTTCCCGCAGCAGGGCATGGGCGCGGGTGGGGACCTCGATGGCGGCGATGATGCGCAGCTCCGTTCCGGCCTCCAGTATCCCTACCTGATACCCTGTCCCGGCCTGCCAAGCGGCGGCCAGGCGGGTGGACATCAGGCCGGCGCGAACCAGCGGGGGTGACCAGGCCAGGGCGGCGCAGGTGGCGAGAAAGGCGCGGCGGTGCATGGTCTCAGTCTCCGTCCGCGTCGGAAAAACCGATCACCACCTCCAGGACGGGGGCGACCTGATCCTCCACCAGGCGTTTGAGGGCGGCGAGTTCCCTGGCGGCGGCCAGCACCCGTTCGGCGTTATCCGCTTTCAATCCATTCATGGCGGCATCGGCCTGAGCTATGGCGGTGCGCAGGGCGTCGGTCGGTTTGCCCTTTTCGGTCAGGGCCGAGGTTAGGGATTCGGCGCCCAGGGCACGATCCCGCAAGGCGGCCCATTGGGCGGTCCAGGCCAAGGCGGTGGCGCCGCTGGCGCGGCGGGGGTAGTCCGGGGCCTCCCTGCCGTCGCTGGTGAGGGCGGCGCGCAGGGGCAGTTCCATCTGCGCCCAGCGCAGGCGTTCCAGCCCGGCCACCCATTGGTTCACCAGGTCGGTGAGGGCTGGCTTGGGGTGGGGGACGCTCGCCAGGGCGGCGGCTACGCGGTCAAGTTCTTCCGCCGCCTGGATGGCGTAGGCGCATTCGGGGCTGCCGGGCCCGACGGGTTTGACCCACAGCAGCCACTCCAGGGCGGGCAGGCCCTTGGCGGGGGCGCCGATGAGTTCCATGTCGGCGGGCATCTTGGGGGCCGCCTGCACCGCTTTCTCGATCAGGCGCGGGCGGGTGGGGTTGAAGTCGAGCTGACGTTGCACGCGGTGTTCCAGCACCGGCCCCAGGGCCACGGCGGAATAGCGTTCCCAGGCGGTCAGGGTGGTGAGCCAGTGTTGGCGGGGCTGGGTGAGGTCGGAGCCCGGGGCGGCGCAGTAGGTGTGCAGTGCGGCGGACAGGGCGGTGGTTGCGTGGGCGAAGTCCTGTACGGGTGTGGCGTGGGCGCTGGCGGCCAACAGCAAAGTCGCCAGGAACAGGGCTGTTCCCTCCCTCTCCCACCGGGAGAGGGCTGGGGTGAGGGAGCTGCGTTGATATGGCGCATTCGATGAAATGACCGCCGTTCCCTCACCCCCAGCCCCTCCCCCGGCGGGGGAGGGGAGAAATACGGCGGTCCTCACAGCGACTCCACGAATTTCACCAGGGCCTCCCGGTCGGCCTTCGGCAGTTTCTTCACCCCCTCGCGGCTGGCCTCGGCCTCGCCGCCGTGCCAGAGAATGGCCTCCAGCACGCCGCGCGCGCGTCCGTCGTGGAGCAGGCGCTGGTGGCCGTTCACGTCCTTGATCAGGCCCAGGCCCCAGAGCGGCGGTGTCTTCCATTGACGGCCATTGGCCTGGCCGTCCGGGCGGCCATCCGCCAGCCCTTCGCCCATGTCGTGCAGCAGCAGGTCGGTGTAGGGGTGGATGCGCTGGCCGGTGAGGGCGGGGCTGCTCAGGGTCGGGTTGGGACCGGCGGCGGCGGTGTAACTGGGCCGGTGGCAGGCGGAACACTGGGCCTCGGCAAACAGCTTCTGGCCGCGCCGCACCTGGGGATCGTGAAGGTTGCGCCGCGCGGGCGGGGCCAGGGCGGCCTGGTAGAACACCACATCGCCCAGGGTCTTGTCGTCGATCTCGGGGGATTTGCCCTGGGATCCCTTGGGTGCGGCCAGGCAGTCAGTCTGCGCGGCAGTGCAGGCCTCAAAGGGAAACACGCTGGAGGTGATGCCGATGTCGCCGTTGAAGGCCCCGGCGGTCTGGTGCGCGATGCTGGCGACGTTGGCCTTCCAGCCGAAGCGGCCCGTCATCATCGTGCCGGAGGGGGCGTCCCACACCCGGTTGGCCATACCCTTGATGGCGTCCTTGCGCGCCGCCTGGTCGCGCACGTTGGCCTGGATGTCGGCCTCAGCGATGGCCTCCAGCAGGCCCACGCCGATGATCTGCGGCGCGACGCGGGGGCTGACCAGCACATCCTTGTGCATCGGGCCGTAACCCAGGTCGTGGAAGGCGTAGCGCGGGGCCAGCAGGGTGTAGGCCTCGCCGTCGGCGAAACGTCCGGGGAGTTCGGTGTGGGTGATGGTCACCTTGCCCTCGGGCTTCACCTTCTGCACCGCCTGGTTGTTGAACTGGTCGCCGTAAATGGGTTCCGGGACCACGCCGCCATGCTCGCCCAGGCCTGGCATCGACAGGCGCAACAGCAGGCCCACCGGCTGCTCGCCCGGCTTGGGCGGCGCGCCGCGCCCGTCCTCGGTGTGGCAGCCGCCGCAGGAACGGGCGATGAAGTGGGGCCCCAGGCCGTCGCGCGCCTTGGTGGAGGCCGGGGCCTGCACCCAGTTGCGCTTGAAAAAAGAGTTGCCGATGGCGAAGCGGGTGCGTTCCTCGTCCGTCAGATTGGCGGCGGAAAAGGAAAAGGCGTTGCGCCCGGTGGCGAATACGGTGGTGTCGCCGCCGGTCTTTTCGCCCAGGTCTTCCGCCTGGGCGGGGATGGCGAGGAGCAGTAGCGGGAGCAGGGCGTAGGGGGTCATGGCTGCACCAGAGTGAGTTTGGTGATGCCCAGGGCATGGGCGGCGGCGACCAAGTCTTTGCTCTGCTGGATCAGGCTGTTCACCGTGGCCTGGATGCGCAGGCGTCCTGGCGCGTCCTTGGCGCCGACGATTTCCCGGTCGAAGGGGGCCTGGATGGCCTGGGCCGCCGTCACGGATTGGGCGATCTGGCGGCTGGTGCGCTCCGCCAGGGCGGCGTCCTGCGCGGCCACCAGATCACGCGGAGAGGGGCCTTGCAGCAGCGTGCCGTCGGCGCGCCGGTAGCGGCCCAGCCAGACGTTTTCGATGCCCAGGGCGTCGGTGACAGCGTCGCGGTGGGTGTTGTCGGAGAAGCAGGAGTGCTCGTCCTCCTGATCCTGGCTGTTCAGGGCCACTTCCAGACGCTCGCCCGCCAGTTCGCCGCGCGACAGCGAGCCCAGACCGACGAAGATCTTGCGCAGGGATTCCTGGCCGCCATCCTCGAAGCGGGTGCGGTAATTGAGCTTGCTGCCGGGCCGCCAGGCGCGGGTGAGGCTCGTCAGGTCGTCGATCAGCAGTTCGGTCACCACGCTCAGGTATTGGCGACGGCGGTCGGCGTTGGGCGCGGTGGTGTAGTCGGTGTAAGGCCGCGCGCCGGGGCTGGTTTCGGAGAGGTCCTGGCCCCAGAGCAGGAATTCGATGGCGTGGTAGCCGGTGGCGATGTTTTCTTCGCCGCCCTGTTCGTTCTTGCCGCCGAGGCTCTCCTTGGTGATGGCGAAGTTGCGGTCGTTGATCAGGCCGGCGTCGGCGCGGCCTTCCACCTTGTCCACGTAGGACTCGTCCATGGGCCAGGCGTTTATCCGGCCTTCGGGGCCGTTCTCGTCGTCGATGGGGCCGCCATAGAAGCGGAAGGCCTCGCTCTGGCCGTAGAACTCACGCGCCGCGCGCCAATCGTCCTGCGCCGCCTTCTGGGTGGCCGGGCCGGGCGCGGCGAGGAAGGCCTGGATGGCGCGCTGCATGGCCTGGGCGCTGCTCAGGGTGTCGGCGTAGTTGGCGTGAACCAGGTTGGCGTAATGCTGGAGTACCGGCCCGAGGTTCTGGTCGGCGGCTGAGGCGAGCGGTGCCCCCAGGGTGGTGGACAAGGCCAGGGCCAGGACGAATTTCTGCATTGGTTTTCCTTTCTCTATGAATTCGGATGGTCAGGTTCAGTGTGTCGACGCTGGTGAGGCGCAAGGGGTGTTGGTGATTGTCATGGAGGATGAGGATGTCCCTGCCATTGGCGAACAGGTGCTCGGTCATGCTTCGGCGGCGATTTCGCCGCGTTCCCCGGCCAGGCGGGTCAGGGCAGCGGCGAAGCTGGCGACGCCGGAGCTTTTCATCAAGGCGTAGGGTTTACCCGCCAGCTTGCAGTGTTGCTTGAGCTGGTAATAGGCCAGGTGCCCAACCGAGTCGGTGGGACAGATGACGGCGTCGGAACTTGCCAGGAGCGCCGGCAGGCGGGAGAGGGCCTCTTCCCGTCCGCCGTCGTGATGGATCAGGCGCACACCGAGACGCTCGGCGAGCTGCCGGTATTGCGGCAACAGTGGCGCACGTCCGCCGACGCAGAGTACGCAACGGACGCGCAGGTTGTTCGGGCAGGTCTCGCATTCGCCGTCGCAACCGGGCTCGTCATCGATACCGGCCGCCACGGCGCCTGCGCTTTCGCCGCTCCAGAGACGTTCCATGGCGTCGCGCTCCCGGATGGTGATCTCCAGGTGGTTTTTCAGGATCGCCAGCCGCTCCGTCAACTCGACCAGGCGCTGTTCCAGTTCGGTGTTGCGCGTTTCGAGGCGGGTCGCCGCGTCGGATGCGGCGAGCAGGCGGCGCGCCATGTCGGTCATGGCGAGGCCGGATTCGAGTTGCTCGACACGCGCCCGCAGGGGGCCAGCCTCCTGGGCGCGTTGCCAAGCCTCGGCGAGGGTGCGCTCCAGTTCCTGGATACGCGCCGTTTTCTCGGCCAGCTCGCGTGCCTGGCGGGTATTTTCGGCCCGCGCCTGTTCACGCAGGGTGGCGTGCTCACGTTCCAACCATTCCAGGCGACGCAGGTCGGCGGCCTGGCCGGCGCCGATCTGGTGCGACAGCATGTGCACATCGGCATAGACCACCTGACGGCTTTCCTTGCTCCCAGCCTTGTGCGTCAACGCCGCCCACATGGCGCCCGCCACCTCGCCCTGCTCCAGGTGCTGCTTCCAGAGGGCGTGCACCTCGGTCTCGTCGCACGCCTTGTCGAAGCGACGCAGATAGAGGTCGAACTTGCGGTCGAGCAGCTTGTGCATCGCCTCGGCGACAGGATTGCGGGCGCAGGACAAGGACACCGCTTCGACGTGCAGGCGGTAGTCGTCAGCATCCTTGGTGACGAAGCCGCCCTTGCGGGCAAGCTTCTTGATCTCATCCAGCGTCAGGCAGGTACCCACCACCGGGCAATGGTGCTTGTCCTCCAGTTCCCAAAGCTTCAGGCGGCGATTGACCTTGGCCGCCATCGCCGGCGGCGCTGCGCCGACAGGCAAGACCGGCGCGCTGCCGAGCAGGCTCTGGATGGCGGCGCCAAGCCCGGCGCCATGAAGGTCACACATGGCCGTCCTCCAGACGCTCGCACAAGCGCAGGCAATTGGCGCGCATCTCGGCATCTGTGCCTTCCAAGGCCTCAATGCGCTCCAGGAGCCGTGCCGCCCGTTGCGCCGACCGGGCGCAGCCGGTGAGGATGTGGCGCATCAGGTGATCGAGTGCGCCGTAAGCGAGTTCGGGTTGGCTGACATGGGGCATGACGGACTCCTGTTCGGTAAGCGGGATCAAGTATCTGGCTGGAGTTCAGGCTGTCAGAATCAGTTTGTTGGTGCTGGTGAGGCGCAATTGGTATTCACGTCCGTCATGGAGGATGATCACCACCCTGCCGTTCACGAAGAGTTCCTGGCTTTGGTAGCGGGGCGGTTGGGTACTCGTCGGTGGAGGCTGCTGTCGTTCTTGTTTCATGGTTTGGGATCAAGATGTCGAGGCGGCCTTGGGCCAAGGGGTTCAAGGCCGCGGTGATACCGGCGAGGTGGAATTTTCCCGGTTGTCGGCGGGGCTTGGCTCACCTCTCCCAGTTCAAGCCGTCAACCGGCGAAGGGCTCGGTCTGACCGGGCTTGCGCAGCATCTTGTTGACCTCGTCGGCATGGGCGATCTCTTCCGCGATCATGTCCCGGGCGTATTCTTCCAGCCGCACGTCCTGGTCTCTCACCAGTTCCAGCAACTCGTAATAGCCTTTGAGCGCCTCGCCTTCGTGGGCCAGGGATTCGCGCAGGATGTCGCCGATATCATGTTGATGGGTTTCCAACAGCGGACCGATGCCCAGGGAGGGATGGCCGCCGAGCCAGGTCACCAGTTCGCCGGCCTGGCGGGCATGGAGCAGGCCCTCGTCGGCGTTCTGCCGTAGCCAATCGACGATGGGAATACGATTGAAACCGTAGACCATCAGCGCATAGTGGGTGTAGCGCACCACGCCGGCCAGTTCCAGCTCCATGATGCGGTTGAGGGTGTCGATCACTTTTTGTTTGTTCATCTCTGCGGTTCCTCGTTGGTTGTCGATCAATGGCTGTGGCGGTTGGTTTCTGACTGGTCTCCGGGGCCCCGCCATACCCGCCCCGGTTGGTCTAAAAACTGGCCTTGGCGCGCAGCCCCAGGGCGAGGATATCTTCTACCGTGCCGTCGCCCCCTGGACGACCGATCCATTGCAGGCTGGGTGAGAGTTGCAGGTGGGTGTTGAGTTGCCAGGCATAGAAGAGTTCGATCTGGCGCTCCGGGCCACTGGGGTTGAAGCCGAAATCGGCCTGGCCGTCCCCGTCCGCATCCAGCACCGGCGCTTGCTGTTTGAATTCGCCGCTGGGAGCGAGCCAGCCGAAGGCCAGGCCAAGATGGTCGTGCTCGCGTCCCCAACCGCCGCCCTTGAGTTGTCCACCCAGGGTCAGGGCGCGGTCGAACTTGACCCGGCCCTGGGTGGAATGGCCGTAGCGACCGAAGAGGCTCATGTCCCCGCCGATCTCTTGGTCGATGGACAGGCCCCAGCCGCTGTGGCGCTCCTCGGTGGCATCAAACTCATTGGCAAAGGGAGTGGCGCGGCCGTTGGTCCAGCTATAGAGCCGGTAGGCGCCCTCGCGACCCGCCCAGATTTTGCCGCCGTATTCCGCCTGGGCGATGAGAAAAGGCCGGGTGAAGCTGGTGTCGAAGGAGGCCCCGGAACCGGAACCGAAGATTCCCAGGGACAGGCCCCAGCGATTGGGGCTGTTGCGGTCGCTGAAATAGGCCACGCTCAGCCCGGGGGTGAAGCCATAGTCGTCCACCCCGGCGTCGCCGCCGGAATCCAACAGGGGATTGTGGACAAAGACGTTGTTCAGAAAAGCCTCGGATTCGTCGTCGGCAAGGGCGTTCTGGTCGAAAAAGATAAAGGGATCGATCTTGCCCAGGGTGATTTCAGCTTGCCCAAGTTCGCCGGTTCTCGCCCCGCCGACCGGGATGTCGAGTTGATACCAGGCCTGAGCCAGAATAGCGGCGGTGTCGTCGTCGTTGGTTAGTTGAAAGGCGGTGGAATTGATCGAACCGGTCAGGGTTGGGTTCAGATCGGCTAGGCCGTTGCCTTGCCCCATGCGAAACTGGGCGAAAATCTTGCCCTCGGCGTCCCCAATCCGGCCGCCCGGCAGGCTGACCTCCACATCGGCGCGGTAGTTGAGTTGGCTTTCGTCCTTGCCGGAGACAGTGCCTTGCAGCGCCCGTTGTCCCACCATGGTCAGCGAGGCCTCGGCGGAAACCCCTTCCAGGGCCTGCTCCAGCTTGCCAGGTTGGCTCATTTTTCGGACTTCCTGCTCCACATCCTCTAGTCGCTCCGTCGTATCACTTCCAGGGGCCGTGGCGGACTGATTCTGCGCCGCTTCGAGCCGTCGGTTGGCGGCCTCCAGTTGTTCGACCCGCTGGCTCAATCGACGCATTTCACGAACCAGGCTGTCGGTGTCGGTAGCGGCGATCACCGGAGACCAGATACAAGTGCCCAGTACCAGGGCGAGACAATGTCGGGCTTCCATGGGGATCTCCTGTAGTCATGGCTGATCAGGCTGGCTACAGGGGCGGCGGGAAGGCCCGTTGGCTGGCGATGGGTTGTCATGGCCGAACTATAAACGAGAAATATTCTCATCTGCAATACAATTGATAATCGTTCTCGTTTATGTTCTCATCCGCCCCATCCGATCCATTCTTTGCCAAAGGAGACATCATGACCCTGGGTAAACGCCTTCTGGCCAGTCTGGCTGCCGCTTCCATCTTCGCCGGCACGGCGGGCGCCGCCGAGGTGGTGGTCTATTCCGCCCGCAATGAACAACTCATCAAACCCCTGTTCGATGCCTACACCAAGGAGACCGGGGTGCAGGTGTCATTCATTACCGACAAGGAAGGGCCGCTGATGGCGCGCCTCAAGGCAGAGGGCCAAAACAGCCCCGCCGATCTCTTGATGACGGTGGATGCCGGCAATCTCTGGCAGGCGGCGGAGGAAGGGCTGCTCAAACCAATCGAGTCGAAGACGCTGACGGCCAATATCCCGGCCCATCTGCGCGATCCGGGTAATCAATGGTTCGGCCTCTCGGTACGGGCGCGCACCCTGGTCTACAACCGGAACAAGGTGAAGCCGGAAGAACTGACCAGCTACGAGGACCTCGCCAACCCGAAGTGGAAAGCTCGTCTCTGTCTGCGCACCTCGAAGAAGGTCTACAACCAGTCCTTGGTGGCAATGCTGATCCATGAACATGGCGAGGGGGCGACCGAGGTCATGTTGCGCGGCTGGGTCGCGAACCTGGCTGCCGATCCCTTCCCGGACGATACCAAGGCGATGGAGGCGGTGGCCGCCGGACTCTGCGACCTGACCCTGGTCAACACCTATTACTATGGTCGCTTGCTGGAGAAGGAGCCGAATCTGCCGCTGGCCATTTTCTGGCCCAACCAGGACCTGACCAACCAAGCCACCGGGGTGCATGTGAACGTGTCCGGCGCCGGCGTCTCCAAATACGCCAAGCACGAGGCGGAGGCGATCAAGCTGCTGGAATGGCTGTCCTCCGACCGCGCCCAGAACCTCTACGCCGACGTGAATATGGAGTACCCGGCCAATCCCGGGGTCAAGGCCGATCCGCGGGTCAGCGCCTGGGGCTCGTTCAAACAGAACCCCATCAATGTGGCCGAGGCCGGACGGCTTCAGACCAAGGCGGTGAGGCTGATGGATCGGGTGGGCTACAAATAAGCGGTCCAGATCGGGATCACAGACGCGGGCTGGATGGCTCCCCCGCGTCTTGACTCCATTCATATCCCCGCCCACGTTGTTTCTTTCTGTCCGTCTGGTCCCCTGGCTGATGGTCCTGCCCATCAGCCTCATCACCATCATCCCGGTGGCGATGGTGCTGTCCTTCCTGGGGCATCCGGAGCCGGCCATCTGGGACCATCTCTGGACCCATGTCCTGCCGGAACTGCTGGTGAACACCGCTTGGTTGCTGCTGGGGGTGGGCCTCGGCGTCACCGGTCTGGGGGTATCCCTGGCTTGGCTCACGGCGGTGTGCGATTTTCCCGGCCGCCGTTTTTTCAGTTGGGCGTTGCTGTTGCCGCTGGCCCTGCCAGCCTATGTGACCGCCTTCGTCTGGCTGGGGTGGTTCGATTACACCGGCTCCCTGCCTACCTGGTTGCGCGAGGCGTTCGGCATTCTCCGGTTCCCGCCGGTGCGCTCCCGGGGCGGGGTCATCCTGGTGATGAGCCTCGCCCTCTATCCCTATGTCTATCTCACCGCCCGCGCCGCCTTCCAGGGCCAGGGCCGACGGCTGATGGAAGCGGCCCAGTCCCTGGGTCTGAGTCGCTTTCAAGCGTTTTGGCGGGTCGCCCTGCCGATGGCCCGTCCGGGTATTCTGGCCGGTCTGTTGCTGGCGCTGATGGAGACCCTGGCGGACTTCGGCACCGTCTCGGTGTTCAACTACAACAGCTTCACCACCGCCATTTACCAGGCCTGGTTCTCCCTGTTCTCGCTGCCCGCCGCCGCCCAGTTGGCGTCCATGTTGATTGGCTTCGTCTGTATCCTCGCCTTGTTAGAACAGGGCCTGCGGACTGGACATGGCTTCGCCGCTCCCAGTCGTGCCAGCGCCCCATCCCTTCGCCTCCACCTCGGCGGTTGGCGGGGCGTCCTGGCCACGACTTGGTCGGCGTTGGTATTCGGCCTGGCCTTCGTGCTACCGATGGGGCAGATCCTGATCTGGGCCGGACGGGTCTGGGCAACGGATCTCGATGCCCGCTACCTGGCCTTTGCCTGGCATTCCCTGTGGCTGTCCGGTCTGGGGGCGGCGCTGGTAGTGACGCTGGCGGTCGCTCTGGGTTATGTCCAGCGCCTGCGTCCCACAGGCGGCATGAGGGTTACCGTTCGCCTGGCCGCCCTGGGTTATGCCCTGCCGGGGACGGTGTTGGCGGTGGGCTTCTTTATCCCCCTGGCCTGGCTGGATAACCACTTGATCGAGTGGTTCCACCTGGCTGGTCCGTTCCTCGGTGGCACCCTGGCGGCGATGCTCCTGGCCTATAGCGCCCGTTTTCTGGCGGTGGGGCTGGGGCCGGTGGAATCCGGTCTCGGTCGCATCTCCCGCGCCATGGACGAGGCCGCCCAGTCCCTCGGCGTGGTGGGCGTGCGCCGCTTGTGGCGGGTGCATCTGCCCATGCTGCGGATCTCCCTGCTCAGTGCCGCCGCCCTCAGTTTCGTGGACATCATGAAGGAACTGCCCATCACCCTCATGACCCGTCCCTTCGGCTGGGATACCCTGGCGGTGCGGGTGTTCGAGATGACCTCGGAAGGGGAATGGGAGCGCGCCGCCCTGCCCGCCGCCGCCATCGCCCTGGTTGGCCTGCTCCCGGTGTTTCTGCTGATCCGACAGAGCGACCATGCTGATCCTTGAACAGATCGCCCAATCCTACGGCCGTAAGGCGGTGCTGAAGGAGGTCAACTTCGCCCTCAAGGCCGGCCAGATCGGCTGCCTGTTGGGGCCGTCCGGCTGCGGCAAGACCACGGCGTTGCGCCTCATCGCCGGTTTCGAACAATTAAAGTCCGGGGCCATCTACCTGGATGGTCAGGTCGTTGCCCGTCCCGGCCACAGCCTGGCCCCCGAACAACGCCGGGTCGGTCTGGTGTTTCAGGATTATGCCCTGTTTCCCCACCTGAGCGTCGCCGCCAACCTCGGCTTCGGCCTCGGGCACCTACCGGCGCGGGATCGCCATCAGCGGATACAGGAGATGCTCGAACTGGTTGGCCTGGAACAAGATGCCCGCGCCTATCCCCATCAACTCTCCGGCGGCCAACAACAGCGGGTCGCCCTCGCCCGTGCCCTGGCCCCACGCCCCCGCCTGTTGTTGTTGGACGAGCCCTTTTCCAATCTGGACGTGGCACTGCGCGAACGGCTCTCCCTGGAGGTGCGCGACATCCTCAAGCACGAGGCCATCACCGCCCTGCTGGTCACCCATGATCAACATGAGGCCTTCGCCATCGCCGACCGGGTGGGGGTGATGCACCAGGGGGCCATCCAGCAGTGGGACAGCCCCTACAACCTCTATCATCGACCTGCCAACCGCTTTGTGGCCGATTTTATCGGCCAGGGTTGTTTCTTGCCCGGGGTGGTGCGGGGGCCTCACCAGGTGGAGACCGAACTTGGGCTGTTGGAGGGGGTGTCCGCGGCGGAAGGCGACGGGGGGAGTTGTTTGCAGCTCAGCGATGGAGCGGCGGTGGAGGTGCTGATCCGGCCCGACGACATCCTCCACGATGACGACAGCCAGCTCATTGCCGAGGTGGAGCGCAAGGCCTTCCGCGGGGCGGAGTTCCTCTACCGCCTGAAACTGCCCAGCGGCGCGCGGCTGTTGGCCCTGGTCCCTTCCCACCACAATCATGCCGTCGGCGAGAAGATCGGCATCCGGGTGGAAATGGCGCATGTGATAGCCTTTCGGCGACCGCTGGCGGGAAAATGAAACCCGGCTCGGGGCCGGTCTCCCCCGCCGCAGGAAGGCCCGGGCCGAGGGCTACAATGGCATCAAAATAAATAACAATTATTTTTCATGATGATGCAATTAATTTACCATGACCTTGCTGCCTTGATCTCTGGCTTCAGCCCCGCCAAAGGGAGGGCGGCTGTTTCGTACCCCGGCACCCGTCTTTATCGAGATCCATGTCACTCATCCTCCTGTTTCTGTGCCTGATCCTGCTTATTTACGGCCCCCAGTGGTGGGTACGGCGGGTTCTCACCGGTTACCAGCGCCGAACCGCCGCCTACCCGGGTTGTGGGGGCGAGCTGGCGCGACAGCTCCTGGATCGGGCCGGGCTGCGGGATGTGGGGGTGGAGTCCACCCAGAGCGGCGATCACTATGATCCCCAGGCGCGGGTGGTGCGACTCGGCCCGGAAAATCTCGATACCAACAGCCTGACCGCTATCGTTACCGCCGCCCATGAGGTCGGGCATGCGATCCAACACGCCCAGGGCCATGGCCCCTTTCAATGGCGGTTGTCACTGGTCAGGATGGCCCAGGGGGCGGAGCGACTGGGGTCCTTTCTGATCTTCGCCATGCCCATCCTGGCCCTGGTGAGCCGTTCCCCGGCCCTCGGCGCTTTGACCCTGGCGGCGGGGGTGGCCACGGCCGGCTTGGGGGTAGGGGTGCAGGTCATCACCCTGCCGGTGGAGTGGGATGCCAGCTTCGGTCGCGCCCTGCCGATTCTGGAGCGGGGCGGCTATCTCGGGCCGGGGGAACAGCGGGCGGCGCGCCGCATCCTGCGGGCCTGTGCCCTGACCTATCTGGCCGCTTCCCTGGCGGGGCTACTCAACTTCTGGCGCTGGCTGGCGATCCTGCGGCGTTGAACACTGGAACCAGGGCTCGTCGTTCACTGGCCGACGCCTCCGGGCCTGGGCGTTCTGGTCCGGTTTTTTGTTCTCCTAATGAGAACGATAGTTTTATTATGCATCTAATTGTTCTCTAAATAAGAACAAAAAACGGCCATTTTCCGTCGAGGCCCGGAACCGCCGAGCGCAAGTATCCATTCCTGTTGGACTGTTCTCCCATCGGCGGCTGAGGGGGTGAGGCCCGTCCCGACCCGCGGAAGCCAGTAACCTAGAGGGGTATTCAGCCTATGATCAGTTGCCGGATTCCTGTGCTGGCTTTCGTCGCCTATAGCGGCACCGGCAAGACCAGCCTGTTGCGTCGCCTCATTCCCCGTCTGCGCGCCGCCGGTCTGCGGCTGGGCGCCATCAAACATGCCCATCATGGCTTCGACATCGACCTTCCCGGCAAAGACAGTTATGAACTGCGTCAGGCCGGGGCGGAACAGGTGTTGGTGGCCTCGGCATCGCGCTGGGCCTGGATGCGGGAGCAACCCGAGGCCCGGGGCGACCCGCCGTTGCAGGAATTGCTGCATCGACTGCAACCGGAGGCGCTGGATCTGGTGCTGGTCGAGGGCTTCAAGCACGAATCCCTGCCCAAGATCGAGTTGCATCGGCCGTCGACCGGCCAGCCGCCGCTGTTTCCCGGCGACCCGGAGATCATCGCCGTCGCCAGCGACGGGCCGCTGTCGCCGACCCCGAACATCGCCCAACTGGATCTCAATGACCCGGAGGCGATTACCGCCTTCGTGCTCGCCTGGCACCAGGGGGTGGTCAAGGCGACGGCGGAGGAGGGCAGCCGGGCCTTGCGTCGGGAGCTGGTCCGGCATTATCGCTGGTTGCGTCGGTACGGTTGCAACGATTCCCACAGCGGCAACGCCTCGGTGCGGGACGGGGATCGCTTCTGGGTCACGCCCACCGGATGTTGCGCCGATACCCTCCAGCCCGAGCAGCTCATCCCCTGTCCCTTGCAAGGCCCCTGTCCCGCCGGGGCTTCCCTGGATGCGCCGCTGCATCAGCGGGTCTACCAGCTCAACCCCCGGGCCAGTGCCGTCCTGCATAGCCATGGTCCCCACAGCGTCGCTCTGACGCTGAACGGACGGGATTTTCTCCCCGCCGACTTCGAGGGCCAGTTGTACTTTCCCCGTGTCCCGGTGATCGACATCCCCTATCAGGACTATGTCCGCGAGGCGCCGGAACAGGTGGCGGAGGCCCTGAGATCGTTCCGTCTGGTGATTGTCCGCGGTCACGGCGTCTATGCCGCTGGGGAAACCCTGAACCTGGCCTATAAATGGACCTGTTCCCTGGAACTCTCGGCCAAGACCGCCTTCATCGCCCGGCTGGCGGGCACCCTGGCTTGAGCTGGGCCGGCGTCAGAAGGGCTTTTCCGCCGTCAGATAGCAGATCCAGCCCGCGTCCGCCTTCCCCTCGGTCACCGGGAGGAAGGCGCCGTTGGGCTGGCCCTGGCGATCCCAGCCCTGCCAGTAGACGGTGATGTTGTCGAAGCCGGCCTCGGCGAGGAGTTCGCGGATCTCGGGCAGGGTCCAGAGGCGCCAGTCGTAACTGAAGGCGCGCTCCAGGCGGGAACCGTCGGGGAAGCGGAAATGGATGTGGCAGATGAGCCGCCCGCTGATGGGATCGAATTTCTCCTGTTCCCAGACATAGCTGAAGGTATCGAACTCGCGTTCTTCGACGATCTCGCGGAAGGAATCGTAGCCGCCATAGGCGTCGAGGAAAAAGACCCCGCCCTCGGCGAGGGCGTGCAACACGCGGATGAAATACTGCTTCAGCCGTGCGCGCCCGACCAGCAACCAGTAACTGAAGTTGAGGGCGCAGATGATGTCCGCCGGGGCGGTTTCTACCTCCAGCACATCCTGCTGGAGCAACTGCACCCGTTGGGCGAGGGCGGGCTCCATGCCGGCGAGATGGTGCTGTCGGCCCCAGGCCAGCACCTCCCCGTCGATATCCACCCCCAGGGCCCGATTGACCACCCGGCGTCGCACCCATTCGCAGCATAGCGCGCCCGCCCCGCAGAAGTCTTCCCGCAGCACCCGGGGCAGGCGGTGACGCAGACGCCAAAAGGTGGTATCGAGAAAATCCACCTCCGCCTCCGGACATTGCACCGCTCGCTCATAGAGCTGGAAGCGATCGGCGCGTTCGGCCTGGGTGGGAAAACCGGGGAGCCGCGAGGTCTCGGTGAGAAGGGGGGGAGGAGTGGATTCTGCCACCTCAGGGGTCTCTGTGTATCCCGAATCTGTTAAGGATAGTCCCATTGGGAGCTTTGCCCAGGCCACCGGCTGGATCTCGACCTCGAGCCGGATGGCGAAGACGCAATACTCGATACAATAACAACCCACAGGGCGAGTATTACAATGTCGGGCCATGGCGCTCAGTGGGAATACGAGGTCGAACTTGAACGGTAAAGAATTGGCCTGGAGACCGATTCGCCAGCGGATCTGGCTGATCCCCATTCTTGGTCCGCAGGTCGGCCTTGGTGGCGGACCCCCTGAGCCAATCTTTCCTTGGTAGAGGTGGGATGACCCATGCCGAAAGCTCACCCCCTGCGCTTATGGCTGGCGCTACGCATCGTGCTGGCGGGAATACTGCCTCTGGCCCTGGTGGCCGTTCTGGTGCTGGGGGTGTTGTTGCCACAACAGCATGCCGATCTGGAAATCCATCATCGAGCGCTGGCCCACGCCATTGCCGGCTCCATCGAGACCTACCTCAAGGGCGCCGAGCGTGAATTGCGGGCCATGGCCGAGGATATTCAGGACCGGAAACGACCATCGTCCGCCTTCTGGTTCGATCATCCGTCGGCCCGGGTCGGCCCCGACGAGGTATTCGCGGCTATCTATCTGATCGAGGCCGACGGCTCGATCTCCGGCCTCGGTCTGCCCCTGTCGCCACCCGATCCAGGTGGCAAGCCGGTGCAACTCGATCCGGCTACTTGGACGGTCTTCCGTGCGGCGCGGAAGCTCGGCCGTCCCTGGTGGGCGGAGAATTTTCCCTCGCTGGTCAGCGGTCGACCGGCCCTGAGCCTGGTGATCCCGGTGGGCGAAGGGGTGCTGGTCGGTGAGCTCGGTATCGACCAGATTGCACAGCTTATCAGTCGGTTACCTGCCGAGCACGAGGGGGTGACCATGATTCTCGACCCTCAGAACCGGATCATCGCCCATTCCTGGAGTCAAGGGGCGGGTCGACCGCTCAGTGCCGGTCAGCCGGTGAAGCTGGAGGAGGTCTCACCGGAGCGGTCGGGATACCGGAGCTTCGAGCTGGGTGGCGAGAGGTTCATCGGCCCCCAGGTGGCTGTGCTACCCCTGGATTGGGTGGTGCTGGTAGCGCAATCGGGTACCGAGGTGTTTCGACCCTTCTTGTCCACCTTATGGATGCTGATCGTCGGCGCCTTGGTCGCCCTGTCCTTGGTGGCCCTCGTGGCCTGGGTCCTGGCTCGGGGTTTGGCCTGGCGTATCGGTCGTTACGCGAGCCAGGCCCATGCCCTCGCCGAGGGCGATTACGACCAACTCTGGCCGGTTTCCCATATCCTGGAATTCAATCATCTGGCGGATGATCTCAAACGCATGGCGCTGGCCATCCGGCAACGCGAGCTGGACCTCGCCGCCAGCGAGGCGCGGTATCGGTCCCTGATCGCCAACGCCCCGGTGGTGCTGTTCCAATTCGACGATCAGGGTATTTTCACCCTCAGCGAGGGTAAGGGCCTGGCTGGTATCGGGCTGGCGTCGGGGGAAGCGGTCGGTCAGTCCGTGTTCGAGCTGTACCGTGATTACCCCCATGTTTGTGAATATGCCCGTCGCACCCTGCGCGGCGAGTCTGTGCATTTTACCACCTGGATCGGGGATGTCTTTTACGATGTCTATGCCAGTCCGGTGCGGGATGCCGAGGGCCATCTTCAGGTCATGGGCGTCACCGTGGATATCACCGAACGCCAACGGGCGGAAGAGGCGTTGCGGCACTCGCGCAATCTGTTGCAAATGGTCCTGGATACCATCCCCACCAGGGTGTTCTGGAAGGATCTCGAGTTGAGATACCTCGGTTGCAATCGCTCGTTCGCCCTTGACGCCGGCCTCGACTCGGTCGAGGAAATGATCGGGAAAGATGATTACCAGATGGGCTGGCGGGAACAGGCGGATCTTTACCGGAGCGACGACAGGCAGGTTCTGGAATCCGGCCAGCCCAAACTCGACTATGAAGAATGGCAGACGACACCGGATGGGCATCATCTCTGGTTGCAGACCTCCAAGGTTCCGCTACGGGATCCGGATGGCCTGGTCCTGGGGATCCTCGGCACCTACCAGGACATCACCAAACGCAAGCAGGCCGAGAATTCCTTGCTCGCCTCCCACGCCCTGCTCGATGCCATCAGTCGGGCGCAATCCCTCTATATCTTGGGGACCGATACCAATGCCATTTTCGATGGCATGCTGAGCGCCCTGCTCGACGTCACCGAAAGTGAGTACGGCTTCATCGGCGAGGTGCGGCGGGAGGCCGACGGGGTGCCCTATCTGAAGACCCAGGCCATCACCAATATCGCCTGGGACGAGGCGACCCGGGCCTTCCATGCGGCCAATGCCCCCAGAGGTCTGGAATTCCGTAATCTTCGCACCCTCTTCGGCGCGGTGATCACCTCAGGGCAGCCGGTATTTTCCAACGATCCGGCCATCGACCCACGCAGAAGCGGCACGCCGCCCGGGCATCCCCCACTGCGCACCTTTATGGGGCTGCCCTTCTTTCGCGGCCAGGAGTTGGTCGGGATGGTGGGGGTGGCCAACCGTCGGGGTGGCTATCAAGAGGAGATGGCGAAGTATCTTCAGCCCTTTCTGAATACCTGTGCCAGCGTCACCCGGGCCATTCAGGAAAACCAGCAGCGCCGCCGGGTCGAGGAAGCCTTGCGTGCGAGCGAAGCGCGATTGCGCACCGCCATCGAAAGCGTCCCCTTCGACCTCTTTCTCATCGATGCCGATGGTCGATATGTGCTGCAAAACACGGCCTGTAGAACACACTGGGGGGATGTCGTCGGCAAATATCCGGAGGAAGCCACGGAGGATGCGGAACTGCTGGCCCACTGGCAGGACAACAACCGCCGTGCCTTTGCCGGGGAAATCGTCGAGGAGGAGGTACGTCATACCTTGGGCGAGGAAGAGCGATGCATCCACAACATCATCGCCCCGATCAAGGACAAGGACGAAACCATAGGCATCCTGGGTCTGAATATCGACATCACCGACCGCAAGCGGGCGGAGCAGGCCCTACAGCAAAGCGAGGCCAAATTCCGCCGTCTGCACGAGTCGATGATGGACGCCTTTGTGAGCGTCGATATGAACGGCGTCATCAGAGAGTTCAACCAGGTGTATCAGGACATGCTCGGTTATTCGGAAGAGGAGCTGCCTCGACTGACCTATAGGGACCTGACTCCGGAGAAATGGCACGCCTTCGAGGCCGGGATATTGCAAACCCAGGTCTTCGTTCAGGGATACTCAGAGGTATATGAGAAGGAATATCGCCGCAAAGAGGGTACTGTTTTCCCCGTCGAACTGCGTACCTATCTGCTCCGGAATACCAGCGGCGAGCCTGCCGGGATGTGGGCCATAGTCCGTGACATCAGCGACCGCAAAGAGGCCGAAAAGGCCCTGGCCGACAGCGAACTCTTGTTGCGGGAAAGCCAGAAACTGAGCCATGTGGGGAGCTGGGAGTGGGAGATGGCGACGGATAAGCTGTATTGGTCGGATGAGCAGTTTCGCATCTTCGGTTATGAACCCGGAGCCATTGCGCCAAGCTATCAGGCTTTTGTGGCGGCCCTGCATGCGGATGACAAAGAACGGGTCATCGCCGCCGTAAACCAAGCCGTCGAAGGAGAGGCCCCTTACGTCACGGAATACCGCATCCTTCGTCCCGATGGAGTGGAACGGGTGATCTACGCCAAGGGGGAAGTCAGGCGGGATCGGCAAGGGCGGCCGGTGAGAATGATCGGCTCCATCATCGACATCACCGATCAAAAGCAGATGGAGGAAGCGCTACGGAAAAGCGAACACCAATACCGCGAACTGGTGGAGAACGCCAACAGCATCATCCTGCGCTGGAATCGCCGGGGCGAAATCACCTTCATGAACGAATTCGGCCTGAAGTTCTTCGGCTATTCGGAGCAGGAGCTGCTTGGTCAACATGTGGTGGGCACCATCGTGCCCTCGGACGAGAGCAGCGGCCGTGATCTGCGCCCGCTGATGGACGAGATCTGCCACGACCCCGAGCGGTTCGAACGCAACGTCAATGAGAACCAGCGTCGCAACGGGGAGCAGGTCTGGGTCGCCTGGACCAACAAGGCGGTGTTGGATGAGTCGGGTCAGGTCGTGGAGGTCTTCAGCGTGGGCTCGGACATCACCGACCGCAAGCGGGCGGAAGAGGAACTGCTGCGACACCGGGAACACCTGGAGGAGCTGGTGGCCGAGCGCACCGCCGAGCTGCGCCAGGCCATGGCCCAACTGATGCAGTCGGAGAAACTGGCGGCACTGGGTAGTCTGGTGGCCGGGGTGGCCCATGAACTCAACACCCCGCTGGGGAATACCCGCACCATCGCCGGCGCCCTGGGCGAAGAGGTGCGCGCCTTCGCCGTCAGCGTCGACAGCGGTATCCTGCGTCGCTCCCAACTGGAGGCCTTTATCAACCGCAGTCAGGAAGCCGTGGCCTTGTTGGAGCGCAACGCCGCCCGGGCCGCCGATCTGATCGGCCATTTCAAGCAGGTGGCGGTGGACCAGACCAGCATGCGCCGCCGTCGCTTCCATCTGCGCCGAACCGTCGAGGAAATCCTCGCCACTCTGCAACCCCAGTTCAAACATACCGCCCATCGCTACGAACTGGATATCCCCGCCGAGCTGGAACTGGACAGTTATCCCGGCCCTCTGGAACAGATCATCGCCAACCTGGTCACCAACTCCCTCGCCCACGGGTTCGCCGGTCTGGAGGCCGGTCGTATCCGGATCCTGGCCCGGGCGAAGGATAGGCAGCAGGTCGTCCTGACTTACCTCGATAATGGCCTGGGTATCCCGAGCGACACCCAGAACCGCATCTTCGAGCCCTTTTTTACCACCGGGCTCGGCAGTGGCGGCAGTGGTCTGGGCTTATTCATTGTTTATAATCTGGTTACCGGGGTACTCGGCGGGACCATTCAGGTACAGAGTCATCCGGGTCAGGGGACGAACTTCACCCTCACCCTGCCCCGCATCGCCCCCGATCGTCCGGCCTTGGGAATGCCAACATGATCGATGAAGTCATCCACCTCAGCGACGACGCCGAACCAGCGGACACCTCGGTCGCCGTCTCCCCCCCAGCTTGGCCGGTGCTGGTGGTCGACGACGACCCCGAAGTCCACAGCGTCACCCGCTTCGTCCTGACCAACCTGCGCCTCTTCGGCCGGCCCCTGCGTCTGGGGCACGCCTACAACGCCGGACAGGCCCGCGATTACCTGCGTCGTCACCGGGACATCGCCGTGGCCCTGCTGGATGTGGTGATGGAGACCGAGCAGGCCGGGCTCGATCTGGTCAAATACATCCGCGAGGAGCTCGGGCTCAGGGAATGCCGGCTGATTCTCCGTACCGGCCAACCCGGCTATGCCCCGGAGCTGAGCGTCATCCAGAACTACGACATCAATGACTATCGCACCAAGGCCGAACTCACCCATGCCCGGCTGATCAGCACCCTCAGTACCGCCCTGCGCGCCTACGAGCAACTCCGCACCATGGCCGAACAGCGACGGGGTTTGGAACAGATCGTCCAGGCCACCGCCGATCTGCTGGAGCGGCGCAGCCTCACCGCCCTGGCCGAGGGGGTGCTGCACCAATTGGCGGTACGGCTCAAGCGGCCGCTGGATGGCCTCCTCTGTGTCCGCCAGGGAACGGTCTTACCAGGCGACTATCTGGTCGGTGCCAGCGGACGCTTTGCCCGCTATCTCGGCCAACCGCTCAAACTCTTGCCGGAGGCGGGGGTCGTGGCCGCCATCGAGGCAGGCTTCACCCGGCACCAACACCAGTTTGGTCTCGATCACAGCCTCTTGTACCTCAAGGGTGCCCAGTCTCGGGACGCCGTCGTCTTCCTCGATGTCGGTCTCTCCTCCCTCGCCCTGGACCCTTCGCTGCTGGAAATCTTCAGCGCCAATGTCACCGCCTGCTTGCGTAACCTCTATCTGGTCGAGAGCCTGCTCGCCGCCCGGCAGGAGATCGAGCGGCAACGCCGGTTCCTGAGAACGGTCATCGACGCCGATCCCCACTTCATCTACGTCAAGGACCGGCAGGGACGAATCACTCTGGTCAATCAGAGCCTGGCCGCCACATTCGGTCTCACCCCTGAACAGATGCTGGGCCGCACCTTGGCCGAATCGATCGCGGATCCGGAGCGGCTACCGCTATCTTTGGACGACGACTCCGCCATCCTGACCCAGGCCCGGAGCCGGATCGAACAGGAGACCAGATTCCTCGATCAGCAGGGAGAAACCCGTTGGCTCCATACCATCAAGGCGCCGATCAAGAACGAGGCGGGGGAGGTTGAGCAACTCATCGGCGTCGGCATCGATACCACCGAGCGAAAACGGGCCGAGCAATCCCTGTTCGAGGCCAAGGAACGGGCCTTGGTGACCCTGCATTCCATCGGCGACGCGGTGATCACCACCGACGATCGCGCCATGGTGGAATATCTCAACCCCGTCGCGGAACGGCTCACCGGTTGGAGCACCGCGGAGGCCAGAGGCCAACCCCTGGGCCAGGTCTTTCCCATCCTCGACGAAGAGACCCGGCAACCGGTCGCCAACCCGGTGGAACGTTGTCTCCAGGAGGGGCGGGTCCTGCGCCTGGCCGATCGCACCCTGCTGATCGGGCGCGAGCAGGGGCCATATCATGTCGAGGTTACGGCCGCGCCGATCCGGGATCGGGATGGTCGAAGGCTGGGGGCGGTGTTGGTGTTTCACGATGTCACCGAGACCCGCAAACTGACCCGGCAGTTGGAATACGACGCCACCCACGATGCCCTGACCGGACTCATCAACCGGGCGGAATTCGAGCGGCGTCTGGAGCGGGTCCTGCTCAACGCCCGGCAGTACCATGGCCGGCATACCCTGTGTTATCTCGATCTGGATCAGTTCAAGGTCGTCAACGACAGCGCCGGCCACACGGCCGGGGACGAATTGCTTAAGCAGATCAATAACCTGTTGTCTGGCCTGTTCCGCGAGCGCGATACCCTGGCGCGGATCGGCGGTGACGAGTTCGGCCTCTTGCTGGAAAACTGCCCAATGGACCGCGCCCGGCTCATCGCCCAGACCCTGGTCAATACCATCCGCGACTATCGGTTCTCTTGGAAGGGGCGGACCTATCAAATCGGCGTCAGCATCGGGCTGGTCGCCATCACGGCGGAAGCGAAGGACACCACCCAACTCCTCACCCAGGCCGATATCGCCTGTTATCTCGCCAAGGAAATGGGACGTGGCCGGGTCCACGTCTATCAGCCGGAAGACACCGAGACCAGCCAGCGCCACAGCGAGATCCTGGGAGCGGCGGGCCTGCGCGACGCCCTGGAAGAGGGCCGTTTTCGACTCCACTATCAGCCCATCGTGGCGCTGGACAGCCCCGGCTCCCGCCCGGTCCGTTACGAGGCCCTGCTCCGGTTCGCCCAGAAGGGCTGTGTGGAGGAGGCCGACGAGCTGGTGTTGCCCTCGGCCATCATCCCCGCCGCCGAACGCTATGGCCTGATGGGGGCCATAGATCGCTGGGTGATTCAGACGGCCTTCCGCGACTATGTCGCGGGCATCGGTCGAACCGGCGCCAAGCTGGCGATCAATCTGTCCGGGAATTCCCTCAACGACGACACCCTGTTCGACTTCATCGAAACCCAGTTCGCCGAGCAGGGTTTTCCACCGGAGCGACTCTGTTTCGAGATCAGCGAAACCGCCGCGATTCAGAATCTGCGCGGCGCGGTGGAACTCATGGTGGCGTTGAAAAGCCGCGGCTGCCAATTCGCCCTCGACGATTTCGGCAGCGGCCTGTCCGCCTTGCAGTATCTCAAGATCCTGCCGGTCGACTATCTGAAGATCGACGGCAGCTTCGTCAAGGACATGGTCGAGGATGACGGCGATGCCGCCCTGGTCGCCGCCATCAATAACATGAGCCACAGCCTGGGCATCCAGACCATCGGGGAATACGCCCACAGCGAGGCGATCATCGAACGCCTGCGCCATCTGGGGGTGGACTATGCCCAGGGCTATTATTTTGGTCGCCCGAGTCCCTGGGATCCGCTCCCGTCTCCGCATGACGTTTCGGCTTCCGAACCCTCGGGCGCCGGCGCCGGTCCCCCAATCGCCGCTCAGACAAGAACTCCCCGGGGATCGACATGAGCCCTCGGTGGTTCCGGGCCTGGGCTGAAAAGAGCCGATTTCTGTTCTTCTTTTGAGAACACAAGCACGATATTAAACCCTTTTGTTCTCCAAAAGAGAACAAAAAACCGGGTAAAACAGCTCATGCCCGGAAACACCGAGAGGCGCACGGGTCAGCCATGAGGGCTTCCCGGTAACGCTTGATGCGGCTCGCGGCGCCCACCCGCAAGCCGTCGATCAGGGAAAGGCGGGGCGGAATCGCCAGCCGATCCCGCCCCGAACTCGTGTATTGTTGTCCACTACCGCCAAGAGGTAGGCGCCCTGCCTCTACTGTCTTGGCCTTCACCCTCAGCCATCAGGAGTCCCCATGTCCCCAACCCAGGGCCTGTCCACCCGTTGTATCCATGCCGGTGAGATCGACGATCCCCATGGCGCGCCTCACACCCCGATCTACAACACCACCACCTTCAAGTTTCCCAGCACCGCCGATCTGCTCGATGTGCTCCAGGGCCGCAAGGCCGGGAGTATCTATACCCGCTACGGCTTGAACCCCAGTCTTCTCAGCCTGGAGGAAAAGCTCGCCAGCCTGGAAGGGGCCGAGACGGCCCTCGCCTTTGCCTCGGGCATGGCGGCGGAATCGGCGCTCTTTTTCGCCCATGGCCGGGAAGGCATCCTCTGCCTGGGGGATGTCTATGGCGGCACCTTCGAGCTGCTGGCGTCCCAGTTACCCTCGCTCGGCATTCCCACCCGACTTCTGCTCGGGGCGGAGCTGGATGGGCTCGAAGCGGCCCTGCGCCAGGGTGGGCGGCTGGTGTTTTTCGAGACCCCCACCAACCCGACCCTGGAGGTCCTGGATATCCGCGCCATCGCCGAACTCGCCCATGGGTACGGTGCCTTGGTGGCGGTGGACAACACCTTCGCCTCGCCGATCAACCAACAGCCCCTGGCCTTGGGCGCGGACCTGGTGGTGCACTCCTGCACCAAGTATCTGGGAGGTCACTCGGACATCACCGCCGGGGCGATCATGGGCTCGAAGGAGCTGTTGCTGCCGATCTGGAACTGGCGCAAGAACCTGGGCCAGACCCCGGCCCCCGAGACGGCCTCCCTGCTGGCGCGCAGTATCCGCACCCTGGTGGTGCGGGTGCGGGCACAGAATGCGAGCGCCCAGGCGATTGCCGAGGCCATGGCGAGACACCCCCGCGTGGCCCGGGTGCTTTATCCCGGGCTGCCGGAATCCCCCTTCCATGTCCTGGCCAGGGAACAGATGCAGGGCTTCGGCGGCATGTTGAGCCTCGAGATCCAGGGTAGCGGCGAGGAGGCCACCCGGGTGGCGGATCGTTTCCGCCTCTTCGCCCTGGGGCCCAGCCTCGGCGGGGTGGAAAGCCTGGTCACCCAGCCCTGTACCACCACCCACCATGGTCTCAGCCCCGAAGAACGGGCGCGACGGGGTATCTCGGATAGCCTGTTGCGTTTTTCCATCGGCCTGGAGGATGTCGAAGACCTGATCGCCGATCTGCAACAGGCGCTGGGCTGAGAGGTTTGTGAAAATATTTCGAGCGGCTATTCCACCGGCTCCGACGGTGGCCGCCAGAAGCGGCGTCTTGTGATCTGTTCGCGCAAGGGCTCGCTTGGGGGACCTCGGGTCGACAAGCCGGTCGGGCACAGCCGGCGTAGCTCCGATTGGCGATAGCGTAATCGGAGGAATGTATCTTTCATGCGTGCGATTAGGCTACGCTAATCGTACCTACGGCCTATCCGGCAAGCCGCGACAGGCCGGTGAATTCAGACGTTAAGCGTTTTTCTCAAGAAAGGGGAAGCATGTGGCAGTGACGTTGTCGTTCAGTCTGGAAAAGGCAGACCTGCGAAGGATGGGGTACATAGGTCTGCGAGCTCGGCCTCTGGTATTTTGGGGCAGTGTAAGCTTCTTCGTCTTCCTGCCTTTGTTGGCCGCTGCAGTTGCGGTGATTTCGGCTTACGGAAATTCTCGGTTTAGTTGGATACCGGTTTTAATTCTACTCGCGGTGCCTGTGCTAAGCGTAGCGGGTTTTTACAACCTGCCGGTAGTCTTATTCGGCAAGTCACCGGCACTCCGAGGAGAACACAAGTATCTCTTTGATGTCGATGATATACACCTAAAGAATCCTGCATTTGATTCCCGTATTTCTTGGCAGATTATCACATCATGCTTTGTGCACTCATTCGGAATTTTGTTCTACTCCGGTAAAGCCCCCATCATCTCAGTACCAAGAGGGGCACTTGGCGGGAGTATCACAAAGCTGAGCTTCTGAAGTTGGTACGTCAGAAAGGCATCAGAATCGAAGGAAAGGCCTAATCTTGCGCTCCGGTAGGAATTTAACTCATCGAACCGCCGGATACGTGACCCGTACGTCCGGTGGTGTGGGAGGGAGGCGCCGCAAGGCGTCTTCCTATCCCGATTAGCTGCGCAAAAATCGAAGAGAATCGTATGATCAGGTTACAGAATGTTGGCGATGATGAATGGGTTTTTGAGGACAGCTTAATTGATCTCTCTGTGCATGAGAGGCTAGATGATGCAATAGACTTATGGCATTCAGGTAAGCCTGATAAAGCTGAAAGCTTAATCAAAGATATTATAGGACAAAATCCGTACCATATAGATGCCTACCATCATGTATCGATGATATATGAGGAAAGTGGGCTAGACTTTGAAGCATATCTTTGTTGTAGAGAGGCTGTAAGAATTGGTTTATCCGCGATACCTGAAGAATTTTCATGGGCATCGTCAAAAATGGAATGGGGCTACATTGATAATCGCCCATTTTTGAGGGCCTATCATAATCTCGGCCTATGGCTGGAGAAACGGAATGAAATCAAAGAAGCAATTAATGTATATTCAAATATGCTTTCGGTATGTCCAAATGACAACATTGGAGTTAGGTATATCCTGCCAAAGCTATGGATAGAAACCGGCGATCTTCTATCTATCGTACGCCTTAATTCTACTTTGTCAGATTAGGTTGTTCTGCAACCAGTTGAATATAAGTACAATCCCACTGTTCAATGTATAGATAGATAACGGAGAACCGGTCAAATG
>WBZP01001243.1_pt1 | contig 32188 bp, 34 predicted proteins | sample 5204301 | NCBI WGS metagenome assembly WBZP01 (sample SAMN12412401, study PRJNA552823) | activated sludge metagenome | isolation source: activated sludge from nitrification reactor of wastewater treatment plant... | place: USA: Pennsylvania | collected 2017 | reverse complement strand
GGTGCTAGCCAGTTAGTTCAGCTTAACGGATCGGGCGCTTTACCTGCATTATCTGGAGCAAACCTAACCAGCCTAAATGCATCTAACATTTCATCTGGAACCTTAGACACGGCCAGACTAAGTACTACTGTTACCCTAGCCGGCAACACCTTCAATGGCGCTAGCCAGCTAGTTCAACTTACTGCCGGTGGTCTCCTGCCCGCTCTAAACGCATCTAGTTTAACTAGTATTAATGCTAGTAATATCTCTTCCGGAACGCTAGACACAGCTAGATTAAGCAGTACGGTTACTTTGGCCGGAAATTCATTTAACGGAGTTAGCCAGCTTATTCAATTAAATTCTTCAGGTGAAATTCCTGCTCTATCTGGAGCAAACCTTACTAATATGAATGCAACAAACATTAGCAGCGGAACTATCAACGATGGTCGACTTTCAAGTAATGTATGTTTAATTAATAGCGACGCCTGTGGCTATATAAGGTTGGCATCTGGAACGGCCCAGTCGGATTCAACCACAAATTCAAGCATCTTTATTAATAAGACGGGGGCAACTGGTGATCTTGTAACCTTGCAAGATAATAGCACTAGTGTGTTTAGAGTCGCCAACGACGGAAGTTTAGAAATAAGACAAACTTCTACAACAGCTCTGACAATAAAAAATGCTAGTGGCACAGACTTCTTTAATGTAGATACAAGTGGCGCTATTGTCAGAATTGGCTCGGCTACAGCTGACGGTACAGGCACACTGCTTGTTCTAGATACGAAGAATACAGCTGGTGATCCAACTGGGGTTAACGGAGGTAGTTATTATAACTCTAACGATGGTGAATTCAGATGCTATGAGAATGGGATATGGAAAGAGTGTATCCCGGAAACTGTTAAGACAAAAACAGCTAACCAAACTGTAACAAATAGCGCTACATTCACCAACGATACAGATCTTTCGTTCCCAATGGTCGCCAATAGTTACTACACCTTTAAAGCTGCCATTAATTACTCTAGCACCAGTCAAAACGCCGACTTTAAGTTTACCTTTACTGTACCTGCAGGCTCAACTGTGTTTATTACTGCGAGCTATCCAGTTGCAGGTACCGATGGCGCAACCACAAGGATGTGTAATATAAGTGCTAGTGCAACTACTTGTACGATACCCCTTACAGCAGCAAATTACAGGGGAACTATTATGGTGACCGGTTATGTGCAGACGGGTGGCACGGCAGGAAATACACAGTTCCAGTTTGCACAAAATGTACAAACCAACGGTCAGAGCGTAACTGTATACAGAGGAAGCGATATATCTTATAGAAGAACAAGCTTCTAGTGAAATTTGACAGCTGTTTACCTTTAGCGTAATAAGTGTTAATCTTATATAAAAGGTTTAAATACAAAAATGGGAACAATAATATCAGTAGTCAACCAAAAAGGCGGGGTAGGCAAAACCACTACAGCTATTAACATAGCTTCATATTTGGCCGATAAATTCAACAAAAAAGTTCTACTAGTAGACCTAGACCCGCAGGGTAATGCCACTAGCGGGTTGGGTGTAAATAAATCAGCTATAGAAAAATCAATTCTTAGCGGATTATTAAACGAAGAGAGCGTCGATATTTTACGACATACCACTAACATCAAAAACCTAGATATTATTCCGGCCAATTCCGATCTTGCATCGGCCGAAATCAACTTAACCAAAATAGAAAACAGAGAACTAAGGTTAAGGCAATTATTATCTGGTGTGCAACAAAGTTACGATTTTATTATTATTGACTGTCCGCCTAGCCTTGGGCTTCTTTTTGTTAATGCCTTGGCTGCGTCAAGGTATATGCTAATAGCAGTACAAACAGAATTTTATGCTATGGAGGGGTTAGGGCTATTAATTGGTACTATTCAAAAAATTCAACAGAGCCTGAACCCAACCCTATCAATATTAGGGGTATTAATGACCATGTATGATTCCAGAACAGTACTGAGCTCTCAGGTAAAAGCCGAAATAGATAAAGTGTTTGAAAATTTAGTGTTCAAAACAGTTATTCCCAGAAACGTAAAACTAGCAGAAGCCCCAAGTCATGGACTACCTATATACAAATACGACAAATGGTCTAAGGGAGCAAAAGCGTATAAAAATGTTACAAAGGAGGTGCTAAGCCGTGTCGAAACTTAAAGGATTGGGTACAAATTTTGAAAGCCTTGTTCCAAAAGGCATAAATATTGATTTAGTGGCAACAGACTCTGAACACAAAATACACATGCTACCCCTGTTAAGCATTCAGCCACGACAAGATCAGCCAAGGAAAAACTTTAATGACCTAGAACTAGAAAAACTTGCTCAAAGCATTAAAGAACAGGGTATATTGCAGCCAATTATTGTTACCGAAACCGAACAAAATAATTATTCAATTGTTGCTGGGGAGCGTCGCTGGAGGGCTGCTAATATAGTTGGCTTGAATACAATTCCTGCAATTATTAAAAAAGTTAACGACTTTGAGCATTTTCAGCTAGCTGTACTAGAAAACGTACAAAGACAAGACTTGAGCGCTATTGAGTTTGCAATTTCAATACACCGATTACACCAAGACTACCAACAAAGCTACGAAGACATAGCTAAAAATTTAGGAAAGGCGTATACAACCGTTGTAAACACAGCAAGACTATTAAAGCTTCCGATGGTCATGCAAGAATCTATTGTCAATGGAACAATAAGTGAAGGTCACGGCAGGGCTTTGTTGTCTTTAGAAAACCATCCAGATAAGCAGAAAAAGCTATACCTAAATATTTTAAAAAATAGTTTAAGCGTGAGGCAGGCTGAAGTTCTTGCCAAAGAATATAAAAATAGCCAAAATGTAGATAGTAAGTCAAACACAAAGCCGTTTACCGAAAGTAAAGTGGTTAGTCTAAAGAATGCCGAAGAGCTAGTTTCTCGTAGTCTAAAAATTAAGAAAGTCCAAATAAAACAGTCCAAAACAGGGAAGGGTTTTATTAAAATTGACTTTAAAGACGACAAACAACTTAAGTCAATATTAGAGAAGTTCTAGAATATATTTATCTTAAATTTGTAGCTTACTGAAAAACTTTAATTTCGCTTAATGGAAAGTATCTTATCCATAATCTGCCGACAATATTATTTACTGGAACTAATCCTAGCCCACTGTGTGAATCTAGGGAGCCACCGGGTGTTCTATTGTCACCCATTACGAATAGTTCGTTATCTCCTACAATAATATCCGTTATTTGACTTCCTGTATCTGTTTGGGCTAAATTGGGCCCATAACTTGTGGCTGCATCAGGATCAAATCCATCTGGATTTTCGGCGTTATAAACTCTTACGGTGTTGTCTTTTACTACGACTCGCTCCCCGGGCAGTCCGATGACTCGTTTAATAAGTTGAGTCCCAGGTTCGTTTGGTTTTTTGAACACTATCACTTCACCCCTAGAAGGAATATAAGCATCTTTTTTTATCTTAGCTATTGTTTTTGGGAGTTTATAAATAAATACTCTATTTCCATTTTCAAGAGTAGGGGTCATGCTTGAGCCGTCTACAATATAGCTCTGCAGAACAAACACAATAATAAAAATTGCAAATATTGGCGCCAAAATAAACAGAAGAATGGTGTAAATTGCACTCTTTACTTCTTCTTTTTTCTTATTTTTATTTACTGGCTGATTATTGGTGGCAAATTTAGGCCCATCTGTACCTAGCGGACCCTTGCTAGCCTCTGGATATACGGGCCCTGAGTTGGGCTTAACTCCCCTGTGATCAGGCTGGCTATTGTTTGTATTTGGTTGCATCAACTGTCTATTATACACTGTCGTTCTGTTAAAAATCATTTGAACAAAATTTTATATACATTGGCCTTGTCGTGGTATAATTTCTATTAGTTTTTTACGATGCAAAAGAATAGTAATAATAGATCATTAGATGGGTTTTTGTCTTCGGAACCTCGTAGACCTAAGTTTGCCAATAACAAAAAAAGCACCCCTCCTGTTCAATCATCTAATAACAGCTTTAAACAAAGTAGTTTAGACGATTTTAGTAAGCCTGAAGGCTTTAAGAGACAAAATCCAACAGGTGCGGCGGTTAATAGTAGCTACAATTCTTTCTCTGACAAAAACGTCAACAATAACACCCAAGATTCTCAGGTCTTCAGAGCCACTTACAGACCTCCATCTGTAATTACAAGGCGACCCAGTTCTAACAATGTAAAAAAGAAAAGAATATCAAAAAAGAAAGCCATCTTTAGAACGCTAGCTTTTACGGTTATTGCAGCAATGCTTGTTACTGGCTGGATTTTTGGTAAAGCGTGGTGGAATGCCAATAAAGCATTAAGTGGTGGCGGCGATGCGGTAGCATTTAGCAAAGAAATTGACCCAAACAGTTTAACTGGTGAAGGTGATGGCCGTGTGAATATTCTGTTAACAGGCAAGGGCGGCGAAACTCATGAAGGCGGCGAACTAACAGATAGTATTATGATTGCAAGTATTGATCCTATTAACAATGGAGTAGTTTTGTTAAGTCTTCCAAGGGATCTTTGGGTTAAGCCAAAAGATTTATGGCCAATGAAGATAAATGCGGTTTACAGTAGTGCAAAATCTCAGGCCCTATATAAAAACCCTAAAGATACCAAAGCAGCCGAAAAGGCCGGTATTGATACGTTAGAAAAAACAGTTGAAGATTACACAGGCGTAAAAATAAATTATTACGGAATGATCGATTTTACTGCTTTCCAAGAGGCTGTTAATACCATTGGTGGAATAGATGTAACACTTGAAGAGCCCTATACAGATCCTACAATGTATATAGGCAGAAAATTACTGACCCTACCAGCAGGCACAACTCATTTAGATGGTGCTACTGCCCTTGGTTATGCTAGGTCAAGATACGGCGCCGAAAGAGGCGATTTCGACCGTGGTGAACACCAACAAAAAGTAATTGTGGGCATAAAAGACAAGGTCTTATCGCTTGGCACATTCTCAAATCCGCTTAAAGTTTCACAATTACTAGACACAATGGGCAACAGGGTTCAAACAAACTTTGCTCTTAACGATATAATGCGACTTTATGAACTTTCTAAACAAATACAAACTCAAAATATTAAAAACGTCGACCTAGCAATGGAGGGTGAAGCCGTTGTAACAACAGACAGAATAGGTGATCAATCGGTAGTTATCCCTAAGGCAGGTGTAGACGATTACTCCGAGGTAAAACAGTATATAAGATCAAAACTTATAGATGGCTTCATAATTAAAGAACAGCCGACGGTTATTGTTCTGAACGGCTCAAATAGGCCAGGAGCTGCCAAAAAACGTGCCGATGAGCTAAAGAGCTATGGATATAACGTACTACAGGTTGCCGATGCCGAAAATAGCGAGCTTACAGCCACGACGCTTGTCGACAAAACAAATGGCGTTAAAAAATACACTAAAAGATATTTAGAACTTCGCTTTAATACCAAGGCAGTTAAAGACATAAAAAGCATGGATCTTACTCCTTACACCGCAGATTTTATAGTTGTTATTGGGCCTAATGGTTAATTATGAGATTTATTAAAAACATTCGGCCAGAATCAGGATTTACTCACTTTTTATATGTTGGGCTTAATGTCTTGTTGCCGCTACTTGTTCTAGCGTTAGTTCGCTTGCAGTTTATTCCTTTGGCAATAATATTAATATTCTTAGCTAAATGGCGCATGCTAGCAGTTAAACCAAGATATTGGCTAGCAAATATCAGGTCGAACCTGGTAGATATTTTTGTTGGGCTTTCAATATTATCTTTCATGGCATCAACCAACAGCCTAATTACTCAACTGGTATGGACTGCAGCGTATATAGCATGGCTTGTTTGGCTTAAGCCTCAAACTAAACAGATTCCGGTCATAGTTCAGGCATTAATAGCCCAGACAATAAGCTTGGTAGCCTTTTATCAGGCTTTGCCGGAAGCAGGAGTTATAACAAGCGTAGTTGCTGTTTGGCTAATTTGCTATGTATCTGCAAGGCACTTTCTTGGTGTTTTTGACGAACAATATATTAAGCAACTATCAGATTTATGGGCATGGTTTGGCGCTGTAATGGCTTGGGTACTAAGCCATTGGGTTATTTTCTATACAAATATTCCTCAGCTAGCCGTCGTACTTACTATCATTAGCTATGGCATTGGCTTAATTTACTATTTACAGCAAAACAACAAGCTAAAAAATGCAGTAAAAAATCAAATTATTGTTATGGTTGGCATAATTTTGCTAATTATCATCGTATTCTCAGATTGGCAAGATAAAACTATATAGTTAATTATATAAAACAATATTAAAATTATTGATAATGTATCAATAAATAGCTTCAACAAAAGCTCTGTACTGTGCAAATAGGAGGATATATGCCAGAAAAAGATAAGCCAACAGAAGAAAAAGCTAATAATTCAATTTCTAATAAGCCCGTAACAAAAAAAGTAGAGTTAACACCAGAACAGAAAAGGGCTCGTAAACTGAGATTAGCTGGTATTGGCGTTGTACTAGTTGCTTTCCTTGCTGGCATTTTTGGTGGCGCTTTAGGCGCTAGACTTTTGCCCGATAGAATTACGTCTCTAGACGGCAGTAGTGCTGGCCAAAGAGTGGTTTCTAGCCAAAGCGAGCTAATAAGTCAAATCGCTAAAGATGTTGGCCCAAGTGTAGTTTCAATTAACGTTACATCAACTTCTCAGCAACAGAGTTTTTTTGGTGGAGTAACTGAAAATGAAAGCGAAAGTGCCGGGACGGGAATTATTCTGTCGAGCGATGGAGTTATAATTACTAACCGCCATGTCATCCCCGACAACACAACTACCGTTAGCATAACAACTAGCGACGGTAAAACTTATGACAATGTAACGGTGACTGCAAGAGATCCAAGAAGTAACTACGACATTGCATTTTTGAAGGTAAATGGCGTTAACAATTTAAAGCCAGCCAAACTGGGTGATTCCTCGAAAATGGGAGTAGGCGACGCAGTTGTAGCAATTGGCTATGCCTTAGGGGAATTTAGCAATACGGTTACTAGCGGAATTATTTCAGGCACCGGCCGGCCAGTAACCGCAGGCGATTCAAGCGGCGGTAGTTCAGAAACGCTTACTAATTTATTTCAAACGGACGCCGCCATAAACCCAGGCAATTCTGGCGGCCCACTTGTAAATATGAACGGAGAGGTAATTGGCATCAATAATGCTGTTGCCGGTAATGCTGAAAACATAGGCTTCTCTATACCAATTAACGATGTTACAACCCAAATTACCAGTATCCTAAAAAATGGCAAACTTCAAATTCCTTACCTTGGTGTTCGCTATATAATGCTAACCGACCGACTAAAGCAGGCATATGATTTGTCTAGTGCGTCCGGAGCCTGGATTAAAGGTAGCACCTCAGAATTAGCCGTTATTAATGGCAGTCCGGCTGATAAAGCTGGCCTTAAAGAGGGTGATATTATTGTCAAAGTAAACGGCGAAAATGTCGATTCCGATAATCCACTAGCAGCCAGACTAGGCAAATATCAAGTAGGAGATACGGTAGAATTAACTGTAGTAAGAGACGGAAAAGAGCAGGTCCTAAAAGTAACATTAGAACAGTCTCCAGATAGCGGAAATTAATCTATTAATTTATATACTTGAACTAAACCGTTAGTTTTAGCGAGTTCTAGATTGTGCCGTACGGCTATTTCTTCAACTTTTTTATGCTGATCTAACAAAGACTCACATAAAAGAAAGCCTTTGGACTCTAGTTTATCTGCTATTTTAGCTAACATTCTAGCAATTGTTTCTAAGCCATCATTACCTGCATATAGTGCTTCTTTGGGTTCAAAAGACAATTCTTTTTTCGTACTTAGGGTAGTTGGAACATAGGGCAGGTTGGCAAAAATTATATTAAACTTTTCCCGGCCTTTTGGGAAAAGGTCGTCAACGGAAAAATTAACCTCAGCATTGTGTATTTTGGTGTTCTTTTTGGCGGTTTCTATTGCTTGTTCTGAAATGTCGGTAGCGTAAACTTCAGTTTTAGGTATCTCAAGTTTTGCTGTAATTGCTAAGCACCCAGACCCAGTTCCAATATCTAGTAATAAACTATTTTGATTCTGTTTTAGTTCTTTAAATTCGTCAATAAATGCTTCACTTTCTGGGCGGGGAATTAAAACGGAACTATTTACTATAAATGGTCGGCCGTAAAATTCTTTCTTGCCTAAAATATATGCCATCGGCTTTCTTAAAATGCGCTGTTCAAGCATTGCATCTAGCGTATTTTGTTGAGCTTCAGATAGCCCATTGTCTAGGTTTGCTATTATAGAGGCCCGGTTTTTTTGTACAGACAACTCAAGCATTAACAATAAGTCTAGCCTTGGGCTAGACACCCCAGCATTACATAATTTTATTTTTCCGCCGTTCAGCCATTCGCCAATTGTCATAACAAAATACTAACACAAGTGTAGATATAATTGACAAAAACAATTAAAAATGATAGAATAACAGATAGAAAACATAGCAAACAATGACAGAACAAATAAACACAAATCAAGAATCAGAAAACCCAATGGAAACTTTGAAATCCATTAAGGCAATTTTTGAAAGTTCCCTAGAACATTCCTCAACTTATCCACTAAGTGATAAAACACCAGAGGCTCAAGAAACAAAAAAATATTTAGAAGCTTTTTTAAATAGTTATTTCGGAGAAGTTCATTTCGATCTTGATAAAAGAACGGTCAGTAGCGCAATGATATCTTCTGGTGAGTTTGAGACACTTGCTGTCGGCAGAGTTAATCTTCCTATAAGCAAAGTTAACAACTCTAATACTAGCAGTGAAGATAATACAGGTTTATATTTTTTGTTATCACAGGACTTCTTAGGCCAAGCTAGAAATATGACAATATTTTTTAGCGACGGAAACAGTGCAATTCCCGGCAACGAAGTAGCAATTTATTCAATTTCAGAAACCGAAAATGGTTTAGGAATATCTAAATTATAATGACAACAAGATCAGACTATACATACCCGGAATGGAACACCCTACAGTCGGCTGTTGTTGGAACGGCTTTTTACATAAGAAAATTAACACCTGGTTTTTTTGACCAAATAAGAGTTAAGTATTCAGCCAATAAATTAATTGATAATTTAGAAGATAACCACGCCGATAAATTCTTTCAACAACTTCTAAATGTAGATAATTTTAAATCAAGAGTTCCAAAATTTGTTCCTAGAAGCGCCAAGGGAATAGGAGTTCCGGTTTTGCAAGCAATAGATGCCTCACTGGAAATTCTAGAAAAAAAAGATCCAGCAAAAATTGAACCATTCGAAAGACTAATATTAGAAATTGCCAACGAAACAGCAGATGCGGTAGATGGAATTAGCCCAAAAGAACAAGCGGCCATTAACGAAATAATAGAGGTCCTAAACGGCCGCCTCCAGGTAGCTAGCGAAGAAGATATAGTTAATGCTTACGGAATAAGCACCAATTAGCAATAAGCCATAATTGACAAACAGTTATATTAGGATATAATTAAATAAATTTTGGAGAATAATAAGATGGAATTTTTTGAAGCTGATTCTGAAAAAATATCAGCAGAAAAATTAAAAAATGATTTAATAAGTCTTCAGGTGGCTCTTTCCGGGCTTACTAGGGCATCAAAAAGTCCTTCGCTTGAATATGCTTTTCCAGAACTGCATCAAACAATAGGTAGGGCGCTAGCTGAAATTAATGCTTCCATTTCAGAGCAAAAACCAATTTCAGTACTTGGCTTAAGAAGGTTTGATTCTTAGAATCAATTATCATCATGATAACTTTTCATGGAGTAGACAAATAATGAGCAAAAAACTCAATCAACCAATAGCAGACATTAATGAAGCTTGGGTAATGGCAGAAGCCGAAAAACCATACCAAGAACGAATAGTAGCAGCACATCAAATTGCTAAATTCTCTTTGCAAGCCGTAATTGAATCAGGCAATAATATAGAAATTACCAAAAAAAGAATGACCAAATTAATGGGTGTTAGTAAGTTTGCTATATTTAAATATAAGTTATTGGATATCGATCAAATATTATATCCTCAGAGCGGTGCTCCAGCTATTATAGATACCATTAACTATGTTTTTTACAACAACGCTAAACATATGCCAGCCTTAGAAATAGCAAGACAGGCTCAGGGTTTACCCGATTTTTTTGGTAAGTATTCTAAACGTGAGGCTAAAGAATCCAGCAAAACATACAGATTGGCTCAAGAACAATTAACAATAATGAACAAACAAAATTGACAAATAAGCATAAGTATGATACATTAATACTTAACAGCAAGCAAAAACCAAAAAACCAAACTAAAATAAGAAGGCGATAAGAAGATGCAGCCAGAAAATAAAATATTCACCAAACACGATTTGGATAAGATAGCCACTGAATCATTAATACATAATGATGTTCAGTTAAGGCTAGAAGGATTAAGTGATGCACTGGAAAATCCCGATTCAACTGAAGAATTAGATGTTAGTGTACTCGCAAGTAGAGAAAATCCTTTGGTTAAAATTAATAATTATTTAAGCGTTTATAAAAAGCTAACTCTTGGAGAGCCAATCGGACCCGGAGCAGAAGCTCCAGCAAAGATTGAAATATTTAAGCCCTATGAAAAAGTTGTATCAGAAGAGCATTTGGGAACTGAATTTGCTACATCCATAATCTCTGCAGATTTATATGAATCATATATGGATAACCGACAGCCGGTAGGAAAGCTTGTGTTGTTTAAGCTAGACCATTCAGCTGGTGATGTTACTGCAAAAGACATAGTTATTGGCTCGAACTGTGTTTATGGAGCAATAATTATTAATGGAGAGATTAAGCCCTTTAGACTTAATTTTGCGAAAAGTGGGGACCGGGTTATCCAAGAAGTCCAAAGACAAGATCCTGCAGAAGAAAGTGGTATTAGCGTAGAAGCACGCTTGGTAGAGAAAAATGATTTTCAAAAGTTAGAATTACATTCGCTAGATATTGATGATGACGCTGAGGAGTATTTAGAGGTTATGGCTGAACTAGATAAGTTCATCAATCATCGAAAAAATTCTAACCAACAAAAGGATACTGGTGATGCTTATCATGTTAGTGGATTTTATACCTTTTAAACAAAAGTTATATTTTAAAAATACACCAAAGTTGTTGCTAACTTCTATCATCTTAAATCTATATTCTAACTACTCTTGCAGGGCGTGGCGTTCGGCGGCAGCTAGTTCGTCTATTAGGTCCTGAATATCACCGGCAAGAGCAGCAGGGATATTACTGCGGCTATAACCTATGCGGTGGTCTGTAATGCGGTCTTGTGGGAAGTTATAGGTGCGAATTTTTTCACTACGGTCGCCGCTGCCAATTAGTTTTTTGCGGGCATCGCTGAGGGCTTTTTGTTCTTCGTCTATTTGCATTTGTAGCAACCTTGAACGCAGAACGCCCATTGCTTTGTCTTTATTTTTTATTTGGCTTTTTTCGTCTTGGCAGGTTACTACTAGGCCAGTTGGCAGGTGAGTAATTCTAACGGCACTATCGGTTGTATTAACGCTTTGGCCACCATGGCCACTTGCTCTGTAAACATCTATTCTTAGGTCATTGGCCTTAATTTCAATATCTTTTTCTTCTGCTTCTGGAAGTACCGCAACTGTAACAGTGCTGGTATGAATTCGGCCCTGGCTTTCAGTTGCCGGAACTCTTTGAACCCGGTGCACGCCTGCTTCGAACTTAAAAGTTTTGTAAGCATCTAGGCCTTTTATTTCAAAAATAATTTCCTTATACCCACCTACTTCACTGGGCGATTCGTCGATAAGTTCAACTTTAAAGTTATTTGCTTCGCAGTATCTTACATACATACGGTAAAGTTCACCGCTAAATAAACTAGATTCGTCTCCGCCGGCTCCTGCTCTAATTTCTATAATACAGTCGCGCTCGTCATTTGGATCTTTTGGCGTCAGGGCTTCTTCTAGCTTTGCGGCGAGAGTTTCGTTCTGGCTAGATAAATCTTCAATTTCTAGCTTAGCTAAATCTGCCAGTTCAGCGTCAGCACTATTTGCCAGTTCAGTTGCTTCGTTAATTTTTTGCTGATTATCTTGAAAGCTATCGAAAAACCCAATAGTATCTTCTAGATATTTTTGCCTTTTGGCAATTTTGGGATATTCGGGGCTACTAAAAATAGAGCTATCTTTCAGCCGTTCGTTTATGATCGCTAGTTCGTCTCTTAAATTAGATATTTTTTCTTCCATGTTTAGTTCCTATTATAGTCTAGCCAATAAAAAACAGCACCATCAGATATTTGGTGCTGTTTATGTAACAGTAGCTACTTATTTTCGGCAGGTGCTTCGTTTTTTGCTTCGGCTTTTTTAGGCTTCTTAGCCTTTGCTGCCTTGGCTTGCATCTCTGCTTTTGCTTGGGCTGCTTTTTCGGCACGCGCCTTAAACTTATCTACGCGTCCTTCAACATCTAGAATCTTTTCTTCGCCGGTAAAGAACGGGTGAGAATAGCTAGTAATATGCACATTTACAAGTGGATATTCGTTACCATCTTTTAGCTTAATTGTTTCACTGGTTTTGACAGTTGATTTTGTTAATATTTCGTCACCAGTTGTTAGGTCTTTAAAAACTACTAGGCGGTAGTTTTTGTCGTGTAGATCTTTTTTCATAAAGTCTCGCTCTTGTAGCTTTAGTGAATATTATCGGTTAGCATAGTGCTACTTATGGCTATGCAGTCGATTTTTAACCTGACTATTGTATCTGTTTTAAGGCCTATTGTCAATCTGTAAGTTATCTGTTAGTATAATCTTTGAATATAAATTTAACGAAGCAACCTTTTCTGGTTAATATCCTCCCCGCTCGGGGCAAAAAAAGAAAAGGCGAAGGAGAATAAGGATATCATGAGTAAAGTCGATATCAAGACCTTATTAGAGTCTGGCGCTCATTTTGGTCACAAAACAAGTAAATGGCACCCAAAAATGTCACAATATATACACGGCAAAAGGGGTGACAGCCACATTATTGATTTAACAAAAACCGTAGAACAGCTTGAAAAAGCTCTTAAGTTTTTAGAACAAACAGCTGGAACAGGCAGGCAGGTTTTGTTCGTGGGAACAAAAAGACAGGCCAAAGAAATTATTCAAAAAGCAGCCGAAGAAGTAAGCATGCCATATGTTTCTAACAGATGGATGGGTGGAATGTTAACTAATTCAGCAACTATTAACTCTCGTGTTAAAAAACTTAAAGATCTAGAGACTAAAATGGCTACTGGTGAACTAGCTGCTAAATATAACAAGCTAGAAGTGCAAAGATTCCAGGAGCAAATAGACCTAATGAACTACAACTTTGGCGGCATTAAAGAAATGAATGGCCGACCAGGTGCTCTATTTATTGTTGATATTCTAGAAGAAGCAAATGCAGTTAAAGAAGCAAACAAGCTTGGCATTCCGGTTGTTGCAATTGTAGATACCAACACTAATCCAGATACTGTAACTTACCCAATACCAAGTAATGACGATGCCATAAAGGCAATTCAATATATTACAGATTTAGTTGTTGGCGCAGTTCAAGAAGGCAAGGGCAAGCAAAGCGAAAAAACCGAAAAGGAAGGTGGGGAAAAATAATGTCAGTAGATATTGATACTATAAAAAGATTAAGAGAATTAACTGGTGTTGGAATTACCGACGCAAAAAATGCACTAGTAGAAGCAAAAGGCGATTTTGACAAAGCGCTAGAAGCTATGCGCAAAAAAGGCATGACCAAGGCCGAAAAAAGAGGCGAGCGAGAAGCAAGAAGCGGAGTAATTGGAAGCTACTTGCATGACGGCCGAATTGGTGTATTGGTAGAAGTAAACTGTGAAACAGATTTTGTTGCTCGTAATGAAAAGTTTACAGACCTAGTGAAAGATCTTGCCATGCATATCGCAGCGAGTGCGCCGCAGTTTGTTAGCGTAGATGATATTCCAGCCGAAGAGTACGAAAAGGTCAAAGCAGAATTTACCGAAAAGGTAAAAGCCGAAGGTAAGCCAGAAAAAATGGTTCCTCAGATAGTAGATGGCATGCTAAAAAAGCATTTTGCAGAAAAGTGCTTGCTTGACCAACCATTTATTAAAGATCCTGATCAAACTGTTGGTCAATTAGTAAAAGAAAGAATTGCTATTTTAGGTGAAAATATAGTTGTTCGAAGGTTCAGCAGAATGGCTCTTGGCGAGCTTTAAACTTTTTTAGTTAACGCAAAAATAAGGCGGCCGGTAGCGCAGGGCGCCTTATTTTTATAAGTAGATTAATTGGTGTAAAATATAACGAATATATGACTGACACAAAAAATGCTGCGAGCGGGCTCCATGTGGGATTTATTTTAGATGGCAACAGGCGCTGGGCCCAAGAAAAAGGCCTTTCTGCACAAGAAGGTCATAAAAAAGGTTTTGATAATTTCAGAACAATTGCTGATGCTTGCCTAGAGCGAGGAGTGTCATATTTAAGTGTTTTTGCATTTTCTACAGAAAACTGGAACCGCAGTAAAGATGAAGTAAGCTTTTTGATGAACTTTATTCAGTTGGTAATTAAAAAATATATAAGTGAGCTTCAAAAAAAGAATATACGATTTGTATGGCTTGGTAGCAAAGACGGGCTAGACAAAAAGATAGTGAAGCTTCTTGAAAAAGCAGAGATAGAGTCATCTAATAATATAGCTGGAACTATTTGTTTGTGTTTTAACTATGGAGGACAACAAGAAATTGTAGATGCGGCTATTTGTTTGCAAAGAGAGAGTAAAGAAATTAATGTAGATAATCTATCCGCGGCAATGTATGGTGGCCCTGAAATTCCACCGGTAGATTTAATAATTAGAACCTCTGGCGAGCAACGAATTAGTAACTTTATGTTATGGCGAGCGGCGTATAGTGAACTGTACTTCTCAGATAAATATTGGCCAGACTTTAGTACAATAGATTTAGACAATGCATTAAAAGATTACGAAAATCGAAAAAGACGGTTTGGAAAGTAGGAGGCAGTTTTGGGATTAATTATATTTGGGCTAGTTTCGTTTATTTTACTAGTTGTAGCTCATGAATATGGACACTTTTTAGTTGCCAAAAAGAAGGGCGTAGAGGTAGAGGAATTTGGAGTTGGATTCCCACCAAAAATGTTTGGTAAAAAATTTGGCAAAGGAATTTTTGAAGGGTATTACACCCTTAACTGGTTGCCGCTGGGTGGCTTTGTTCGACTTAAAGGCGAGCACGACGCCGATAAGGAGAAGGGTAGTTTTGGATCTGTTAGCACGAAAGCAAAACTGCAAATTATGCTAGCTGGTGTTGCGGTCAATTTTGTATTAGCGTTAATTTTATTCACTGTAGTTGCCTGGGTAGGAATGCCTAAACTAATACCTGATCAATTTACGGTGAAGAGTAACGAAAAAATTATAAGAAGTGACGTATTGGCAAATTATGTAGACCCAGGATCACCGGCTGAGCAGTCTGGTCTAAAAAGTGGCGATATTATTAAGTCTATTAACGGACAGCAAATTTCGTCTGACACTGAATTAATGCAAGCTACAAAAGCAAATGCTGGCAAAGAAGTTAATATTGACTATATTCGCAAAGGTAACCCAGCCAATACTAAGGCGCAGCTTTTGACATCACAAGAAGTTGAAGCTAGTCGAAAAACCGATAACCCTAAGGGTTATCTTGGTATTGTTCCAAGAGAGTATAAAATGGCTCAGTACACCTGGGCGGCACCAATAGTTTCGGTTGGTAGTTCGGCTCAATTTACTTGGCTTACACTTAAGGCTATTGGTAGCGCTTTGGCGGCACTAGGAAAGGCATTTATTAATGCCATTACACTAAATGGGACGACGGCAAAGCAAGAAGCAGCTAAGGCTGGCGAAAATGTATCGGGCCCGGTTGGAATATTCGCAATCTTACAACAGGGCAGTGCCCTGGGTTATCAATTTATATTATTTGTGGTTGCTCTTATTAGCCTGACATTGGCAATAATGAACTTTCTTCCTATTCCCGCACTAGACGGAGGCAGGGCATTTGTAATGCTGGTATTTAGAGCGCTAAAAAAGCCATTAGCTCCCAAGAAAGAAGAGTTAATTCACGGCACGGGCTTTGCTATTTTAATGCTATTATTTGTAGTAATAACAATTGTAGATATAAGAAGATTCTATTAAATGAAATCAGAGGTTAGCGACTCAGTAGCATGGAACTCTAAGTCGGCAATTTGGGTGACTGCGTTAGCTTTTTTTGTATCGCAGTTTGCGGCACTTTTACCCTACGGACTAATTTATTTATTTAAGGGTGAAGAATCTGCAAATGGTTTAATAGAGGGATCTTCTGGTAATGTAGGTTCGTTTGTTGCAGTAGCTTTTTCTGCTATTAGCTTGTTTTTGGTAATCTGGATTTTCTTGAAATATAAGAAACAAAAAATTTCTTCTTTAGGTTTTAGAAAACTAAAAAAAACTGACTTTGCATGGCTATCATTATTTGCGGTTATTTATATTGTTATTAGCGCCATTGCATTATCTGCGGCAAGTTTATTACCAGGGTTCGACTTAAATCAGGAACAAGAAATAGGTTTTGCGAACCCGGCGGGGTGGCAGCTCGCACTGGTTTTTATAAGCCTAGTTATTATTCCACCGCTCGTAGAAGAGGCATCATTTAGAGGATTTTTATATAGAGGCCTAAAGGCAGATTTTAATAAAAGAGTGGTATTATTTTCTGGACTAGCAATTGCGGCTATTGCCGGAATTTTTACTGAAAATTTAGTTAGCGTAATTGCAATTACATTATTTGTAGTTGTGTCTGTATTTTTAGCTAAAAAAAGTGTATTTTTGGCTGCAGCTATTTTTACAAGTGGAACATTTGGTTTGGTGCATGGTCAGTGGAATGTTGCAATAGATACTTTTGTGCTTTCTATGGTAATGATTTTTCTGTACGAAAAAACCAAAAATTTATGGGCCTGCGTGTTTTTGCATGGCCTAAAGAACTTAGTAGCATTTTTGGCACTTTTTGTATTTGTAAAATAAGTAATGAAAATATTAGAAAATTTGCAATAAAAAATATAAAAGGGTATAACTTTTTTATAATGGAAAATAATCCAGTTCCAACCACTTATGTAAAAAGTTTTAACCGGGCGCTGGAAGTTGCAAACGCAGAAAAGCCTTTTATTGACGCTTTATTTATTCATGAGACTATAGAAAATCATTTTGAAAATATTTTAGACAATAGATGTCTTGAACGAGAAGATTCCTATGATGAGAGGAAAGAGCTTTCGGTGCCTGTTTTTTATGATTATTTATACGAGCTTTGCACCGACGAACTGGGCAAATTAGTAGATGAAGAGACAGTTAATAAAGTTTTGGTTAATATTTTCTCAAAATATATGGAAGACTATGATTATAGGAGTGGTAATTTGGTTCCATCTGTACCCCTTGTTTATTTATTAAGCATAATTGAAGAATTTAATGACCGAATTCATGAGCATATGAATAATGCCGCTATAGATGCAGAGCGAAGATATATAGCATCAATGAACTAGGTCGTATTTTCACTGTTAACTGCTAGCCAACTACTGTATACTATAGCTCAATGAAAGCTAGCCAGTTATTTACAAAAACAAGTAAAACAGTACCCGCAGACGAAACATCAAAAAATGCACAACTGTTAATTAGAGCCGGGTTTATCAACAAAGAAATGGCCGGGGTTTATGCATATTTGCCCTTGGGTAAAATGGTTTTAGATAAAATTATTCAGGTTATAAGAGAAGAAATGAATGCTGTTGGCGGTAACGAGATATCGCTTACTGCGTTACAGCCCGCAGAGGTTTGGCAAGCATCTGGTAGGTGGGATGATTCAGTGATGGATGTTTGGTTTAAGACGAAATTGGCTGGGGGCTCAGAGGCCGGATTGGCTCCGACTCATGAAGAACCATTAACTCACCTTATGCGTAGATTTATATCAAGCTATAAAGACTTACCATCTTATCCTTATCAGTTTCAAATCAAATTTAGAAATGAACTTCGCGCCAAAAGTGGGTTAATGAGAGGTCGGGAATTCTGGATGAAGGATCTTTATTCTTTTTCTAAGTCGGTTGCAGAACACGATGACTTTTATGAAAAAATATCAGATGCATATTTTGCCGTTTATGAGCGTCTAGGACTGGGTAACATAACTTACAAAACATTTGCTAGCGGCGGGAGCTTTAGTAAATATAGCCATGAATTTCAAACACTAAGTAATGTAGGTGAGGATACTATATTCGTTCATAAAGAAAAGGGCATAGCTATAAATCAAGAAGTGTATACAGACGAAGTATTGAAAGATTTAGGCATACAGAAGCAAGACCTGGTAGAAGAAACGGCAGTTGAAGTAGGAAATATCTTTACCTTGGGAACAAGGTTTAGTGAACCTTTAGAGCTATATTTTACGGACGAAGAAGGAGTGCAAAAACCGGTCATTATGGGAAGTTACGGTATCGGCCCAAGCCGTCTTATGGGTCTTATTGCTGAACATTTTGCAGATGAAAAAGGCTTAGTGTGGCCTGAGTCGGTTGCACCATTTTCTGTATATATGGTTCAAATTGGAGATTCAGAAACCGTACAACAGGAATGTAAAAAGCTTTATGAAGAACTAACTGCGCATGGAATTGAGGTCTTCTGGGATGATAGACAGGCAAGGCCTGGCGAGAAATTTGCGGATGCCGATTTAATGGGTATCCCTAAAAGAGTTGTTATTAGCGAAAAAACAATTAGCTCAAATAAATATGAACTAAAAAAACGACAAGAAGAAGAATCTAAATTAGTCGATAAAAAAGAATTATTTGAAATATTGGAATTACAATAATATTAGGTTATACTACCTTAACGAAATCAAAAAGGGCCAAAACGAATATTGCTACAAAGGCCTTTTTATTTTGGAAAGAAAGAGGGAAGTCTAGATGATGAAAAAAATGTATAAACTCACTAAAGATGGAGTTGCTGAGCTAGAGTCAGAATTAAAGCAGTTAATTGCCGAGCGACCAGAAATTACTGAAAGAATAAAAACCGCCAGAGAAATGGGCGATTTAAGTGAGAACGCAGAATATGCTTCAGCTAGAAATGAACAAGCCAGCGCGGAGGCTAGAATAGCAGAGCTTGAGCACATACTAAAAAATGTGGAACTTATAAAAAATCCTAAAAAAGAAGACAAGGTACATATTGGCTCTACAGTTGCTCTTAAAGGCTCTAAGGGAGAAAAGGTTTTTAAGGTTGTTGGAACAGTAGAAGCAGATCCATTAGAAGGAAAAATTAGTGATGAATCACCAATTGGTCAGGCATTGCTCGGAAAAGCTGTTGGCGAAGAGGTAGAAATAGTTACTCCGTCTGAAACCGTGCTTTATAAAGTAGTATCAATAACATAAATAATCACAAGGGCCGTATTATACGGTATACTTTGTTTAAAGTATGGCAACATTAAAAGAACTTAGAGACGAAAGACTTAGGAAATTATCTGATCTTAAAAGCCTGGGAATTAATCCATTTCCGGCTGATTCGTTAAGAACTAATGCTAATGTAGATATTACAAAAGATTTTTCCAACCTTGAAGGCAGTACGGTAACGGTAGTTGGAAGAGTAAAAAGCATTAGAAAGTTTGGAAAAATTGCTTTCGTAGTCATTAAAGATAATAGCGCTGAAATACAGCTTTTCTTGAAACAGGGAGTTCTGTCTGATCTAAATGCAGAAAAAGGCTTGATAGGCTTGTCACAAATATCCTTACTTGATTCTGGTGATTTTGTGCAAGCAACCGGCACCGTAATAAAAACGCAAACCGGTGAAGTTTCAGTAGAAGCAACCGAGCTTAAGCTGCTTACCAAAAGCTTAAGGCCAATGCCAACTGATATTGACGGCTTTAGCAATAAAGAAGAGCGAATGAGACGAAGGTATGTAGACACTAATGTTAACGAAGATGTCTTTGAGAGATATGTTAGAAGAAGTAAGTTCTGGCAAGCAACTAGAGATTTCTTAAATAATAATGGCTTTTTAGAAATAAATATCCCGGTTCTTGAGCATACTACGGGTGGAGCTGACGCCAATCCTTTTGTAACTCATATGGACGCACTAGATCAGGACTTTTATTTAAGAATTAGCCACGAGCTTCCGTTGAAAAGACTATTGGGTGGAGGCTACGAAAAGGTTTACGATATAGGCCCAAGGTTTAGAAACGAAAATTATAGCGACGAACACCTGCCAGAGCATGTGGCCATGGAGTGGTATGCAGCCTATTGGAACTGGCAAGACGGCATAAAATTCATGACCGAAATGTATAAGTTCGTTATTCAAAAAACTTTTGGTAAATTAGAATTTAAGCTTGGAGACTTTCAGGTAGATTTATCCAAAGAATGGGAACAATGGGACTATCAAACTGTCATAAAAGATAGGTACGGAATTGATGTATTTAACTGTAGCCTTGAAGAGGTCAAAAAAGCTCTTAAGGACAATAATTTAGAAGTTGAAAAATCTGAAAACATTGCAAGAGGCATCGATAAGTTATGGAAGAATATCAGAAAAGATGTTTCTGGCCCGGTATGGCTTGTGAATACACCAAAGTTCATAAGTCCACTTTCTAAAGAAAACCCAGATAATCCTCTTACTGTGCAGAGGTTTCAGCCGGTTATTGCCGGCAGCGAGCTGGGTAACGGATTTAGCGAGCTAAATGATCCAATAGAACAACTTACTAGATTCAAAGAACAGCAAAATATGCGCGATGCCGGTGACGAAGAAGCTATGATGCTTGATATAGATTTTGTTGAAATGCTTGAATACGGAATGCCACCTGCTTGTGGTTGGGGCTATAGCGAGAGGGTTTTTTGGATATTTGAGGGAGTTACTGCGCGCGAGGGAGTTCCTTTTCCTCAGCTTAAGAGTGAGGTTGATTCTGTTACTAAGTCAATTTATCCAGAGCTATTCTAGAGGTAATTAAAGGTGGGTAGAATATCAAAAGGAATTAGCCAAAATCCTCAGTTGTCTGCGGCTACTTTTACCTTAGTTTTTTTGGTCTTTGGAAGCTTACTTTATTATTTAGGCTTGCAGTTCATTATTATCTTTACGCCTGTAGTATTAGGCGCAATTTTGGCAACAATAATATATTTTTGGGAAGAACGGCCAAAGACAAAGGTTATTACAATTTCAGCTGTTGCTTTAAGCGGTTTTCTAATTGAAACATTAGGAGTTAACACTGGTATCGTGTTTGGTGATTATAGCTACGGGAACCTGCTGGGCTGGAAATTATTTGGAACACCTTTATTTATTGGTCTCTTATGGTTTTTGGTATCTTATAGTACATATACAATTGTTAAAGAATTGACCAGTAGCAGATGGATGAGACTTACTCTTGGAGTAGTACTAATAGTTAGCTTCGATTTGATTTTAGAGCAATTTGCTATTGTTTATAAGTTTTGGTTTTGGCCCGGAAATGAAGTTCCGCTACTAAACTACGCCACTTGGGCAGTTTTAGGTCTTTTGTATTTAATTTTTTATGAGCTGTTCTTAAAATCAAAGGCAACAAGGTTCCAGCTTTATGCAAGTACGGTCCTTCCTGTGCTTAGTATCTGGCTTTGGCTCATGATATTAATAAAAACAATTTAGTTTCTCAGCTTTCTTTAAGTTCGTCGTTCTAAATTAACAATTGTAAGCTTAATGCTTATGGTCATTTATAAGGAGGGTAAATGGGGCAGTCTACAATCTCTCCAAGATTGTCCCAAAAACTCTATTAGACAAGGAGGTTAGCTTTATGAAGAGAAACTTTTCAAAGAGAGTAAGTAATAATCTGAAGTCTTTTCGTGAGGACTTAAAGGTGCTTCAAAGGCAAATCACCAAGCAGAGTGTATATAAGAGACCTTATGCCTATGCGTACGACAAGCAGTATGCTAAGCACAAAAAGAAATTATTTGAAGATTTTTACGAAGGAGGTAAATATAATGAGATGTCCATCAGATGGTAGTATGCTAAGAATGATAGACAGGGCAGGTTTAGACCTAGAATATTGTCCTGAGTGCAGAGGCGTTTGGCTAGAGCGTGACGAACTCGACAAATTGCTAGACGAACCAGACGATAATTTAATTGGCAGTCAGTTAAGTTACGGAATGCCCAGGGCTAGCAAAAGCCGGTCGCTAATGAGTGAGCTTTTCGACTTTTAATTAACAGACCTAGGGAGTGACTTTATTCAAAAAAGTATATTGAATAGTCTGTAAATTAGGAACACAATAATACTATAAGAGTGAACTTGGAGGCCTATGAGGAAAAGAATCGGTAAACGAATCAAAACCAGCTTGAGGCAATTAAGTGAAGACTTGCAAGAAATTCAGAAGAGAATTCGTCACAAATCGGTTTACACTAAGAAGTCCATATCAAACTATTCCCGGCATCCTAAACATCCTAAGAAACCGCAAGATTACACAACTAGCTATTAAACTATCTATATATAAAAATCCCCCAATCGCGTAGGGGGATTTTAAAATTTGCGGGTAGGTGTATAATTGCAGGTAAAGGGAAAAATAAACATGAAACTCCACAGATTTTATATAAAGGAACTTCATAATAAATTTGGTGAAGTATCATTTGGTGAGATAGTTTGGGTTCACGATGAAAAGGTGCTTTGGCAGTGGGTCAAAGTTCTAAGATACAGGGTAGGAGATGAGCTAGTAGTATTTAACGATAACGAGGAGCGTCTGTATAAAATAGAGGTAATAGAAGATGATTCTGTGAAGCTTCAGCTTATTACGCAACTCGAGCGTAAAGTGCCTAATAAAAAAATATATTTACTATGGTCAGTCCTTAAAAAAGACAAGAATGATTGGGTTATTCAGAAAGCTTGCGAACTTGGGGTCCATAAATTTATTCCTATTATTGCTGAAAGATCAGAGAAAACAGATTTAAATATCGACAGGGCTAAAAAAATAATTATTGAAGCTTCTGAACAGTGTGGCAGGTCGGACATACCCGAAATTCGGGAGCCAATTAGTTTGACAGAGGCAATATCTGAATATTCAAACCGAGCACAACTTCTGATATGCGAACAAGACTCTGGCCGACAGGTAGATGTACAAAACCTTGATTCTGTGGGAATACTGGTTGGGCCTGAAGGTGGCTGGTCAGAGCCTGAAAAAAAACTATTTTTAGAACAGGATTTCCCCCACATAGCTATAAGTAATTTCACTCTAAGAGCCGAAACAGCGGCTGTCGTAGGAGTTGCAAAGCTTATGTCCGGCTAGCTACTATTGACATATATGTTATAATATTATATAGAAATAATTGAAAGACCAATCGGCCTTCAGGAGCAAAAGTGAAATTTCCTAGCTTACGAAGACATTCTGAATACACAACAGAATTACCAAATAATATAAATGCCCATACTGAAGAGAGAATGAACAACGATGCTACATTGTCGGATATGGCTAAGTTTATTTTAGAAATTAATAGTATAAAAAAGGGCAGTCATCAGTTTGAAAACGGTAGAATGGTTAAGTTGCTACTGCATAATGAAAATCCTACTATTGAATGCTTAACTCTGCTTTACGCCCAAAAAGATGGAGTACGGCAAAAATACACTACAATCATAGAAAAAGATGAACAGCGAAAAACCGAAAGACTAAGCTTGGCGGTACCGCACTTAGATCTAAGCGTTTCATACCATAACGACTTGGCTAGTAACCAAGAAATTCTGACAAATCAAGACGGTAGAATAATTAGTCAGGCCGAAACTGAATTTGTTAAGGCGGCAATCAAGAATATTTTAGTACATTTAAGATCTTTCAACGAAGTGGCAGTTGGTCAGTAGTCTATTATGAAGAATTATGAAACAAATAATTTATTTACTTCTGACAGTGAGCAGCCCTATCCTTTACCGGTTTTTGAGAGTAACTACGGTGATTACCTTAATAGCACATATTTGCAAAAGATAGAAAAAATAGACTGGATATCTGGGACGATAAAGTATGTTGAGAGTAACCCAGATGCGGTCATATTGCCCGAAACTTTTGAAGATATTATTCAGTATTCGAATGAAGCATTTTGGACATGTTCAAACCGGGAGTGCAACCAGCAGAACATGCAAATTGCTCGACAGTTAAATAATTTACTAGGTAACTTAACGGAATATGCCCACAGGTCGGGTGATTTATCGGTTGATCAAATTAATACCAATAACTACAATTTTGCCAAGAGCGCGGCAGTGCGGGCAATCCCAGACGATATTAATTTTGCGTGGGGCAACCATAGTGTGACATTTTCGGAATTTTTTAAAAACAACCCAAAAGGTAGCAGTTTTTACCTTACCAGAAAACTATTTGGAGGTTCATATAACTATTTACCTGCTAGTCTTGAGCAATTTTGCCGAGATGTGAGCTATTCAAAAGTTGATAAAAGTACCGTAGATGTTTTAGAAAATCTTGGAATTAACTTTGGTTCAAAAGAGGGTCATATATATATGCAGTATGAAGACAAAAAACTTATGCCTCTCGGTTTTTATCTTAGGTAAAGTACTTAAGAATAATTTTTGATTTATAATATACCTTAATGAGTTGGAATAACTATAATAAGCCCTTCGTTCCGGGACAAAAAGAAACCTACAAGCTAAGCAGATCAAAATTAGAACTCTTTAGTCAGTGTCCAAGGTGTTTTTGGCTCGATGCTCGCTTAAAAATAAAACGTCCTAGCACACCGCCTTTTCAAATTAATAAAGCCATAGACGAACTATTTAAGAATGAGTTTGATTACTATCGTGCAAAAAAACAGCCTCACCCTATAATGGTTGAAAACAGTATTAAGGCAGTTCCGTACCAGCACAAAGATTTAGACAAATGGCGAGAAAATTTTGTTGGAATCCAATACTTGCATGAGCCAACAAATTTATTAATATTTGGCGCAGTAGATGATGTCTGGCAAGACAATAAAGATGAGCTAATAGTGGTAGACTACAAAGCTACATCTAAAAAGGGAACAGTTAATTTAGATGCCGACTGGCAGAATAGCTATAAAAGACAGCTAGAAATTTATCAATGGTTACTAAAAAATAACGGCTTTAAAGTAAGCCCAACGGGTTACTTTGTGTATACCAATGCAGATTCCAGTTCAGATAAATTCGACAACTTGTTAAAGTTTGAAACTATAGTTATAAGCCATACCGGTACTAGCGATTGGGTAGACGATTTAGTGGTTGAGGCCAAAAAATGCTTAGAAGGCGAAATTCCTAGTGTCGGAAAAAGTATCATGGGAGGTGAATGTGAATACTGCGCCTATGCCCGCCAACGCACCGAACTCACACTAGAACATATTAAAAATAATAAAAAGCAAAAATAACCTTCATAAAAAGGTTTATAATAGTTATATGATTGATGTACAAATAGTTCGGGATAACCCTGAACTTGTTAAAGAAAAAACAAAACAAAAGGGCTACCAAGTAGATATAGATAAATTCTTAGAGCTAGATAACGACCGCAAAGAATTACTTGCAAAAGTAGAGAATTTACGACAAAGACGTAACGAAATTGCTGCTCTAATGAAGGGCGGCAGACCAGAACAGGCTTTGATTGAGCAGGGCAAAGAGGTAAAAATACAGCTCTCTGAACAAGAGCAATATTTAACAAAAACAGAAAATGAATGGTTAAATTTATTAAAAAAAATACCCAATATTCCCCTAGATTTCGTCCCAGTTGGGGCAAGCGAAAATGATAATTTGGTAGATAAAACTTGGGGTGAAAAACCTGAATTTAATTTCAATATAAAAAATCATTGGCAAATATCCCAAGAAAAAGACTGGATAGATAAAGAAAGGGCCGCAAAGGTTGCCGGGAGCAGGTTTGCATATATAAAAGGTAATCTTACGATTTTGCAGTTTGCAATAATAAATTTTGTATTTGATACTCTTGCCAACTCTGAAGTAATCAAAAAAATAGCGCAAGAAAACAGCCTTAATATTAGTGATAAGCCATTTACGCCAATTTTGCCTCCAGTAATGATAAAAGGCTCTGTTTACGACCAAATGGATAGGCTGGAGCCAAGAGAAGATAGATACAATATTGGCAGCGAAGATGACCTATGGTTAATTGGTAGCGCAGAGCATACTCTTGGCAGTATGTATGCTGGCGAAAACATAGCCGAACAAGAACTCCCAATTAGGCTAGTTGGTTATTCCACAAGCTTTAGACAAGAGGCTGGCACATATGGAAAAGATATGGAAGGCATAATTAGAATGCACCAGTTCGATAAACTTGAAATGGAAGTATTCAGCACGGCCGAAACGGGCTTAGACGAGCATAAATTACTGGTTGCTCTTCAAGAATATTTAGTTCAACAGCTTAATTTGCCCTACCAAAGACTCTTAAAATGTACTGCAGATATTGGAAAACCAGATGCCGCAGCAGTAGATATTGAAGTTTGGTTCCCAAGCCAAAATAAATACCGAGAAACTCATACGGCAGACTATATGACTGACTACCAATCAAGACGCCTGGGCACGAAAAGTGCAGGTCAATTTGTTCACACAAACGATGCTACAGCATTTGCTCTTGGCAGAATAATGGCCGCTATAATTGAAAATTATCAGACAGATGATGGTTCCGTAAGGGTTCCAGATGCATTAAAGCCGTATCTAAATGGAAGGGAGATATTATGATATCTAAGCTAGAAATATCAGCCACTATTGGTGAGGTTGATAAGGAAATAAAAAAATATGTCGAAAAAAAGATAGGTAAACTAGATGGCTATATGCCGCGGCATGCTAGGAAGAGTGCTCATGCAGAGGTAAAGCTAAAAGAGTCAAAAGTAAAAAACTTAAAACAATCTACTGCAGAGGTTATTTTGTTTGTGCCGGGCGAGCAATTGCAGGCCAAAGAAACTACCTTAAATATGTATGCCGCCATAGATATTGTCGAAGAAAAAATGAAATCTCAACTTAAAAAGTACAAAGATCTGCACAAAAAGGCCGCCCGTGAAAATGGCGGACGAATTCGTCGCGCTTTAGGAAAAATTGTTCCCAGCAGGTAGTTGGTTTGTTGGACTTTGACTAATATTTTATAAGATTATTTTTATCTGTTACTTATGATATAATAATCCCTAGTAATTTTAGTCTGATACTATAGACAAAAAGAGGGAAAGGTTTAATTATTAGTAATGAGTAACTTTGTCAAAAGACTGCTGGGTGATAACCAAAAAGGCACCATAAGACGCATTAAGAAAAAAGTTAACGATATTAACAAACTAGAGGCAAAGTATAAAAAATTGTCAGATAGTGCTTTATCTAAACAAACAGAGATTTTAAAGAAAAGATTAGAAAAAGAATCGCTAGATAAAATATTACCCGACGCATTTGCGGTTGTTAGAGAAGCTGCAAGTAGAAAATTGGGGCAAAGGCATTTCGATGTACAGTTAATTGGTGGTGTGGTTCTGCACGAAGGAAATGTTGCTGAAATGAAAACCGGAGAAGGAAAAACTTTGGTTGCAACATCGCCAGTGTATTTGAACGCATTAACCGAAAAAGGTGTCCATGTAGTAACTGTTAACGATTATCTTGCTCGGCGCGACGCCGGCTGGATGGGTCAGATTTACCATTTCTTAGGATTAACAACAGGTGTAATAATCCCAGAGGAAAGTTATATTTATGATCCTGAGTACACTAATGAGGACCATTTTGACGAGCGTTTTAAGCACCTCAGGCCATGCACCAGACAAGAAGCCTACAAGGCAGATATTACTTACGGAACTAACAATGAATTTGGCTTTGATTATCTTAGGGACAATATGGTTCGAGAGGTCGATCAGCTACGCCAAAGAGAGCTAAATTTTGCAATAGTTGACGAGGTAGACTCTATACTTATTGATGAAGCAAGAACTCCGTTAATTATTAGCGCACCAAGCACAACTAGTGCTCAGGCTTATTTACAGTTTGCAAAAATTGCGGCTCAGCTTAAACCAGAACACTATACTTTAGATGAAAAATTTAAGCAGGTTGCTCTTACCGATGAAGGAGTAGAAAAAGTCGAGAAACTTCTTGGTATTAAAAACTTGTACGACGATGACAACATTAGAAATATTTATCATTTAGACCAAGCCCTAAAAGCTCAGACTTTGTTTATAAGAGATAAAGATTATGTAGTGACCAAAGACGGCGAAGTGGTAATTGTAGATGAATTTACAGGACGCTTGCTAGCCGGAAGACGATATAACGAGGGTCTTCATCAGGCTATAGAAGCCAAAGAGGGCGTTCCGGTTCAAGAAGAATCTATGACTTTGGCTACAATTTCTTTCCAAAACTATTTTAGACTTTACGAAAAGCTTTCTGGTATGACCGGTACTGCAATGACGGAACAAGAAGAATTTCATCAAATATACAAATTAGATGTGGTCGAAATCCCAACCAACCGCAGCATCCAAAGAAAAGATTTACCAGATAGAATATACAAAACTAAAGAGGCTAAAGTAAAAGCCATAATAAAGCACATACAAGAGCTAAACAAAAAGGGTCAACCAATACTCATTGGTACTGTGTCAATTGAGAATAACGAGGAAATTAGTTCTGCGCTTAAAAAGGCTGGCATTAAACATGAAGTACTAAACGCCAAAAACAACGAAAAAGAAGCTGCAATTGTATCTAAGGCCGGGGAAAAGGGCGCTGTTACCCTAGCCACTAACATTGCTGGTCGTGGAACCGACATTGTTCTTACAGAAGAGACAAAAAAACTTGGCGGCTTATTTGTTCTCGGTAGTGAGAGGCATGAATCTAGAAGAATCGACAACCAGCTAAGGGGTAGATCTGGTCGTCAGGGAGACCCGGGTGTTACTCAATTTTATGTCAGCACCGAGGATGATCTAATGCGCATTTTTGGTGGCGATAGAATTCGTGGCCTAATGGATAGACTAAAAGTAGAAGAAGATATGCCACTTGAAAATAGGGTAGTCAGTAAGAGCCTAGAGGGTGCTCAGAAAAAAGTTGAAGGCTTTAATTTTGACGCTAGAAAAAATGTCGTTAAATACGACGATGTAATGAACAGGCATCGTAAAGTTACTTATGAAACTAGGCGTTCACTGCTAGAAAACGCAAATATCGAAGGTCGAATCAAACAATTCATTAAAGAAGAGGCAGTCGTTTTAGCTTCTTTACCTGGCCAAGATGACAATTACGAAAAGCTTATAACAGAAGTGTTTCCTTTTGATGAACCAACTTTAGACAGATTATTCGACGCTCCAGCTGACAAGTTCGAAAAGGTTCTTGAGCAAGAGGCAATAGAGCTTTATCAGGCTAGGGAAACGGCATTCACACCAGAAATAATGCGCATGATTGAAAGAGATGTTTATTTCCAGATATTAGATAATTCCTGGATGCAACATTTAGAAAGCATGGGCCACCTTAAGGAGGGAATTCACTGGACAAGCGTTGGCCAGAGAGACCCACTTGTTGAGTATCGACGCCGTGCACAGCACATGTTCGAAGAAATGCAGCATCAGCTAAGAAGAGATGTTCTAAGAAATCTTTTCCATGCTATGCCTATTCCTCAAGACATTGCATCGCTTAGCATGACCGAGACCGAACTTACTAAAGCTGCTAAATCTTCAGTAGATAATGCAGACCAAATTACTGAAGCTGAAATAATTTCAGAAGAAGACTTTGACATTAAAAAAGCAAAAAAACCAGCTGCTAATGCAGGCAAGAAAAAGAAAGCTGCCAGAAAAGCAGAACGAAAGAACAGAAAAAAGGGTAGAAAATAGTTAGCTTATGCAGCATTGGGTAGAGGAAGTAAAGCTTAGCAATGGCGCCGAAGGATTATTAATTGATGCGCCTTCAACAAATGTTACATATATAGATATTTCTTTTAGGGCTGGATATTATCTATCACCAGAAGGCAAAATGGACACAGCTCATGTAATGGAGCATCTCGCTCTTGGCGCAAACCAAGTGTATAAAAAATCTAGTCAATTCAGCCAAGAATTTACAAAACACGGCGCCTATAATAACGCCTACACTGGTGATTATCACATGGGATATATTGCCGAGTGTGCCGAGTTCGAAACCGAACGAATACTAGATTTAATGTGTATTGCTATTGAATCTCCGCTTTTTAAGGAACAAGATTTTAAAAGTGAAATTGCTAATGTCCGCGAAGAGCTAAAAATGAGAAAAAACTATCATGACACTGAACTCCTGCTAGAACTAGAAGATTCACTTGGTTTTGTTTCAAAAAGTTATGGCGCGCGCACCAAGCAGTTATCAAAAATTACTTTAGAAGATATCAAAAATCACTATGCTAAAACCCATTATTCTAAAAATATGAGATTTATTATTGCAGGCCCTCTTGCGAGGCATAAAAATGCGATTATTAAGCGCCTAGAGGATATTAAATTACCTTCAGGTGGCGGCACGGATAAAGATCAAGATAGAATTGAGCTTCCCAATGAAACTCCTAGACAAATTGAACAGCCACTAAATATAGAACTTAATGGGATAGATAACGTTTACTATAGGTGGATGTCTGTTTTTGATGGGCTCCTTAGCAGAAGAGAAAAATATGCTCTTTATGCAGTTCAAGACTATTTATTTTCCACTTTTCATTCAAAAGTATTTGGTAAAGCGCGCGAAAAGGGTTTGGTGTACGGAATAGACAGTTCATATTATAGAACCAGAGATAACCACGTTTGGGCCGTCGCCGGACAAGTTCAGGCAAAAAATGCTCTCCCGCTATTTGAATTAATCACTAAGCAGCTAACTGAAATACACAAAGGTAAAGTGTCTACAAATGAGCTTAACTGGGTAAAAGATTTTCAGTGGGGAAGCTTCCAGAAGGCAATCCAAACTGTCAGCGCGCTTGCAGACTGGTATCAATACGCCTACCTTGTGGGTGGCTTAGTTAAGGAATATCCCGCCGTAGAAGAGCTGATATATTCTGTTAAAGTATCAGATATGAAAAATATTGTAGATAAACTGGCTGATTCTACCGCTTGGGGATTGGGCATTATGCAAAATAAAAAAGCAAAAACTGCCGTTGCAGATATCGAAGGTCGATTAAGCAAATTTTATGAATTAGCAAAATAATGGAAGAACTAAAAAGAAACATAATTGCACTAAACGGCGCTGTGTTATCTGACGCCAAGAGTTTAAAAATTAATTTACTCAAAAAAAAGCTTGAAGCATTAAAAGAGCAACAGTCAAAGCCGGACTTTTGGTTAGATAACACTAAGGCAACAACGGTAAACAAGCAAATTTCTAGCCTAAGCGCAAGAATTAAGCCTTGGGATAATATAATTGATGAAGTAGGATTTCTTGTTGAGCTTTCTGCCGAAATCGATGCTTCTTTAATGGCTGACCTAGAGCAAAGATATTCTGAAGCCACCAGTAAGTACCACCTTCTGAAGAAGGATTTATTATTTAAGGGACCTTATGATAATCACAGTGCTGTTATCAATTTATTCGCCGGTGCGGGCGGAACGGATGCTCAGGATTGGACTGAAATGCTCATGAGAATGTATCTTAGATACATAGATAAAAGTCCAGATCTAAGGGCGGAAGTCATAGAAGAGTCATCGGGCGAAGAGGCGGGCTTAAAGAGCGCCACTATTATAGTAGAAGGCCCCGTAGCCTACGGTAAGCTAAAAGGTGAAAACGGTGTCCACCGACTAGTTAGGCTTAGTCCTTTCAATTCCGATAACTTAAGACAAACAAGCTTTGCTAAGGTTGAAGTATTGCCTAAAATTGATGCCCCAAAAGAGCTAGAACTAGACGAAAAAGACCTTAAGATTGATGTGTATAGAGCCGGTGGTCATGGTGGTCAGAGCGTTAATACGACAGATAGCGCTGTAAGAATTACTCATATACCTACAGGTATAACCGTTGCAATACAAAACGAAAGATCCCAGTTACAGAACAAAGAAACAGCTTTGACTATTTTGCGGTCCAAACTCGCAAGCCTGCAAATGGAACAGCATGTTAATAGTATTAATGAACTCAAAGGCCCTAATGAACAAGCGTCATGGGGTAACCAAATCCGTAATTATGTACTCCATCCCTATAATTTAGTTAAAGATAGCAGATCAAAATATGAAACAGCCAACGTCCAGGATGTATTAGACGGCAACTTAGAGCCCTTAATCGATGCATATTTAGAACATGCCTCGTTAAGTTAATTGTGATTCATTCGGAACCGTGGCCAAGTCCGATATAATAATTTCTTGAACCGTACCGTAATT
>WBZP01001242.1_pt1 | contig 32189 bp, 22 predicted proteins | sample 5204301 | NCBI WGS metagenome assembly WBZP01 (sample SAMN12412401, study PRJNA552823) | activated sludge metagenome | isolation source: activated sludge from nitrification reactor of wastewater treatment plant... | place: USA: Pennsylvania | collected 2017 | reverse complement strand
GGGGCGAACGAGTGGTCCTCGGCAAAGACGCAGCCCGGCTGGTGCAGAGTGGCTTCCGAGGGCTGTCTCACGAAGCCAAAAAGAAGGTGTTCCTACACTCGGTCATTGCAGCGACGGCGGTGCTGGTGCTGGCGAGCGGCGGACTGTATGTGGGCAACCGCTATCTGTCGGCTCGACGCAATCCGGAACAGATTCGACTGCTCCCGAATGAGCTTGCCGAAGCACGGGCGCGGGCGACGGAGTTTCTGGTCGGCGAGCTGCGCGATCCGAGTCCCGAGCTGCGGGCCTCGGTGCTGAGCGAGCTGGGCTGGACCCATGATCTGAGCCTGCGACCGCAGCTATTGCCACTGCTATCCGACCCAAACACCGAGATTGCGGCACAAGCAGCGGCGGCGCTCGGAGAACTCGGCGACCGGCAAGCGATTTCGGTGTTGGCGGTCATGAGCGAAAAGAAGTCGACGCCCAACTTGCAGATCGCTGTCGCCGCAGCCCTTCAGCAGCTCGGCGATCCACGAGGCCAGAAGCTGCTCTTGGAAGCGCTCGATAGCGCGGACTCGGCGGTGCGACAAAAAGCTGCGTACTGGCTAAGCGAGCAAGGAAATCCCAAAGCCGTCGAAGTGCTGCTGCAAGTGGCGATGAGACCGGGCCTGCCCGAGGAACAGGCGGTGCGGCTACTCGGTCGATTGGCTCGCGGTGGCGACGATCAGGCCAAGGCGCTGCTCCGTCAGCGGCTGATTCGCCCGGGGCGACATGAGCACAAGCTGCTCGCAGCGGCCCGGCTGGCCGCAGTGCACGACGAGGAAGGCCGACGCTTCCTGGCCGAGATTGCGACGCAACCGGGGTCAGAACAGATGTTTGCGGCCCGGCTGCTCACGACCCCGGAAAACCCGGTGGGACTGGAGCTGTTTCGAAAGGTGGCGGGCACAACGGGGGCAACCCTGGCTTCGCGACAGATCGCCATGGAAGGCTTGGCTCTGTCAGGTGAGGCAACGGATGTGCGCTTGCTGATGAGCATTTTGACGGCTGGTCCGTCGCGAGAGCTACGGCATCAAGCGGCGATTGCGATTGTCGATATTGCCGCCCGCGAGCCAACGTCGCTGTCCGACCAAAGCCTGACCTGGGCACGGCTGGCGAGTGATGACGACGACTTCGCACTGCGCTCGGATGCAGCGGGAGTGCTCAGCGAAGACAGCTCAGCGCAGGCCGAGACGCTGCTGTTGCGACTTGCGAAGGACAAAGTGGCGAGCGTGCGGCGCAGTGCCATGCGGGCGCTTGGAACCCGCAGCGATGCCGATTCGCTGGCCGCTCTGCATGCGGGTCTGGCGGATGAAGCCAGCGAGGTGCGCAGTGAAGCGCTGCGAGCGCTGGTCAAGCTGACGACCCTGCTGGCCAAGCTCAAGCAGACCGATCTGATCAATCAGGTTCGCACTTGGCTGGGCGAAGTGGTGCAGCGTAACGAACTGGGCGAGCAGATCCTGGCGCGCATTGGACTTCAGCGACTTGGCGATGACACCCAACGCGGGCAACTGGCCAACTTGTACAACCAAGCGGATGCCGAACAACGCCGTCAGATCATCGACCGCGAGGATGGTGATCGCGAGCTGTGGGGCCGTGCTCTCACGGAGGAAAGCTGGCCTCTGCGCTTTGCGGCAGCCCGTCGGCTGGGGGAAGCCGGTGACAAACGGGCGGTGCCAGTGCTCAAGGAAGCCCTGACAAAAAACACCAGCAACGCGGGAACCGCGTACGGTCTGCTGCTGCGTCTGGGCGAACATGTCGATCCTCCCAACTTGCTTGCGCAGCTTTCGACCACAGTGCCCGAGGATCAGCGCGTTGCAGTGGTCGCAGGACTCCTGTTGTCACCACTGTCAGTGAGTCTTCCGCTGCTACAGAAGGCGGCGCGTGATCCATCACTTCTGGTACGCAGTCAGGTGGCGGAGATCGCAGCCGAGCTACCCTTGGTCGATGGAAAGCCCGCTGGTCAACCGATCTTGCGGTTCCTGTCCGACGATGGCAATGCGGTGATTCGGACCCGGGCCGCCGCACTCCTTTTGAGACTCCTCAACGTGCCCCAGAACAGCGCTGCACTCTCGGCACCTCCGGTACAAAAGCACACCAACGCGCCGACCGTGACGCCCGATGCAGGAACGCCGACCACAGCGAGCACAGAGTCGGTTCCGACCACCTCGACCCCGCAAGTGACGGCGCCGCCAGAAGGAGACAAAGCGACTCCGGTGGCCGAACTGGCGCGTCGCGGCCGACATGCCCTGGATACCAAAGACTTTGCAGCGGCAGAGCTTCTACTCGGCAAAGCGAGACGGCTGTGTACTCGTTCGGAAAAAACACCGGGCTGCGCAGAGCTGTCCTTTGAGCTGTCGGTTCTGCTCGGCCGAGCGCATGAGGCGCAAGGACACACTGCCGAGGCAATGACCGAGTTTGAACGTGCCATGAAGCTGAGTCCGAAGGTAGTCGGCAAAGCCGCTGAAAAATCGGCAACTCAGTCCGCAGTCCTGCGGTTGGTTCCTCAGCTCGGAGTGGTGGTGGTTCCGAAGCGCACCAAGAAGGCGTGTGAGCTGATCTCGCTGTGGATGCCTCCTGGAAGTCACCAGATCACGATCGATGGGAAGCCCCAAACGATGGTGGTAAAGGCCAACCAGACCGTGCGCGCAGGTATCTGTCCATGAGCTTGCAGTACGCACTCCGGCACAGATGGCAGCAGTCGGTGTCACGCGCTGTGCTGTGGCTCCTCTTCGGCTGTACGGGCGTGGTGCACGCAGCTCCGCTTTCGGCGACAGACAGTAGTCCAAGCGGTGAGGTCGAGGTCTTCGGCGATCGCGGCATCCAGATTTCCATTGATGGGGGCGCGGCCACTTTGCTCCCACTGTCCGCTCCACTTTCACTGTCCGCAGGCAAGCATGTCATCACCGCCACCCAAGGACGGATGACGCTGACCTCTCAGGTAGAGGTACGCGCCGGTCGTGCGCTGGAAGTGCGTTTCAACTTCAACGTCCAAGCGGTCTCTGTGACCATTCCGCCGCATGCGCTGCTGCTAGAACAGTACCAAGGGATTCCCAAAGCGGCAGAGACAGAGCTTGCGGTGACCACGGTGCGGGCGCTATCCAAACAGCGACTGACTCTGCTGTCACCGGCCCGCGATACCGTCCTCCCAAGCGACTGTCACAAGCAGATTCCGTGTCTGGTTGCACAGGCCCAACAGCAGGAAGCCGACTACACAGTCGTGCTCTCGATCGCGGCACTCCCGAAAGCACCAGGGGAAAGCGTCAGCGATCTACAAAACTACCAAATCTTCGGCCAGATCATCGATCGCAGCGTGGAGTCAGAAGCCAGTTCAGTCACGGACTCCTGCACGAGCTGTAGTGTGACCGCGCTACAGGACAAACTGCGGCAAATCCTCCCAGAGCTTGCCTCTTCGGCGCTGTCACGAACCAAAGGAATCCTGCGGATTCAGACCGAGCCTTCCCAAGCCGAGCTTTTCGCAAGCGGAGTCCGGTTGGGAACAGCACCGCTGCAGCGCAAGATGTGGGCCGGCACCATCGATCTCCGGGCGGAGCTACCTGGTTACCAAGCGGTCGAAAGACGCGTGGTGATTTCTCCCAATGCCGAGATGGACGTCGCGCTCACGCTGGAACCGGACCAACATGAACCGGCCGAGGTGCGCAAGCGCCGGGTCATCGTCATCGGTCAAAAGGTGCCAGTGTTTCGGGAGCCACGACCGCGCTGGCGACTCTTCGCGGGTGGAATCGGAATCGGTGTTGGATCGCTGCTCATTGGCTTTGGGAGTGGTGCGCTGGCAGTGGACGGAACCTGCATCCGCCCGCCGATGGGCGCAGCGCTGCACTGTGACAACCTGTATTCAACCTTCAATCTGGGGACAGGACTTGTGGCCTCCGGCTCTGCCATTGCAATCGGTGGAATTCTGACCATGGCTTGGCCTGGACGTGTGATTCCGCAGCCTTCACCGCCTTCGCAAGGAGCGAGCAAGTGATGAAACGATCCTCGACCGCACATGGTTTGTTGCTGCTAGGTTCTTTGTGTGGGAATGCCAGTTGTGAAGCGCTGTTTGGCGGACTCGCAACCGGAAATCCAGATAGCTGCGTCGCGACGCCGACTCTGTGCAAGACCCCCGACGAAATCTGCAACACCGAAACACGCGAGTGCGAACCAGCGCTGCGGATCGATGCAGTGACGCCCGCTGCGGCTCCGTTCGGACAATCCGTGCCCGTCACGCTGACAGGGAAGAACTTTGTGGCGAACATGACGCTGAGCTTTGCGGACAAGCCAGCGATGATGCTCAACCTTGTTTCAGAGTCGCAACTGTCAGCCATGGCGCCGGCCGGCAGTGGTTCGAAAGCGACGGTGATGCTGGATCTACTGTCCCCCAGTAGTCAGCGGCTAAAGGTCAGCGGACTGTTTCACTACTTTCCTTGGCCGAGCTTTGACACACCATTGCAAACCAGCCTCCCGAGTTCATTTAGAACCATCCGCAGTGGTGACTTTAACCAAGACGGCCGTACCGACCTGGCGATTACCGGAGACAACGCCGCCCCTGTGTCCATCTACTATGGGCAGGCCAACGGCACGCTCCTGGCCGGGCCAACCGTGGCATTTTCGTCTCGACCGTTCGGAATCGCGCTGGGAGATGTAAACGGGGATGGCAAAGTGGACATTGCCATCAGCGAGACCGGGCCCCAGCCGTTGGTGGAGATCGCTCTCGGCAAGGCCGATGGCACCTTCATGCTGGTAGGCTCGGTCCAAACCGTCAACACGATCAGTGCGATCGCTCTGATCGACGCGACGTCGGATCGAAAGGCAGACCTCGTCGTTGGAGATGGACCAAACGTTGTCGTGTATCCCGGCTTGGGCAATGGCACGTTCGCAGCTCCGATGAACACGCGGCACACGTTCCAGTCGATGGACACGGGTGCCTCGCTGGCAGCAGGAGACTTCAATGGCGATGGCCGGGATGACCTGGTGATGAGCAATGGCAAGGATGTCCGTTTTCCCATCTTCCTGAGCAATGGGAACGGCACCTTCACACAATCGAAAAGCTACGCGTACTCGAAGGTTCCCACTCAACCGGCGATCGGCGATTTCAATCAAGACGGACTTCTCGATGTCGCGTTGGCGGCCAAGAGTGCGAGCGAGGTCTTGGTGTATGTCGGAGACGGAACCGGTGGCTTTACACAAAGCGCGACCCTCGGCACATTCAGCAATACTGATACCATGGGAATCGCTGATATGAATGGTGATGGGACTACCGATATCGTGATGCTGGACACCAGTGGCTTGGCCGAGAACTTCGAGGTCCAGGCCGGCTTCGGAAACGGACAATTCCAGCGTAGTGCCCCCACCTTCATTGGCAGCACGGCGCTGGCTGCAGCCCTCTATGTTGGCGACCTGACCGCTGATGGCAAACCCGATGTCGTCGTCGCGCAGCGAACCGGAAAACTCAGTCTGTACAAAAATGTCACTCCGTAGCGCCATTCACCACGGTTCCGTTTCGCTGCTGCTGTGGGCCTCGCTCGTCAGCCCAGCGGCCTACGCCAAAGGAGTCCGTCCGCCGCAAACGGTGCAGACTCCCCAAGATCGCAGCGCCCCACTGGTGGCCCAAGGAGTGATGGCACTCGCCTCCCGAAACTTCGTGGCAGCCTATGCAGCGCTGTCGGAGGCCTACGTTCTGGATCACAGTCCAGACACGCTGTATCAGCTTGGAATTGTCGCCTATGCCGAAGGCCAGACGGTCGTGGCGCAGGACTTGATGCGGCGCTATCTAGCAAGTAGTTCGCCCCAGCAGCGCAACACCCAGCAGCGAGCAGAGGCCGAACGAATCGTCTCCCAAGTACAGGGACAGAGCGCTGAATTACTGATGCAAGGAGACCCAGAGACTCAGGTACTCCTCAACGGAAGACTCGTCGGAGTGTTGCCACTCCCGATGCCAATGCTGTTGTCTGCGGGCCCTCACATGATTTCCTGGAAGAGTCCAATCAAGACCCAAGAAAAGGCGATCGAAGTAGAGGCTCATCGGGCCTATCTGCTGGCCCAGGATTCGAGCGGCGCGATGGAGATCAAGCGACTTCCTACCGCACTGCTGCAACTGGATAGCGAGTTGCTACAGAGCAACCCCGCCCTGCATCAGTCAGCTCATCATGTCATCGAGCAGAGCATCCGCAACAGCGGCCTGTTTGTGCAGCCAGCACCTGCCATGAGTCCTGAAGACTGCAAAGGAGACGCACGCTGCATCACCCGCCTTGCCGAGCAGTCCTTCATGGACTATTTGCTTGTGGTGAGCGGGATCCAGGCTGCGTCATCCTCTGGTGGAACGGTCTCTGTAACGCTTACCGATACCCAGATCGGTGAGTCGGCGGCCCAGGCAGCTTTCCCGTGTAGTCCGTGCAACGAAACCACGGTTGCAGAGTCTCTGTCTGCGCTGCTGCCTCGCCTGTTGGTGGAAGCCGTTGGCCGAGGACGCGGCACGCTGCGCATTACCAGCCAGCCATCCGGTGCAATGGTTCAAGTCGGCGATCGCAAGCACGGGACAACTCCCCTCTCCATTCCGCGTTTTGCCGGGCCGGTCGACTTCGAGTTGCGTCGACCCGGCTATCAACCGTTCAAGGGCCATCAGGAGGTCACAAACAGACAGGCTTCGGAGCTCTCTGTTTCGCTGGTTGCCGAAGAGACCGCACCACTCATCATCAAGCTTCCCCCAGAACGGAACCCTCGTCCCAAGTGGCGCATTGCCGTTGGGATCTCCAGCTTGGGAATTGGTCTGGGACTTATCGGGCTCGGCGGCTCGGCGCTGGCTGTTTCGGGACAGTGTATCGAACCGGCCGCGCCCCCCCTTTTGGCGTGCTCTCGGCTGTACGATACCACCCCGGCAGGTGCTGCTCTCCTCGGTACGGGAGCGGCTCTGACTGTGACCGGAACACTCCTTTTGGTGTGGCCAGGTCCGCGCAACCGCGAACGCCCCGCGATTCCTCCCGGACAGGGAGACTCCGCTGGTCCTTGGGCGCTTTTGTTTCAGTAGCTGACCCTCATTCCTTTCTCGATCAAGTGGGTAACAAATGAAGAGACTAGCGATTTTGTTTGCTGGATTTCTTGGTGGTTGTCAGTCGCTTTGGGGAAGCCTGAACGTCCCCAATCCAGACAACTGTGTTTCGAATCCAACTCTGTGTCTGGCGGATGAAGTCTGTGATTTGCAGGAACAGATCTGTCACCCGGCACTGGCGCTGTATGCGGTGACTCCGAAGTCGGTTCCGACCAGTGGTGGCAGCTCGGTCAAGCTGCTCGGAGAGCGATTCCTGGAAGGAATCCAGGTCGACTGGCAAGGCATCGCGATCAACGGTGTGAACCGGGTCTCTTCGACCGAGCTGACCTTCACGCTCCCGAGTGCGCAGCAGTCCAGTTGGTGGACCCCGATCACCGTCCGCAATCCCACCGGACACAGCGTACGGCGTGAGGATTTGTTTTCCTACTATTCCGAGTCACTGAACTTTTCTCCGGTTGGCCGAAACATCTCACAAAATCCCAGACGGATGGCCGTTGGAGACTGGAATCACGACGGACGAATGGACCTCGCCTACACTTGCAGCAGTGAGTCCGTGCTCATCCTGTTACTCGGACAAGGGGACGGGACTCTGGGCCCCCCCGCGCTCACTTCGCTAGGTACCGCAACACAAAAGCCACAGGATCTGCTTGCAATAGATGCCGACGGAGACTCAAAGCTCGATCTGATCGTCGCCGTGCTCGATGGAGTGCAAACTCTGCGTGGTGATGGCAAAGGCGGATTTGTGCCCGGTCCATCCATGAAAACCGGAACAATCCCGTCACTCCTCGCGCTGGTTCGGCAACCTGACAACGACAAGCGGACGCTGGTGGTCTCCGATATCACAGACAAAACCCTCTCGCTTGTCGCGCTGCGCAAAGATGGATCCTACGAGACACCACAGGTGATTGCGACGTCCAGCTTTCCTACGGAGTTGAGCGCTGGCGACATCACTGGCGATGGCTTCGATGAGGTGTTTGCAATGGAAGGCCCGCTCCTCTGGGTGTTCAAGCGAAACGGCCTGGGGGGCTATTCCGCTGAACTCCTCCCGACCCCTGGTTGCGCGGCGCAAGGCATGTCTCTCGCCGATTTGAACTTGGATGGTCGCTTGGATCTGGTTGTGAGCTGTAACAAAGGGCTTCTGACCTTCCGCAATCAAGCAGGCACACTGGTGCCCGACACGCTGCTGCTTCCCTCCCGCTCTCCTTCCGCCCATCTGCTGGCCACAGACCTGAGCGGGGACGGCTGGCCGGACATCGTGTTCGGGGACACGGTCGCGCTTAGTACGTTCGCCCTGCTTGCGGATCGTCAGGGCGGGTATCTGCCTCCCACCCTCGTATCGACGGACAGTGCTGACAGCTTGTTTAACTCTTCGCTGTATGCTGTTTCCGACTTTGACGGAGATCACAAACCGGATCTCGCGATTGGAAACCCCTCTGCGAGCAATCCCGTCAAAGTGATCATCGCAACGAACCGATCGCCCTAGCAGCGGCGAACAAACCCGCCTTGGTACGCCTCTCCGAACGCTTGGCGGTGGACAGAGCTTGCGAACAACAAGTGATGGCCGACAAGCCCCGCTATACTGCGCGTATGCGGCTGCACGCGTTGGCTTGGTTTCTGGTGGCGCTGCTCCTATGTCCGACAGGACATACAGCGGATGTGCTACCCGGACCAACCGGCAAGAACAAGACCCAACAGCTTGCGAAGCTCAAAGACAGCGCACGCAGCTTGTATTACTCGGCGCTCAAGCACCGGCGGCGCGACCATCCCGAGCGCATCAACCTGACCCAGCAGGCAATTCAATTGCTACGCAAAGCACTGCTGGTCGAGCCCACTGATGTCGAGGCGCGAGTGTGGCTGGGCGAATGGATGTCGCGACCGGAGCTAGGACAGGCCGCACTGACGCAGGCCATCCGCGAACTACAACAGGCCCGCCGCGACGACGAAACCGGAAGCTGGGACTTCGAGATTGCGACGCAGCTTGGCATCGTCCTGTCCCACCTGGGCCGATTCGAGGAGGCAGTCAAAGAGTACGATCATGCGCTGCGACTGCTCCCCGGTGAGCCTGACTCACTCCTGTTTCCGAGTCGGCACCAGCAGGCAACGCTGCTGTCTAACTCGGCGGAGGCACTGATGGCGATGGGCAAGCTGGACCAATCGATCCGCCGCTACAGCCAAGCCGAACAGATTGATACCGGCGACCAAGGGGCGCTCCATGCGCTAGGGCTAGCAATCGCGTACGACCGAGATGGTCAGGTGCAAAAGAGCCACGAGGCACTGAGTCGCTCACTGGCGTCCGATCCAGGGCTGCGGGCATACCAAGGCGATGAAGTGTTCTTTGTCCCCGAGGGAGATCGCTTTTACTACGATGGACTCATCGCCGAAGCACTGGGCAATCGAGATGAAGCCATGCGCTCGTTTCGTCAGTTTGCGCTGGACCTCCCGAAGAGCCGCTACGCTCCTCGCGCTCGGGAACATCTCGATGAGCTACAAAAACTCCCCGGCATTCCTGTCGCCGAGCTGTTGCGGGCCAACGTGCTGGTCGGTTCACCGCACTTTGCTCCGGAGGACAGCTCCGGAGGAGGAGAAAAGCACCGCACCGAGGAAGAAATCAGTCGCGGAGTCCGAGACCGCATGATCGATCTTCGGCAGTGTTACGCGCAGGGACTGCGGCGTGCGCCACGACTAGCCGGTGACCTACTGGTGGCACTTATCGTCGACCCAAGCGGTGCCGTCCTGCTCGTGCAGCCACTGAACCACTCGCTGAGCGAGCGTGGCTCCTGGAAGCCCACCGGCGGACAGGCCACGATGATGCCACCGGCGGCAGAACTGCTGCGCTGCCTTCAAAACGCGCTCCAGCGCTTCCGGTTTGTGCCTTCGTCGGCAGGAAACGACGACAACGACGAGCTGGCGCTCCCCATCCACTTCGAGTCGCGATGATCTCACGGCTGGGACTCGTGATGGGCCTGCTGTGCCCGATGCTGGCGATGGCGCAAAGTCATCTGCCCACACCGGAGCTTTTGCCACCACGCAAGGTAGTGCGGGACTGCGCGCTCTCACTGTGGGGCTGTCCGAACCGTCCCGGCACGAGCGACACCGGCCAGTACGAACAGATCGTGCAACGCGCCCGCAGTCAGCTCCAGTTCGGACAAATCTCACCGGGTGCCGATCTCAGCAAGTCGGTCACCGAGCTGATCGACGCCAGCCGCATGGCACCGGAGCGCACCGAAGCGTGGGTCACGCTGGCCGTGACGTACGCCGAGCAGGGAGCCTGTGCCGAGGGCTCCTCGCTATTTGAGCGATTCCTGACCGATGCACGGACGCCGACACCGCTTGTCGACCTGCCATGGAAAGACCGGCAAGCGATTCAGCTCGGAATGGCGCTGTGTCACAGTCTGAGAGGCGAACCTGAGCTGGCAACGGCGCAGTATCAACGGCTACTCCTCGCGGATGGACCCACGCAGCGGGTACTGTATCGACTCGGCGATGCGCTCATGGCCCAAGGACGGCCCGAGGAAGCTTCTCACTACTACTCGCAGGCCTGTCTTGACCTGCCACCGCTCCAGCCGCTCGTCAATGTGTCTCGAAGCTGTGCGGGACTGATGGCCGCACTCGACCGCCGCCGCAGCCAGAGGCCCATTCGTTTGATGATGCAGCTCCGGCGCAACGATCTGGGGCTCCGGTTTCTAAAAATGGCCGACTTTGTGCCTGCGGTGGAGCGCGACTACTATCAGGCGCTGCTGCTCCCATTTAGCTGTGAGCGTGAGGCCTTGCTCGTTGGATACTTGCGAGGAGCGCCCGCGTCGGTACCGCGAGCCTATCTGCGCCGCGCCGAAGAACACCTCGCCGAAAACCGAGCCCATACCACTGGCTGCGCACCGACCGACCCCCCAGCCTCATCGATCAATCGCCCTGTGGGAGGAGCTGGGACAGCCGACAGGCTGCCTCCACTGCCGTAGGACGAACCGAAGCATCCTCATGGAGTAGGTCGGCCAACAAGCGCCGCAGCGGCTGTTCGCGAACACCCAACCTCGAAAGCCACGGCTGCGCCCCACTGAGCACCGCCGAACCCGATAGCGGCACCATCCGCAAGGCGGACGCAAGTTCCCCGGTCACACGCTCACCACAGAGCATCTCCACGAGCACGACCCCAACCGCGAACACATCACCGGGTGGCGATGGTGGACCCCCTAAGTATCGCTCCCGTGACAGATAACCGAGCGTGCCCACTCCCGTGCCACCCAGTCCGTCGCGCAAACGAGACAGTCCAAAGTCGGCAATGACCAGATCCCCGAAAGGACGCTCCGATGGCGGCAGCTCGAACCGGCAACGACCATCCCCGCGAAACAGCAGGTTTTCGGGCTTGAGGTCGCCGTGTGACACACTCCCAGCATGAAGCTCGGCCAGCGTCTCCAGTAACTCCCAGGATCGACGGAGAGCTACCTCCACAGCCAGTGGTCCCGTGCGCACGCGACTCCGAAGCGAGCCACCGCGACAAAGCTCCATCGCCAACAGTGGAAGCTGCTCGCTATCGCCCAGCTCATCGCCTTCCACGGCATAGAGCGCGACAATGCCCGGATGACGCGCCGCCGATAGCAGTCGTGCTTCGTGGAGCGCCCGCAGCAGCGCATCGTCATCACCCCGCTGTCGCAGATGCGGATGAAAGAGCTTCAGCGCCAGCTCACAGTCCAGTTCGCGGTCGAGCGCTCGATACACCGTCCCAGTCCGACCCACCCCCAATTCCGCCAAGAGCAGATACCGACCGCCGGTTGCCAGCGCCACCGTTGGCAGAATCGCTCGCTGCACGTTACCCATGCCGTCGGAGTCACTCCGTTGAGCGATCGAGCGTTGCGGGTCCGTGATCTCCGCCAAACCAGCGCGTGCCTCGGGATAGTCCACATCGAGGGCCACAATCTCGGCGAACTGGCGTCGTGACTGCTCGATCTGACCCAGCTCGCGATGGACCTGTGCCAATAGAAACCGCAGCCGCAGTGACTCCGACAGCGGGGCCAGCCGCAGCGCCTGCGAAAGTGGCCCAAGAGCCTCCGCGTAGCGATGACGCTGGCAGAGCGTCTCGGCCACCAGTCGCGCCAGCGCAAAGTCCGTCGGAATCGCTCGCGACAGGCTCTGACCCATCCGAATGGCAGGCTCCTCGCGACCCGCTTCCAGCAGCTTGGTCAGTGCCGACAGCACCGCCGCATCCGCAGTGAGAGGCCGTTCCGACAGATGACCGAGCCGTTGACTGTAGCGATGGAGGAACAACACCGGGTCGTCATCGGGCGGTGGCAGACTCGGTCGCGCCGGGAGCAACGGCTGGCCGCTGCTTGGACCACTGATTCGCGAGCGAAACCGCTGCCACCACGACATCGCTAGGCGACCTCGGCTCGCACAGGACCAACTTCTAAGACGTCTCCGTGGAGAAGCTGCACGCCCGAGGCCACTCGCTGACCGTTCAGACGAAGCTCTTCACCGTCGCAAATCGCCAGGGGGCGACCATCCTCGAACCGCAGACCGAGACGACCAGCTATCGGCAAGATCCCCGCTGACACGCGGACGGACAGACCCCGCCGCATGCCTGTCCGAACGTTGAGCGACAGCTCATGTTCATCTACCCGAAACTGCACCCGGACGTGCTGCCCGATCCCGAGCTCTCCGTCATGCCGAAGCGGCAGGAGCGCGCCCTGCCCCACCTGAATTCCGTCGAGAAACGTCCCGTTCTTGCTATCCAAGTCGGTCAGCGCAAAACCACCATCGTCCGAACAGTGCAGCCGCACATGCTGACGAGAAACGCCCGGATCCCCCAGGACCACCACGCACTCCTCACCTCGACCCAGCAAAATCGGTGGAGTCGCACATAGTACGCGCTCGGTTGCCGTCGCCGCTGCCCCAGAACCGGACCCGACCACCAGCTCGATCACGCCAGAGGTCAGCAGCCTTCGCAGCAGCGCGTCGAGTAATCGCTGTGGTTCGCGCTTGTCCTTGGCGGTCTCGGTAAGCTGCCGCAGTTTCGCGAGCGCCTCGTCCCGTCGACCACGCAGCATCGCTGACTCATATTCGGCCAGCAGCTCGGTTTCGCGCCGCGCCTTTTGTCGTCGTCCCGCGTCCTCGGTAAGCAGCCGCTCCACCCGCTCGACATCCCCGGCCTGGGCCAGTAGCTCGACAGTTCGCTCGAGATCACCGGCTCGTTCGAAGGCTTCGGCGGCCAGCACCGGCTCATCCGCCCGAGTCAGCACCCGCGCTGCCACGATCGCCAGCTCACGATCGCTATCGAGCAGCTCGCGGCTACGAATCAGACGAAGCAGTGCCTCGCCGAGCCGCTTGAGTAAATGCTTGGGCGGATCACTGTCCTCGTTCAAAAAATTCGCGGCCACGAGTAGTTCACCGACCGCACTACCCGGAACTGCCCGTCGTCCCGCTTCGAGAATGTGCATCTCGGCGACTTTGTGACGCTCATTGCACAAGGCATAGGCCTTGGCGGCTTCCAAGTATTCTCCGGCCGCTTCGGCTGCGACGGCCGTCCGGTACGTCGCAGACAGTCGACGGAGCCAGCCGCTCACTTCTTTTCCCCGAGCCGTGCTCGCTCTCGCTGGTATTCGGACAGCACCATCCGCACATACTGCTGAGTCGTTTCATACGGAGGCACGCCGTCGTACTTCAGCACTGCTCCGGCACCTGCATGATATCCAGCGATTGTCAAGACCAAATCGCCACGAAAGCGATTTGCCAGCACCCGCAACAGCCGCGATCCGCCAAGGATGTTCTTGCGTGGCTCGAACACGTCGCTCACCTTCTGCTCGGTCGCAACATCGGGCATCAGTTGCATCAGCCCACGGGCACCGGCGCAGCTAACAACCCGGGGATCGTAATCCGACTCGACCTTGATGACGGCACGGATCAGCGCTTCGGGCAGCCCAAACACGGTCGCCGCTTCAGCAATGTGACGATCGTAGCGATGAAAGCGCTCGGGACTCTGATCTTGGGAAGGCACGACGTCGGCCCGCGAGCGCTCGCACCCGCTCACCCCAGATACCGTCTGTGCTTTCCCTGGACCGCTGCGCGACACCACGTTCCAGCGATGGCCATCGCGTCCCGACGGAGGGATGTTGCTGAAGTAGACCACCCCATCGTGCTCGTAGCTCCACAAGTCTGCATGAGCGTCGCTGATCGACCACAGGATCGCCACCGCACAGACGGCCCGAGCCAGGCCCGGCACACCCACAAAAAGCGATCGAAGTCGTCGCGATCCGCACAGGCGCTGCATTACCAGTCATCGTAGCCACAGCCAGCGGAGACAGGCAAAGCTTCCAGCAGCTTTACACCCCAGCCGCCGACGTGTTACGGCGAGGCCATGCGAGCCGTGGTCCAACGTGTGAGCCGTGCCGAGGTACGCGATCAAGATTCAGGCGAGGTGCTCGGTAAAATTTCTGCCGGGCTGTGCGTGCTGCTCGGCATCGGCCAGGGCGATGGACCCAAAGAGGTCGATCTCCTCGTCGACCGAATCACTGGAATAAGGCTGTTTCCGGATCCTCCCGGCAGCGTCCCCGAAGGTCGCAAGCCCGGCAACATCAACCGCTCGCTGCGTGATGCGGGTGGCGCGCTGCTCGTCGTCAGTCAGTTCACGCTCTACGCCGATACCAGCAAAGGGCGGCGGCCTTCGTTCCTGGGTGCGCTGCCCCCCGCCGAGGCCATCCCACTCTACGAGCGCTTCATCGCAGGCTGTCGGACCGCGGGCTTCGCCGTCGAAACCGGCCGATTTGGAGCCATGATGGACGTCGATCTGTGCAACGACGGTCCAGTCACCATCCTGTTTGACACCAGCGTCTCGGGGAGTGCCTCATGACCCACTTTCCGACTGGGCTTTCGCTGCTGGCTCTGACGACGCTGCTGACGCTACCGCAGGGTGCCCACGCGTCGCTGCCTGATCTCATTTCGCTTGGACCACGCAGCGCGGCGATGGCGGGAACCGGCGTTGCAGTGGCCGACGACTGGGAGGCGACCTATCAGAACCCGGCGGGACTGTCGCAGACGCATACCAAGCTGTCGCTCGGCTTTGTGTACGGCGGCTATCGACTCACCATCGATGAACAGCCACACCCAATCTCAAACCCCGCCGGTCTGCAAATCGGTGCGAGTGTGGGCTTGCCCCTCGGTGGCATCCTGCGTGACCGCATCGGAATTGGCCTGGGGCTGTATCTGCCCGCCGGGGTCGTCAACCGCGTCAGTGTGCCCTATCCCGAGGTTCCTCGCGCCGCTCTCCTCGATGCCCGCACCGAAGTGGTATCGGTCCTGGTCGGACTCGGCGTGCGCTTACCGTGGGGTCTGCGCATCGGTGGCGGTGTCCTCGCGTTGGCGGCCCTCGTCGGTGACATCATCATCAAACCCGATGGCTCCGGTCGCATCACCAGCGTCTCCGAGGAACAGCTAACGGTCGACTATGCTCCGATTGTCGGCGTCCGCTGGTCTCCACCGAGTGAGCGGATCCAGCTTGGCCTCACCTTTCGAGGCGCGTCCCGATCGTCTTATCTGCTCCGCCTTCACACCGAGCTTGGCGACGCGATTCCGCTCGGTCTGCCGCTGATTTCGTTTGCTGGCATCGCCCAGTACGACCCGCTCCAGCTTGCCGCCGAGGCTGCACTGCACCTCACCCCATCGCTGCTGCTCGTCGCTCAGCTCGCCTGGAAGAACTGGAGTGATTATCGCTATCCGATCGAACCAGCGACGGCGGATTCACCAAAACTCCCGACGCCCGGCTTTCACGACACCGTCGTGCCGCGAGCCTCGATGGAATATCGAGCCCCAACGCCCGGTTGGCTCACCGTGAAGCTGCGCGCAGGTTACTTCTTCGACTGGACGCCGACGCCCAAGAATCCACCTGACGATGACGGCAAGAGCCTGCTCGACACCAGTCGCCATGTGCTGTCCGTTGGCGTTGGACTGAGTCTCATCGGCAGAGTCCCGCTCGATCTGGATCTGTTTGGGCAGGCGCACCTACTCACGCAGTGCCAATGCCATCGCTTAAACGGACAGATGTTCATCGGTGGAGCGACGCTGGGGGTGCGGCTATGAGCCGAATTGCGCTGGCGTGTGCCCTGGTCGCTTCGGGAACGGCCGCCACCGTCGAAGCCAATCCACTCGATGCTTTTGGTTATGGGGCCAGAGCTCAGGCCCTCGGTTCGGCCTACTCCGCCGTCGCTGATGATAGTGCCGCCAACTATTACAATCCCGCCGGTCTCGCACGTGCCCGGAGCCTGCGCATCGACCTCGGCTACCAAATCGCCCGCCCACTCGTCGAGGTTTCGGGAAAACGGCAATCCCTGCTCGATACCCGAGGCCTGACTGCGGGCGTGGTGCTGCCGGGAACGTTGGCCGGGGTGCGCTTTGCATTCGGCGTCGCCCTGTTTTTGCCCGACCAGCACGTCACCCGTATTCGTGTGCTCAGCTTCGATCAACCGAGGCTGCATATGTACGACAACCGCACGCAGCGACTGTATTTGGCAGCAAACTTAGCGGTGCACATCTATCGCGGGCTGTATGTCGGTGGTGGGCTGGCATTTATGTCACGCTCGTCGGGAACCGTCTATCTGCGTGGACGAGTCGGCATCTCGGACCCCGAACGCAGTGAGCTGACCTCGTCGATCAATCAAGACCTGTTTGCGATTCGCTATCCGCAGGCCGGCCTGCTCTTCGAGGTCAATTCCCACCTCGCCCTGGCGCTCACCTATCGCCATCGCTTTGCGCTCGACCTGGAACAGGGCTTTCAAATCGAGGCCCAGGTCGCCGATCCCGGGCAGCGCCCTGTCGTCGACAAAGGCACCCTAAAAGAGCTGGCCCGTTCGGTCGATCTGTTCCAACCCTGGCAACTCGTGGCCGCTGCTGCCGCCCGCTTTTCAAAAGTCCAGGTCAGCTTCGATGTGACCTACGCTAGGTGGCGAGAACAGCCGCCGCCAGCCGCGGTGTTCACCCTCGATCTCGACATCGGCCAGCTCACCGATCTGGTCCGGCTCCCCAAGTCCAAAGACTATCCGCCGGTCGGTTTCCGCGATCTGCTGATTCCGGCCCTGGGGATCGAGTGGCGAGCACTGGATGGTCTCGGGCCGCTTTCACTCGACGCCCGCGCCGGTTATCGATACGAGGGCTCCCCCATCCCAGAGCAGGACGGTGACTCCAGCTTCGGCGACTCCGACAAGCACATCTTCAGCGTCGGCCTCGGTGCCGAGCTAGCCGGAATCAGCAAGATCCTGCCCCGGCCCATCGCCTTCGATGGCTATTTCGGGCTGACCTACCTACCCGTCCGCGTCTTTCGCAAGGCCGATCCCCGCTCCGCCGTCGGCGATTTCACCGTTGCTGGATTCGTGCTCCAAGGCGGAGTGCAGACCCGCCTTTCGTTCTAGCGGTGGACACCCCACAAGCTGTGCTAAACCCCCACCTAGGCGTAGGTCTGCCCCGAGTTCCCTACCCACTTTTTTGACCGCGAACCAAAACGAAGGAGTCTTCCTGATGTCTCGACCCCGACTCTCGCGTATATGCGGCCTTTTGTTAGCGCTCTGGACGATGCTTGGAATCGTCCAGCCTTCGAGCGCACAGAAGGCTGCCATCGTGACCGCCACTCGTTCCGGCGAAAGCGCTTGGTGGCAGTACGTGAAGCAGAAAATCGTCGCCACCGGCCTGTATACCGGCGTTGACCAGATCGACGCGGCGTTTAGCGACCCAACGCTGACCCAGCTTCAGAACTACAAGCTGGTGGTCGTGCTATCGAGCGACTACGGCCTCTCGAGCGCCGACGGCGTTGGCAATGTCCTCGCCGACTACATGGCGATGGTGCCCGGTGCCGCCGTATTGGTTTTTCAGCCGAACACCTGGCAGACCGGCCTGTTTGGAGCCCCGGCGATCGCGGGCCGGTTCCTCGCCAACTATGCCCTCACGTCGCAGAGCGCGACCAGCTCATCAGCCCCAACCAAGCGCGGCACAGTGCTCAGCAATGATCCTCTCATCGAGGGTGTAACCGAGTTTTCCTGCGGTACGAACTGCCAGCGGGTCACCGGAACTTCGCTGCGGGCCGGTGCCACCGCCGTCGCCTACTGGGCCGATGGCACGCTGCTCGCGGTGCGCGGCAAAAAGCGAGTCGACCTCAACATGCTACCGGGTGACGAAGGTGCCATCTCCGGGTCTTGGGGCGGCACTGGTGGAGAGCTCATCACCAACTCGATCCTGTACCTGTCGGCCCCGATGCTCCAGAGCCCGCGCAAGCCGACCTTTCCAAGCACCGGACTTGGTGGTGCCAGCGCGTGGACCACCATCACCTTCCGCAACATCTCCGACGCGCCAATCGACGTGACAGGGATTGGCATCGATGGCACCGGCAAGGCCCAGTTCGTTTTCAAGAGCGACTACTCACCGAGTGTGGCCGCGCCGCTGACCCTGCCGATTGGTTCCTCGGTGCCGGTGCAGGTGGCGTTCAAACCGCAGGCCCAAGGGACTCACAAAGCCAGCCTGTTTCTGACGCTCAGCGGGCTACCACGCATCGACACGATCCTGGAGGGCACCAGCAAAGGCAACCTCTGGATTTCGATGTCTCCCATCGACTTCGGTGGCAATCCGACCGGATCGACCGCAGGACCGGTCACGGTTCGACTCAAAAATGCAGGCACTGCCCCGATTGAGCTGGAAAAGCCGACGATTGACGACACCACTCACTACGAACTGAAGACCGCACGCCCCGATGCCAAGATCACCATGTTTGCGGGCGCGACCTACAGCTTCGATGTCAAGTTCACGCCCGGGATGGACACTGGTGAGTTTTCAACGACCATTACCGTCCTGTCGACGGATGCGAGCAGTCCTCTATCTATCCCCGTACGCGCCCTCGCTGGTCCGCCCAAGGCCAAAGTGCCGTACACATCCGTGCTGATGCCGGACGTTCCGACGGGCACCAAGGGTACGCCGATCACCATCAACCTGACCAACGAGGGATTTTCGGACTTGAGTGTGCCATCGATTACCACCGATAACACCGACTTCAGCGTGCCGAACGCACCCGGCACCATGAGCCCCTTGGTCGTCGCCGCCAAAGAGACCAAGACCTTCCAGATTGTGTTTTCTCCGGCGGTGAAGGGTCTTCGCACCGGCAAGCTAACCCTCACCAGCAACGAACCTCCAGGTTCCCCAGCATCGGACAAGACCATCGCTCTGGCGGGAACAGCGACGGAACCACAGTTCAAGGTCAACGTCACGTCACTCGATTTCGGCTCGATCAATGTCGGCGCTTCATCGGTTCCAAAGACCGTCGAGCTGAGCAATGACGGCGACGGCGATCTGCTGGTCAAAGAGGTTGCCATCGTCTCCGGCATGGGTGCAGATTCATTCGCGGTGTCGACGCTGGAATCCACTCCGTTCACACTGCGTGCGGGAACCAAGGTCAGTGCGCAGGTACTGGTCGCACCGAAGTCTGCCGGCATGCTCGCTGCGACGCTACGCATCGTCACCGACCTGGCCACATCGGGTTCGGCGACCGTCGCACTCAAGGCCGAGGCCAACGGTGCCGTCGGTCAGCTCGACTCCGCAAAGGTCGACTTCGGCGATGCCAAGGTCAAGCAGATGATCTCGAAGACGGTGAAGCTCAGCAACACCGGTAACAAGGATCTGACCATCCTCAAGAGTTCGATTTCTCCGATGGTAACCGTGTTTTCGGTCAATGCTCCGGCCGATGGAACCAAGATCCCCGCCGGTGGCAGCGCAACGTTCACGGTGAACTGCATTCCGGCCATGGTGGGCTTGGCGACGGCACGGCTGGATATCAGCACCGATGACCCAGCAACGGCTGGCGGTACCAAGTTTTCGCTGCCACTGTCGGTAAACGGCGTGGTGGCCAACGTCACCGTCGATCCGCTGGTTCTGGAGTACACCACCCCGATTTACGTCGGCCAGAAGAGCGAAATGAAGGTCATCAAGGTGACCAACGTTGGCTCGGTCACCGTCGACAACCTAGCGGTCAAACTGTCGGGCGATGGCGCGGCGGACTTCACCATCGTCACCGGCTACAAGACCAAGATCCTCCCCGGCCAGAGCAGCGAAATTGGCATCACGTTCGACCCTCGTGTCGCGAAGGCCGAGATCAAGGCGGTGGCAGTCGTCGAGGCTGACGGCGTCCAAGTACCGATGACGGTGCAGATGAAAGGCTCGGCGATGTCTGCGCTTTTGACGGTTTCACCGACGGCGCTCCGTTTCCGTTCGGTCTACGTTGGGGAACAGTCGAACCCACTGTCGATCTCGATATCCAATGATGGCAGCACCTCGCTCGAGCTCGACGTCATTGTGCCTCCCGGTGACGAGTGGCTGGTGGATCTGTCGCAGGTCAAGTTGATGCTGGGGCCCGGCGAGGGAACGAAAGTACCGGTGGTATTCGCGCCGAAGTCGACGGGCAGCAAGTCCGAGCTGATCGACATCCGTATGAAGGGAACAGCGGTCAGTCTCGCTCAGGTCAGCACTGAGGGTGACGGCATCAATCGTCCAATGCCGATGGTTGAAACCGGTGGCTGCGCGATGGCGACGCATGGCCCACAACTGCCGACGCTGGTGCTGACGATGTTGGCGCTGCTGCTGCTCGTCCGCCGTCGCAAGTCGAGGACTCTGTAGCCTCTCATGACGAGTGCTCCTCGGGTGGACAGCGGACCGCTGTGGCTGCGAGCGTTGCCCTTTGTGTGGGCGGCACTCCTGGCAATGGCTATGGCGTCGCTGCTGGCCAAGCTCTACGGACAGAACCCACTCGCGATGTACCGGCTACTCCTCGCCGGTACCTGGGGTAGTGTTTACGGCATCGGCCAAGTCCTGTTTAAGACCACACCGCTCGTCTGCACCGGGCTGGCGGTGGCGGTCGCCCTCCGGGCTGGTCTGTTCAATGTGGGAGCCGAGGGGCAATTGATCGTCGGAGCACTTGCCGCAGCTCTCTGTGGTGCCTATCTCCCCGTCGCCACGCCTGGTTTTGTGGCGCTTCCGCTGTGTCTGTTCTGCTCGTTTGTGGCCGGTGGACTACTCGGCAGCTTTGTCGGACTGTGCAAGTGGTTATGTCGAGCCCACGAAGTCATCGTCACCATCCTGCTTAACTTCATCGTCCGAGCCGCAATGGTCGGCATCGGTGGCTCTCTATTCCTAAAGGAGTCGGTCCACACGGCACCGGTCATCGCGTCTTCACGGCTACCTCGGTTATCGACGGTGCTTCCGCAGCTCCATGGCTCGGCGGTCAATGCAGCGCTGCTGCTCGCGGTGGCGCTGGCGATCCTGGTTGAGCTGCTTCTGCGACGGACTCGGCTCGGATTCGCGCTGCGAGTGGTGGGCCAAAATCCTGATGCGGCAGCAGCGGCCGGTGTATCGCTCGGCTGGGTTCGAACGCTGGCGCTGACGCTCTCGGGCGGGCTGGCAGGACTCGGTGGGGCCAACTTCGTGCTGGGCTACAAGTACTACTACGAGGATGGGTTTTCGTCGGGAATTGGCTATCTGGGTATCGCTGTCGCCGTCCTTGGACACAAACGCCCACTGTGGATCCTGTTATCGGCGCTATTTTTTGGAACCCTGGCGCAGGGTGGACTTGCTGTGAACGCGATGGTGCCCCGAGAGCTCATCGACGTGCTGAGTGCGGTGGTGATTCTTGCAGTGGCTACAGGCTCGGCAGAGGTGTCACGACTCCTGCCGCGCTTCCAGAGTGCCCGTCCACCGCTCGATCCGCCGCCACGTCAATCGGAGCCGCCGGCCCAGCACGACCCGGGCGAACCCACACCGACCAAGCTGCCACCACAACTCGTTTCCCCACCGCCTGCTGATTCTTCCAACGCCTGGGTCGCAAGGTAGCACTGGATATGCACTCATTTGCACTTGTAGGGCTGCTGTGGGCCATCCTGCGCATCTCGGTGCCCTATGTGATGGCCACGCTAGGTGGCACGGTCTGTGAGCGTTCTGGCGTCATTAACATCGCGCTCGAGGGAATCCTGCTGCTGTCGGCACTGGGTACGGCGCTGGGAGCTCCATACGGAGCAGCCACTGCGCTGGGCGCTGGGCTACTGGCTGGTCTCGCGACGGCACTACTCTACGGGCTGTTGGTGGTGGTCTTTCGCGGCGACCAGATCGTGTGCGGAGTGGCCATCTTCATGCTCGCTGACGGGCTATCGCGCTTTTTGCTCAAGGTCGTGTTTGGCTCGACCTCGAACTCGCCGCGGCTCGAAGCACTGGTGGGCAATGGGCCGCTGTGGCTGTTGGCAGCGGCGGCGGTGTCGACCCTACTACTCCATGGGCTGATCTATTACTCGGTGCTAGGGCTTCGACTGCGAGCTGTCGGTGACAAGCCAGCCGCAGCGCAAGCGCTGTCGGTTTCGGTGCTGAGTGTGCGCATGTGGGCGGTCGGCCTGTCTGGCCTGCTGACGGCGCTCGGTGGGGTCTATTTGGTCTTCGAGCAACGCCAATTCGTGGCCTTGATGTCGGGCGGGCGCGGCTTTCTGGCGCTCGCGGCGATGATTTTTGGAGGCTGGCGCCCTCTGTGGGGAGCCGCTGCGGCGCTGCTGTTTGCCACGGCTGAGGCAACCGGAATCTTCCTGCAAGCACGCGGCCTGCTCATCCCCAACTGGCTACTCCAGAGTGTCCCCTATGTGCTGACACTGCTGACGCTGATGATCCGTGGACTCCTCGGTCAGAAGCACAGCACCGCGCCGCTCTCTCTGGGAATTCCACGTCTGTAGCGCGAACCGACTCTCCGCAACTTACAGCTCGATCTGAGCACCCATCTCGACGACCCGGTTCGGAGGAATCCCGAAGAATGAGGTCGCGGTGCGGGCATTCCGAGACAGATAGCCAAACAGCGTCTTGCGCCAGCGAGCCAGCCCGCTCTTGCCGGTGTTCAGCAACGTCTCGCGTCCTAAGAAATAACTAATATCCCCCTCAGCAGTCTTGAGGCCAGCCGCTTTACAGCGACGGATCACATCGGGGACATTCGGACTCTGCATAAAGCCGTAGTGCGCGATCACCTGAAAGAAGCCTTGGCCGAGTTCCTTGACACTGACACGCCGATCGGGCGGAACCTCGGGCACGCGGTCGGTCAGTACCGATAGCAGCACCACCTGTTCGTGGAGTGCTTTGTTGTGCTTGATGTGATGGAGCAGCACGACGGGAGCACCATCGGGGTTACCCGTCATAAAGACCGCCGTACCCTTGACCCGAGGCAAGCTCCGCTCTTGCAGGTCGCCGAGGAACAGATCCATCGGCAGGCTCGCACTTTGAACGAACTGTTCGAGTGCAGCGCGCCCCGCCTTCCACGTCGTCATGATGATGAAGATGCCAATCGCGACCACCAGCGGAATCCAGCCACCATCGGCAATCTTGGCGACGTTGGCACCAAAGAAGGACAGGTCGATCAGCAGGAACAGCCCAACCAGGCCCGCAATCTTGAGCCAGCTCCATCCCCACCGCTCGTGAGCGACAACGCCGAACAGAATGGAGGTAATCGCCATCGTTCCAGTGACTGCGATGCCGTAGGCTGCGGCCAGACCTCCCGAGCCTTCGCGACGGAACGCCAGCACCAGCGCCAGACAACCAACCATCATGGCCCAGTTGATCTCGGGAACGTAGATTTGGCCCTCGGCATCCTCGGAAGTATGGACGATGGCGACACGCGGCCAGTAGCCGAGCTGAACCGCCTGACGAGTCAGCGAAAAGCCTCCCGAGATCAGGGCTTGCGACGCCACAATCGTCGCCAGGGTCGCCACGACGACCATTGGTGCCCGCACAAACGACGGCACAATCTGGAAGAACGGATTGAACGTGCCCTCGCCCTTGCCATGCGCCAACAGGTACGCGCCCTGTCCAAAATAGTTCAGCAGCAGCGCTGGAAACACGAGCGAGTACCAAGCCAACCGAATCGCTCGCTGACCAAAGTGACCCATATCGGCATACAGCGCCTCACCTCCGGTGACACACAACACGACCGCGCCCAGGGCCAAAAAGCCGTGCAGTTTGTGGTGCGCAAAGAAGCGGATCGCATGAAGCGGATTCACCGCCGACAGAACGTATGGATTCTTGATGATCCCGAAAATGCCAAACAGTCCGATGCTGACAAACCACACCAGCATCACCGGACCAAACAGCGCCCCGACGCCGGCCGTGCCGCGCTTCTGCATCAGGAACAGTACGACCAAGATCGATGCGGTCAGTGGTGGGACCAGACTCGCCGTCGATACCGCCCAATGACCATGGCCAATCGTCGGCGCATAGACCTGCGCGCCCTCGACCGCCGAAAAGACCGAGATCACCGGCGTAATGATGCCGTCTCCGTAGAGCAGTGCTGCGCCAAATAGCCCGAGCAGAACCAGAGACAGCCGACCGACGGCCCGACGGTCGACGTTGCCTCGCGGCGCGAGCACGGCCAGCAGCGACAGGATTCCACCTTCGCCGTTGTTGTCAGCGCGCATGATGTACGTCATGTACTTGAAAACAACCACCAGCGTCAGCGACCAGAAAATCAGCGACAGAATGCCGAATACGTTGGCGGTATCGACGGGGACGCCGTGCTCGCCGGAAAAGCACTCCTTGAACGCGTACAGCGGTGAGGTGCCGATGTCGCCATACACGACCCCGAGGGCGGCCAGTGAAACCTTGACGAGGTCACGGGTGTTCTCGATTCTGGGACCGTGGCTATGAGAATGTCCGGGGGAACCAGGGGACGACGCGGGGCCACCGAGTGAACGACTGGATGGCGTTGCCGTCGGTGACCTGCCAGAAGCAGGCAGTGAAGACGCACTTTCTTGCATGAACGTGGCTACGAATTAAGCACAGTTTCACGAAATTTGCCTGTCCAGTCATTGGCGACGAAGACCCGGCCTGACGACGGACACTTCTCGACGGGAACGAAGATGTTCCCAAAATCGCAATTCAACCGTCGACAACTGCCGATAAGCAAAAGAAGGAGAACTCTCGATGAACCGAAGCTTCATGTTGACCGGACTCGCCTTCATTGCCCTGCTGGTTGGCTGCGACACCCCGACCACCAAGCCCATTCCCATGGGTCGCTGTGCCGTCGAGCAAGAGTGTCAGCCGGCCGAAGGATCCTGTCTTTCACCGGGCGGCTTCGCTGGTTGCGGAATCTGTCGTCGCCCACTGCCATCCGAGGTCTGCACAAGTGATGCCGTCTGTGCGGCGCTCGGACCCACCTACATTTGCGGTAGCAGCCCCTCGCTGTGCCTATGCAGCAGCGAAACGGTGTGCATGAAAGGCTGCGCTGCCGATAGCGAGTGCAGCGAAGGCCAGCGCTGCGCCGCGAATCATCGCTGTGAGCCCAAAGCTTGTGTGAGCGCCAGCGACTGCCCCACTGATTTTCGCTGCGATGCGGGTCAGTGCCTTCGCAAGCCCTGCACCAGCAGTCGAGACTGCGGCGGCTACTGCGTCAACAGTTCATGCTACAGCGCCCCCGGCACCTGCAACCTACCTCGCCCGTAGGCGACTCCTAGTGGCTGAGTTCGTGAATGGCTGCGTCGAGCCCTTGGAGTGTCATCGGAAACATCCGGCCGGTCATCAGTGATCGGACCATCTCCACGGACTGATAGTGCTGCCAGGCCGACTCGGGCAACGGGTTGAGCCAAATCGAGTGGGGATACGTGTCGAGCAGCCTCTTCATCCACACCGCACCCGCTTCCTCATTCCAGTGCTCGACGCTGCCGCCACGCTGCACGATCTCGTAAGGACTCATCGCAGCATCGCCGACGAAGATTAGCTTGTAGTCATCGGGATAGGTGTGCAGGACATCGTGTGTGGGGGTGCGCTCGCTGGAGCGCCGAGCGTTATCCTTCCACAAAGATTCATATACACAGTTATGGAAGTAGTAATGGATGAGGTGCTTGAACTCGCTACGGGCCGCCGAAAACAACTCCGCGCAGGACTGGACGTGATCATCCATTGATCCACCGATATCGAGGAGGAGCAGCACTTTGACGGTGTTGTGGCGCTCGGGAACCATCTGCAAGTCGAGAAACCCCGCGTTCTCCGCCGTGGCCGTGATCGTTCCGGGCAAATCCAGTTCGGTCGCCGCACCTTGCCGGGCAAAGCGCCGCAGCCGACGTAGTGCCACCTGAATGTTGCGGATTCCCAACTCGATGTTGTCGTCTAAGTTCTTGAACTCGCGCTTGTCCCAAACTTTGACAGCTCGACGATGACGCGAGCGATCTTGGCCAATCCGCACGCCTTCCGGGTTATAGCCAAACGCTCCAAACGGCGAAGTCCCTGCGGTACCGATGAAGCGACCACCACCCTGATGACGCTCGTGCTGTTCCTTTAGCAGCTCCGTCAGTCGTTCCATGAGCTTGTCGAAGCCGCCGAGAGCCTGGATCTGTTCCATTTCCTCGGGCGACAGCATTTTTTCCGCCATCTTGCGCAGCCATTCGTCGGGAATCGAGGCCCCGGTCTGCGGATCTCCCACGGATTCGATGCCCGAAAAGGACTCGCCAAAGACGCGATCAAAGCGATCGAGGTGCCGCTCGTCCTTGACCAGACACGAGCGAGACAAAAAGTAGAAGTCGTCGATGCTAAACGACACCACCCGTTGCTTCAGCGCTTCAAGCAGCGTCAGATATTCGGTGAGTGAAACGGGCAAACCCACCTCTCGCAGGCGGAAGAAAAAGCGCAGCAGCATATGCGGATTATGCGTGACGGTGTCCACAGCTCAAGCCGAGACCGTGCCCAGTAGCAAATCGTTGTCTGGGAGTCGTCACGGCATTTGTTGACCTGCACGTTTTTGCAATAATGGCGTCGTTGCGCACTTGCTCGTTTCCCTTACATCTGTTTGCCTTCGCTGCCTGCGTGGCATCGCCTGCGGCTTGTCGTCAGACCATCGAGCCCACGAATCCGGCACCGATTCCGACCGCTACCACACCGGCAGCGGAGCCAAGTCGAGCCAGTGCGGCTGAGAACAAAACCGCGCAGCCACCCAGTCCCCCCAAACCGGAGACGGCAAAGCACGGCGAGGTCGGGGCGACCAAGACGCCAGCCCCTCTCCAGCGCTGTTTTGCCGAAGATACCGCACTGTCACCACCACGCTCCGTGGCTGCCCTGCTCAATCGTTCCGCCGATCGGTTGGAACAGGCCGGTCAGCAGCAGCGCATCTGCCGTGACAAAGACCCGCAAGTCGAGTCAGAACGGTTCTTCCACGAGGCGCTGGCCTGTGCCGAGGAGTCGTTGCGGCAAAATGAACAGTCCGTCGAAGCCCATCACAATCGAGCGCTGGCCCTGATCGGACTCGGCCAAAAAGACGAAGCGAGACAAGCCATCACGCATGCACTGGCCCTCGATCCCGATGATCCAGCGACGCTGGCCGGTGCGGCAGAGCTTTACATCCATCACCTGACGGCGACCACCGACAACACCCTGATCGGGCTGGCCTATGTACGACACGGCAAAACGCTGCTCAAACGGGGCAAACGCACCGAGGCACTGCTGAAGCGACCCGCTCATACATTGTTAGGGGTCGTGCCGAAGTCACAAAGCCCAGGTACGCCAAGCCCGATGGGAAGACCGGAGCGCCCAGAGAGACCGGCTCACCCGGCCAATGCCGATCGATCCCTTTTGTCACGACTGCTCCTGCTGGAAGGTCAGGCGCTGAGCGATCTGGGACGGGCCAGCCAAGCGCTTCTCCCCCTTGAGCAAGCGATCGCGCTGTCCGATAGTGATCAGGCGCGCTATGAGCGAGGGCTCGTGCTGTTTGATCTCTGTCGGCTGAAGGAAGCCCAGCGGGCGTTTGTCGAGCTGACTCGGCGCACTCCGGACGATGCGTGGGCCCACCATCAGCTTGGGTTGGTGCTGGAGATGCTCGGAGAATCGGTTCCAGCAGAGCTAGAACTGGCCAGTGCCCGCAAGCTAGCCCCAAAGGATTTCCCGCCGCCTCTGTCGATCTCGACGGCTGAATTTGGGACGCTGGTCGCCGAGGAGGTCAAAGCGCTGCCCGGACCCATGAGAACCGACTTGCAGCTCGTGCAGTTGGAGCTCGCCGAGCTCCCAGATATCACCGATCTGACGGCCGATCAGCCCACGCTATCACCGACGATAGTTGGTCTATTTCGCGGCCTGCCGCTCGGGATGCCGGACAGCGAGCCACGATCTATTGTCCTGTATCGCAAAAACCTGCTGCGAATTGTCGCGACCCGTGACGATCTTAGGGCGCAGGTGCGTACCACGTTGCTGCACGAGCTGGGACACCTGCGAGGCGAAGATGACGATGAGCTGCGCGCTCGCGGCCTGGAATGAAAAGTGGGCGCTGCTGTCGGAAGTGAGTGCCCCGTATTGCGGGCCGATTGACCGTGGGTAGAGAAGAAAGGTAAGCTGGGTCGGCTGTGAAGACTTGTCCCCAGTGTCAGATCAAGTACCCGGACGTGCTTGAGTTTTGTCCTCGGGACGGTTCCCCGTTGCCCAGCAACTCAGCAGCCAAAGAGGTCGAGGCAGACCCGCTGCTTGGCACCACGATTGATGGCCGCTACGCCATCGAAGCGCGACTCGGAGAAGGCGGCATGGGCGTGGTCTACAAGGCCCGCCACGTGCTCATCGACAAACCGGTCGCGATCAAGATCCTCCGCAAAGAAGCAGCGCAGGACACGGCAGCGGTACAGCGCTTCATCCAAGAAGCCAAATCGGCGTCGAAGATCGGTCACAGCAACATCGTCGATATCACCGACTTCGGCGTACTTCCAGACGGCCACGCCTACTTCGTGATGGAGTTTTTGCAGGGCCAGACGCTGGCGCAGGCCATCCAAGAGGGGCCGCTCGATGCGGCTCGAGTCTGCACCATCGCTGCCCAGATGGGTCGAGGCCTCAACGCGGCACACTTGAAGGGCATCGTCCACCGCGACCTCAAGCCAGAGAACATCTTCCTCCTCGAGCGAGAGGGACAAAAAGACTTCGTTAAGATCGTCGACTTCGGCATCGCCAAGGTCGGCTCGGGTCAGAAGCTGACGCAAGTGGGTATGGTGCTCGGTACACCAGAGTACATGTCGCCCGAACAAGCGACCGGCCAAGAAGCGGATCACCGCGTCGACCAGTACGCCACCGGATGCATCATGTACGAGATGCTCACCGGCGTAGTGCCGTTCCTGGGTGACCGCCCCGCACAGACGCTGACCAAGCATGTTTTTGAGCCGATCATTCCGCCTCGAAAGCGCAAGCCGGAGCTAAAGATCCCAGCCTCACTGGACGCGGTGGTCATTCGCGCCATGGCCAAAAAGCCAGAAGCGCGTTTTCCATCGATGAAAGAGCTGGAGCAAGCGCTCTCTCAGGTCGAGCAGGAACTAAAGGGCGGACGGATCGTCATCGATGATCCGGGGATGGTCGCCGCTCCCGCTCAGCCCAGTGGCCAGCTCGCAATACAACCAGCGCCGATGCCTGGTTATCCACAACAAGGCGGGTTCCCGCAGCAGATGTCCCAACCGATGGGCGTCCAGCAGGGAATGTTCCCACAACAGATGGGTTCGTTCCCGCAGCAGATGGCGACACCCACGCCGCCTCGACCAACCGGGAAGAGTCACGCGGTCGACTCGGGGAAGGGCGTAAAGCCGGTGCTGATCGGGGTCGCCGTGGTCCTGGTGGCGGTGATCGGCTTGCTGCTGTACTTCCTGCTGTTCCAAGAGCAACCGAAGCCGGTCACCCCACCAGTGACTCCGCCCAAGCCCATCGTGAACAAGGTCGAGCCGAGCGTCCCGCAACAGCCGCCGCCCAAGGTGGTCGAGCCGGGTCCGGTGTACCTGATGATCACCACCAAGCCGCCCGGAGCTGAGGTCGTCGTAGACGGTGACGTCCGAGGCATCACGCCGCTGCGGATTTCTCATAAGAAGAGCCAGCCCCTCCACTTGGAGCTGCGTCGCAAGGGATTCGAGAGCTACTCAGAAGATATGCTCCCGGAAAAGGACCAGGACGTCGACGTTCCACTTGAGAAGGTCGGTGGTTCGCGCAAGTCCCGTAGCGACACGAAAAAGAACGACATCAAGGCAGGGGAAAAGCCAAAGGCTGGCGAAGTCAAGAAACCGGCTGGCAAGAGCAGTCCAGCGGAAAAGAACTCGCTTCCTACCGGATTGCGCGATCCGTTCTCACGCGGGAAGTAGCGGGCACGTAGAGCGATTCTGCGAGTACGCCACGCCGCCCAGCTTCGGCGATGGTTCCTCCATTCCGGTTGTGATAACCTAGTCCTACAGTGCCAAATCCACCGAAACCCGACGACGCATCGTCGCAACCAGGGGCCAAGGCTGGAGCGAAGGACTCGTCTCCAGGTGGCAACTCGCTCGATGCGCGCGAAGCGGCGGTGTTAAAGCAACTCGCCGAAGTTCAGGATCCCTATATCGGGATGATGCTGAACGACCGTTACCGCATCATCAAGAAGCTCGGGGCGGGCGGAATGGGCGCGGTGTATCTGGCCGAGCACGTCATGATCGAGCGACGGGTGGCGATCAAAATCCTGTCTCAGGACTTTGCATCGAAGCCCGACTTGGTCCAGCGTTTCATCCAGGAAGCCCGCGCCGCCGCCCGCATCGGTCATGAGAACATCGTCGAGGTCCACGACTTCGGTGAGACTGCATCCGGCTCCGTCTTCTTCACGATGGAGTTTCTGGAAGGCCACGACCTAGCACACGCCATACAGCAGTCAGGGCCGCTCCCAGCTCAGAGAATCCGCCACATCGTGGGCCAGCTCTGCCGAGCACTGTCTGCCGCCCACGCCAAAGGCATCGTCCACCGCGACCTCAAGCCGGAGAACATCTACCTCGTCGAAAAAGAGGGGAAGACCGACTTCGTCAAGATCCTCGACTTCGGCATCGCCAAGATGACCACGATGGAATCGGGCGGTGGCGGCCAGGGTAACCGACTGACGCAGAGCGGCATGATCTTCGGGACCGCTGAGTACATGTCCCCTGAACAGGCTCGCGGCGAGACACCGGATCACCGAGTCGACATCTACGCTCTCGGCTGCATCGTATACGAGATGCTGACCGGCAAAGTTCCGTTCCACGCCGAAACGTACATGGGCACGCTGACCAAGCACATGTTCGAGGCCCCGGAGTTGCCGAGCCATCGCAACCGCAGCGTTCCGGCCGACCTGGAGGCCATCTGTCTGCGGGCGATGGAAAAGGACCGAACTCGCCGCTTCCAATCGATGACCGAGTTCGCTCAAGCCATCGATGGAGAAATTTCGGTTGCCCCCGTTCAGCCGGCACCCATGGCGGACCCCTCGATGTCGAGGCGCGCCGCAGGCTTTCCGCCTGGCGTCGTCCCGATGGGAATGGGCGCTCCGGGGTATGCACCACCGATGATGATGCAGCCTGGTCCGTACGGAGTCCCCGGCCAAGTTCAGGCACCGATGGGGATGCACCAGAGCGGCATCATCAGCGCACCGATGATGATGCATCAGTCGGGAATGGTCAGCGCGCCGATGTCGATGAACCAGTCGGGGATGCTCTCCGGTCCCTTGGTAAGCGGCGTGCACATGCATGCTGGCGGCTACTCCCAAACGGCACCGCCAGCCTATGAAGTCGCCCGGCCCCCGGCTGGAGGTCAACTCCGTCGGCTCGTCTTTATCTTCGCGGGCGCAGCGATTGGCGTCGCAGTGCTGGCGCTGCTGCTGCTGTGGCCACAGCCGAATTCACCGAACAACGGACCGGCCCAAACTCCAGCAAACTCCGTTGCTGCAACTCAACGGCCACGCGGTCCAGCCCACCTGATTGTGCGCGGTCTTCCGGGTTCACGAGTATCGGTCGACTTCCAGGAAGTCGGGGCGATTTCCGCAAGCGGCGAAGTGGAGCATGAGCTCACCTCTCCCACGGGCGCTCCCGAGTGGTCCGTGTCGGTCCGCGTCACCAAGGCTGGCTTCGAGGAATTCGTGACCCGCCAAACGGTGCGCTCGGGACAGAACGTGACACTCCAGGCCAGTCAATCATCGCTCGGTGGTGGTTCACCATCGTCCGCACGACCTGCAAAATAGTTTAGACCCGCAGCGAGGCCTCCTGATGAAACGCTCGACTCATTCTTGGGGACTTCTAGCACTGCTAGTGGCCCTGCCCTCTGTCACCCAAGCGCAGCAAGAGACGCCGCCATCCTATCCGTACGGAGGCTATCCGCAGCCCGGTTACCA